>Ga0181520_10004282_pt1 | contig 24096 bp, 17 predicted proteins | sample PEATcosm2014_Bin_29_FD_132451 | JGI IMG/M metagenome (GOLD analysis project Ga0181520, IMG submission 132451) | Peatland microbial communities from MTU Mesocosm Facility, Houghton, MI, USA - PEATcosm2014_Bin02_30_metaG | ecosystem: Environmental > Terrestrial > Soil > Wetlands > Peat | place...
GCCGAGTGCGCACCATCATTCCCACGGCCGATCGCCAGAAGGCGACTGTCGAGGTGCGCATTGCCTTCGACAAGCTGGATCCGCGCATCCTGCCCGACATGGGCGTGAAGGTCGCGTTCCTCGGGGAACAAGAGAAGCAGGAGGAAAAAGCGCCAGAGGGCGTAATGGTGCCGCAGAACGCGGTCCGCGACGATAGCGGGCAGAAGATCGTTTTCCTGGTGAAAGGCGATCACGTCGAGCGCCATGCCGTGAAAGTCGGTGCAACCAATAGCGCGCAAACGCAGATTCTGGCGGGGCTCACGCCCGGAGACACAGTCGTTGTTGGGGGGCCGACCGATTTGAGAGATGGCGAAGCAGTGGCGATCAAGCGCTAGTGATCCGGTCCTTAAGGAGCGTTGCTTCTTCCCACCCATTTCGCGATGAAACCTGCGAAATGGATGGGGCACGGGGCCTCTATTAGAGGGCCGGATCAATAGTGCATTGTTCTTGCGATTTAATCATCCTTTGGTTGTGATTCTATGTTGTTGTGCAAGGGCACGGAATGCTTTGTACGCAAGGGATTGACGTCATTCAGTCGATCAAGCGGAAATCGCGAAAATCAAGGAGGATTGATCATGGTGCGCGTGGACGGCAGCGGAGCAGCGGGCAGTCTGATTCAGGTGCGCGGCTTGGACAAAACCTACCGCCGCGGCAACGAGGACATCGACGTCTTGCAGGGCTTGAATCTTGACGTCGACAAGGGCGATTTCGTGGCCTTCATGGGGCCGAGCGGCTCGGGCAAGACCACTCTGCTCAATTTGCTGGGCGGCCTAGACGTTCCTACGCGCGGAACCATCAGCGTGGCCGGCGATGAAATCACGCACATGTCTCGCGACAAGCTAACCCACTGGCGCGCGCGCCACGTCGGTTTCATCTTCCAGATGTACAACCTGATCCCTGTGCTCACCGCGTTCCATAACGTCGAGTTGCCCTTGCTGCTGACCAAGCTCTCCAAGGCCGAACGCCGCAAGCACGTGGAAACCGCCCTTTCCATCGTTGGTTTGGGTGAGCGCATGCGCCACTATCCGCGCGAGCTTTCCGGCGGGCAGGAACAGCGCGTTGCCATCGCCCGCGCCATCGTCGCCGACCCCACATTCCTGCTCTGCGACGAACCCACCGGCGACCTGGACCGCAAAAGCGCCGACGAAGTGATGGACCTAGTGAAGCGGTTGGTGAATGAGCACGGGAAAACAGTGCTGATGGTGACACACGATCCGGTGGTCGCGCGCCAGGCCAATACCACGCTGCATCTCGAGAAGGGGGTGCTGGTAGAAGCTGGAGCGAGGCAAGCCGCTGTCGCGGGAGGCGCCTCATGAAATTCAGCAGACTGATTCTGGCCAATCTGTTTCGCAAGAAGGCCCGGCTGGTCCTGACCATCGGTTCGTTCGCTGTGGCGCTGTTCCTGTTTGCGCTGCTAGGAGTGGTGAACGACGCGTTCAGCCGCGGAGCGGACGTGGTGAGCGCGGATCGCCTGGTCACCATCAATCGCACCTCAATCATCAACACGATTCCGCTGTCCTACCGGGATGAAATCCTGCGCATTCCGGGCGTGAAGTACGTCACGCACGATAACTGGTTCGGCGGCGTGTATCAGGACCCCAAGAACTTTTTCCCGCAGTTCGTGATCGACCCGGAAAACCAGCGGCAGGTCTTCCCCGAACTCATCGTTCCCGACGACCAGTGGAATGCTTTCCTCAAAGACCGCCAGGGCACGATTGTGGGAGCGGCCACCATGCAGCGCTTCGGCTGGAAGATCGGCGATCGCATCCCCATCACGACAACCATCTATGGTCTGGCGGGTAAACACTTCGAGTTCAATATCGACGGCGTTTACCACGGCGCAAAGCCGGAAGATGACGAGACCCAGTTTTGGTTCCAGTGGGAATACTTCAAAGAGAGCGTTCCCGACCAACTTAAAGGCCAGGTTGGCTGGTACACGATTCGCATCGCTAACCCCGACGATGCCCCACGCATCGCCAAGGCCATCGACAACATGTACCTGAATTCGCCCTACGAAACGAAGACCGAGACGGAATCTGCGTTTGCGCAGGGTTGGGTGAAGCAATTCGGGAACATCAAATTCCTGATTGTGTCGATCGGTACCGTCGTCTTCTTCACGCTCCTGCTGGTCACGGGAAACACGATGGCCATCTCCGTGCGGGAGCGAACAAATGAACTGGGCGTGCTCAAGGCCATCGGTTTCTCGGATCGTGCCGTCCTTGGATTCATCTTGGGCGAGTCGATTGTAATCGCGCTTGCCGGTTGTGTGGGTTTACTGCTTGCGCTGGTCGCTATTCCAGTGCTTGGCCGCGCGCTGGCTGGTCTATTGCCGCCCCTTCTCGTTACAGCGAAAACGTTGGCGTACGGTGTAATCGCCGCTCTCGTGGTCGGTTTCGCCAGCGGAATTCTTCCCGCCTATGGCGCGATGCGCCTGAGCGTGGTGAATGCCCTTCGGAGGGTTTGAGCATGCTACCAAAGCTCATTTTCGGCGTAGTGATCACTGCGGTGGCCATCGTTGCCCTGATCCTGATTGTGGTCATCGTGGGCGGGATCGTTGCTGGCCTGCTGGCGCCGCTGATCGGATCGGTGCCGATTTCCTACAACTTCCGCAGTCTTCGGGCGCGCTGGACTTCCACGATTGTGGCCATTCTGGGCATTGCCGGTACGGTCGGCGTATTCGTGGCCATGCTTTCGCTGGCGCGCGGCTTCAGGGCCACGCTGGTGGCCTCAGGTTCGCCCGACGATGCGCTGGTCATGCGTGCCGGTTCAACCTCGGAAATGATGGGCGGCATCACTCTCGATTCCGTGAAGCTGGTGCAGGACAAGCCCGGCGTGGCGCGCGATGCGTCGGGGCAGCCGCTGGTCACACAAGAAGTTGTCGGCGTCATTCCCATACCGCTGATCAGCACAGGCACGGACGCGAATGTGGAAGCTCGCGGCGTTTCGTCCAACGTGCTCGAAATCCGCAAATTCGTGAAGATCGTTCAGGGGCGCATGTTCCAACCCGGCCTGGACGAACTCGTCGTCGGCAAGAACGCCTCGAAAACCTACGCGGGCCTGACCGTCGGCAACACCGTGAATTTCGGCGGCGGGCAGTGGAAGGTGGTGGGAGTGTTCGACGCGGGCGGATCGTCGTTCGATTCCGAGATGTGGTGCGATGCGCGCATTCTGAACCAGGTGCTCAAGCGCCCGGAAAACATCTTTCAATCTGCCACCGTTCACCTCACTTCGCCCGCGGCCTTCGACCAATTCAAGGATTCGATTACTTCCGATCCCCAATTGAATTTGGAAGTCGAGCGCGAAGTGGATTACTACGCGAAGCAATCTTCGGCCATGACGCAACTGATCACCGTGCTGGGCGGTCTGGTGGCTGCCATCATGGCGATCGGCGCGGTTTTCGGCGCTCTCAACACGATGTACTCAGCCGTCGCCGAACGCGGGCGCGAGATTGCCACCATGCGTGCGCTCGGCTTCTCCAGCTGGAACATCGTCCTCTCATTCCTGTTCGAGGCGCTGTTGATTGCTTTCATCGCTGGCATCATCGGCTGTGTGGCCGTGCTTCCGCTGAACGGCATGACCACGCAGACCATGAATTTCTCGACCTTCTCGAACATAGCCTTCGCGTTCAAGATCACTTTCAACTTGCTCGTCATGGGAGTGATTTTCGCGCTGGCCATGGGCGTTCTAGGCGGCTTGCTGCCCGCCGTGCGCGCGGCGCTGCGTCCTGTCGCCGCTTCCCTGCGCGAGTTGTAAGAAATCTGTGACAGAGGCACAGAGGAATCTAGAACCAGAAACAAGGATCATTCTCCATAGCGAACGACCGGCGTCGCGAGGGGCGCGGTCATTGAGCATGCCTTAGGGATGACAACGATTAGAGCGAAACCAGAGTAGTCATACCCCAGTTGAGGGTATTCGAGGTTGCTTCTTCCTGGGGAAGAAGCAACGCGGCGGCATGCCTCCAGGCACAGCCACTCTGGTTTCGCTATAGTCCTCGGATACGCCCATCCGTCCATCTTCGTCTGACGACTCGGTCGTGATGTTCCAGTTGTGTTGCCTGCAATCCCCCGCCTTCAAGCGGCGGCGAGGATGGCGCGGCCAAGGGCACCGGTGAGTGTGTCTTGTGCGCTGAGGGCGGCGTCACGAGTGAGCCCGGCGAGACTGCGCAGGTGGTTGGAGAAATCCCAGGCGAGGCCGCGGGCGGCGCAGATGTCCCAAAAAGCGAGCAGACGGCCGATTTTGCCGGTGTCCTCTGCTAGCACGCCGAGCGTATCGTTGGCCAGCATGGTGAGTGCCGAGGGCATAACGGTGTTGAGCAAGCCATTTACGGATTGATAGTCGGCGAACTCAGGGCCATCTGGTACAGGAACCACGTTCAACTCGCTGTCGGTGGCCAATAACGCCAGCGCGAGGTCGTGGTTAATGTGGGCGTTCATGCCTGCGAGCGCGAACTGGATGCGATCGATGCCGGCGCGGTAGCGCGCCTCAAACAGTACGTTCCATGCCGCAGGTACGGAAGTTCCGCCAAGAAAACCAGCGACAGCACCGAAGTAAAGGCCGGCGAAAACAACATCGAGGTGGGTGAGCCAAACCGGACTCTGCCACGCGCCGCCGGGCGGGTGCAAATCCACCTGCTGCGTCACCATGAGATAGAGCCGGTTGAACCACTTGAGGCCGTCATTCACCGGCAGCAGCGCGTCGATGGCCTGCATGTGCACGATCACGTCCGCGATTGTCGCCGGAGCAGGTCCGTTGACGAGGTCGTAAAGCGGCTGGTCCGCAGGGGACGGAGTGACAGTCGGCATTCGTGGTCTCCCGAAGCAATCAGCAGCAGTATAAGCGGTCCGGTCGACAGCAGATGCAAAAGTTGGCCGATCAGTAGGGCGGATTCGCCCTGGACTTTCTGTCTTGTCGGGGTACCTGGAATCACTGTCGTCGAGCCAGTAGTCCCTGCACTCTCAATGAGATTTCCTGTAATACCGGTTGGGTGCACCGGGCGTGGGAAGGTTGTCACTGACCTGAGACCCGCTGAAGTGCGCCCTGGTTAATGCAGTGGTCAGGGTAATGCCGGAGCCGGAGACCTTTGCACCGGCGGCGTGCGCGTGGCTGAGCGGTGCGGCCACAGTGATTGTTGCGCCACCCCACCAGTTGATGGAGGCGATGACCGCAGTTTCGGCGTTCGCGCCGCTGTCAATGGTGATGGTCTGGCCTTCGCTGAAGCCGATCACGTCCGACACGGCGATCACGGTGGCGCCGGCACTGGTCGCGGCACCCTGCGTAGTGGCGCCTGCAGTGCCCACCGTTGCGATCACCGCTGTCTCCTGGTTTGCCCGCGTATCGATCACGATTGTCTGGCCCGCCGCAAAGCCTTCCACGTTGGCGACTTTGATATTGGTTGCGCCGGCGGCCGATGCAGTTCGCAGGGTGGTTGCGGACTGCTGAAGGAAATCGGTGCAGTTGCTGTCGGTGTCCGCGCCGTCCGGGAAGCGTCCCGCGCTGGAATTGGTGGCCCGGGCCGCGGCTTCCGGCCCAAAGCCCTCGGCCGAGCCGGGCACGGCCACGCGGCAGCCGCTCTGGTCCAGTCCGGCTTTGGCCTGGTAGCCCTTGGCCGCCCATGGATCGACGAGGCCGCCGTAGTTGAGGCTGTCAACAACCAACCCCGAGGCATCCCGCAACACCAGGCTGCCCTCCTTGACAGTGATGGTGTGCCCGAAGAGGGGCGCGCTGGTGGTCAGCTCCGGCCCGCCAAACCAGAGGTCGGGCGCCGGCGTTTCCTGGTAGCCCGCGGTGGTGACCGCGGCGTCGCTCACGGCGTCGTTGACGGCGTGGTTGCTGGCCAGCGGGCTGGAGAGCCTGATGCCGGTGCCGAGCGCCAGGACCGGCTCGTTGCTCGAGTGGGCGAAGGCGGCCGCCGGCTCAAAGCTGATCCCCGTGCCCCGGTCGCTGAAGGGAAGGTTGGCCGCGTGGTTGAACTTGAGCGGGGCAGCCAGGTCGAGCCCCGTGCCCGGTGACACCACCCACTCATCGCCGATGTGGGCGTTCGCGAGGGCCGGCTTGAAGTCGATGCCAGCGCCGTTTGGGCCATGGGCGCTAACAGCCGTAACGGTCACGGCCTCCTGGTTCGCCGGCGTTCCGACCGTGATCTTGTCTCCAACGGCAAAGCCGTGCGCACTGCGGACTTTGATATGGGTTGCGCCGGCATGGACATCGGCCGCTACATTTGTCTGGCTTGCTTTCGTGCCGACATGCGCGACCGTCACGGTCTCGATCCCATGGCCAACACTGTCGATGTCCAGCCTGATCTTGTCGCCCACCGAGATGCCGGAAAGGTCCGTCACTTGAATGTTTGCTGCTCCGGCCGGCGCGTCTGCAGCCAGGTAGGCCTGCGTGCCCGGCTTGCCGACTGCGGTGACCGTGGCCACCTCGTACTGCTCCAGATCTCTTGCGACGGAGGGGTAGGTAGCGCCATGGCCGAGAGCAATCTTCTGGCCTACGACGAAACCTTCAACGCTGGCCACCGGCACGTTGGTCGAGCCAGCCGGAATCGTGATCACCTGCCCGTCCGGGAGAGGTTGCCACAGCGTCGTATGGTGGCTGGCCGCCGTTCCCAGGCTTGCGATTTTGCGCGTTTCAGTGGCGGAGCCGGTGTCGATGCTGATGGTATCGCCGGCCTTCATTCCGGCCGTGGTCCGGACGTAAATGATGGGATCGCCGGCACGCGCCGCGACCGCCAGGCCGGAGTTGGACAGGCCGAGCAGGTAGAAGCCATGAGCCGCCAGTTTGGTCGCGGCTGGAATCTTCACTGAAGAGAAGATGGCCTGCTGGGCCGGGTGCACGGTCAGGGTCCAGTTGGAGAGGTCCACGCTCGCATCGCCGGCGTTGTAAAGCTCGATGAAGGAATCCGTCGCATCGGCAGCGCCGGAGCTGATGCGGAACTCGTTGATCCGGATCGGGCTTGCGTTGCGCACCTTCTCGACGGCTGTCTCGGATAGTTTGCTGCCATTGGCCGCGTTCGTCCACGTAGCGCTGCCGGCCAGATCGCCGTTGTAGGCCGCCGGTCCCGCAGTAACCTCGAAGGTCGCGCTCACGCTAGCGCCCGGCGCCACTGGCTCCGCGAAAGTCTTCGACGTCTCGCTGGTGCCCGCAACAACCGATCTCCATTGCTGGCCAGCCCCCTCCAGCTTCAACTTGACGCCGACGGCGGGTGAGCCCGTCGTATTCGTGAAGGTCACCGCGGTTTGCTGCGAGGAGCCCGGAGTGAAAGTCTGCACTCCTGGCGGAGTGGCAACTGCCGAGGCCGGCGCGATGCTCAACCGCGGCACGTTGTACCCGGCAGCAACCACGTTGGCTTGCACCAGTTGGTCGGTGGCGTCGGTGGGAAAGCTCCCCGCGGCCGTCATCGCGCCCTCATAGAAGGTGCCCGCTGAGCTGTTGCTGTTGTCGCCGCCGTTGCCCAGCAGGATAGCTCCCTGCTTGCGCATCGGGTCATAGGTTGCATTGACGCGCTTGCCGTCGAACATGACTGCGAGCTGACCTCGTTCGGCATCGCCGCCCATCGATCTCCAGTGATGCGGCTCGCCCTTGGCCATTGCGGTGACGAACCGCCAGGGGATGCTCGGCAGGTTGCAGACTTTGGAACCGTCCGGGTTGACGCAGCCCACCAGGTTGTTCTCCTGGTCGGTCATGATCCACGGGCCGCTGGAGGTCGAGTGGAACCAAAAGGGCGCGTTGCCAAAGTAGGCGGTCTCCATGGTGCCGTTGTCGTCGTCGCGGCTGTCGATCTCGGCGTTGCCATAGTCGAAGCAGCATCCGGAGTTGAAGTGCCGGCCGTTGATGACCCAGTACTGACCTTCGGCCTGGTCGTCTACGGCCGTGCCACTTGCGTCGTCATGGCGCAGGCCCATGCCCGGCTCAATGAAAACGCCGTAGGCCTTGTGGCCCATGATCGTAATGGGCGCCATGTCGGCAATTGGAAGGTTGTTGAATCCGCCCAGGGCCGGGCCGCTGAATCCGCCGCGCGGCGCTTGGGTCAGATGGTTGTGCCGGGGCGATTGGTCGTAGATGGTGGTGATCCAGCAGTAGGTGTTGGCGCAGAAGGCATCCTGCGCGGCCGCGTCGGCGTATCCGCCCGCATCCGGAACCGGCACGGCGACAGGCTGGACGACGCCGATATCCAGGGTCTTGCCGTCCGACTGGCGCAGCACCTGGTAGAGCGGGCCGTTGTAGGAGGCGTAAAGCGCGCGCGTGGTGCTGTGGGCCGCTACGCAGGCATCGCCGGCGGCAGCGTAGATGTCACAGGGGCCTTGTGGCCTGGGAGGCGCCGCACCGGGCCCCGCTGCAGCCGGTTGCGCCATGGTCAGCATGCCGCTAATCAGAGTGAGAGCCAATGCGAGTATCTGTGCACGATCGATTCTGCTTTTCATGCGTATCCCCTCCGCCTTGCCCGGACCTTCTGGCTTCCATTGGGGATCAGTTCCCCTGTCCGTCTCAGGTTGCCCGACTTCCTCGAATCTTCTCTTGAGAATACGTATACCACACGATCCCAGGAGCGCTCCGCTCCATCCAAATATGCCCTGATCCACCCGTAATCCGTCCACAGATGCGCCCAATCGCCGGACGAACAGAAAAGTCGACTCTCGACCTGGGATCATCAGGTATGACTCCCTTCGATTGGTCGTTAGCGGCGGGGTTGCTCCTAGCCCTTATCCCGGTTGGTGCTGGCGCATTTGGGTTGAACCATCCCTTTCGACTCTCGTCGATCCCTCTTTGAAGGTTGATTTCAAGGGGTGGCCGTCGGCCAGACCAGCAACTGCCTTGCGGAGTCAGCCATGATTTGCATGGGTCTTCCACCGCTGGTGCGCGCCTCGCACTATCCGGGGGAAAAAACTGGTGGCTGGGGCGCCAGATGGCTCGGCGGGCAAGTGGCCGGCGAGCTAAGCCGACGCTGAACCTTCGATCTTAGCCGTGGATGCGGAGACAACACCCAGCTTTCCCTTTTTCGCCCGATACATGGCGTGATCCGCGAGCCTCTCCAGCGATTCCGTGGTATCGCCATCCGTCGGGTAAAGAGAAACACCGATGCTAACGTGTAATGCGAGGTTTAGCGATCCAAGCGTCACTGGCCGCGAAAGAAGCTCCCGAATATCAGACGCCACACGCATTGCATCGTCCGAGCTTTCCAGATTCTGCAACACGACCATGAACTCGTCGCCACCCATTCTCGCCACTGTGTCACAAGCGCGCAGGCGTGCTTTGACCCGGCGCGCCACCTCTCGTAATACAGCATCGCCGGCCGGGTGCCCGTGAACATCGTTGATTTGTTTGAAGTGGTCAACATCCATCCAAAGTACGCCGGCGCGCTTACCCTCCCGGCGAGCCAGACTGATCGCCTTGCTGAGGCAGTCATTTCCGAAGCGCCGGTTGGATATCCCAGTCAAACTATCGTGATAGGCGTTGTTGAAGAGCTGTTCATGCAGAGAACGATGGTTGAGAACCAGCGCCGCCATTTGCGCCGCCATTTCAACGATATCCAGTTCTTCGGAACTCGGAGTGTGCGCGAGACGCGAGTAAACCGTTAACGTGCCTACCACTGATCTTTCTGCGGAGAGAATCGGTACGGACCACGCGGATTGCACCCCATGCGCAGTCAACATCGTGGTCCATGGCTTCAGCTCCTTCCACAAATCGGCTACTACCGAAACGCTGCCTTGATGAAGGGCCGCTTGTTCGGGGGATCCATCATTTGCCTGTGTCAAAGAGTCGAGGTGAGCAACCAGTTTCTCGGGGATGTCCGCAGCGGCCTTCAGACGCAACCGGTCGCCCTCGCAGAGATGCATCGCGCAGCCCCAGATGCTTTGATAATCCGCGACAGTTTCCGCAAGGGCGTGAAGGACTTCCGCCATGGGAGCCTCACGAGTCAACAACTCAAGTACAAGGTGCCGTCCGCGGTTCAACTGCTCGGCACGGCGTCTTTCCTCCACTTCGCACTGCAATTCGGAGGTTCTTTCCTCTATCCGCCGCTCGAGCGCCGCCCGCTCCGCGTTGAGCTTGAACAGCATCTCCGTGCGCTGGCGCGCATGATTTTTATGTTGCCGTAGCAGGCACCACAATGAAACGGTTAGCCCGGCCAGGAGAAGAAAATCGAGCGCAATAAGGGATTGGTTCGGCGTGCGAATAACCTGGGAAGCAAGTATGGGCTCGGGTACCAGAAGAAGGATCTGTAACGCCACAGCAGGCACAACACAATGGCCGCGTTTAGCGAAGATGCGGGAGCGCCTTGCTGTGACCTCTTCTGGTGACACTGCCGTAGCCTTTCGAGACCTAGATGACCGAAGTCAATCGCGCGGCAGAGGCTTTGCGATGGAGTGTCTGAAGATGCTCCGGTAATAGCGGCCCTTGGCAAGACTCGTGAACTGCTGCCGTCTCCATTCTGCTCGACTCCGATTGATTTCACAAGATTGCGGAGTGCGCCGGTCTGGCAGGAGGGCTGCCGCGACGCACGCTGATTGGCCAAGGAGATCGCTCCATTCGAATCCCCGGCGGACCCATGTCTAATCAACGCAAGGTGCGACGTCTAGGACAACGAGATTGCCACAACCCAAGAAGAGGAAGAGACGAATCGCACCCTCGCTCTTTATATCGGCAATGAATTCCGCCAATTCAGGCTCGATCATTAGGAATTGATGAAGATCTGGAGACAAAAGCATCTTTCCTGAAAAGCGGCGGACATCGGCCCCCGCTGTTCTGGTAGGAACGAGTTCCTAAAATCGGAGCGCGATTTTAGAAAAGTCTTGCCGGCACCATTGCTTAACGAACGCCAATATTGACCGGGCGCTGAACCAGCAACTCAGTCCGTTGTTTCAGCGCGGAATTCATGCCATTCATCTGCGCGGCGGTTTCCCTTAGTATGCCCGCTGTAAGCCTTCCGGCGAGGAGGCCGGTGAACTCTTCGCTCTGGATCAGATCCGTTCCTTCACCCCGTCGTTCGAGGTAGAAATGGCGTTCGGCGTCGAAGATGCCGGGAATCCCTATGTGACCTTTCCAAGTCAGTTCCCGCGCAGGACGGACGCACAGAATCTTCGGGTGGAACGTCATGTTCTGCGACCCCGATCCCTGGGTGAAGGCGATCACATTGCCCTCGCGAAGATCGCCGTCCAGACGCGAAATCATTGGATTCCAGGATGGATATTCCGCAGTCGCGGTCAGGGTGCTCCAGACCTGCTGAGGGGAGGCATCGATCCAAACCTCTGTTTGGATCGAGCTATTCTTGCGGAGAGCCAAGAGGCTTACAAGCACCACTCCGCATAAAACCGCTACGCAGAGGAGAAGCCGCCGGAGAAAGTTCATGCTCACTTGAACCAGATGCTCATGTCTGAACGAGGATGCGGCCGAAGAGATTTTCTCAGGATATTCTTACAGCGCAACGGGGAATCGTGCACCGTTGAGTTCATCTATCTCACTCACGCGCGAAGCTGGGTTTTGCATCGCGGCGCGAGGGCGGGCGGCATTGCGATGAACGCGGCAAATGCTGCCGGCATGAGGAAAGATGCGCTGGCGACAAGCAGAATCGTCTCTTGCACCGGCCACATTCGGCCGCTGCTCCGATCAGCCACGAGGGCCGTGGTCCAGCGTGCATATGGCGGACTGTGCAGACCATCGCTATCGATTCGATTGGCGGGTCGACGAACCGATCTTGGACTGAAGAGTACGGGCTCGTCCTTCAGGAAACCGTATGTCCGGCAAGATTGACTGTGACTTTGTCGTCGGGGGTCTTGGTGGCGCCTCCGTCGCTTTGCGGGTGGTATTCGATCGTCAGACTCTGCGCATCCACGACTACGCGCAGGTAGCCGAAGTCGGTGTCATCTACGCTGTTCAGAGTGAGGGTGTCGTTGATGGCGTACGGGGTGCGGAGAGTCGTGCGCATTTTCGAGAGCGGATTATGGCCGCCGCAGCCTGCCACCAGATACGGGATCTGCATGCCATCGACAGTGCGGGTATAGCGCTGATAGTTGTGCGCATGACCGGACAAAACGGCGTGAGGCCAGAGACCGGCGGCGGTACAGACCGAATCGATGTCGGCCAGCATGAGCGGGCTGCCGCCATGGTCCGAACCACCGGTGAAAGGAGGGTGGTGGACCGCAATAATGACCGCGCCCGCGAACTTTTCCGATTTGACACGCTTCAGGGCAGTAATGAGGAAGTCGGTTTGGCGGGAGTCGAGGATGGTGTTCTGAGCTGTGGTGCCGGTCTGGGCGGAGATTACGCCAGGATCTTCGAGGACGTTGCTGTAAAGCCCGAGGACGCGAACGAAGGGCGCCTCGAAGGTGAAGTAGACTGCGGGTTGGATCATGGCAGTGCGGTCCAGGGCGCCGGCATCTGGGGTGTGCATAGGAGTCGCGGCGCAGAAATTGGCCATGAAAGCGTCGAGGCTCTTCGCGGTGTCGCTGGCGTAGACTACGCCGTCATGGTTGCCCGGAATGGCCAGGATGGGAGCGGGGTAATCGCGGTATGGCTCGTAGAACTGGTCGTAGTAGTAGGTGGCCTCGCCGAAGTAATACACGACATCGCCGAGATGATAGAGAAAGCTCGGGACGTCTGCGGGGTCGGCCTCGTCGAAGTCGGTAACCATTTTGTCGGCAACCAGTGACTGCGTTGCGGGGCCAGTCACGCTGCCCGTATCGCCTACAGAATGGAAGACGATCCGGCCGGCCGTTGTGATGGCAGCCTCTTTGGCCGCGCCATCGGCGCCGTAGACCTGGGCGAGGGTTAGCACGGGCTCGACGAGGACAGCGGGGTCGGGGCCGCTCGCGGGAAGCGGTTCGAGTTGATTAAGTCCGCGGAGCTTTTTGTCTGTGACCTCTTTGGTAAACGAGTTCGGGTCGGGAGAAGGTTTGGGCTGGTTAAAGATCGGCTGTCCCGCTTCAATACCAAAGCCCCCAGAATGCCCTGATTCAGAAGGTTCCGGATGCTTGGCCGTGCCGCCATGCTTATGGGCGGGGCCTGTGGGTTCAGCGTGCTTGTGCGTGGGGCCTTCGTCTTTGTGCTGGGTCATGGTTTGGTCTCCGGCTATCGCATCGTGAACGGCAAGCGAGGGAAGAATACCGCGGGATTAGCAAAGCCATGATGAAGATTGAGTGATTCCAGACGGCCGGGGCAGCAGGCTGCCAGGTGGCGGTTTTCCGGGGTCGAGTCAGGGAACCGGCGAGCATCAGGTGGCCCGTTCAATGCAGAATAGAGGGAGGGGAGTTAAAGTTCGATGAACTTTATGAGCGCCGGAGCAAAAATAGACCACATTACGCCGCGAGAGCGGCGTGACGTCGCGGAGTAAGAGTAGACCACCGCCAGATTCTGGTTTCACGGACCAGGGGTTTCAACGGTGACGGACAAGGTTCGACGCCATTTTGAAGGATGACAAGACCAGGCCTGCCAAGCAGCGTCATACCGCCAAGGGCATTTTTGAGCGGCTCAAGGAAGAGCATGGGTTCTCCGGTGGATACGCCATCGTCAAGGAGTATGTGCTCGGGGAGGAAACTGCGCAGCCGGGAGATGTTCGTGTCGCTGGTGCACCCACTCGCAGCGTCTTCGAGCGGTAGGCGATCGTGAGCCGCAATGACATCGCGGACGCGATGCGCAATCTGCAAACCTGTGAAGCTCAACTCGAGATAGGTCGCGAAATGAGTTACGCTGATCAAACAGCCGCCAGCGAGCCCGCAGTACAGCGCATTAATTAGACGTTTAGATTCAATAGTTTATATGGTGCCGGGAGGGGGGGTCGAACCCCCATGACCTTGCGGTCGGCGGATTTTGAGTCCGCTGCGTCTGCCAGTAACTATATTATTTTCAGCGTTATATATACGAGACGCTAGAAACTGTGGAAGAAAATGTGTAAATTTCGACTTTTTTACAAGAATCAGTCTTGGCCCCTGACTGATCACCTTGGGAATCTTTAGCATTGGTTTTTGGGGAAAGGTAGAGGGCTGGAGTGATCTGGTGGCTTGAGTGGGACTTGAACCCACACGGGATTGCTCCCAATGGTTTTTGAGACCACCGCGTATGCCGATTCCGCCATCAAGCCAACATCTTTATTAGACCATACAAAAGTCTTATCCGAAGACAGCCCTTTCCATTTGCAGTGGACCTCATTTTCCAACCGACGCCCTCTTCAACGCTGCTTCCAAGTCCGCCATCGGGACTGGACCTTCCCAGTAGCCGCGGACTATTCCGCTGGCGTCAATCAGGACAGAGGCTGGGATTCCGTGGACCTTGTACAGGTCGGAAACCTCGTACTCCGTATCGGAGAGAGTGGGAAATTGCTGTTGATGCTGCGCGAGCCATTTCTTATCGCGGTCGGGCTGGTCGAATGACACGCCCCACACGATCAGGTCATCCTTATGTTCCTCGGCAACCTTCTGGATGTTCGGAATCTCGCGAATGCAAGGACCGCAGGCAGTGGACCAGAAATCGAGCAGTACCGCCTTTCCGTGCAGTGCCGAGAGTTCCACTCTCTGGCCGCTGAGATCGCTGAGATGAAAGCCCGGAGCTTGCTTGCCCAGCCATTCAGTCCGGGTCGTGGTTTCGGGCAGGTTCTTCATGTCGAGGAGCCACTGTGGCGCAGGACGATGGAAGTGCACGGTATCGAACGTGATTGTCCACTGGCCTGATGGATCGGTTGGCAGCCGTCCTGTGGAATAGATCATTGTCTTTTTCAATACCAAATGCTTGTCGGAACAGATGGAATATTTGACTGGCGCTCTCTCAGTTCCGTCGGGCAATGGAGTGTAGTGGACCTCAAGCACACGGCAGTCCGTTGTCTCTCCGTTCAGCGGCAATCGTTCCGTTCCAACCTCTTTCACGGATGTGACGTTGGCCGCGATGATCTCCCAGTTACCGGCCACAGCGAATGGAATGCCGACGTGACTCGGCTTCTCGTCGTTCCCTTCGCCGGTTTTCGCCCACTGCAACGGGCCCCCAGTTCGCCCCGCTGGATGGACTGGAGCATGCGGCGTCTCCAGCGGAGCCGGCGCTGCCGCGATCACAACCGGGAACTTCACCTGCCAGGATGATCCGTCCGGTTGCAACACTCCCGATCCGTCGAACTCAAAGCCGCTGGGATTTGTGAAGGACTCCTGTGCCAGTTTGAGCAGTTCCTCGGGCGTCTGCGCAGAGACTTGAACAGCGGTCGCGACAATTAATAGCCAGAGAGCACGCATTGCTAAACCCCCACTGTCAGCGTAAACGCTGATTTTCAAAATGAGCCGTTACTGCACTAACTCGGTATTGGGCGTCAGATCAGTCCGAGTCAGGAGAAGATAGTGGATGACAGCAATCTTACCCGCGCCGAGCGGAAGGGTCGTGATCGAGATTGCACTGCCAGACTTGATCACAAGTGGGGTCAGATCAGCCGTAAGGGGAACGACCGGCATAGCCTCGTCGCGGTGCCAATCTACTTCGGGATCAGTGAGAGCCTTGAAGGTGCACCTGATCTCATCCGTGCCTTTGACAGGTTCGACCAGCAGATCGTATCCGAAGGCCACGTTCAAGTGATCGTACTGAAGAAGGTAGTGGAAGGTATGGGCAGGGCTCTTTCTATCTACCCAAGATCTGACTGACCAGCCGCGAATTTCATCAAAATCAAGGGACGGAGAGGAGTCTGATTCGGAAAGGTCGATGACAATGCCGTTGGCTTTGGTGCTCCCGTGCGACCATCCCTCTACACGCGCGCTTGACGGGATGGCGGAGATGCGCTTGTAAAACGGTGAGTCCGCGTAGCTCTGGCAGTAACTGCACCACGGAATGGCGAGAGAAAACACCAACAAGTACTTGTGCATATCTCCTCCGAAGCACTTTACATCAGACGCAAGAGATCAAGGAAATGCTCGGACTCAATTCAGGCCAAACGGATGTCATGTGTAGTCGGCAATCCGGAAACTGCACCACCGACGGCAGCGTCTCGTTTATCCAACGCTCAGCCCTTGGGAAATTTCCACGCCCACCGATTGCGGCTCGATTTTCTGTGTTCCCGCTGGCTCTTGCTGGATCGCGGTCGGATGCGACACGTCGCGGCTCAACTCGTACCCCAGCGCCCTCGCATCGTTCGTGTACATCTGCACGTCAAACTGGGCGCGCGACACCGACACATAGGCCATGCGGCTGTTGACGAGTTCGTCGGGAGCCTGTTCCGTGTCCACGTGGATCAGCACGCGGTCTGCGGTCTGGCCCTGGCTGCTGTGGCTCGTCACCGCGTAACCGTAATCGAGATGCGGATGCTGCCTCGCGTTGAACTCGACCTCGCGCCCAGAGTCCGTGCGGAGTTTCAGATTGCCGTCGCCCTCGATCCGCTCGATGGTCGCCAGTTCGCGGTTAGCGAGTTTCTGTTCATGGTACGGTGCCGTGAGTTGCACTCGGTCGCCCTGCGCGAACTTGCGCTCGCTGTCGCGGTAGACCGTGACACCCTGCAAGCGGCGCGGATCGTAGCTCAACTCTTCGCCGCTGCGCCGCTTCACTGTGAGCGTGTTGCTCTCGCGGTCTACGTGTGAGACACGCGCATATTCTCCCGGCTCAATGCCGAGAGGCTTCGAGCCTTTCGAGTAGCGCAGCACGTCGCCGCGCTCGTAGTTCTGCGCGTGCTGCCGGTCCGCGCCGGTCACATCTTGCCGCGCGTAGAGAACATGCACGCGCTGTTCGTTATTGCTGACCTTGCTCTCGCTCTGCATCGTGTGATGGATGGCCTCGTTGATCTCGCGGCGTGATGCATTGTCCGGCGACACAACCAACGTTCGCTCGGGCGAGCGCACGTACTCGCGGGCGATTTTGCTGATGCGTTCCTGCCGGTCGCCGATCTCATGCACGCGGCCCTGACTGTTCAGATTGCCGATGGCTTCGCGCACTTCGCCGCGCGCAAGCTGCTCCACGGCCTCTTTGAGCGCCGGGTCTTTCTGGCGGATGATCTCATCTAGTCTGGCCGTGCGCATTCCCGCTTCCTGTAACTGCGCATAGGGCCGTCCTGCTTCGACCGCCTCATGCTGGCGCACGTCGCCCACGAACAGCACGCGGTCGTTTTCTTTCAGCCGCTCAACGAACGTGTGTAACTGCTTCGTGCTCGCCATGCTCGATTCATCGACCACGTAGAGCCGTTTCTGTCCGTCGTCCTGCTGCTCGCCCCGTGCAAGATGCCTTTGCAAAGTTTGCGTCTCGATGCCCGCTTCCGCGAGTTTCTGCGCGGCCCGCGATGTCGGTGCCAGTCCTTCCACCTGATAACCTGCGCGCTCAGCCCCTTCACGGACGGCGGTTAAGGAAGTAGTTTTTCCAGACCCGGCCACGCCCTCAAGAGCCATCATGCGGTCGCGGCTCGTCAGCACGTCTTCGACCGCGCGCTGCTGGCTCACGCTCAGATGCGGATGCTGCTCTATCGTCAGCTGGCGAACTTGGCCGTCTGCTAATACCTCGCGTGTGCCTTGGCCCAGCTTCATCCGCTCGATCAACTCGCGCTCGTAACCCTGCATTTCGCCTGTCGTGAACACGCGGCCTGGGAGACCTGGCCTGCGCTCCACCTCGATCAGATTATTCGACTGCACGCGCCGCTCGAACTCGGCGCGCACCTCCGGCAACCGCGCCTCGCCTATCGTGTGCTTGAGGGCATCGCGCATTAGCGTTCTTTCATCGGCTACAGCCTCGCGCTCCATGCCGCGCTCGCGCGCATAGCTCACGCCCTCGTGCGCGGCGATTCCCGACTGCTCTGGCTTCAGGTTCACACCGGGCCGCTGTGCCGCCTCTCTGACAACGTGCTGCGGCTGATGACCGTGTTGAGCAGCGAGCCTCTGATGCTGCTCGCGCACTTCTTGGTGCGAGAGCGGCTGCTTCGCGTCCCGCGTCTGATGCGCCGCGATCTGCGCAGCGCCAGCTCCGCGCACGCCCGCCGTCTCCATATGCTCCTCGATCTGTTGCCGCCGCGGACTCGAAGCCTCCAAATACTCGCGCGTGTAACCCTTGATCTCCGGCTGTCCATGCTCGCCGCGCTCAATCTCGTAACCCAGCCTTTGCAACTGCGCCGCAAGCTCCGAACGATACACTGCCGTCGCATATTGCTGCGTCTTGTAAAGCTCCTGCGGCTGCAACGCGCGGGTCTGGCCGTCTGCCGTTTCGGTCACGTTGAACAGGACCGCGTGCGTGTGTAACTGCGGCGCAGCGTACCCATCGACCGGGCGGCTGGAGTCATGCTCGAACTTCGCGACAACCCACTGGCCCGTCGTCTGCGCGGGGACGTTGCCGCCGATGCGCGCCTGCGCGTATCTCTCCATCTCGTCGAGCGCCGTGCGCACACTCTCTCTGTGGGCCTCACGCACGCGGTCGTCGCCGCCAACCAACGCTGTCAGCGATACACTCTTGGGCGCGCTGAACGTCGCATCCCATCCCGCCCGGTGCTCCATCGTGCGCACCGTGTCGCCCTGCGCGTTCACATACTCGCGCGCCGTCTGATGCCGTACCAACTGCTCGCCTGTCTCCGGGTGCTGCCCCTCGGCCAAACGCGCGAACTGCTGCTCTTGCACTTCACCGCGCAGGCCCCAGCGAGCGCCAAGCTGACCTTGCCACTCGCCGCGCACACGCTCGCCTTCCGTGTAGTAGTTCTCCCTGGCGTTGGCGAACTCTTCTTTGTGGTACGCCTGCGCCTGGCCGGAACTGATCGGCTTGGATAGCGTAATCATCTACACGTCAGCCTCCATTCCATTCGTGAGCGGGGCCAGCACCATCCACCGTACCTTGGTCTTGCACTCCGGGCAGGTGACTTCCTGCCGAACCTTCATGTCGCTCGTCTTCACGCCCCGCAGACGATGCCCATTCGGGCACCGCACAACCACGTATTCCTGCTTGCCATCGTTCTCGATTTCGAACTCGTCCTGCTTTTTCATTTTTGTAGCCCTCTACCTTAACTCTGGTAGACGATTTTCAATTCACTAGCGATTTTTTTACTCGAAGAACGGGGTCTGTTCATTCACCGCTACGGGCTGCTGCTCTTGCTTTTTTTGGACGGCCTTCGGCGGCTTCCGCTGCGGCGCGGGCTGCCCGTTTGGACTGCTGCTTGGCCCGCCTTGCACCGCGACCGGCTCCGTCGCCGGCATCGCCGGCGTCGTCATCTTCCGCTCGATGAACTTCTCCGCTGGCTCCTCCAGCTTCAGATACGGTATCCGCATCCTCACAACGAGATTGCCGTGCTTCAAGTACCCATGCAGCGGCTCAAGCCCTCCGATCTCCGACGCCATGACCAGCGGCTCGCGTGTAATCTCTCGCTGTTCGTTCTCCCGATGATGCGGGAACACGCCCCGCGTCCGGCTCTCCCGGAACCGTTCCACCTCCACTTCGCCAATGGATTTCGAGATCCACTCCGACGCATGAGGCTCGCTCGTTTTGAAGAAGATCTTCGTCGCCGGTTGGCTCAGCATCGCCTCGGCGATGTGCCCGTACAGCGCCTCCACTTGCGCCTTGCCCTGAAAGCCAAGGACCATCGGGTTATTTGATTTCCGGCCCTCCGTGATCGCCGTCGTCAGCTGCGGCAGACGTTGCAACGTTGCCAGCTCGTCGAGCACGAACCATGTCTTCCGTGCCCCGCTCCCGCCCTCGTTCATCAGCCGCAGCACTAACAGGTCGAGCCACAGACTCATCAGCGGACGGAGCCGCTCTCTCATGGTCGGCTTCGACGTGAGGAACAGCCACCCGCGCCGCTCCCTGGCCCACGCATACGCACTCCAACGCTGCTTCGTTTCCCGCTCCGGTGGCAGCAGCTTGAACGCATCGGCGACCATGTTGAGCGACCCCAGCACTCCCGATCTCTGCGGCGGAGCCGTCGCGTGGATCATCGCCGCCAGTTCCGTCCCCCGCACCCGCTTTTCGATCTCCTCCTCGTGGCACATCCAGTACGTCAACTGCTCCGGCGTGGGTTTCAGATTGATCAGGTGCGCGAAGATCTTCCTCGGCGCATCGACGAAGAACTGATTCTCGCGGCCCCGGTCCGGGAACAGCGAAGCCGCCACCGTCAGCGCCTCCGCTTCGTGAGGCACTTCGTCGCCTGGCGTCCAGAACGGGCAGCGCGCGTCCAGGGGATTGAGGATTACATCGCCCCGCGATTCACGGTAAAACTGCGGCACATATTCGAGCGCCGGATCGTACACGATGGCCGTCTCTCCGCGCTCCCATATCTGCGAGAGCACCTGCCGGATGGCCGCGCTCTTGCCCGTCCCGCTGTCACCCACGATGAGGAAGTGCATCGCCTCCCGCTCGCGCGGGACGCGTACCCAGCGGCCCCGGTCCCGGCGCATCAGTCGGTCGGCCCACGTCTGCTCGAGGTTCACGAACGCTATCCCATCCGGGAAGTAAGTCGTAAGCCATTTCTTCCGCCCCAGCTTCTCGTTGAACTCTGCCGTCGTCGCCAGCTCCGGGCCGCGCAGCCGCCGCCCGAACTTCCAGACCATCCGCCGCGCCCGGTCCTTCGGCACCGCGACGAACAGCCCCAGCACGAAGAACGCAAGCGTCGAGTACGTGGGCCGCTTGGCGAAGTCCCACAGGGTTTGGTTCTGATAGACCCACTGACCCAGGAACGCGTGCAGCCGCTGATCGTTGTACACGTCCGTCACGTATTGCAACCGCACTAACCCGGCCTTGATGCCCTCGTCGGTCAGGACGTACCCGTACCGCCCGTCCGAACCCTTCACCGCCTGCACCTGGTCGTCGATCACGAGCAGCATCTGCCCCTTCGCGTTGAAGCCCTGGAGCAGCGTGTACCTGGATTGCAATTTCGGCCCGGCCTTGCCCCGTGCGCCGCTGCGCAGATAGTCCGACAGGTACAGCCGCTCCGCCGCCGTCCAGTTCCTCTGCCCGTCCAGCCACACCATGAACACGAAGAACAGGCAGCTAAGGAAAAATGCTCCCCACGTCCACACGTGCGCCCGGCTCGGCCACGGTTTGCTGTACTGCTTCCGGCCCCACTCCGCCATGTTTAGCCCTCCTCTACCTTTGGTTCCCCAGCCTCTTTCTCGTCCGCGTTCCTGACCGCCTTCCGCGCCGCCTCCAGCCGCTCCCGCGCCCGATCCCCCTTCACCGCGTCGGCCCGCTCAATCAGCCCTCGCATCTCGGCCTCCGTCATCGGTCCCTGGCCCTGCCGGAACTGGAGATTGAGGAACAGCGTCCGCAGCGCCAGAACTTCTGCCAGAATGACCTCGCCGGTCTCCCCAGCGCCGTCCATCGGAGCAGCCAGCAGCACCTCGCGCACCCACTCCGACAGCGTCAGCCCAGCTGCCTGCGCACGCTCCTCCAGCATGGCGAACTCCGCCTCGCTCACCTTCGTGCCAACGGATTTGGTGCGTAGCGGCGGCTTCAGAGAGCACCGCCTGGACTGCATTTTGGATTGGGGACACACGCCGGGCGCGCGTTGCGGGCAGGCTTGCTTGGGGGGCCGCAGAAAGGGGAACGGAAGCGATTTCGAGCTAAGGGGGTCAGCACCATCGAGTTACCCCGCAGCAACTTTCGCTTGCCGTTATAGTAACCCGATTTACAGATTTTTTCTCTTAGCCGCCTGTTTTCAGCACGTTCCCCGACAGGAACCCCCGGTTACTGCGCAGCACCCAAGCTGGGGTGACGTGTCGCAACTCCTGCCGATGCCGAAGGCAGCGCCGGTTTTGGGATGCTCGTCCTGACACCGAACTCCGGCTCCGATACTTCGCAGTGGAGCGATATATTGCCCAAATCACCAAGGGGCTTCTTCAGGGACAAGAACTGGAACAGCGAGCGCGAGAGCTTGGGCGTCGATATTCAAGGCTCCACCGCACGGGAAGCTCATCGGACGCTCGTCCGCGCGCCGAAGATCATGAGCTTCAGCAACGGGTAGCGTTACAATCCCTTCAGCAGTTCCGAGAGCGTTGTTTTCAGAGCAGAGGCGATTTTGCTGAGGGTACGCAGCCCCGGCTCTCGCGTTCCACGCTCCAAGTCAGAAATATGCACCTCGTGGACGCCAGACTGCTCGGCAAGGTCGATCTGCCGCCAACTACGGGCGCGGCGCAACTTTCGGATGCGCTCCCCCGTCGCCGCACAGATGTCCTTTGCCATGCGTCCATGTTCGGCTTAGTTGATGCGCTATATTTAGTGCATCCACTCTATGACGTTGCTCGACGGCATGAAAGGGGAAAGAGCATGAGAGCACGATTTCTTGGCCCGTGCGTGGCCCTGGCGCTACTGGTGACGGTTTCCGGGGCATGGGCACAATCAACCCCCGCAACCCCTGCGACGGATGCCCAGAGCATCGCCACACTCAATGAGCAAGCTGCCAACGGTGATGCCAAAGCGCAACTCAACCTTTGCAACCTTTACCACAATGGCCACGGTGTGCCGCAAGACGACACACAGGCCGCAGTCTGGTGCCGCAAGGCCGCTGATCAGGGAGATGCAGGAGCCCAATTTCATCTCGCTTGGTTTTACGCCCATGGCCAAGGAGTCCCGCAGGATTACCCTCAGGCCGCCGTCTTGTACCGCAAAGCGGCTGATCAGGGTAATGCCAAAGCGCAGACAATGCTCGGCGGACTCTACCATCAGGGCCAAGGCGTAGCGCAAGACTATTCTGAGGCTGCGACTTGGTTCCGCAAAGCGGCAGAGCAGGGCTTCCCCGATGCACAATTCAAGCTCGGTTACGCATACCTAAAAGGCGAGGGCGTCCCGCAGGATTACGCTCAGGCAGCTGTCTGGTATCGCAAGGCCGCCGAACAGGGGCATGGCGAAGCACAACACAACTTGGGCATCCTTTATGGCAAAGGTCAGGGGGTGGCCCAGGATTACGCTCAGGCTGCCGTCTGGTACCACAAAGCGGCTGATCAGGGCCTGGGCAAAGCACAAATCGAACTCGGACGACTGTATCGCAACGGTCAAGGCGTTCCACAGGACGACGCTCAGGCGGCAATCTGGTTTCGCAAAGCAGCCGATCAAGGTTTAGCAGACGAACAAGCCAGCCTCGGCGGGCCATCAAGTCGATCTGCCAGCAGTGGGACTAGAGTTGTGAAATGCCAGAATGACGAGGTTCTCGCCCCTGGCTGGTCCTCAAATTGCGCCCATATTTGGCTTTCTGGCAACATCGTCAAAGTACTGCGATCAAATGGGGTTCTTGTTGCCGTGACCATACAAGACACTGGGAAATATTTCATTGCACAGGTCAGCGTGGTCAACAAGACCGCTTCTCCCTTGGATGTGCTTCCCCAATCTTTCAGCAGCATGGTTCTAAGGCCGCACCCGAAGACACTTCGTTATTTGCCGCCAGATAAAGTGATCCGGTCCATCAGCAACAGTGCAGCATGGAGCAACTTCTTTACAGCCTTGGGCGCGGCCGGTGCAACGCAGCAATCTGTTACGCAATCGACCACAAACGGAACCGCTTCCGCTTATGGGACTGGCGGCTCCGCCTACGGGCGCTATTCTGAAAACACCACTTCGGTCACGAGTGTACCCGATCAACAAGCGCAGCAGGACGCTGCAAACCGCATAGGAGCGAACAATGCTGCCGTGGCAGCCGCATCGCAGGATGTCAGCACCGGTTCTTTCCAACCCACTACCGTTGCGCCCGGCAAATCCGTCACAGGCAATGTCTACTTTGAACGCGCACGTAAGATCGAAAGCTCGGAAGTCTTGATCCCCGTCAATGGGGAAGTATTCGATTTCGGTTTTGAATGGAAATAGGCACCCGGAGAGGCCGCCGACCTGACACGCGGGCATAAAGAAGGGACGCGGTGTTGCCGTTGATGAGACGACGGGAGGTAGAAAATTGAAGGAAGCCAACGATGAATTGCTGGAAAGGCTCACCGCGATTGAAGAAAGGCTGGAAGAGTTGTCAGCAATCAACGCAAATGTTGAACTTCGCCGAAACCTGAAAAGGGTACCTTACCAACTTGAATGTACGCGGCGACTTCAGCAGATCGAAGGCGATCTGCGTGAGTTGCGAACAAACGCGGCGACGGCGAGATTTGCCAAGGAAGGGGAATCGGGCTACATCCCAAAGCAATCCCTTGGTGAGGATCGTTGGTTCACTGTTCC
>Ga0181520_10004283_pt1 | contig 24086 bp, 20 predicted proteins | sample PEATcosm2014_Bin_29_FD_132451 | JGI IMG/M metagenome (GOLD analysis project Ga0181520, IMG submission 132451) | Peatland microbial communities from MTU Mesocosm Facility, Houghton, MI, USA - PEATcosm2014_Bin02_30_metaG | ecosystem: Environmental > Terrestrial > Soil > Wetlands > Peat | place...
GAAGCCGAAGCGCGGTCCTGGTTTGACCGGCAGAGGGTTGCCGGTCTGAGTCGGATTGCCATTCACTCCCGCGTACTGCACGCCCCCGAGGATCTGCAGGCCTGGGACATTTTGTTGAAGCGGACTGGGGACCGTCGGGCCGTACCCGACGATCAACTTATTGTTTTCTTCCTGTACGCCGGATTCATACTCGAAGCGGATGCCCACATTCAGAGTTAACTTGGGAGTAACACGATAGTCGTCCTGGACGAAGGCACCGTAGTAGCGGATAAAGTCGTCGAAGTTAGTAACTATCGTCTGTTGCCCGCTGGTGGGATAGCCAAGCAGCATGGTCGCCAGACTGCTTCCCGTTCCCGCCGTTGAAACCTGCGGCGTGGCCCGCGTGAAGACGTCCGTGAACCCAAGGCTGGTCGGTCCGGACGCGGGCGTGCCGGCGTCGTGCACAGTGCGAAAAGCGAAGCCCGCCTTCAGGCTATGCTTACCCAGAAATTTCGATATAGTCGAATTGAAACTGCGCGAATAGAAGACATCCTGGTTCGCGCAGCCGCCGCCAAAATCGGCGTAGTCGTTGGTTGTCGCGCTGGCGCAGGCGTTCACCGGGCCGCCCATGGTGATCGCCGGGAAAGCCGTATTGGGTGTCACATTGATTAACGATTGCGGCAGGCCGAGCGAAGCCAGGTCGAAGCCGGCGCTCTCTTCGGTGCTCCTGGAATAGAAACGGTTGAATCCCCATCGGAGCGCGATCACCGTGGTTGGATTGGGTGTCAGCGTTGCGTTGGCTTGCGTGGCATCGATCTTGCGGTCGCAGCAGAGCGTCTGGGTTGGAGAGGCGGCATTGGGGAAGATATCGAGCGGAGCGTCCGTCTCGAAGGTCTTTTGATGGATGTAAGACGCCGACGCGGTGATCCAGGAAGCAAACTGGTGGTCGCCCTTGAATATCCACTGGTCGCCACGATTCGGATAACTTCCGGTGAAGTTATAATTCGGCGCCTGGTAATATTTCGTGGCTGCATTCGGATTTGGATAGTATGACGCGAGGGCCACGCCTATGGGGTTCTGCTCGCTCGTTGGGATTATGTTGCCGGGGAACGGCTGGCGCGTTCCGATGGAAGTCGTGCTGAGCGGATCGTATATTAGTTGCTGCGCTCCGCTCTTGGTGAAGGTCTGCGAGAAGTTACCGGCGCGCTCTAGCGCGGTTGGCACGGAGAGCACGGTCGTGGAACCATCCTGCTGCCGGTAGGCTTCGGTGCTGATGAAGAAGAAAGTCTTGTTTTTTCCATCGTAGAGCTTCGGGATGATGATGGGACCGCCGAGGGAACCTGCCCAATCGCGGAAGGGCTGATTGGCGATCGGCTGGCCTGCGCGGTTCGCGAAGAAGTTATTCGCGAGCCAGTCCGTCTGCCGGATATGTCCCACAGCGCTGCCATGCAGGTCGTTCGTCCCGGAGCGAAGAAGGGTGTTGAAGGTCCCGCCGCCGGTACGTCCCACCTCGGCGTCATAGGTACTGGCCTGCAATTTCAACTCCTGCACCGCCTCCGGCGACGGCAGGATCACCGCGCGAATGTTCGAATCGGTGATGGAGATGCCATCCACCAGATAGTTGTTTGTGCGTAGCGGGCCGCCGGCAATCGAAGCCTGCGAGTTTCCGTTCTGGTCCTGCATACGGGCGAACTTCGGGTTGCCGACAAACACGACGGTTTGCGCTAGTTTTCCCATGAAGAACGGGTTTCGTCCGAGTATAGGCAGGTCGGTAATTTTCTGGCTATCTATTAGTTGCCCGGTGGAGGCGTCGGCTGTCTGTAGCGCCGGGGCTTCGGCCGTGACGTTGACTTGCTCGGTGACCTCGCCCAATTCGAGCTGCAGATCGACGGTAACCGCGGCTTGAGTCGATATCTGGACTCCCGCGCGTTCCAGGCGCTTGAAGCCCGGCGCCTCGACGCTTATCGTGTAAGTGGCCGGGGTCACCGCCGTAAACACATACTCGCCCTGATCGTTAGTAACGGATGAGCGGCTGAGCTTAGTAGTCTCGTCGGTAATGGTGAGTTTCGCGTTGGGGGTCAAGGCCAACTTTGGATCTGTGATCCGGCCTCGCAACGAACCCTGAAATGACTGCGCAAATGCTAAACCGGAAATGAGAAGAACAAATAGGAACAGTTTCATGGATTTTCCTTTCAGTGCCGCAAGTTCTTCGAGATAGCCTTACGCCTGGCGTAGCCTCGAGAAGGAAACTCGCGACGGCAACAACGCAGCCGTCCGCGAAAGGAGGAAACCAAACTCCCCGATCGCGTAATAGCGCGCCGCTACGAATTCGAACTGCTGACTGAAACCTGACGCGAAGAGCCGGAGATTAGAGGCAACAACAGCAGGAGAATCCAGGACAGCGGGCGCCTTCCATTGCGGCGAATTGGCGGATCGCCAACCGGGCAACCAGCGCTGACCGCGTCATCGCCTGGCCGGTACGCAAATGAAACTCGGTACGCATGCTCAATTCTCCTGTTCTGTCTGGTCGCAGGGATGTGCGAGGCGCCGGCCAAGCAACAGGAAACCGGCGCCTCGACAGATAGGCTACTATTTAGATGGAGTATAGGGGGATATTGGAATTTCGTCAAGGGGTTTCGCATTAAAATTCGCTGAAAGGCCTTGCAGGAGAATTTGCAAATGATGTGTTCGATGGCCTCCTGCTTGGGCTCCAAATGCGAACCGTTCCCATGTTGACACTGGGCCTGGGCAGAGATACGCTAGTATGTCCGTAGACGCTAGGGTGATTGGCAGATGGGGCCTTGCGGAAAACGGTCACATCAGGAGAACTCAGAACATGGAAGCGAACAGGCGAAGGTTCTTGCAGGCCGCGGTGGTGAGCGAAGCCCTCGCGCGATATCGGCCGGCACTGGGTGCGGCACCGGTCCATGGAGCGAGCGGCACAGGCGCCGCCGCAGATTACCTGGAACCCGCGCGACAGGCGGCCGCCTGGATTCGCACCAGTGCCATTAAACAGTCTGCCGGCATTGCATGGCCCTCCGAGCCGGATAAGCCGGAGACCGTAGGCCCAGACATCTATAAAGGCAATGCCGGCACTTTGATTTTCTTCCTCGAACTCGCGCGGGCCTCCAAGGACACCTTTTACGCCGAAGAGGCCCAGCGAGCCGCCGACTACGTGATCGACCGCGCAGTCGGCATCCAGGGCAGCGGGTTCAATCACGAAGGGCTTGCCGGCGCGGCTTGGGCGATTCTGCAAACGTGGGAAGCAACTCGAGAAGCCCGCTACCGCAACGCGGCCGTGGCGGCAACTGAAACACTGGCCAAGCGCGCGCAAGCGGCCGGCACGGGAGTGACTTGGGGACCGGCGGCCGACATCAGCAGCGGAGATGCCGGGATCGTCTCGTATCTCCTCAACGCCGCCCGCACGTTTGATCGCGACGACTGGCGCCAGTTAGCTCGTAGGGCCGGCAGTCACCTGCGCGAGATGGCGTCGAAAGACGCGGGCGGCAACCTCTACTGGTCGGCCACGCCGAATGCCCGGATTGTCATGCCTAACTTTGCGCATGGCACTTCGGGTGTGGCCACCGTGCTGGCACAATTGTATTCGGAGACGCGTGAGCAGGAGTATCTGGACGCCGCGCTCTCTGGCGCCGCTCATCTTAAGAGCATTGCGCACTCCGACCGCGACACCTTCATCCTCTACCATCACGACCCGGATGGGCGGGATCTCTATTACCTCGGCCAGTGCAATGGACCCGCCGGATCGGCCCGGCTCTTCTACGAACTCTATCGAAACACGAAGGACAAGAGTTGGCTCGACATTACCGAACGCGCGGCCGGCGCAATCCTGAAGAGCGGAATCCCCGAGCAGCAGAAGGATTCGTACCCGCAGATTCCACTGCGTGTCGAGTACTCGGTCAGACCCGGCCACTTACCCGGTTTCTGGAATAACATCAGCCAGTGCTGCGGCGCCGCCGGCATCGCCGATTTCTTCCTGAACCTGCACCAGGCGACCGGAAAGCCGCAATACCTGGACTTTGCCCGCCGCGCGCTGGATAATGTCGTCAACCGCGCTTACACTGACGATAAGGGTTACCGCTGGTACCAATCCGAGTTCCGGATTCAGCCGTGGATCATCGCCGCGCAAACCGGCTACATGCAAGGCGCCGCGGGTGTGGGCAGCGCGCTCGTTCACCTGCACACGGCGCTCGCGGGCCAATATCACGCGGTTTTGTTTCCGTATAATCCGTTCCCTCACGATGCGCAGGCGAATGCGTAGGCCGGCGGTGAACCCGGAATCCTGGGTGACCGGCGCGTGAGCGGCGACCCCGATCTCGCGTTGCGCACCCGCGCCCTCCATGCCGGCGAGGATACTGACCCGGTGACGCGCGCGGTGGAGGCGCCGCTGGTGTTGTCCACCAACTTCGTGGCCGATCCCGACGAGGTCGCATTCTCGGCGACCGATCTGAAGGAGGATACTCCGTACTTCTACGCCGCTGGTCGACCCCCACGGTGCGGGCGCTGGAGCAGAAACTGGCGGACCTTGAGGGCGGCGAGGATGCACTCTGCTTCGCCAACGGAATGGCGGCGGCATCCGGGCTGCTGCTTGGCACCCTGCGCGGCGGCGACCATTTGGTGCTGAGCGACGTCTGCTATGCCGGAGTGACAGAACTCGCGCGCGATACCCTGCCTGGACTTGGCATCCAGGTTACTACGGCGGACTGTTCAAACCTGGAGGCCGTGCAGGCTGCGATCCGGCCGAATACGCGGCTCGTATGGGCCGAATCGCCCTGCAATCCGATTTTGCGGTTGACCGAGCACGACACTGCAAGCATATCGCATGGTCGCCGCCGTAACATGGCGACTTATCAGTATCATGACTTTCGCGTGTCTCTCCTTGTTACTTTCTGTCATAACGCCCCGTCCATGCTGAGATACTCAAGCACCCGACGCCGGAGCTGCATCAGGTGGGGATCCTCTCGATGTCTCGGATATGGAAGTCGATTCGTGACCTCCGCTTTGATGCTTGCCGGACGGTCGCTCAGCACGATCACCCTGGAAGCCAACAGCACAGCCTCCTCAACGTCATGCGTAACCAGCAAAGCCGTAAACCCGCTGCGCCGCCATAACTCGACCAGTTCTCCCTGCATGGTCATGCGCGTCAAGGAATCGAGCTTGCCAAGCGGCTCATCGAGAAGTAGTAGCCTCGGCTGATTCACCAACGCCCGGGCAAGTGCGACACGTTGCGCCATGCCGCCGGAAAGCTGATGGGGATAAGCGTTCTCAAATCCGGAAAGGCCCACCAGCTTCAGCGCGCCGTCCACACGCTCGGAGTGACTGCGAAGCAACCCACGCGCTTCCAGGCCCAGGGCGATGTTATCCCAAACCGTTCGCCAGGGAAACAGGGTCGGGTCCTGGAATACCAAACCCCGCTCCGGGTCGGTGCCTTCGATTCGCCTCCCCTCCGCTGTCAACTGGCCTTCAGTAGCTGGCTCTAGCCCGGCAAGCAGGCGCAGAAGCGTAGATTTTCCGCATCCGCTCGGCCCGAGCAGAGCGACAAACTCGCCGCGTTCGACTGCGAAGCTGACCCGGTCGAGCACCAGCAACGGGGCGCCGCGAAGCTCGAACCGGTGACTGACCTCACGCACGTCGAATCGCATGCCGAGCGTGCGCTGCACCTGTTCAACCTCCGACGCTGCCGTTACCAACGCAATACCCCTTTTTGCCATGCAAGCAGGCGGTTGCGCACTTTGAACTGTAGTGTGATCAACCCGGAAAATAAGAGGGACATCAGGAGCAGCGCAGCGTACATGTTGGCATATGCCGCCCAACCCTGGGCCCACTGTAAGTAGTAGCCAAAGCCAGCCTTTACTCCTAACATCTCGGCCACCACTAACACGGCAAACGAACTGCCGAGACCCATAAACAGACCGACGAATACTTCGGGCATGGCTGCCGGAATGGCAACCTTCAGCACAAGAAACCTCTTATTCGCGCCCAGCGTGCGGGCAATATCATAATACGCGCTGTTCACGCTCGAAACCCCCGAAGAGGTCAGGATTGCAACTGGAAATGCGGTCGCCAGAGCGATCAGAAAAGTACTGGCTGTCCGGTTGGAAGAGAAGAAGTAAAAGGCGAGCGGCAACCAGGCCGTCGCCGGCAGCGGTCCGATAAACCTGAGTACCGGATGTCCCCAGTAGTAGACGGCGCGCGACCAGCCAATAGCAATTCCCGCTCCGAAGCCGGCGACAATCCCCAGGAAATACGCGGGAAGCAGCAAGACGACCGATGCCAGCAGGCTAGCGCCGAGCCGATGCCAATCCTCGATATAGACCTGAAGAATGGATTGCGGCGGTGCAAAGAACGGCAGCGGCAGAAGGCCCAGTTTCGCCGTGACCACCTCCCAAACGGTCAGCATTGCCGGCAGTGCGGCCAGCCACGGACCCAGCGCCCGCAGTTTTTCGGTGACCAGGTTGAGTTGCGGTCCCGCGACTGCGATCAGGATCAGCATGCCTCCGGCCACGGCCTCCAGCGTCGCTAGCAGGGGAGTGCGGTCCCATGGCATGACATCCCGCCACTGGGCGGTAGTGGCTGCCGCGGCCAGCCACGCCAGACCGGCCAAGACTCCCGCGCCCCAAACTGCGATGCGATGTTCCGACGCCGCCGAACCCGCGGTGCGCGCGCGAACTGCCGCTTCCGCTGATAGACTTCCCACACTAGCCATACACCCCTCCACCAATTGCAGGTTCACCTGCAGTTAGACAAATACGTCGGCATAGACCCGATCGGCGAACTTATCAGCATCCGTATCCGCCTTCATGATTCCCGCCTTCTGAAGCTCTTTCGTGAAAACTACAATTTGTCGCTTGAGATCTCTGCCGACCGGGTGATTACAGTGAGTCTCTGTCTTGAGAATTGTGACAATGTCCGCCTCGCTGGCAGTCGTGTGCGGGGCGAACGCTATCGCGGTCTCCTCGGGATTCTTCGTAGTGCGCTCGGCCGCTTCTACCAATGAGGACCCGAGTTGCCGCACGACAGCGCGGTTCTCTCGCAGCAACCGACCGCTTACTCCAAGCACACAACACACGCGATCGTTCCACGGCGGCGTAAGATTGGTGATCAGTTCCGCCAGGTCGCCATTAGCTCGTTTCTGAATCAGAAAAAGGTTCGGATCTGCGTCCGCGATGGCCTGTACACTGTTCTTCTCCACCGCCAGCCCCAGTAACGGCGGGGGAAACGTCTTCCACTCCACGTCCTTAGCGGGGTCTATCCCGTGCTCCGAGAGCAGAATCGTAAAGGTGTTTCGCGCCGACCCTGAAACGTCGCTGACGCCGATTGTTTTTCCCTTCAGGTGCTTGACCTCGGTTACGCCGGCCCTCTTCGACCCAACCATGCGGGAACATCCGCCGTGCGTTGCCATGATGAGACGAACATCGAATCCCTGCTCCATCGGCTTGAGCCAAGTCATGATCATACCGATGCCGGCATCGGCCTTTCCGGTAGACATGGCCTGAAGTAACTGGTCCGGCGCCGAGAAGTTCACCAGTGTCACATCGAGTTTGTGCTTCTTGAATATCCCGGCTTTCACGGCCAATGCCACCGGAGCCTGGCACACCGCAATCTCGCCGTAAGCAAGGCGAATGGAGCCGGCCGAAGTCTTCGATCTTTCCCCCGGTCGACAACTCAGCAGCCCGAGAGGTGCCGCAAGTCCGGTCAGACCTGCCTGGCTCAGGAATCGACGCCGTGAAGACGCCCAGCTCCCCATAACTTCAGGCTCTCTTGCGCCTCCGCCCGTTTGGTGGTCTTGGTCGATGTCCATTTTATTCCTCGCCGGTTCACCGGGTCGTCTCGTGTTTACGCCGTGGCGCCCGGGCTGGATGAACCAGACGCTTCTGCCTGAACCGTAAGCCTGTCGACGTGCCCGAAGCCCTTCGTGTAATCCAGCCACTCGATCTCACGGGTCCGCATCCGGAGGAACGCGGATCCGCCCAGCCCGTCTCGGGCCACACGCTCCCTGAAGAAAGGATTGCGCAGGGCAATCGCGTCCGCTGCCTGTCTACGCTCCTTTTCGTCTAAGGGGAGCTGCGGTCCCGATGTATAGGACGCTCTTCCATCCTCTCAACTCCTGATCTCTCCTCTCGAGGAAGAAGGAGACTTTCGGATGGCCGGCGATCTCGCCGATCTTAGGTGTGCTCTTCCCCGTGGAGAACAGGATGTCGTCACCGTCAATGGCAAATGCTCCAAAGGTGCGCTGTACCGGTGTCAGGTCCGCGCGAACATAAGCGAGCACGCCAAAGGCGACATCCTGTGCGTACTTCGAAATCTCTTTCTTAAGTTCTCGATCGCTCATTTCCATCCTCCAGTTGAGGAGCGTCCGCACGCCGGACTATCCGGCGACGGCTACTCTTCAAGACGGGGACCGCTCCATGCGATCCCGCGTCTCGTACCAAGTCCATAACTACGAAAGCATCTCGACGAATGCCTTGATTCGCGTCAGTTGCTCTTCCGTTGCCGGGTCCTGATGAACGGGTGTCTCGAGCGAGATATAAGGGATGCCGAGCTTCTTGAAGTGTTCGCGCTCTAACTGCGGCACGATGCTTCCATAAGGGCATCCTGTCACGCTTCCCGAGACGATGCCGCGTGCTCCGGTCTGCGCGACCAGTTTCTCGACGTGGATTTTGCGCAAATGCACGGCGGCGCCGACCATCTCTCCGTACTGCCCTTCCAATTGCGCGTCCAGAAGATAGTGTGCCACTGACTCCAGCGGCGGAACATCCTCGCGGTAGTCGCGCGTGCCGAAGATCTCCCAGCCCACGATGGCTCCATGGGCCGCTTCGACAGCTTGATACAACCCGGGGCCACCCGCGAAAGCCCCCGCCAACACAAGCGGTATGTAGGGCCTTGGATCCGGCCGGCTGGCCGCTTCCTCCAACTCCTCCGCCATTTGATCCAGTAAGCGGGAGAACATTGGAGGATCGCCAAAGTAATGAAGGTAACCATACATCAGCAGCAGTACCGCATAGCCCGGCATATCGAGCGGGCTCTTGGTGCGCAACTCGAGAACCCGCCGGACTTGCGCGGAAATCAGGTTCTTGCGACGGATTTCGAAACTGAGCTTGTCTTCATTGACGGGCTTTCCTGTGAGCCATACCGCCACCTTCTGAAGTTCCAGAGCGACGAACTTTATGATCTCGGGCCGCTTGTCGCGGGCTTTGAAGGACGATACACCCTCGATAAGATGCACGTCGTAGCCCTCTTGTCTGGCGAGCTCGAAAACGATGCTGATCGGCTCGCAGACAGCGTTGAATGCCAGAATCCGGTTGATGCCCTCCCCGTCCTTGCGGAGGTGCAGGCTGCCGATGATCGTCTTGATCATCGAGCAGAACTCGCCGGGAATCTGAAAGTAACTCTCGGCTATTTCCTCGGTCTTGTGACTTTCCTCGCGCCATAACTCCATGATGCCGACGGGTATCGTGTCGCAAGCATAAATCAAGGGCAGTTCCCAGCCTGTCCCACCCCATATCGCGGTTTTGCCTTGCTTCACCGCCCGCTCCACATCGTGGAAGGTATAGGCGTTCCTCAAATCGAGAAGCCTCTTGATGGACGGAAGCTCCCTGCGCTTATAGGTTTGCCATTGAGAATCGGCGTCGCTAACCGCGTTAAGCAGTTGTGTATTGCTCATTGAGCTTGCTCCTCTTTTCCTCGAGTACATCGATGAAGGCGTCGACACGCGTAGTCAGTTGACCCTGGTCGCTCTGGGAGTAATCGCCGGAGAGAGCCAGCACGGGCACGCCCAGCTTTTGAAACGCTTCGATGAATAGCTTTTGCGGAATCCCGTAGCAGGCGCAGAATTTGAGCGACACATACACGACGCCCTCCACGTCATACTCCTGAGCCAGGCGGGTGGACAACTCGACGCTGTCCTCAATGGGCTTCATCCTCGCGCACGGCGCCTGGTCCAGATAGCCATCCGCAAGGGCCTGGAACGGGTCGCCGCTTTCACGAATCGTGTGGTTGAAAGGCCGCACTCCCGTGCAATGATCCTCCACCACAACGCGCGCCCCGCTGCGCTTCTCGATGATCTCGATGAGCCTGCGGTCTCCGTCCGCCACGATCGATCCCGACATCATCACGCGAACCGGCCTCTTGCCGCGGTCCGGAGCGTCTCTCAATTGGTGGTACAGATGCTCATAAGTTGGCAGCAGCTCTTCGGGCGGCAAATAGTAATATCCGCGCACCAGATCCAGGTATTCGTGCCCCGTCAACACCGGCGTGCTGCGTTTGCGAAGCTCGGAAAACTTCTTCAACAGTCGGCGAAGCTTATTGTGCAGCACGATTTGCTCGTGGATTTCGATATCGGATATCTTCTTGCCTGTCAGCTCCTCGAGGTCGCTCCGGAACACGAGTAGCTGGTCCCGAAAGAACTTACGAGAATCCGGTTCCAGCCGCAGCTTCGGCAGACTATACATCTGCGTCGGGACGAACTCGTCGATAACCTCGGAAGCCCGCTTCATCGCCGCGCAAGTGTGAAAGTTGTAGACCTTGTCCAGCGCTAGGTGGAGAGGGTCGCCTCCGCGAAATGCGCCCATGCAGCTCTTGCTGAAGTCGCATGCGATGCTTTGCGTATAAAACTCGCCGTGGGCAACCGTCTTCGGGTCGCCTCCCTTAAACAAGCGGACGTGTTTCACGCCGGCGGCATTCAGCAGCTCGAGGGGAGTGTAGGCGCAGAGATAGCCGACCTTCTTCTCTCCATTCTTCGAGTTGATGAAGAGTTCCTGCTGACGTTCGATTGATTTGCCGACGGCGGCCAGATCGGGCTTCGCCGGTGGATGCGCGGTCGCGGTCGGTTTCTTCCGATTTCTAACTCCCGAGTGCTGTGCGGCGAATACCGCTGCTCCGAGCGCGCCCGCGTAGATCATGTCGGCCTTCGGCGGGTTAACGAACTTAGCGCCCAGCAACTCCTCAAGGACCTTCCACATTCCCGGATTATTGGATACTCCCCCGGAGAAGACGAGGTCTGGCTCGATGCCAACCCTGCCCAGGAGGTTTTGCACCCTTCGCGCAGCAGAGTAATGAATGCCTGCGGCGATATTGGCCCGCACAGCATCGTCGCCATCCTTCTCTCCTCGTGCGCGTAGCGAGATAACTTCCGACTCAGCGAACACCACACATTGACTGCTCACTTGGGCCGGCGCCTTGGCCGTGAGGGCAACGGGGCCAAGCTGGTCGAGTTCGAGTCCAAGAACCACCGCTGCCTTTTCGAGGAAACGTCCTGTCCCGGCTGCGCACTTATCGTTCATCACAAACTCGACGACCTTACCGGTCGCTGGATCCACCTTGATGGCTTTCGAGTCTTGTCCGCCGATGTCGATGATCGTCCTTGTCCTTGGATTCAGGACATGCGCACCCATTGCGTGGCACGTGATTTCAGTCACGACCTGATAGGGAATGTCTTCGTACTTGAGTGAAATTCTCCCGTACCCGGTTCCCACGATGTATGCCACGTCGCTTCGCTCGAAGGCGGAGCTTGCCAGCAGTCTTCCCAGCAGTTCGTCCGCGGTCTCCTGCATATAGAGACCAGTCGCGATGTTTGACGTGTAAACCTGGTCTTTGAACAGTAAGACGCCTTTGGCTGCCCGCGAGCCGATGTCGAGCCCCACGACAGCGCGAGCAGGACTGTATTTGGCCAGCCCGACTCCATCGAAGTCACTTATTCTCATTAGTCAAACCCTTTCTACTATTTCCCGCCCAAAGACGGATCCCGTACGCGATCTGTTCGGCGGCTCGGAGACGCTCTATATCGAGGCCGGCTGACAGCCTGCCGGCCCCGCGCAGCCAGATATCCCATGCCCGTTCGTTACCTTAACTATGCATGCGCTGCGAGTTTCCTGACCGCAGCCAGCAAATGGTCGACTTCATCCGGAGTATTGTAGAAATGCGTTGATGCGCGCACGGCCGTTATATTGTCTTCAACGATGGTGCGGATGTAGATTTTGTCCTTCTCAATGAGTGATTGCACCACGGCTTCCGGAGTGACCCCTGAAATGGAGAACGTCGTCAGGGCCACGGAGAGTCGCGGATCTGGCGATGTATACAGCCTGACGCCCGGGATTTCGCGAAGGCCGGACCGCACTCTTGCGGACAACTGCCGCGCGCGCTGTTCAATATTGTCCCTGCCAATGGCAAGCTGAACCTTCGTTGCGGTCCCAGTGCCCAGCCATGCGGGAATATTCGGCTGGCCGGCTCTCTCGTACCTCAGGATTGGATGAGGATGCGGTGCACCAATCTGGTCATAGCCTTGTAGGGGCCAGATTCTGCTCTGGAGGTCCTTCGAGATATAAGTCAGCCCGGTTCCAGTGCCCGCCAGCAGCCATTTCTGCCCCGATCCCGCGTAATGGTCGAAGCCGTAGGCTTTCACATCGATGGGCAGAACCCCAAGTGTCTGCGCGCCATCGACGGAAATTAGCAGGCCTTTGCTGTGCGCCAGTTCGGTCAATGCCTTCACGGGTGTTAGGAGGCCAGTCACGAAGAGCACGTGGCTGACGACAATGAGGCGCGTCTTTGGTGTTATCGCCCTCTTGTAGATCTCGAGGATCTGGTCCGGATGTTCCGGAGGAGCCGGCAAATCCAGCCACACGATCTTGATGCCCTGGCGCTTCTCGAGCGTTTGATAGGCCTCGTATCCACCGGGGTGCTCATGCTTGGCGATCAGCACCTCGTCGCCCAGCCGCCAGTCGATGCCGTGAGCGAATACGTTCATGCCGTCCGTAGTGCTGTGTGTGAAGAACACCTCCTCGGGGCTGGCGTTGACAAAGTCAGCTATTTGCTCGCGAGTCGCCGAGATCTCGTCGAAGTGAAACGGGTCGTATGGATTTCGAGCGATTTCGGAGTCAATCCTCTCGTGAGCCTGGATGACAAACCGCGATGCGGGGCCGGCGGTTCCCGTGTTGAAGAATGCGATCTGTTCATTCAAGACGAACTGCGACCGCACTTTGCGCCAGTACGCCTCGTCGATCGGGCCGGTTGGCGCAAGTTGTTCCAGCCCAGCGTCGTCGGTTTTGAGCATAGTCGGGGTTGCCGCGGAAGCGGCGTTGTCCAACAACCCGGGTGAGGCAACTGCGGCCACCGATGCCGCGGAAGCCTGAAAGAAACGTCGTCGTGAAGACAGCATGTCAATATCCTCAATTCGTCACTTAGGGCGATGAGTAAGATGCCGTTTATGCGCTGCTCAGTCGGAGAGCGGCTACACAACTGCAACCGATACACATCGACAGTAATCCTGGATTAAGTCAGCTTACTTGAGACATGCGGAGCTAACGACAACAGCGGGCAAGACTATTCGGCACGCGCACGGATCTCCGAGCCACTATGACCTCACTGGTGCGGCAAACTGTGCCGTGTTCTGTGCCACATAAGTCAGACCGGACAACAGACGATCGATGTCCTGTGGCGAGTTGTAGAAATGTGTCGAGGCGCGGATCGCATCCACGTCGCCGACCTTTACCGACCGTAACTGGACGTGCTCGTGGTCGAGAAGGTATTTCAGCACTTGGGATGGGGCGCCATTCCGAATCGTGAACACCGTGATCGCCGCCGACAAGCGTGGTTCGGACGGGGTTACTTGACTGATGCCCGGGATACGTTTCAGGCCGTCACGCAGTTGGCCAGTCAATTGCCATGCGCGCGCCTGTATGTTCTCTTTGCCGATCGCATTCTGAAAATCCACTGCGGCCGCAACGCCGAGCGACGCTGGAATGTTGACCTGCCCGCTGCGCTCGTAACGGTTTCCCGGAGGCGCGCCCCGGCCGCCGGCGCCCTTCGAATCCACGTAACCCGTGAGCGGCCAGACCTTCTCGTGCAGGTCCTTGCGGAGATACGAGAAACCCGTGCCGGTACCGGCCAGCAGCCATTTCTGGCCCGGGCCGGCGTGGTGGTCCACACCGCTCGCTCTAACGTCGAGCGGAATCACGCCGAACGACTGCGCGCCGTCAACCGAAATCAGCACGCCGTGGCCGTGAGCTAGATCGGCGAGTTCCTTAAGCGGCGCGCGCAGCCCCGTGGTGTAGGTTACCTCGCTGACCGCCAGCACCCGCGTCCGGGGAGTGATCACTCTGGCGTATAGCGACACCAGATGCTCCACGCTGTCCGGCGTGGCGGGGATCTCCACCCAGACGATTCGGATGCCGTACCGTCTCTCGAGCGATTGGTAGGCTTCATGCGCGCTGAAATGCTCCTGTGTGCCCAACAACACTTCGTCGCCAGACTTCCAGTCAAGGCCATGGGCAAACAGATTGAGGCCCTCGGTGGTGCTGTGCGTCAGCGCGATTTCGTCGGGTGATGCGTTTACGAATTCCGCAAGGCGCCTGCGGACCGAGGCCAGCTCGCTGCTGCGGAAATTGTTGGTCGGATCGGCGGCCAACTCGCGGTCATATCGTTCGCGCACGTCCAGAACGACATGCGGTACTGGACCGCAGGTACCTGTGTTGAGAAATGCCAGGTCTTCGCGCAAGCTGAACTGCGTTCGGATTTTGCGCCAGTGTGCTTCATCAGGAAGGCCGGCAGGTCTGAGCTGATCGAGATCCGTCGATCGTTCGACGGCCGCGCCGGCACCGTTCCGGCCTTGGGCGGATGCCACAGGCCTCGTTGAAACCATTCCCAGCGTCGCAACAGCGGACCCCGTTAACAGGTCTCTGCGCGACCACCTCAAGCTACCAATCATGGAGCATTCCTCGGCAATCCAGGTCTTAAGATCCGATTGTAGTACAGTATGTTGATGGAGTAAAGGACCATTCTTAAACTAAATCGATTCCAGAATTGTCGAGCTTAAAACGCGTCTGCGGACATTCGGTCTTATCACGCTCCGCTTTAGCTTGCAGCCGTCCTTAGTGCCCAGGAAATCCACGTCGTCCGGCGCGGCGGTGGCATCGATCCCGCTCTTTACCTCGGTTCCGACCTTGTTCTTGGTTGGTTGTCCCAGACGGATGCCGGTTGTCGGGCAATCGCTCCTTTTTGGAGGAGAACGCCTCCACCCTAGTGGCGGTCAGTCCTACTATGGCTGTATGCATCCCGAGCCCTGGCTCCGCGGTCCGCTCCCCGGCGTACATCCGATGGTCGCGCCAATCCTCTACGCCTTCCAGCAGGCGCGCGAGGACGTGGGGAGGTTCACGGAGGGTCTAACCCCGGCCCAGCTTTGGGCTTCACCTCACGGCTTCGGCTCGGCTGGATTTCATATCCGCCACATCGCCGGCAGCACGGGGCGCCTCTGAGCTACCTGCAAAACCGCGAGCTCACGGTCGAACAGATGCAAGAACTGCGGAACGAAGAGAGGTCGCTGGGGTTGGACGTCAAGGAACTGCTGGCGATTTTGGACAAGGCTTTGTCGGGCGCGGAGGAAGTCGTGCGTGTGATCGCTCCCGCCACGCTCGCGGACCCGCGTATGGTTGGACGTAAAAGACTGCCAACCACCGTGATCGGGCTGTTGACTCATGTCGCGGAGCATACGCAACGGCACGTCGGCCAGGCGATCAGCGCGTGCAAATGGAGCCGGCTCGTAGCGTAAGGATCAGAGTCCCTCTCACGCGGCGCTCTTTGCCGTTCCAGCGGACCATCGAACCATCCTGATCAGCGCCCCAGCTCCAGCATTGCTTTCCATCCGACCTCATCATGCCCGAAGCTGAGCCGATTGGCAGCACGAACCAGCGGCAAGCGTAGTAGCTTGGGATCGCGCTCGATGCGTTGCAGCAGTTCCCCGTCCGACATCTTCAGGTACTTCAGTCCGCCAGCGACATAAGCGGGTCCTTCAGTGTCGACCAGTTGGGTCAGGCCGAACCGATCGACGAACCTCTTGATCTCGCCTGGCGCCATGGGCCTCTTCGTCAAATCGACGAACTGAATGGCGACCCGGCGCTCCTTGAAGAAACGTTCCGCGGCGCGAGTGGCCAGCGAGTTCTTCATGCCAAAGATCTGGATATTCGACATGTGGCATCCGCCGTGGCTTCCACGTTCAAGAACAAGCCCGAGTCATCTCAATGAGCACGGCACGCACCGTGTTCATGTCCCACACTTCCCGCGGAAACGCGATGCGGCTTCCGTGCACTCGGTCGCCAGTTCTCAGCCGGAGATGAAAGCCCAGGCGGTCGACGGCGGTCATGGACGCTTCATCGGGCATCTCGCCGGAATCGTGCTCCGCTATTCGGCGCAGGGCATCCCCATGGTCCGCATTCATGTGCTCAATGATTCCAGGCGCAACCTCGGCCAACGGATCAGGGGCAGCCGCAGCATAGTCCTCCGCAGAGACCCAGCCCATCACGCCGAATTCGCCGATATAGTAAACGCCCTGGATCTCCAGCCTGTAATAGGCGAAGTCGGTGTAATCCTGCCAGAATCGCGCGTTTTGGTGCCGCGACAGGTATAGGTCGCGCACCACCGCACTGGGCGTTTCGCTGGCCGTACCGATGAGCGTTAAGCGCGCGGCCCCCAGTGGATCGCCAGAGATGTCCGGCTGAGTGATCAGGAGACTGGCGCGCGGGTCCTGGTGCAGATTCTGCGTGTGCATCGCCATGTTGCTGATAAAGAAAACCGGACGCCCGCGGTCGTCGGCGGCGAAGGGCATCATGGAGCCAAAAGGAAAACCGGGGAACCTACGGGAGTGCGTCGAGAGACTGCCAATGCGTCCAATTGCGGCAAGCGTACGGGCGCGCTCGGCAAGGGAAGGTCCGGGTATGTCCGGCGTGGCCGGACCAGGGCCGGCGTGTTGGCGATTGGGCACGAGTTTAATCATAGCGGACTACGGTGAAAACGACCGAAGGGAGGGAAGCGGGCGTCGTGGTGGGCAAGATCCGCGCGGCCACCGGTGAATGGCTGGCCGGGACGCTACCGATATGAAACGCATAGGTGAACGTAAGCGTGGCCGTGCCAACTCCGGTTAAACCCCCAATGCCTTTAGCGCTTTACGTTTCGGGTGCTCGCGTTCGCCGGCCCGGGCCGCTACTTCGGCATGGGCAGATTCTGCTCGAACAGGGTGCAGGCTTCCTGGCGCAGGGCTTCCCGCGCCACCGGTCCCTCCGCACCGAAATCGATGTAAGCGGTCTTCCGTGGATCGTGCTTCGGCCAGTTCGGCAGCGCGCTGCCGTTGGGATTGCCGGTCTTTGCGAAGTTCGTCCAATACTCGAGCACCTGGTCGGAAAGCCTGCGGTCAGCCGGCTTGCTGGCATCCCGCATCAAATTGCCGAAGACGTACTGAAGCTCCCAGGAATGGAGCGCGCCCTGCGCCTCGGGTGCGCGCGTGAATTCGTATTCCCAGGTCGGGAACTGCGCGCTGTGCCAGTTGGCGATCACCACCGATCCGCAGCGGAACATGCGGTCGGTTTCCCATTGGGAATTGCCGTCGCCGTGCGGCGCGTAGGTGTCCGGATTGGGGCCGTCCACTCCGTAAAGCTTCGCCGCCAGGCCGGCCTTGTCGCCATACACCTCCCCGATCGCCTTCTTCAAGGCCTCCGCTCCGCCCGCCAGGGTCCGTTCGCGCCCGTTGTTGCCGATGATCAGCGGCACGGGCAGTTCCCCGTGTTCGCGGAACACCTCCGCGGGCAACTTCACGATGGCGTAGCCGTCGATATTCGGTTCGGGCCGCAGCGCTCCCCGCTGCGCGTAGGGCGGAGAAGCCTTCAGAATGTCTGCCGCTGAAAGCGTGCGCAAGAACTTGATCTGGCCGGTCGCGGGCGCATTCAGCTTGGCGGCCAACTGAATCCCGGCCTGTTCCAGCTTGCTCCGTGGCGCGGTCAGCTCGCCGCCCATCATCACCGTGCCACTTTCCTCGATGGCATGCTGGATCAAGCCCTTGCTCAGCGGGGAACTGAGCAACAGCCCTGTATCCTGGCCTCCGGCGGATTGGCCGAATACGGTGACGTTGCCCGGGTCGCCGCCGAATCTGGCGATGTTTTGCTTGACCCACTGGAGAGCCGCAATCTGGTCTAGCAGTCCGTAATTCCCGGAAGCATTGTGCGCCGATTCCGCGGTCAGATCGGGATGCGCAAAGAACCCAAGCAGCCCCAAGCGGTACTGTATCGTCACAACCACCACGCCATGGCTGCCCATTCTCTCGCCGTCGAAGGGCGGTTCGATGCCCCCCGAACCCAGCGCAGACCCGCCCATGTTGCCGCCGCCGTGGATCCAGAGCATCACCGCCTTCTTCGACTGGCTGGGCCATTCTGGAGACCAGACATTCAGAAACAGACAGTCTTCCTTACCGCCCGCGGCCGCGGTCCGGTTCCAACCGGCATCGATCTGCGCACAGGTGGCGCCGTATTGGCCGGCATCGCGGACGCCCTGCCAGGGCTTCACCGGCATGGGCGGCTTCCAGCGCAGTTCGCCCTCCGGAGGTGCGGCGAAGGGTATACCTTTGAACACCGCTCCGTTCGTCAACGCGCGCCCGCGAATCTGGCCGCCCGTGACGGAAACGATCGGGCCGGATTGCGGGGCGGCTAAGAATGTGAACAGCAGGAATGAAGTCAGCAATCGCATAGGTTCTCACTCACTATAGAAGAATTGAAACTCTGCCCGCGCTCCATGAAGAGATTGCGCGACGCCGGACGTAGCTCCTGATCGTCGGCAGAGCGCCCATCGAAGCCCCCGCGGCCGCACGGTGCGGTGTATGGGTTCCCTCATCGGCTTCTCCCAGAGATCACTGATGGTCGCGACTGAGGGTGAGGCGTGCCAGTCGGCAACCCGGCAGGACGCCAAGGCAGTCGTCGCCACGAGCAACGGAGGGCGCGCCGCCAATGACAGTTGAAAAGCCTCTTGGGACACGAACAAGTCCGTGGACAGCCAGCCATTCCTCGACTCGCGAGCGCGAGGAGGCGTTCCCCAGCCGCTGATTCTAGTTCGCAGAAATGATCTGCATAGGTTGCTTTCCTCATTCCCCCGGCACATCGAATCCGATAAATCGGAGCGCCTTCTCGGCGACAACACGCTCATGTGGGTTAGTTGGCAACAATCCACTCCCTCTAGATCGACGGCCCCGTGCCCGGATGGCGTCGAAGCGGCGATAAAGGCCGGAGCCGGGTTCTGCACGTGCTACGCAGCGGAGCCGGGCCGCCAACCAGCGTCCCACCCGAACGCCTTGATGGCCTTGTCGCTCGATGTTGCCCCGTCTGACTCGGTGACATTGTAGATCCCACGCTCGCCTCGTGTGACGACCAGTTCGGCCGCCTTGGCGGCCGCATCAACATGCACGGACCCGGGTGCGATAGCGGCATCAAATCCGGTGCCCGGCCCGTAAATTAGCCCATAGCGGAGGACAAGCCCTTCTAGGGGCGCCCCAGTGACCTGGCGTTCCAGGCTTAGCACCCCCTGCACCGTCTCGCCATAGACTGGATGTATCATCGGCAGCAGTGGGTCCGCCTCCCGGTGTGGTTTCCGGCCTTCGTCATAGATGAAAGAGATGCTCTGAGCGATCAATCGAACGGCGCCGGCATGCAGTGCGGCGGCAATAAGATTGCGCGTGCCAACGTCCCGAAGCCGGGCATTACGTGCCAGTGCAGCCGTCATTTTGCTCGCATCGAGCGCGTAGGGCAGGTCGGTAAGCTGGTGGATCACGACCTCCGGCCGGATTTCGTACAGATGGTTGAGCAGAGCATCCGCGTCGAACACATCGACCACGACCGGTTCTACTCCAGCCTTCTTCAATTCCGCGGCCCTTTCCTCGGATCGAGTGGAGCCGAACACACGCCATCCGTTCTTCAGAAGGAGGGGTGCGAGGCGCCGGCCGATGGCGCCGGAAGCGCCGGCAAGGAAGATACGTGTAGTGTTAGTCATCGTCCGTATTCGGGGGAGTTGTGCCCTTCAAGTCTGTCGGCACGTCTTGCATCGAGGCGATTCCGGCTCTTCGCCGTTCACCGCATCGCTTGTACCAGCGTACATCTGCCGGGCACCCACTTCGTCATGCCGTGCAAACCCGGCATGTGTTTATGGCCTTCAGCAAGTGGGCCAGGATCAGAGGCGGCAGTTCCGGCGAGTCCCACCCGGACCTTAGGCGGAGGTTAACTTGACGGAAAACGCCCCACTTGGCGGCCGCTATGCCAACCAGAAGTCAGCAACAGCGACTACACGCTCATGTGAGCCACGGGATCTCCGGGTTTACATCATTATTGATCTGCCGTGAGAGGGACCGCTTGGCCAGTTTACATCTGGTGAAGATCTCTTTTAACCATCGCGCGCCTGCTAAACTTCGGTGGTGGGAGATCCAAAGGGCGCCCTTGAATTCATCGCTCTGGGGATCATCGCGGGTTTGCTGGTATCGCGCCTGCTGTACCTGCGTGTCGTAAGCGACGCTCCCATCCGCCGGAAGGAAACTCGCAGATGAGCAAACGCGTTTACAAATTCACATCCGCGCGGCATGGCATCGACAACGTTAAGAACAAGCGGATCAAGCTCTCAACGATCGACGACCTCAACGACCCGTTTGACCTCTGCCCGCTCGACACCACCGATCCGGCGTGCTCGAATGCCTTGGATGCCGTCATCGCACACTTCAGGAAGACGGCCGCAATCTTGTGCTTCAGTCGAAATTGGGACAATCTACCGCTTTGGAGTCATTACGGCGCTTCCCATACCGGAATCTGTCTCGGCTTCGACATCCCTGAGGGCGACCCCGGGGCCAACTACGACACTGACGTCCTCTACCAACCTAACGTCCTGCAAATTCGCTGCCCAGGAGATGTGAACTTCGATCTGGCAGAGCGCCTCCTGCGCACCAAGCACGAGAGCTGGAGCTATGAACCGGAGGTGCGGATGTTCGTAGGGCTGAACGACCCGCCGGATGCGAAGGGGCTCAACTGGATCGATTTCGGACCGAAGCTTGTGCTCAAGGAAGTCATCATCGGAGCGCAGTGCGATCCCAGAACGAGTAAGGAGGCGGAGGAGGTAGTCAAATACTTTGGCAACGCTGTTAAGTGCTGGTGGGCAGGCATGCGCCCAGATGCTTTTCTGTTGGTCAAACAAGACCATCCGCCCCATTGGCATGCCTCTTTCAAATGAGCTAAGCGAGCTTCCCAAAGAGAGCGCCAGGGCCTTCGGGCGTCGCCTCCGCGCGGATAGCTTTCTTGCGTGATGTGTGAAAGTAGAAATGATGTGAAGAAATCGCCCGGCCCAACAAAACTTCAGTCGCTGGCGGACTTGCCTCTATTTTTTGCTCCGAGCGCGTGTGACGTGACGATGGCAGCGGCAGAGGCGAAGGCGCAGTACTCGGCGATCGTGCTGGGCGCGACGGGGAACGTGGGCGGACGCATCGTGCAGCTTCTGATCAAGAACCCGCTGTGCAAGAAGGTGGTGGTGGTGACGCGCCGCAAGACGGACGCCTTCGCCGACCCCAAGGTCGCCGAGATGGTTGTCAACATGGACCGACTCGAGGAGGAGGTTGCGCCGCACGCCCAGGGAGTCGACGTCGCGCTCGCCGCGTTCGGCGTCGGCAAGGGCAGCGCGAAGATGCCCGAGGAGGAGGTGCGCAAGATCGAAATCGCCTACCCGCAGGCCTTTTGCCGCGCCGCCAAGGCTGGAGGCGCTCGTGTGTGCGGGGTCATGACAGCAGCGGGCGCGGACCCCGAGGCCGGGATGAAGTACGCGAAGATCATCGGCGAGAAGGAGAAGGCTGTCGAGTCCGTCAAGTTCGACTTCCTTGGAGTGTACCATCCCGCCGTCATTCTCGGTAACTCCAACACGCCGGGCGTCCTTGGCTACGTCGTGCCACTGCTGCACTGGGCCATGCCGTCCAAGTACCACTCGATCCACAAAAACGACCTCGCGCGCGCGATGGTGGCGCAGTCGGAGCAGGCGTTCCTCGCGATCGCGCAGAGCAACGCTGCCAAGGAGGCGACCGTGAAGATCCTGGAGTTCAAGGAGATGGAGCCCTTCTTCGTCAAGGGCGAGAGCGACGAACCTTGAGCAGCAGCAAGCTGCTTGTGTTGGACTGAAGCGCTGTGGTGTTTGGGTTGTTTGGATAGTGTTTTGCGTTTGTATTGTTCTACAGTGGTGCATGCTTACACTGGACCCTGCGACTTGCTCAGCAAGCGCAGGAGTCGATTCGTCGGGTCGCGAGTCGTCTGCGCCTTGTCGTTCTCCGCGGCCGCCTTCCAGGCCGCTCGCCACGATTCTCTTCGCGTGCCGGCCACCGCATTACGGGCTATTCTGGAAATAGCATTTGCCCATATTCATTCCAGATTCCGAACTTACAATGACCTTTGTTCGCTCTTCCGGTCCTGGCGGCCAGAACGTCAACAAAGTCTCCACTGCCGTCCAACTGCGCTTCGATGTCGGCCAATCTCGCTCGCTTCCCACCGACGTACGGCAGCGCCTCCTCGCGTTAGCCGGCAATCGCGCCACGCAAGACGGCGTGTTGATCATCACGTCCCGTGTGCACCGGACGCAGGAGGCCAATCGAGCCGAAGCCCGGGCGCGACTGAATGAACTGATCGCCAGCGCGCAAGTCGTGCCGAAAACCCGCCGCCCCAGTCGGCCCACGCTCGGCTCCAAGGTCCGTCGGCTCACGGCAAAATCGCAACGATCCTCCTCCAAGAAACTGCGCGGCCGGGCAAACGACGACTGAGCTGGCTCATCCGTTCTCGCAATGCTCTGCTGAGACTATCCGGAAGGCCGCCGCAGTTGCCCGGTTCCGGGATGCGGACTATCTGGAAATGAGATCCGAAGACGACTCCTGGAAAACCCAAAATGCGTCCCAATAGGAGTGGATGGCGGCCAACGCGAATGCGAGGTCCGCAGACGGACCTTGCCCGCTCAACTCTCAACTAACTGTTTGCGCTTGTTTCGCGGGCAATGTCTCCCACCCGGCCAAAGTACGAGACGGCGACTGCTCGCTCAGGTGACCTTTTTCCGAGCGACCACACACCCACAATCCAAGGAACCATCCCAGATGAGTCCGATGCCATCAATCAATGCCAATCCTTATTGAATTCGGGACGGTGGTCGGGATCGGGATGCGCTCACGTCTTGCCGAACACTGAACGAAGTTGTTTCTGCCGCGCAGTGAGCGGCCTCCAGTTGTACTGCGATTGCCGCTTGCTTGCGATAACAACGCAGGGTGTGGGCTTAACGGCATTGATATCTTTACGGAACTCAATGACTTCGGCCAAGCCACCACAGAAGTCGTCTTTGCCGCGGCTGAGGTAGAGTTCAGTATCGACATAAATGACGTCGCCCGGGAACAGCAGCTCATCTGGGCGCCACGATTTCCCCGTTCGCCCCGCGGATAAGATACCAAACCGTCCGGATGCGATCCAAAGGCACCCCCGACCCAGCTCGTACAATTGCCCAATCGCAGAAGTGCATCGCACGTTGCCCATCTTGGAGCACTCAGAAATGCCGCGGCCGCTCTGACGAGTTGTCCCCGCTGGACCGAGTCTTCGGCCATGTTCCGAACCTGTTCGGCGGTGAGATTCGGGGCAAAGTTCATGCGCGCGAGCGTTGTTTCCGGGTAGACAACTGGCCGCTCCCGTCAGGACGCGTGGGGGCTTGCGCGGACACGAGTTGTAACAAGGAGGTTTTATTAAGATTTCACCAGCCTTGCTGGTTGTTGCTTTAGTCTCGAAAAGGCCGGAATCTGAACCGGCCTGCCACAACTCACCGCGGCCTCGCGCGTGCACTTAGAAACACTGCGGAGCCCCGGCCATAACTCATTTGCCTTCCCACGGCTGCGTGGGTCCGGGATATAGCGCCATGGAGACGTGGCACTCCCCGCCGGTGATGTGGCCGTCCTTGCTGGTGGTGATGACCCAGGATCCTTTACCTTCGGCGCACTCTCTCTCGTTGCGCGCGGTCTTTAACACGTAGTATCGGGACATCTGGCGGAGTGTACCTCTTGCGGCGTCCTCTTGCCGATGCCGTTCCTGGATGTTCGCAATCTCCGTCTGCATGTTGGCTCGTAGGGACGGATCCAGTTGCAATGCTTTTTGAAAATCCGCGTTGGCGTGCGCCAAGTCGTTCAACTCGTAATATGTCCATCCACGACCCAAATAGCTTCGCGCCGATCTCGGATTGAGCGCAATCGCGTGGTTGAACGCCCAAAGCGCGCGGTTCCTGTTCGAATGGTCGTTGATCGC
>Ga0181520_10004284_pt1 | contig 24076 bp, 20 predicted proteins | sample PEATcosm2014_Bin_29_FD_132451 | JGI IMG/M metagenome (GOLD analysis project Ga0181520, IMG submission 132451) | Peatland microbial communities from MTU Mesocosm Facility, Houghton, MI, USA - PEATcosm2014_Bin02_30_metaG | ecosystem: Environmental > Terrestrial > Soil > Wetlands > Peat | place...
ATTTCAGCCAGTTTCTGCATAGCCACCAAGAACCTAATCTGCACAGCATTTTACAGACCGAGCTATACGCTGATGAAACTCGTAACAACGAGATTCTAACCTACGCTCAAGAGAATCATGCCACCTACCGTTTTGTGCCGGCTAGTAGTGAGTTGTTCGTTGGCAACGTCAAGGTGGAGCTGTTCCAGGGCTCAACGCCGGTGGTGACGGTTTACCAAACGGCACTGCTTGGTTGGGGCCGCATTGCTAAACGCTTATTCGATCTATTAGTTGGTGCGGTGGCCTGCATTGTGGCCTTGCCGATCATGGCAGTAACGGCCCTGATTATGATTATTTTTGATCACGGCGATCCGTTTTATACTCAGGCTCGCTTATCACGCTACGGCGAGACGATTCGTGTCTATAAAATACGAACACAGCTACATGCCTACCACCGGATGACACCAGAAGCCGGCTTTGCCAAAATGGGTCGGCCTGAACTGGCTAAGATTTACCGGCAAAATGGTGACGTTCTAGAAAATGATCCGCGGGTTTCCAAACTCGGAAAATTCCTCCGTCAAACCAGCCTGGACGAACTACCACAACTATTAAACGTTTTGAAAGGCGACATGAGTTTGGTCGGGCCGCGACCGCTCGAGCCGTTTGAGCTAACCAGCTACGGTAAGAAGAACCTAATGTTAAGCGTCAAGACTGGCCTGACTGGTCTAGCGGTGGTCTCTGGTAGGCGAAATATTAGTTTTGAAGAACGGCGGCAGCTAGATCTTTATTACGTTCAGAACTGGAGTTTCTGGCTGGATATAGTTATCATTTTTAAAACCATCCGAGCCGTTGTTTCGCGCCAAGGGGCTGAGTAAAATTTAATGGCTGTAGCTGTAAGATTTATTATTAGTTGGCGCTGAGGTTTTATTATGCGAGAAGATGTCACCAATCAAGTTCCGCCTTCAACTGCAACCGCTAAGCTAAAAGTCGCGATTGTTCACGACTGGCTGGTTGGTGGTGGGGGTGAGTTAGTTGTCGAACGGTTACATAAGTTGTTCCCGGAGGCTCCGATTTATACATCATACTGCAGTCGGGCTTGGCGGAAGCGTTTGGACGGTAAAGTTAAAACCGGCATATTGCAGCTATGGCCATTTTCGGCACTGCGTAAATATTTGCCACCCCTACGGATTTGGTGGTTTTCGCGCTTGCGGCTCCGCGGCTACGATTTGGTTATCAGTAGCTCAGGCGCTGAAGCTAAGGGTATTCGGGTACCATCCACAACTGTCCATATCAACTACTGCCATGCTCCCACCCACTATTATTGGAGCCGCTACAACGAATATATGGCCCACCCTGGTTTTGGGGCCTTTAATTGGTTAGCCCGGTTCGGGCTAAGAGTTTTGGTTGGCCCGTTGCGGCGTTGGGATTATAAAGCCGCTCAGCGACCAGACTATCTGATAGCTAACTCAAACCACATTAAAGACGAAATCCAGAAATATTACGATCGGTCAGCAATTGTCATCCACCCGCCGGTCAGCATCGATCGTTTCAAAGCTTTGGAGGCCAACCCTAAAAGGCGGGGCTTCGTCATCGCCGGCCGCCAAACACCATACAAACGATTCGACCTAGCCGTAGTAGCCTGTTCTAAACTGGGATTACCCCTAACAGTTATCGGCGACGGCCCAGAACACCGGCATTTGCGTAAGCTGGCTGGTCCAACCGTCATTTTCTTCGGTAAAGTGTCTGACGAGGTTCTGGCTGAGGAGTTTTCTAACGCCGAGGCTTTTATCTTCCCTGGCCTGGATGATTTTGGTATCACGCCCGTTGAAGCGATGGCCGCCGGAACACCGGTTATTGCCTATAAAGCCGGTGGGGCTCTGGATTATGTCTCGCCTGGTAAAACTGGCCTATTTTTTGAAGAGTCGACCGCTCAGAGCTTAGCTTTAGCTCTCAAGCAATTTTCCACCCAGCGTTTTAGCAAATTAACCGTCTCACGAGCGGCTGAAAGTTTTTCAACCCAACATTTTGATCAAAAGATACGATTACTAGTTAAAAAAGTTACTCAGAAGCGCTGATTGCATTTACTCATAATGCTTATGCAATAATATACAATTTACTAATTGTAAATACTAGTTTACAATTAGCTTTCTTATGTATGGTGTTCGGAGACGTCTGCCAGGTTTGTCGATGGTGGCCTTGCTTGGTGTTTGCCTTTTTTTGATAACTCTTTCAAGCGGTTGCCCCGCTCTGGCTCTGGGTCAGTCATCAGGCACCGTAGTCGTCACTGGTGTAGTACCGCCAGCCCGTTATATTTTAGTCAACCGCCAAGCTATCATCACTGAGATACTGAGTAATACGCCGACCAATGTTGTTCCAATGGTTTATGTTAATAGCCTGAAGGGTTCACCATTGGTCTTAACTCCAGCGATTAACCAGCAGTACGAAGCTATTTTGGCAACCACCGATACTGCCCGTCCAGGGTTGCTATATGTTAGACAAGTTCCGAATCTCACATCTAAACTAGACAGCAGCTTACTTGGGCTAACTCGGTTTGAGAGTGTTTTGATTAGCTCATTAAGACTGGATATTTAGCGGCTATCAGCAATCTAAAATTCTATAATTATTATGCTTAAAACTTATCATGGAATGAAATGTTTCGGACAATTATTTGATTATAGACTAATAAAATGATACATTTGACGTCATGTGCGGTATTGTCGGCTACGTAGGAACTAAACCTGCCCCACGAATTATCATTGACGGGCTCAAGGCGCTTGAATATCGCGGCTATGATTCGGCCGGTATAGCTATCATGACCGCCGATCACCAAGCCACCTTACTAAAAGAAGTTGGTCGTGTTAAGGCACTAGAAGAACACATAAATAAGGCTGATATACCTGACAGTCTAAGTGCTATCGGCCACACTCGCTGGGCCACCCATGGTGTTCCAAGCGTTAAAAACGCCCATCCACACACCAACACCGCCAAAACCATCTTCGTGGCCCATAACGGCATCATTGAAAACTACCAAGAGATTAAAAAACAACTGGAAGACGAGGGCTATGTTTTTGTTACTGATACTGATACGGAAGTTATCCCTCAGCTCATCGATTATTATTACCAGGAGCTCAAAGCCTTTGAGCCGGCCTTCAAGGCAGCCATCAAGGATTTAAAAGGAGCTTATGCAGTGGTCGCCGTTACTACCTATGCACCCGACAAGCTGTTTGCCGCTAAGTTATCTAGTCCCCTGGTGCTGGGTATCGGCAGAAATGAAATATTTGTAGCTTCAGACACCAACGCTCTACTCAATCACACCAATAAGATCGTTTACCTCGAAGACAATGAGATCTTAGTGGCTGATAAAAAAACTTATCACATCGAAAATCTTCAGAAAGAATGCGCTGTTACACCTAAAGTTGAGTTACTTGACTACGATGTCGCCCAGGCCAGTTTGGATGGCTACTCGCACTTCATGCTCAAGGAAATCTATGAAGCACCGCAAACCATCCAGCTAGCCACTGCAGGCCGGGTTAATGCCAAGAACGACAGTCTAAAACTAGGTGGGCTAGAACTCGTCAGCGAACAACTGAATCGCATTGAACGACTCGTCATCGTGGCCTGTGGCACGGCTTACTATGCTGGATTGATCGGCGAGTATCTGATCGAAGAGCTGGCCGGTATTCCAGTCGAAGTTCACATTGCTAGTGAATTCAGATACCGCAACGAACCATTTTCACGCGGTACCGCCCTGCTGGCTATCTCGCAATCCGGTGAAACTGCCGACACTATCGCCGCCATCAAGAAGGTTGAAGATTATGGTGTACTGCGATTAGGAGTAGTTAATGTCGTTGGTTCAACCATTGCCCGGTTAACTGATGCCGGAGTGTATTGTCACGCCGGACCAGAACTAGCAGTAGCTTCAACTAAAGCTTTCATTGCCCAGGTAACAGTCCTACTCCAAATCGCCCTCCGTTTAAGCCGTGGAAAACACGAGTTATATAAGCCCCTGCTAGAAGAGCTGGAAGCTTTACCCAAAAAGGCCGAGATGATTTTGGCTCAAGCCCCAGCCATCGAAAAATTAGCCAAGCGCTATTGTGATTATCGAGACTGGCTATTTATCGGCCGCCGTTACGGTTATCCATGTGCTTTAGAGGGAGCACTTAAACTCAAGGAGGTGTCTTATATTCATGCCGAAGGTTATGCTGCGGGCGAAACCAAACACGGGCCAATTGCGATGATCGATAAGAACTTTCCGACTCTAGCAATTGCTACCGATTCAGACTTACTGGAAAAAGTTTATTCCAATATCGAAGAGATCAAAGCCCGACGCGGACCGATTTTGGCCATTGCGACTGAAGGCAATAAAACCATTGGCCGCTTAGTCGATGATGTCATCTATATTCCTAAGACACTCGAGCAAACCTCGCCGATATTGCAAGTCATACCACTGCAGTTATTGGCCTACTACATAGCTTTAGCTAAGGGTCTTGATGTTGATAAGCCCCGCAACCTGGCAAAGTCTGTGACTGTAGAATAAAAATTTGTATAATCTTTACGTTGATATAAATCAACGTTCTATCTTGTTCGTTTAGCAATCTCTCAGCTAATTAGCAGCCACTTCGTATAGTAAATTAGGTTACGCGTTTAGCTTATATAGGAAATATAACAATAGCAAACATTCAAACTACCCTGACCGAGCTTAAACAATTCGTGGTTAAAAGAGACTTCGTCTTGGCAGCAGCTGTAGCTGTGACAGTTGTTGCGGGTGGGGTTTTCATGGCTTGGTATAACAACAAAGTGGTTTTGCCAACCACTGACCCGATTGCCCGCTATACCCAGGAACCAGGTAATCCACTTAGTTTTATGTCCAACTGGGACGGCCCAAATTACTTGCAGATTACTCAGCATGGTTATACTAGTGTCAGTCAGACTAATTTCTTCCCGCTCTATCCGATTGCCACACGTGTCGTTCACTTTATTGTCAGTTCACCAGTTGACGCAGCCCTAATTGTAGCCTGGTTATGTTTTGTCGGAGCAATTTATTTTTACCTAAAAATTGTTAAGTACATCTTCAACATCACAAATAATTCAGAGGCCTTTCTGGGACTGCTACCTTTTATATTGTTCCCAACTGCCGTCTTTTTAATTGCGACTTACCCCGAAAGTCTGTTTGCTTTTTTGTCGTTGGGAGCCATCTATAGTGCTATGCGACGCAACTTCTTGACAGCGACTGGATTCTTATTATTTGCCACGGCCAGCCATATAACCGGACTTTTGGTATTAGCCTTTGTCGTCCTGATCTTATTAGAACAAAAAGTTAACATTTGGAAGGTTATGGCAACAGTCATAGTTGGCAGCCTGGGGTTAGTAAGTTACGGCCTTTATCTGTTGTCTCGTTTCCACAATTTTTTTGCTTTTATAAGTTCACAAGAAAGCCATGGCTGGCTACACGGTGATTATTTGCATTTGCTAGCTTCAGCTGGGTTATTTAACGTCATTTTTATCTTATTACTGATATTGGCAGCAGCGTATTGGTGGTCACGCCGTAAAAGTCTCTCGATCTATTCACTGCTTTTTTTGCTCATACCGCTTGTCGGACGACAGTTCGGTGGGTTTAATAGATATGTCTTGCTGGCTATCCCTATCCCACTAATGTTATACGGCTACCTACGTAACAAAAAAGTTGGCTATTTAATAGCCATCGTAGTACTGAGCGTAGTCTGGGCCTACTTTCTTTTCCAGTATGCCGCAGGCTATAACGGAGGGTAGCTAATGCCCACCTTTTATACAAACAACACAGGTTACTGTATATTCTCAACCTTTAGTAAGAGTTCTGGTATTCACGAATTAGATAGCTACCATAGGTTGATGTTTTAGCACATTGGGTCAAAGATTGGCAAACCCCACCGTCAGATTTAGCGTAGGCCAACCAAGCAGCTTCTTTTTCAGCCAAAAGCGATCCGAAAACATTTTGGGGCATCGTTCTGATTGGGTAACCAATATAGAACTTGATTGGAATAGTCACCTGATTAGCATATTGTTCGGTTTCGTATAACCTATAAGCCCGTTTGACATATCTACCGACTGCCATGTGGTCGCTGTGATCCGGGAATTGTGAGCTAACATAATTAGCCTGGGTGTTAATAATAGTCGGCTGATAGGTATACATCAAGGTTACCAGTGCGTTAACTAACTGAGCATCGGTATAGCTTGATTGCCCGTCAACGGTATTCAAAACTTTATTTTGGCCACTTTCCAACTTGGCTAGGCTCTCGTATTGTGTCGAAGGAAAACCTTGACCCTTGAGATTGCCGTCAGGTAAATGCATATAAATCAGTGACACATTAGAATTACCTTTGGGATTTGCTACTGTAATATATTCCTGACTAGTAAGAGCTACGATTCGGCTAATCCAGATATTCGTTGGCTGACCGTCCATTAAGTTATAGGCGGCTTCGTCCCCTTGCTCGCGGTCCAACCAATAATATTCTCCCTGCCCACCATCGCCAGCTGTCAGGTAAACAGTTCGAACACAATAGTTAGCCTGGATGTCTTGCAGGAGGGTTGGATTCATAAATAACAGATCGTCATCTTCGTGTGCTACAAAATCAAGAACTGTTGGCCCTTGGCAAGTGGTATGCGGTAACTGACTGATCGGAATCGGTAATACTGTACTGTTTGCCTGTTCAGTGGTTGTAGCTGAGCTATGATGCGCACCGCGATCATAAAAGAGTAGCTCCTCTTTAGGCTTTGCCAAAGTACCAGCAATTAAAATGCTGGCGTTCGGCCTGCCATACTGATTAATAACTTTCTGCAGCGAACAACTTGGAAAGTTTGTGAGACTACGGTCAAACGACAATAGATAGGCGAAGCTGTGCGTATTTAAATTAACATTCCAAATACTACTATTAAGAACCGATAGTGGTTGAGTGCAGCTCGACAACGGCAAGATATGTAGTTGGTTATGACCCTGTAGCTCCGTCGGCACAACTCTCCAATAGTCCCCAACTAGAACACTTACGGGGTGCTGATGAAGGGCTTTGACTATACGGCTGTCCCGGTTATTGATGTCAGCTAAGACGTTTGTTTGAGCTTGAAAAGTCCTACTAGCTGATATCAAGCCCGAAATTATGCTGATAACCAAGATGCCACCGATCAATAACCAGCGTTTGGCAGACCATCTATAGCGTCTACCTAGCACCGCTATGGCCATGAAGACCGCAAACAGGCAAATCGTTAAATACCGGGCGTCTACTTCATAGTCATGATTCGTAAAAATAAATAATGCTACCGCTGTTAAACCAGCCCAAGTTAGCCATAAGCTAAGATAAGCCCAATTATCCCAGATGACAAATTTGGTCCGCTTCTTTGCTTTAAAACTTGACCATAGTAGTACAGTAATCGCTGCCGCTCCAATCACGACAATTGCCAAATTAACGACAAAGGCTAGGCCGCCAAGACTAAATAATCGCTCGAATATTAGATGTGGAAAACTCCGAACTGTTGTAGCATCGAAGGCTGGATTAGCACCAAGATTAGTTAGTAAGCCAGAAATAGCATAGAAGGTCCCTAAGACGACACTCTTAAGATTACTTGCTAGCTGGTAAGGATTAGCGCCATTTTGATTCAGGATGTGTGTTAGGCGGCTGGCATTTATTATCCAGAGAACGGCCATAGCTCCGGCGGCTGCTCCTAGGCAGGCCACCAACCATCGGCTGCTATCAGCGACCAGCTTCCAGTGACGAGTTAGTGAATAAACTATTAACATTAACAGAGCACTGCCTAAGCTCAAATCAAGAAATAGCTTATCGCTGGCATCAAGAATACCAAGTGCTGTTAAGCCGCACCAAAACTGCCAACTTTTTAGCCTTAGGGAGAGAACCAAAAACCCTAAACTGCCGATAAAAATTAGGTATTCAATATTACGCGTTGTTAACATAGCCATATTGACCGGCAGGATGCCCCCAGCGTATGGTTGGGCTGGAATAACTAATAATACTGAGGCCAGCGCCAAACAGAGCGTCCCTAGAACCAAGGGACGTCGCTCTATTCGTTTCAAAATTAACACAAACAACAACACCGTGACTAAAACGGTCAGTACAGTCAGAATCGTATAGCTAGCTTTAGTTGCTCCAAAGACATGCACCAATAAAAAGAGTGGCCATTTGACTAAGAATGTGTGCTGCCCCGCCAAAGCTGTCGCCTGGAATGTCGCCAGGCTTTTCATAAGATCGGGGTAAATCAGCTGATCGGCATTGCCAAGCTGGATATTGGCACTGTTGATCGACCAGAAGAGGGTGGTTGCGAATAACACTACTGATGCGAAAACTAAATAGATCTTGGCAGCAGTTTTCGATTTTAGATTAAGTTTTAACCAATATCGCCAATAACGGCTAAGTGAAAATTTAACCTTAGCCAGTTCATCTTTTACTGATATATTCATAAGTCTTTATTGATCAACAGGCTGTTTTATCATTACCAGTATATACTGACTAATTTCAACTCAGAAATATTTTCGGTGCACAAAGAAAGTGCTGACTGGCAACCACCTAGTCTTGTTTCGTATCTCGATCGATCCCTATCGATTCGTCGTAATCAACAATATACAGTGGTCGGCGTTTGCTTTGGCCGTGAATACTGGACAGATACAGCGACATGACGCCTTGAGATATTAAAACCAGGCCGACTAAAAATAGCGTTAAAATTCCCAGCATAGCTGTTCCGGTAAATTTCCAGTGCAATGGATCGCCTAATAGCAGTTGTTCAATCAGCACTGTACAGCCAAGTAAAAAGGAAAGGAAAGTAATTACTACACCTAGATAGCCTGATAAATACAGTGGTGTGGGGCTAAGAGAAACAAGACTATTCACTGCTAGCCCGAATAATTTACGTTTACTGTAACTCGCTGAACCATATTTTCTGGGCTCAGCCTCATAATCAATATAGACACGCTTAAACCCCAGCCAGTCTATCAAACCGCGTGTTAGTCGATCAGTTTCCGGCAAATCCATAAAGGCTTTTTGAACTGTCTTATCAATCAGACGAAAATCGGTCGAACCAGGTTGCATTTTCTGCATACTTAACCTGTTAAATAGGCTATAGAACACCCTGGAACTAAGCAGCTTAAGCCGACTGTCGTGATCACCTGACCGACGTATACCGATAACGACTTTTGCTCCTTGTTTCCAGGCATCAATAAATTGAGGAATAGCCTGAACCGGATGTTGCCCATCACCATCTAGCATCAATATGGCTTCCCCTCGGGCGGCAGCAATGCCGGCCGATAGGACACTCTCCTTGCCGAAATTTCGCGATAGTCTCAATAACATCACGTACGGATTAGTTGTGTGCCAACTATGCACTAGTGCAGGAGTAGCATCAGTGCTGCCATCATCACAATAAATCAACTCATAGGCGCTTGATAATTTGGTATCAAGAATTTTCAGTAATGACTGGTGAAAATTTTTAAGCCCCAAGGCCTCGTTATAAACGGGTACAATGACAGAAATCAAATTTTTTGGTGCTCTACTCATATAAATCAACGCTTAATATAGCGTAACATCAGTAAAACGAAAGATACAGGGCCAGATAAAGCCTAAGGTTAAGGTGTTATCATTATTAGATGAGTCTCGACAGAATCGTTAATGATTGCTTAAAGTTCTTTGGGATTAGATGGAGAATTTCGGATAAATTCATACGTTATGTAGTAACGGGCTTTACGGCCTTTATAGTTGATTATTCGACTTTCTTGAGCCTCTATTACCTAGCTCATGCACCACTCCAGGTTAGTGTGCCATCAGGCATTGTACTGGCCACCATTATAAATTTTGTTATGAACAAACTCTGGACATTCAAAGCAACCAAGCAAACAGGTTCACACCATGTTATTACCCAGCTTTGCCTTTACGGTGTGTTGGTGCTAATAAATAGTATCTTCTCCTATTACTTCATCCATTACCTAAATGACATGCATATCAGCCCAAGTGTCGGTAAGATTGTTGCCATAGCCTTTTGCGCTGTTTGGAATTATTTCTTTTATAAGTTAGCCATCTTTAGAAAGAATTTGCCCATAACTCTTGTCGTTGATTAGGCTTTCTTGGTCTGGTCAAAACTAGACTAAATCTTTGAATTTGACAGGCATAAGTAACCGTTCTAATGTTAAGGGTGACTAACACCTAAACGTGTTGGGCGAGAAGCATAAACGTAAGCAAAGGATTATTCCCCGTGGATGCCCTCACCGATCTGTTTTTAGCTTATGATATTCGTGGCAAGGTTGGCACTCAGCTAACCCCAGCGTTGGTTGATAAAATTGGTAGAGCCTTTGCGGACTGGTTGCCTATTCCGGGAGCTGTGGTTGTTGGCCGGGATATGAGACCAGACTCACATCAGTTAGCCACTGCCTTAATTGATGGTCTACGTAGACAAGGTCGCGATGTAATTGATATTGGCCAAGTTACCAGCGATATGGTTTATTTTGCAATTGGTAAATTAAACTCGTCTGGTGGTGCGGTTATTACAGCTAGTCATAATTCAGGTTCATACAATGGTATTAAGTTCTACCGGGATCATGTTACGGCAGTCGGTCTCGATTCGGGGCTGGATGTAATCCGGGATGCCATATTGCAAAAAAACATTAGAACTCCTGCTAAAAATAAAGGGTCTTTGAAGCATCGCAATATTACTAAGGCCTGGGCGGCACATTGTTTAGCCTTCGGACCTAATATAAAGCCGTTCCGAGTCGCGATTGATAACGGTAACGGCATGGCTGGAGCAATTTTGCCATATATCTTGCCCAAATTGCCGATTGAGGCCGAGGTCATGTACGGCCAGCCGGATGGAACTTTCCCTAACCACGAAGCCAACCCACAAAAGCTTGAAAATCTGCAGGATTTAATTCATCAAGTGATCGATAAAAAACTTGATTTTGGTATTGCCTTTGACGGTGACGGTGACCGGGCTGTTTTTGTTGATGATTTAGGGCGACCAGTTTTAGGCACCGACTTATTAAGCATTATCGCCAAGTTATATCTAGATAAATACCCGGGGGGCATGATTATTCATGAAGTACGCACCAGTCGTGCTAGCCAAGAACTGATCAGTGAGTGGGGCGGCACACCAATACGAACTAAAGCTGGGCGAGTTAATATCGGGTCGCTAATGCGCCAAAAAGGTGCCGTTTTTGGAGGCGAAACAACTGGGCACATGTTCTTCAAGGAAAACTATGATGCCGATTCTGGTCTAATTACCGCCATTGCGGCCATGCAGGCTTTAAGTAATTCTGGTAAAAAATTGTCTGAGCTAGTCAATAAGTACCGGCGCTATGTAATGATTCCCGAAACTAACCTGATCGTAGCTGACCCGGCAGCTGTCTTTTCAAAACTGCGTCAAGTATTTGCCGATGGTAACCAAGATGAATTGGATGGGTTAACAGTTAATTATCCAGATAAATGGTTTAACCTAAGGAGCAGTAATACGGAGCCGGTTATGCGTTTGAGCGCCGAAGCCAAAACTCAAGACGACTTAGACAAGTTGGTCGCCAAAATCATTGGTTTGGTCAAAGAAACGGCAGTTACTAATGAGAGAAAGGCATTACAATAAATCATATGAGACTACTTGTAACCGGTGGTGCTGGATTTATCGGCTCGAACTTTGTGCACTATACCGTTAAAAATCGACCTGAATACGATATAACTGTTGTCGATGCCCTAACCTATGCCGGTAACCTCGCTAATCTTAATTCAGTTACCAATAAAATTACCTTTGTTAAAGGTGACGTTTGCGATAAAGCATTGATTGATCGACTAGTTAATGAAACTGATATTATTGTGCATTTCGCAGCTGAGTCACATAACGACAATTCTTTAAGAGAACCTTGGCCGTTTATCCAGACTAATCTGGTCGGCACCGCAACTATCCTGGAAGCTGTTCGTAAACACGATAAACGTCTACACCACATCTCAACCGATGAGGTTTATGGTGACTTAGCGCTAGACGATCCACACAAGTTTACTGACAAAACACCGTATAATCCGTCAAGCCCCTATTCTAGTACAAAAGCAGGTTCTGATTTACTGGTTAAGGCCTGGGTTCGATCATTTGGTATCAAGGCCACTTTAAGTAATTGCTCAAATAATTACGGGCCCTATCAACACATTGAGAAATTTATCCCACGCCAGATTACTAATATTTTGTCAGGTATTAGACCGAAACTTTACGGTTCCGGTCAAAATGTTCGTGACTGGGTTCATGTCGATGACCACAATTCAGCTATACATACTATTTTAGATAAGGGAAAGATTGGTGAGCTTTATCTGATTGGTGCTAACGGCGAAGAAAATAATCAAACTGTTATGGAAACCATCCTGGAGCTGATGAATCAACCAAAGGACGGTTATGATCATGTCAATGATCGCCCAGGCCATGATCTACGGTATGCCATTGATGCTAGCAAGTTGCGAACAGAACTCGGCTGGCAACCAAAATATAATGATCTGCGTGAAGGGCTGAAGACCACCATTGAGTGGTATACCGCCAATCATCATTGGTGGGAAGTCAATAAAGCTAAAGTAGAAGCTGACTACGCTAAACAAGGACAATAGGAGAATTAATAAATATGGCCGCAACAACCACTGAATTTACAGCTCACCAAACCGATATCCCTGGCCTATTAATATTTGATGTCAGCTCCATTGGTGATGAACGTGGCTATTTTCAAGAAAAATACCAAAAAGCCAAGTTAGTCGCAGCTGGCATGCCCGCAGGCTTTAACGTTATTCAAAATAGTCTAAGTTATAACCAGGAACTTGGTGTAACACGCGGCTTTCATGCCGAACCATGGGATAAATATATCTCGGTAGTAACCGGAAAGGTTTTCGCGGCCTACGTCGATCTGCGCAAAGGACCAAACTTCGGTAAAGTCGTAACGACCGAGATTACCCCAAATAAAGCTATCTTTTTACCCCAAGGTGTTGCCAATGGCTTTCAGACGCTAGAACCGAATTGTTACTATCTCTACAGCGTCAACGCCCACTGGAGTGCTAGCAACTACGATCAATACTGTTTCGTTAACCTAGCCGATCCTGATCTTAACGTTAAGTGGCCAATTCCGTTAAGCCAAGCCATCATGTCTGATCGGGACCGAAATCATCCGAAACTTCGCGATATTAAGCCAATGGAGGTGAGCGCAAATGGATGACACAAAATTCGTAATCATCGGCTCTAAAGGACAACTCGGTACAGCTCTGCGCGAGAAATATCCTCATGCCCGAGCAGTTGATGCCGATGAGTTAGACATTACTAACCGTGACGCCGTACAAGCCTTCAACTGGTCAGAGGTTACGACCATTTTAAACGCCGCTGCCTACACTAACGTCGACGGTGCCGAAACAGCCGAAGGACGAGTCATGGCTTGGAGTGTTAACGCTTTGGGCCCACGCAATCTGGCTGAGTTAGCCATTAAGCAAAACATGACTTTAGTCCATATATCTACAGACTACGTTTTTGATGGTACCCACAAAAGTCACATTGAGGGTGAATCATTTTCGCCACTTAGTGTTTATGGTCAATCTAAAGCAGCCGGTGATCTATTGGTTAGTTTAGTTCCAAAACATTATATCTTAAGAACAACTTGGGTGATTGGTGAAGGTAAAAACTTCGTCCGTACCATGCTTGATCTTGGCCAGAAAGGTGTTGCCCCCACTGTTGTATCCGATCAATTTGGCCGGTTAACTTTCACTGGCGAGTTGGTGCGCGTTATTGACCACTTACTCCAAACGACACCGACTTATGGAACTTACAACGCTACCAATGACGGCCATCCAGCGAGTTGGGCTGATATTGCGCGTCAGATATTTAAGCTCGGCGGTTTCAACCAACAAGTTGCTGACACAATCACGGCGGAATATTTTGCCACCAAAACAGGTGTTGCTCCAAGACCCTTAAACAGTGTGATGGATCTTAGTAAATTAAAAGTAACTGGATTCACGCCACGTGATTGGCAAGAAGATTTAAAGACTTACCTAAAAAAGGAGCTCAATTGATGAAAGGGATTATTCTAGCCGGCGGTACCGGTACGCGTCTTTATCCACTGACCAAGGCTATATCTAAGCAACTAATGCCTATCTACGACAAGCCGATGGTCTATTATCCGCTTAGCACACTTATGATGGCTGGAATCCGTGATATTTTGATCATTACTACCCCGGCCGAGCAGACAATCTTTCAAAACTTACTTGAAGACGGCAGTCAGTTAGGTTGCAAGTTTAGTTATGCCGTCCAGCCCAAACCCGAAGGTCTAGCTCAGGCTTTTGTTATCGGTGAACAATTTATTGGCGATGATAAGGTGGCGTTGGTACTAGGCGATAACATTTTTTACGGACACGGTTTTGGCAACAGTTTAAAGCGTTGTATGGACCCCGATGGTGGTATTGTCTTCGCCTATCAAGTTTCTAACCCGGAACGTTACGGTGTGGTGGAGTTTGACACTAATCGACGCGCTATTTCTGTAGAAGAGAAACCAGAAAAGCCAAAATCTAATTATGCTGTTGTTGGTTTATATTTTTATGATAACGATGTAGTTAAGATTGCTAAAAATATTAAGCCGAGTGAACGCGGTGAACTGGAAATCACGACAGTTAATGAAGAATACTTGCGGCGAGGAAAGCTTAAAGTCCAAACCATGGGTCGGGGTTCAGCCTGGCTTGATACTGGTACATTCGAATCAATGAACAACGCTTCGCAGTTTGTGGAAGTAATTGAAAAACGGACTGGCTTTAAAATAGGCTGCATTGAGGAAGTTGCATGGCAGGAAGGTTACATTGATAGTAAACAGCTTCAGAAATTAGCGGGGCCACTCGCCAAATCTGGTTACGGTGAGTACTTAAAATCACTCCTATAGCAACCAATTATCAGTGCTGATCGGTAATTGCCTATGTTTTTGATGATTAACTTACTATAATGGCTTAAAAGAGTGAACAGAACAAAACAAGCCGCAACATTGCTCTACAGGCATCACCTGGTTCGCTATATTTTAGTTGGTGGCACAACCTTTATTATTGATTTTGGTTTACTCTTGTTTTTCAAGACTCGGATACATACAAGTTTGGCCGTAGCTACTAGTGTTGGCTATTGGATTTCAATAATGTATAACTTCACCCTTAATCGATGGTGGAGCTTCAGTGCCACTGAGGTACACAGTCTGTCCAGACACGCTCTGACCTACGGCATCTTATTGGCGTTTAACTATCTGTTCACTCTGATATTCGTGAGTATCGTAAGCCATCTGGTTTACTTCGGCGTTGCCAAAATACTGGCTGTGCTGATCCAGACAAGTTGGACGTATTTTATATACAAAAACTATATATTCACCAAGACAGTGCCACAAAGTACCATCTAAGATATGACGGGAGCCACTTCCACAACTTAAAGTTTGATTCTCCAGCTGTGCGATCGTACCAAGTCGCCGGGATTTCTACGATCTTTTTTTTGTTTTTGAATGCCTTGACGGTTATTTCCATGGCTATTTCAAAACCGCCTGTACTTTCAATCTTTATTGAGTCTAGAAACCCTTTGTTATATAGCTTAAAATTATTTGTTACGTCGTGGGTAGGAAAATGTCTCGTCCAATATAAAGAGATGCCCGCCATGCGAGACAGTGTGCGTTTGATAATTGGGCCGCCGATTTGGTGGCCACCCTTCATGTAACGGCTGCCACAAACAACATCGGCTCCATTTAGGTATGCCCGATACATTTCATCAACAACACCAAGGTCATCAGATAAGTCAGCCATGGTTACTAGAATTGGCCCAGACTGCACATAATCAAATCCGCTAAGAATGGCTTTCAACACTCCCTTGCCTTGCGCGTTTTTATGTAACACTAAGCTCTTGTCTTTCTTCTGGTATTGCTTAACTACGGGTACAGTATTGTCAGCATCAAAATCGTAGATTACAACAAGCCTGTGAGGGGTTTTGATTTTCTTCTTTATCTCTCTATACAAAGCCGGAAAATTAGCGCCTTCATTGTAGACTGGCGCAATAATATGAAGAAGCTGCTTATCTTGCCTAGATATTGCCATGTTTGACTTGCTCGATAATCCAGGGAATTACTTCGTCAAGCATATCGTCGAGCGAGGTCGTTGCTTCATAGCCCAATACCCGTTTGGCTTTAGCCACATCAGGTACGCGTTTTTGAACATCGTGCTCAAATGGTTTGTCAGAGATATGCCGGAATGGCTTGTCGCCATTTATTTTTTCCCAAATCTTTTCAGCTAGTTCAAGTACAGTAGTTGATTGAGCAGTAGAGATATTAAAGTCGTTATTCAGAGCTGCTTCTTTCTCAATACATAGACGAATACCCTTCGCCAAGTCTCCACCATATGTATAGTGACGTACCTGGTTACCTTTGCCAAGAATATGCAAAGGATCCTGGCCTTTGACAACCTTTTGGACTAGATCTGGTACTACATGGCTCATCGCCAGTTTGACGTTACCAGAGTAAATTTCCTTATCACTTAATGCCCGCTTTTCGCCAATACCTACACAGTTAAACGGTCTAATTATGGTATAAGGAAGCTGATACTGCTCCCAGCCGCCCCTGGCAAAATACTCACAGGCTAATTTTTGGAAACCATAGGTGGAAATAGGTGGCGGTGACGTCTTAACGGCCGTTTCGGGTGACGGGAACTGATCAGTTGACTCGTAAACCATTGAAGATGACATGACCACAATTTTCTTAAGATGCTTGTTTTTAAATGCCCAGACGGCAGCATCAAAAGCGGCGGCCGTAATACGTTCATTTTCTGCCAGTAAATCATAGGCAAACTCATGGAAGTAAGAAATACCACCGATCATAGCGGCACCAGATACAATTATGTCGGCATCTTCAGCTGCCTTTTTCATGAGTCCCACATCCTTAGCGTCACCCTCGATAAAGGTGTAATTCGGATGTTTGTCGTAACTTTTTTCTACCTTACCGTACTTGGAATAATTATCAATGCCGATAACACTGTGTCCGTTGTTGAGTAGTTCTTCAACGGTATAGCCAGCAATAAAGCCAGCTGCCCCCGTCCAAACAATTTTCATTAAACTAACCCCCCATTACCATAAAAGTTCCACATGTCAACCACTGCTTTACCTTTCCAGTCCATAGCTTTATAGGCACTATGGGGTGTCGCCACAACTACTATATCGGCACGCCTTTTAATTTCTTCCAGTGATACAAACCTGGGGTCTTTAATGTATGGGTCGTGGCACAATACTTCATCAGCTTCAACTTCCAGCCCTTTTTTGAGTTTATACGAAAGACTTTCACGCGGGTCGTCACTATCGCCTTTAAAGGCCATTCCAAGTACGCCGACTATGGAATGTGCTAGATCGTATTTCTTCTTCATAGCGTCAATGATAAAGCCCGGCAGGCCTTCATTGACTAGCATTGCCGAGTGACCTAGGAAGAAATTGTTACCACTATAGGCTGAGAGTTGCATGGTGTCTTTAAATAAACAAGGACCAGCAGCTAAACCGGCTTTAGCGAACGACTTTAAGCGCGGGTAGTCTTCTGTCATGGCGTTGTAGACATTATAAAAATCATAGCCATTAGAATTCGCAATCATGTAAAACTGATTGGAAATAGCAAAGTTAATATAGCGCCAGGTGTTAGTCATCAACTTGGCCAACTCGGCTTCAACTGGTTTTACGACAATAACTTTCTTAGTTAGAATCTTAAATAAATCGCTGGCTCGTTTGGTCGCTTCCGGTGTACAGCCAGCCACAATCTGGGGTAGCTCGTAAAGCTCGGTTAAGGCTTGCCCTTCAACGATACGTTCCGGGCAGAAGGCTACCGATGTCTTTTTGCCAAGTTTTTTAAGATAGGCTCTAATTTTATCTGTAATACCTGGCGATAAGGTACTGCGCATTACCAGTAGCTGATCATCACTCAGGTAATCTTGTATTTCTTTGACCGATCTAATTACTTCATTGACCTTGGGGTTTAGATGCTCATCAACCGGCGTGCCGATTACCAATATAACTGTTTTTGCTGCGGCCACAACTTTTGGGTCGTTAGTTGCAATAAGATTCTTGCTCTTGATGACTCGACTAAGTACTTCTTTAGCATCATTTTCTTTAAATGGCACTATGCCTTCATTAACCTTCTTTATGACTGGTTCATTAATGTCATACAGGGCAACATTTTTACCACGGTCAGCGAACGCCATACCAAGCGGTAAGCCAACATGGCCACAGCCGCCAACTATACAAATATCGTACTCCATAACCCTCCTTCAGTTTGTTATATTCTAGATGAATTACTCCTAAAATACCATGAGTTCATAATATTATAGGCTGGTTACACGACTTTAGAGCACTGCGTTTTTTTAACCACATTTATCTAAACATAAAGCCGTTATTCCATAAAATCTAAAGACATAACTGTATAATTACAAGTAACTAAACATAAGGGGGAGTTGTCTGGCTTATTATTTTCCTGGCATCACTTAGTTGATTGGTCATACGTAATTTGGCCGTGTCGGTAGTCATTGGAAATTCTTATTGCTTAACTGTTAGCGGTCATGTCAAACTTTAAGCCAACAAGTAATATCTCCAGCCAACCTCTAATGCTACATAAAATAGAGCATTTTTTAAATAAGCACCACTTGGCTGTGCTTTGCTCCGTAGTTGTTGCTGGACTTGTGCTAAGCATCAGCCGCCGCCCGGACTTAGTCTTTCATCCTCAATTTTGGGCAGAAGATGGTAGATATTGGTACGCTCAGGCCTACAATCACGGTTTCCATTCACTGCTTTATTCATACGGCGGTTACTTAGTGATGTTTTATCACTTAGTTGCATTAATTTCGCTAGTGTTACCTTTTCGCTTAGCCCCACTTTTTTTCAATCTAACAGCACTTGTAATCCAATTAACTCCTCTACTATTAATAAATAGCAACCGGCTGCGAAAAATAATCCCTTATCGAAGTCTAGCGATTGTTGTCAGCTTTTTGTATATCTCCATACCCAATGCTACTGAGGTATTCGGAAATCTGACTAACGTCCAGTGGCATTTGGGAGTGACGGCGTTTTTGATCCTAATTGCCGAATCAAGTATGTCATGGAAATGGTATGCATTTGACGTATTTATTTTACTGGTAATTGGTTTATCCGGTCCGCTAGTAATAATGTTGTTGCCAATCACCTTACTGCTGTGTTTGCACAAGCACTCTAACGAACATCGACGGAATGCGGTTTTGCTAGCTGTATTGGCGTTGGTCCAACTGCTATATATATTCGTCTTTAACCACCTGAACCGAGCAGGTGGGCAGTCTGATGTCAATTTATTGTATCTAGTAAAAATGGTTGTAGGACAGATATTTACGGGGGCATTGTTAGGGGAAAAGCACGTAGCCATGTATTACAACCACCCACTTGTTTTGATGCTATTGTTAGTAATCGGCTTATCGCTAATCCTGTATGCGGTACTGCGCGGACCGTTATGGTTAAAGTTATTTAACCTATATTCGCTATTAATATTTGCGGCAACTTTATTACTAAAACCGGCTAGTGGATCAAACGCTTGGCAGACCCTGACAGACCCCAGTGCAGATCAAAGATATTGGTATATTCCCATGATAGTTTGGCTATCAACTCTGCTTTGGCTACTATTTGCTGCTAGGATTAAGCTGCTCCGCGTGGTTGCGGGGATTATTATGGCATTACTGATCACCATAGGCATACCTGGTAGCTGGCATATACCACCGTTACCAAGGTTGCATTTTCAAACGTACGCTAAAAATTTCCAGGCCGTGAAACCAAGAACCAGATATACTATCCCAATAAACCCGGTCGGCTGGGAGATGACGTTAACGAAGCACTAACCTCCGTTTACTGTTTCTCAAAAATTAGAAAAGATTGCTTACCAATAATCTTCCACAAAAAAGGCAGTTTAATATAGAGTTTGACTAGTCTGGTTTTAATAGGATAACGGCTATGGGTAGTGAATGGCAAAAACTTAAGAATACGCTTTTTAAGCGAGAACCCCATCGTTACAAATAATTCCTCTAGTGCTCGGTCATCAATTGCGTTAATGTGATCGAAAAACATCCAATAGTTTTTGGTGGCGAAACGTATATTTGGCTGAAGTATGAGGATTTGACCACCAGGTTTGAGTATTCGCTTAAATTCAGCCGCTGTTTTTATAATGTCAGTGTTATTGAGGTGTTCGAAAAAATTGCTAACAAAAATTTTATCAATACTTCTAGGACCTAACGATAGTTTAGTTGAACTGTTTAGAAGAAACTTTACATCTTTGCCGACATACTTAATGCAATCTTTATTAATATCGGCGGCATATTTTTTCTTGCATTTTATCTTATTAATAAATTCGGCATAACCACATGGCACATCTAAAACAACGTCGTCTTCGTTAACATACTTTTGAAAAAAATCTTCAGTTAAGATGCTCCACAATAGTTGACGAGTTTTGATATCGCCAAACCTCTGTTGATAGATCTGGTCGATTATCATTGGGCTTTAGATATAACAGACATTTTAACTTCGATATACTTGAGGATGTAGCTATTATTTATTAACATAGACCAATTTATTGCATAGCTGCTAAAAGTGGTAGTACTATATGGCCACAGCCGCCAACTATACAAATATCAAAGCTTTTGTCGTTAAACTCCTCCTATGGATGGGTAAATTCTAACATACATGCTTCTTACTTGATACATTGCCAATAAGTTAAGATGCTACAATTGCATCATGCCATTTGAGTGGGTTTTTCTGCTACATATTAGTGCCTATTTAGTAATTGGGATACTGGTTGGTTTTGTCTTAGCTAGATACCACTACGTACCGAAACAATTTATTGTAACGACTGCTTTTGCGTTTATTGCTATTCTTTACTACCTAGTCTTTTTTATATCTTTGCTGAACCCTAATTACGGGCTGATATTTAATACTGTACTCTACATTGTTGGGTTGTCTGCAATCTTATACGGCCTTTATAGAATAAGAATTCTGTATAAAAGTAAGACCATCATGCTGTGTATTCTGTTACCTATATTTATCACAGTACTTGTTCTGGGCTACTATTCAGTGCTTTTAGGTGGGTGCAGGTTACACGAAGTAAACGGTCAAACCAATACTTCCTTCTGTTATTTAGTTAGCCTTCCTATCGATAATACTTTACCTCTTACGTATGCCAAAAATATCCAAGAAAAGAATCCTAAAGATTTCGTTGGGGACTGGAATTTAGTAGACAGACCACCAATACAGATAGGCGCTGGCTTAAGTGTACTAGAGCTCACCAATAAGCCCCAAGACATAGATACCGGATATCAACTTATAGCAACATTTTTGCAGCTTAGCTGGATTTCTGCAGTTTTTGGTTTACTCGTAACTATTGGCATGAAGCTTAAACATATTATTTTATTAATAGGAACGATGACATTCACGGGAGTAATTTTTATAAATTCCATTTTTGTGTGGCCTAAGTTTTTTTCGGCAAGCTTAGCAATTATGGGATGCGTTTTACTATTCGATGTTTCAAGCAAATACCGAAAAAGGATTGTTGTTAGCTCAATTATATTGATAGGGCTGGGCCTTCTTATCCACGATAATATAGCTTTTACAATTTTGGGTTCGATAGCTGTTCTCTTGTTTATGGCAATCAGAAACATTCTGTCAAAGCCCAATCATAAAATCAAAACAATGCCTTGGCGTTCAGTTTTTATCGGTTGTATAACAGCATTACTTATTGCCACTCCTTGGATCATATATAAGGATATGAACAGTACCTCAGATCGCCTAATCAAATGGCAATTTGCAGGTGTTATTAAACCCAATAATAATTCAACTATTAGTACGTTAATTAATGCCTACAAAGGTATACCTTTTAGTACCTGGTTGAGTAATCGTTGGGTAAACTTAGAAACCATTCTTAAACCAATTTTAAGCCACAATTTGACGATGGGCATTAAGTCTATTGGTTTTTCTAAATCTGCGATAAAGGCATCTTTAAGTAGCTTGTCGGTTTGGTACGAAGAAAATAATTTCTTCGCATTACTTTTTTCCTTCGGATTATTTAATTTAGGCTGGCTATTATTGGCGATAAGAAAAAATGCCTATAAGGTTTCTACTCTTCAAAAATACCTATTCGCTTCCTCTTTAATTGGTATAATTTTTTGGATTATTCTTATGTTTATCCCAGGCTCAACTGTTATTCACCAGGGTTCATACGCTGCTCTTCTGATACTATTTTGTTTATTTGGTGCCTGGTTATCGCATACCAGTTTGTTATATATATTGTTTTTACTACAGTTTGTTGCTTTTAACATTTTTTACGTCATTGGTATATTCATAATAAATAACTTAAGCCCGAACAAAAGCTGGAAGATGGTTTTAGTGAGCATTTTGGTTGCTATCTGCTTCTTGATAATTTCTAAAGTAACCAAAAAAATGTCTTTGCAAAACGCCTGAACAAAAAACGCTAATTCATTGATATAAATACACTGTGATTTTAGTAGTTCTATACCGATTTACTATAACTTTACGTTTTGCTGATCAAACTCTGCACAATACCCCTGCTATTACTAGCTACGTGTTAGTGATGGATTTGTTCATATATAACTAATTATCGTTGAGATACATGGCTCAACATAGTAAGTGAGCCTTCAGACAGGGTTGTCGGCAAGTTTTTAATGACAGCTCTTCATAAGCTGAGTAGCATTTCCTAGTATCCAGCCCAGTGCTTAGCCTTAAGGTACTCAAGGCGCTGTAGAGCTATTGACGGGTTAGGATACGTTAGGCTGAGACATGTACTACTCGGATGTTCAACGTGTGTACAAGTTTTTATCTCATTGAGCAGTACTGACTGGCTGTGAAAACCTTTAATACCTACTGAATAACTTGAAATTAATAACGGCAAACTGAATAGTATTAGCCCGCTTGTGGCGATGACTCTGAAATTTTTTGAAGTCTTATTTAAATCATCAAATAATGCGACAGCTAAGACAGTTAGCCCAATAACATATAGTATTGAAAAAGCCGTATAACGACTACTGTCGGCGGTGCCTATCCCATAGGATAGCCTACCAACTGCCGTGGCTAAGTCACCGAGGATTCCAATCAAGCAAAGCATCAGCCAGGGCAGGTATTTACCGACATTGTTGCGACGTTGCCAAGTGAGGTATAGCAGTGGTAAAAGTAGTAGAAATAACATACTGCCTATAATAATTGTGGCCTGTTGCTGCCCATTCATTGAACCAATCGGTGCACCCAGATAGGCTAAGAAAAAATGAATAAAAGCTATAGGGTGATGTAATGAAAAAGTGATGGTTGAATCATTTGGGCCTGGTGGTTGAACATAATGATAGTAGTAGAGAAAGGTACTTAAGGTGCCCAATAACAACCAGATACATTGTATTTTTCTGGGCTGCTTCATTAATAGCAGGATTATGATGCCTACTAGCCAGACAAATAAGCCTCCCGCCAAAGAAAAAGACGCTATGCCTGCAGCCAGTATGGCTCCAACAAATAATAGTATCTTATGCTTGACGCTTTTATTCGTATATTTTAGCAAGAGAAAAAATGCTGTAGTGATGCCCGCAATACACATAAACCACTCGACCTGCCAGCCCCATAACCAATTTTCCCATTGAACTGGCGAAAAAAACCAAGTTGCAGTAAGAAGACCAGCCAAAAAACCAAGCCAGCTTTTAATTATGCTTTTTTTAATCATTAGGAATATAAGGGTTGCGGTAATCAAAGAGAAAAGGAAACCAATAATTACTTCAGTCCCAATGTTCCAATTAGTTATATAAGCACTAACTAGTAATACTAAGTTAGGGAAAAATATGCGGTGGTCATTATGTTGACGCCATAAATCGCCCAAACTCAGCACGTGATGACTTACTGCTTCAAACAAAGGAACCATCTCCCATGAATCCGAAAAAGGCGTATTAACCCTGTAGTGCAGTATAAGTGTCAGCATAAAAAGCGCGGCACATATTAACGGTAGATAGAAAAAAGGTACTCTGGCAACAGCTATCTAAATTTTTCTCATTTTCCTCATCAGTTATCAAGTATAACAGATCATCACCCA
>Ga0181520_10004286_pt1 | contig 24062 bp, 16 predicted proteins | sample PEATcosm2014_Bin_29_FD_132451 | JGI IMG/M metagenome (GOLD analysis project Ga0181520, IMG submission 132451) | Peatland microbial communities from MTU Mesocosm Facility, Houghton, MI, USA - PEATcosm2014_Bin02_30_metaG | ecosystem: Environmental > Terrestrial > Soil > Wetlands > Peat | place...
ATGTCGAGTTTCGCAAGGTCCAGATAGGTTCGTCAGGAGAATTGGTTTGGGGAAACCAGGTTGATCTTTGTCCTGATGCACTCTATATGATGGTCACCGGACAACAACCGGATGAAGTATTCCCCAGCTTGAAGCTGGAGGCGGCTCTTGCCTGAGATATCCAGGTTTTTCGGGATTGTCATCAAGATGTTTTCTGATGATCACAATCCGCCACACTTCCATGCGTTCTACGGAGAGCACGAGGCCCTTATTGACATCAGTCATCTTGCGATCTTTGCAGGTTCTCTTCCACCAAGAGTGCTCGGACTTGTTATCGAGTGGGCCACGTTACACCAAACTGAATTGCTCGACGACTGGACGCGCGCCAAAGGTTTGCAGTCTCTAGTACGAATCGACCCTCTGCAATAATAGGCAGCCAACAAAATGCCGGAGGATACGGCTCGCAAGCTTTCCGATCTTCAGCATTAACGTGTCAGATGGACAGAAGGAAGGAGAGCCCCAATGAAGTACCTGTTTTATGTATTACTTGTTCTGATCGCAGCGCAAGGCTTGGCGGAAGACAGAATGTGGTTCTTCAAACCGGCAAAACCGTAAACTGCAAGGTATGTCGGTTCAAAGACGGCATCTTCACTTGTGTAATGGCTGACGGAACCACAAACCAGTTCTCCTCTACAGCCATCGGAGAGATCGTTTTCGGAGTGGCAAGTGATGAACAGGTATTCGTATTGAGCGATGAAGAAGGTTTGCCATAATTTATTTATCTTCGGCCTCTACGTGTTGTTGGCGGTCGGAATGACGTGGCCCACGGCATGTACGCTTCGGACTCGCATGACGGGCGGCATGGGTGATCCACTGCTGAACTGTTGGATTCTGGAAAGGAATATTCAGCATTACCTGACCCTGGATTTTCACCACTTCTACGAGTCCAATATGTTTTATCCGCACCGGCTGACCCTGGCGTATTCAGAGATTTTTATCGCGACATCCGCGATCGCCACTCCGTTTTACCTGCTTTCTGGTGGCGACATAGTGATCACATACAATCTGCTCGTGATTCTAAGTCTGGCGATGACTGCGTGGGGCATGCATCTGCTGGTCCGTGAACTTACAAACCGCGGGCCGCCCGCAGCGCTGGCTGGCATAGTCTTCGCTTTCGCGCCGATCCGGTTCGGGCAGATCGGACATTTGCATATGCTGACGACTCAATGGATTCCGTTCATCTTCCTGTATCTCCATCGATTTGCGAAGACCTTGAGTTATCGTGATGCTTTGCGGTTCGCCGGCTTCTTTATCCTTAACGCGCTGACAACGGCCTTCTATATGGTGGTGATGACATTCAGTCTGGCGATCTTCGCACCCATATTGTTCTGGTCGCGCCGCAGGGATTGGAAACGCGCGTTGCTCCCCGCGATCACAGCCGGCATTTTGATTTTTGTAGTTGTCGTTCCTGTATACGAACCCTACCTCGAAGTGCGCGATCAACTTGGATTCAAGCGTGATCTCCGCGAGAATCGGCTTTACGCCGCACGACCGGGTTCATGGCTCGGAATTCCCGCAGAGAACCTGATCTATGGCAGGCTGTTGCACTTCGAGCGTTTCTCGACACCTGAAGGCATCCTCTTCCCTGGCGCGCTTGCACCTCTTCTGGCTCTGTTGTTGGTAGCTGCCGCAATGCTGCGGCGATACCAGTGGAGCGCAGAGCATGGTGCATACCTGGCCATGACGCTGGCAGGTTTACTTGTCACCTTCGGGCCGGAGTTCCGATCGGGACACGCGAACCCATTTTTCATGTTCTATTACAATTACTTTCCCGGCGGAAACGGACACCGTGTTCCTGCCCGCTACGCCATCATTGTCCTTTTCGGTCTCGCCGCGCTGGCGGGTTATTTTACGGCCTGGCTGATGGAACGGAAGAATCGTGTGTTCGCTCGACTGGCCGTGGTTCTGCCCGCGCTCGCTCTTCTGGAATGCATTTCCATTCCCATATATGGCGAGCCAATGTTTAACTACAAAAAGATACCGCCTGTTTACGAGTGGCTGGCCAAACAATCGCCGGATACGGCAATTCTTGAAATCCCGGCAAACCATTCAGGGCTGAACCTCCAGGACATGTTCATGTCACGATTCCATGGACGATTGATGGTGAACGGATACTCCGGCTATTCCCCGGCAGTGTTCAACTACCTGTGTGCCGGTTCATCCGTTCGATTGTTGGGTGACGATTACCTGGATGTGCTGAGACGCATCGGAGTCAAGTATCTGGTGGTACATAACAGCCTGATCGAGGAAAAGGAGCGCCCGGCTTTTGCTGCGGCTTGTGAAGTTGCATTGCGCGCCGGGAAGCTCGTCGCCGAGAAGACCTTCCACGACACCACGGTTTACGAAGTGGTCGGACATGCGCCGGCGTTCGGATTCCCTCATGCCTTGGCCGATCTGCCAGACACCATAACTTTGCGTGTTCCGAGAAGCGTGGCATTGGGAAAACAGAAATGCACAGGCGCTCTCGAGTTCGACGGTCAGACGCCATGGATCATCACGAGCGGATTGGTGATTCCTGAGAACCGGATTGTCGAGGCGACCTTTCTCGATGCAGCCGGGAACGACGCAGGACAGCAGAAATGCCGTCTGGAGCCTGCGGCCCGTGGAATCGCAGGCTTCACTTTTGACGTTCCGAAGCAACCGGGTCCATATGAAATACGGCTCGCATCGCGAGGAAGAATCATCGGAAAGGGACTATTCAGCGTCGAGAATGGGTTGGCCACATCACTCAAACCGGACAAGCTGCTGGCCGGAATATATCCGACGCCCGACCGGATCGCGACCGGAAGTCAGGATGTAATGGATTTTCGAGTCAGCGTAAGCAATACCGGCAACACGGTATGGCTGGCCTGCCCGAATGCCGGCAGCGGTAATCCGATGGGTGCGATCCGGCTGGCATATGTGCTTTCAAAGAACGGCAGGCGGATACAGGAGAATCGAGTCCGGTTGCCGTATGACATTGGGCCGGGCGAGTCAGCGGGGCTCGATCTGCTTATTCGTGCGCCGGTTGAGCCTGGATACTACCGGTTGAAGCTGGATATGGTATCGGAGGGGATCCGCTGGTTTGAACAGGATGGTTCGCGACCAGTGTTTATTGACGTGGCGATCGGCGAGAAAACAGACACGTTGAGTTCAGTCGTTTCGAATAGCGACCCACTTTGCGATTGCAAAGAAACTGATTCCCGACAAAGCCTTCAGCCGGAGCACTTCCGACAACTATGAAATGGCCACCTGAGATTGCCATTGAACAACCTTGAATGCCGGCCGGGGTTGTGGAAGAATGAGGCAAAATGAGACTGATGAAACTCTTGATAGTCGGAACAGTTGTTGCCGTTGCCATGGGCATGGTTGTGGGGTGCGCTTTGATTGACGAAGCTAACAACACATCCCACATGAAGGCTCTCTTCGCCAAGGCAAACAACGGGGATGCAAAAGCTCAACGCGAACTCGGAGAGATCTATTACAATGGCAACGGCGTAGAAAAGAACTACACAAATGCGGTCATCTGGTTCAGGAAAGCTGCTGAACAAGGAAATGTAATCGCCCAACGGAGGCTCGGATATTGCTACGAACTCGGGAATGGCGTCTCGGCGGATTGCACAAATGCGGTCAAGTGGTATCGCATGGCCGCTGAACAAGGGGATGCAACCGCTCAATGCAATCTTGGAGCTTGCTACGAGGAGGGCTATGGAATTTCAAAGGACTACAAGAATGCGGTCATATGGTATCGTAAAGCGGCTGAACAGGGCGACGCAATCGCGCAAGGCAATCTCGGTTTTTGCTATTATAACGGCCAAGGCATTGCGAGAGATTACGAAGAGGCGGTAAAGTGGTATCAGAAAGCCGCCAAACAAGGGAACGCGATAGCTCAATGTAATCTTGGACTCTGCTATGATACGGGAAATGGCATAACGAAAGACCATGAAGAGGCTGTTCACTGGCTTCATAAATCTGCTGCACAACGATACGCCCCGGCTCAACACTTGCTTATGCAGATGACTTTACTCAATCCTGATAAGTAATGATTCCAGCGCATCCGATTGGTCCTCCATTCGTTCTTCCAGTAACGTTCCGGAAATCAACGCGTATTCCGGCGATATCAGAAAGTCTGACATTTCGTCTATTGCTTCCATAACTTGGTGGGACGACCGCCAAACGTCGCTTCCCAGCCCTTGGTTCCGGGCAGGTAGTAGATCGTGGCGTTTTTGCAATCGTGGAATACGTTCGCATCGCCAAGCTTTGGGGCATTGCCTTTGAAATAGACACTGGTCAGGTTGGCGCATGTACCGAACGCACTGCCGCCGATAGTGGTGACGCTATCCGGGATCGTCACGCTGGTCAGTGGGCAGTAACCGAACGCCTGGAAACCGATCACGGTTACACTGTTTCCGATCATGATGTTTGTCAGTCCCGTGCAGTAATTAAACGCACAGTCCCCGATGATGGTCAAGCTGGTGGGGATCGTGACGCTGGTAAGGTTGGTGTGGTAAAAGAACGCATTCAACCCGATACTGGTCACTGGCATGCCATTGATTGCGCCCGGAAGGATCACCGCGCCGTGGGAACCGTCGTATTCAACAATGGTCATTGTATTATCGGAATTTGTCGTGCACAGACATTGAGCTTGCACCGCCATCGGAAACATTAAGAACAGCAGGAACAGTCCAGAAATACAGACAGCTCTCAGCAATACACCTATTTTAGATTTCATACGCCCATTTCCTTTCAGTAAGACAATTTCACGTTTTACTTCGCCCTTACGATAGCGGGCAAAAGAATGACAGATCATGGCTTTGTGGAATCTGCCAGATAGATGCCTTTGAGTGGCTTTCCATCTCGATCGCTTATGGAGAAATAAAAACCCCACTCTCCAACTTCCTGCGTTATCTCGATCAGCACGGTGTTCCATCCCTTTTTGAGGGTGACCACCGCAATTTCCTGATCGGGCGCGGCCCCAGTTCTGCTCCCGCACTCTTCATTACTAACAATCCTGGCGCCGTTAAGCCACGCCCTGATCCCGTCGTCGTGCCCGAATCCCAGTTTTGCGCTGACCTCGCCGTCGGAATGTATGTAAGTGACGGCGTAGGCGGCTACGTGCTCGGTTGTCTTGAATTTCGAAAAGAAATCGAAATACCCATTGGGGCGGGATACGCCGCGTTGCCAACTGGTCTTTCCGTCAACACCCTCATAGCTCTTTGAGAAATCAATTTTCTGTTCAGGCGGATGCGGAGTGCTGAAGTCTGTTCCTTTGTGTGGATAAGCCCATGGGCCGATGTAACGGCACGGAATAAGAACACAATCGAGTGTCTTACTGGCCACGGTTTTGTTTCCACTGCTGATCACACATGTGACGGTATGGGTTGCACCGCTGGCCTTGACACCCTGAAATGGCATCATTACTGACTGCACTGATCCTGGAGCAAGCGTAGCTGCCTTGGGTTGTCCTGCCTGAACGCCATCAACAGTCAGCGAAACGTTGACGTCCAGTGTCTTATCGCTGATGTTGCGGAGTACTGCTTCCATCGCCAATCCGGTCGCATTGGTTGTCAGCGACAGATACATGCCCACTGGCGAGACAAGCTCGAACGAGGCTTTTTCCCCGCGGATTACCTTGTCTTTATCGATGAAATCAGCGGTAACGGGCAGAATGCCGGGCTCAGCTGTATCGGATGGAGAAAGTGTGAATTCCAATGTCTTCTTCTCGCCGGTCTGCATCAGTGCCAGCGTAGCGTTGGCGGGCGAAACCGTCCAGCCTGTCGGCGGATGCACAACGACCGTCGAGGAAAAGCCTGCGCCGTCATTCTGGGCGGCATGGACCAGCACTTTCACTGGTTGCGCTTGCTTGATTTCCCCGGGCTGTATTGTCATGAGAGTGGCTGCGGCAGGCGAAGCGCCATAGATTTCGATTTCCTTCAGACAGGCAAACTCTTCGCCGCACTGTCCGCCGGCTTCCCTGGTACGCTTGTCCGCTCCGCCGCCCTGTGTCGCATGGTTGATCAGCAATCTGATCTTCCTTGTCTTTACAGATGCGAAATCGTGTCTGAAAATGTAGCGATTACTGAAGAAGGTATCCACGGTCGAAAGGTATGGCGCGGAATACACGCCGAGTGTGCGCGTTGGTTCCTTCACGTGTTCAATCGTGACCCACTTGCCGTTGGAGTCGTACTGCAGCTCATAATCAAGAAGTGTGCCCCAACGCTGCCAGCAGGGGCAGGCATAGATGACAACGTGCTCAACAGGCTGCTCCTTGGCCAGATCGAAATCTATGGATACAGGGCCGTTTCTCAAATCAGCCTCCCATGGATCGCCCGTGTTCTGCTGCGTCCAATACCAGCTTTCAAACTCGCCATTGACGAGCTTGCTGGTCGGGTTTGGAACGCTGGGATCGTCGGGGTTGGTTGCGCCGCCCGACGAGGTCACAACAGTATTCGGATTGCGGGCAAGATTTTCTCCCCAAACCAGTGGCATTACGTCAATTTCCTGCTTGTCGGCCAGCTCGACATAAACCGGCAGCTCTGGGACATCCAAAGTGACCTGGCCGTTTGTGACAGGCAAGTCCTGTTCCACGCCGAACGCGGACACGACATGCAGTTTGTCGCCGCCACGCACGGCAAGTTCGATTTTGCCGTCTGTGCTTCCAGCGCTCATGAATGCCGCGACGTTCTTGCCGGAACCGGTGAACAGGCTGCCAAGGTACATGTTGTTTCCAGTCGGGCCGAAGTCATAGGCCTGGTTGAAGACTGTGCCGTAGAGCTCCTCGGAATAAACTCGCATGAGTGGCGCGGCGGGTTCGAGACTGTAGTCCTCGTTTTCCCACCAGCAGGGCACGTCCCAGAAACCGTGGTTGCGGTCGTACCAGAGGTCGTTGTGTTCCTTGGAAATGCCGTATTGTTCAAAGATCATCATCTCCAGCATTGTGCCTTGCCCCTCACCGCGAGGGCCGTAGACGCCGTAACAGACGGAGCCGAAACCCTGTTCGGTCTGCCACTTTTCGATGTGCTCCATGCCGTATTTGGCCAGCATTGCCTGAAGGGCATTCAGCGACTTGCGGGCGAGTGAAAGGTCGCCGTCAATGGCGTTGTAAGCGTGGAAAGAAAAGCCGTCTATATATCTATAGCCACCGGCATTCATGAATGTATCGTCCCAGTTCAGATTTCCGGTGCGAATATCAACCAGGCCGGGCCCTATCACCCTCAGTTTGGGATCGACGGCCTTTACCGTTTCATAAAACCGCTTCATCTCGTTGGTGGCGAACGGCACTGGGGCGCTGTCGTTTGGTTCGTTGCGGGGCTCGTAGTATGAGATGTCGCTCTTGAAATGTTCCACAAACGTCTTCAACTGGGCGTAATCCTTGATGCCTTCCGGGAAGGCTGCCAGAAGCACGCGCTTGCGCAGCGGGTCATATGGCAGGTAGTACTGCTTGTCGAGTGCCACGTCGGCTTCAACGTTCTTGATCGCGTTTGTGATCGGATTCAGGACAGCATGACGCTGCGGGCCTATTCCACAAACGCCGCGTGTGATCTCGTCCATGCCGCTGAACGATCCACCGCTGGTTTCGGGCGGCGGCGATGCCGGAAAATTGGTGCTTTGCCGGAAAATGACGAAGGTCGTCGTGCCGATACAGTCGCCCCACGCCTCGCGCACATCGGTGCCGTAGCAGTAAAGTTTATACCAGCCCGGAGTCTTGACGTTTACTGTTATAAACTCATTCGTCGCTTTCTTCAGTACATCGTTGGTTGCGTCAATCGCCCTTAATTCAGCGGTGGTTAACTCACGGCCTCCATGATTCACCTGCATGCAGTCCAGGCCACAGCCCGGTCCCTTGTCAACAAGATTGCCCCAGTAATCCCTCACCTCATAGCTGACCACGGTGCTTCTCACGCCAAAGAAGTCTATTACACGGAATTTGAAGGTTATCGGCTCCCCAACGAAAAAGATATTGCTGCGGTTCGTTGAATAGGGCTGAACTGTATCTGTGGGAGGATGCCATGAGTAGCCGCCTATTCGCTTCGGTTCAGGATGCGTGTTCAACAGTTCTCCGCATGAGGACGGTTGAATCGTCTGCGCGGCCAGCGTGGCCGGCTTGACGGCGTTGGCCGCAGTTGCATCGTCGCATCTTCCGGATTGAGCAAAGACCAAAAATGACACCAAAGTGGACAGCGATAATCTTCCGGCTAAACTCGAAATAGTCATGAAGCGATCTCCTTCTTGATGGCGGCCTGCTTGTTTCCCGGCAATGTATGCCATTCGGCATGCACAACTGAAATGAGACCTTGGCATGTCAGCATGAATACCGCCGATTGTCAACGCATTTGAAACGTTTTTTAATTGAAGTTAGTACCCCAACATCCCGGACGTACGATTATGAAAAACCGATGCGATTGAACGAATTGGAGCATATGAATTGAATGAAGCGGGCGGGTGATGTAATGTGCGGGAATTGCAATATCAATGAGGCGCAGGTATTTCCTGCGGAGGAAGATGTTATGTACACCAGCATTCGTCCTGGCCAGGTCTGGCTGGACACGAACGGTAACCGCATTCAGGCGCATGGCGGCTCCATCATCACCGTTGGCGACACGTTTTACTGGTATGGAGAAAACAAGGAAAAGACACTGCCTGACTCAGGCATCTGGCACTATGGCGTAAGGATGTATAAGTCGAAGGATTTGTACAATTGGGAAGATCTTGGGCTCGTGCTGCCACCGGAGCTCGGCGATGCGGAGAATCCGCTGCATCCGTCGCAATGCATGGACCGTCCGCACATCCTGTTCTGTACAAAAACTGGAAAGTTTGTCCTCTGGATGAAGATAATGGGCCGGAACGGGATACAATTCCAGACGATCGCGTCGGCCGGCACCATCACCGGGCCATACACGGTTATCAAGCGCTTTCGGCCGCTCGGCATGAGCTGTGGCGACTTCGATCTGGTGGTTGAGCCGACCGACGGCAAGGGGTACTACTACTTCGAGCGCGTGCACAGTGAACTGATTTGCGCGGATCTTACGGACGATTACACTGACGTAACAGGCTATTACTCGACACATTTTCCGCGGACGAACCCTCCGTTTGTTCGTGAAGCACCGGCATACTTCCGCAGGGGTCGTCTGCATTACCTTTTCACGTCCGGCTCGACCGGCTACTTTCCGAACCAGAGCGAGGTGGCTTGCTCGTGGAGTTACCATGGGCCGTGGAAGCTGCTTGGCGACCCGCATCCCGGCGACATCGAGCATGTATCCCACCGCTCGCAGATTACCAGCGTGTTCAAGCATCCGGGAAAGAAGCATCTGTACATCGCGCTAGCCGACCGCTGGTTTACCGACCTGCCGGAGAAGCTTCCGGATATTGGCGGGGCGTTCAACGGGGCATTCGCCTCTGAAGCGGTCGACTGGTCGAAACTGAAAGCGCTTAACAGTCTGACTAAACATAATATCTCTGTCGCGGACTATGTCTGGCTGCCAGTACGATTCGACGGTGAGATGGCGTATCTCGACTGGCACGACGAGTGGCGGATTGAAGACTATGAATAAGTCCTTCTACGATTCGCCCCCGTTTCTCCCGACGATCGTTCGATGATTCTTCAGCCTGAACAAAATCCTCAGATGCTATTACCGTAGATGAGTATGTTCGGGACGCTTTTAGCGTCTTGCCGTGCGCTTTTGTCTTTGCTAGTTTGCAAGAGGAGTGAACAATATTCCAATTGCCACGATTATCGGGCAGGCAGCAAATGATATATGACTTTGCGGTAACTTAAAATGACACGACGGTTCATGCCAAGTTCCGATGTTGTTGAACGTGACGTACGAGGGTCAAGGATTCTGGTTCCTCTTTCGCATGACACAGCGCGCCTCGACAGCGTATATACGTTGAATGCAACAGCGGCATTCATATGGGACCGTGCCCGCGCAGGAGCACCTGAACACGATATTGTCACGGCCCTCACACTCGAGTTCGATGTCGATACGGACTGCGGCACCCGCGACGTAGCCGCCATTCTGAACGACCTCAAGGCGCTGGGGGCGCTAAAATCCATTCCGGATCAGTGTGCCTGACATGTCCGCCGATCTGTGCAACATCCAAAGCATTCCCGCCACGACGTTCTTCAGACGTCTCCGCAATATCGAACATCAACACCCTTGCGTTCCTCTTGCCGGAAGCATGGACTGGACCCGGCGCTGCAATCTTGCGTGCCGGCACTGCTATATCCGCCACGCCGGACCGGATCACGATGAAATGACGACCAGCCAACTCACGCATGTGCTTGACGAACTCGCACGCGCAGGCATGTTTTTCATCGTTGTAACTGGCGGGGACCCGCTTCTCCGGTCTGATTTCAAGGAAGTCTATCTGCACGCACTGGCGATAGGGCTCATACCAACGGTTTTCACCAATGCAACGCTCATTACACCAGAGCTCGCCGGATTTCTGGCCAGCCATCCGCCGCGCCGGATGGAAGTCAGCGTCTATGGTCACACCCGGGAAACGTACGAGTTCGTGACTGGAGTTCCAGGCTCATTCGATCGTTTTCGCGCCGGTGTCTCTGCTCTTCTCGAACGCGGCGTTCTTCTCAGGCTCAAGGCGATGGTCATGCAGGCCAACAAGCACGAGTTCGAGGATATCAAGGCCTGGGTGAAGTCTTTGCACTGCGAGTTTCGCTACGATGCGGTCATTCATCCGCGTCTTGACGGCGACCATTCGCCGAACAAGGAGCGGTTGTCCGCCTCCGAAGCCGTGTCCATTCAAGTCGCCGAACCATCCGATCGGGCGGAAGTGGAGGCATACCTGACGTTAGTCAAAGACGGTTTGCCTCCGCGCGAACAGCTGTTCGAGTGTGGTGCCGGAGTCATGACAATGCATGTCGATGCCGCCGGCCAGGCTCATCCCTGCATGCTGTGGAGAAATGATCCGTACAATTTGCTGACCTCTCCTCTCGACGAGCGCTGGTTTTCGCACATAGAGGAGATTCGAAACCGCCCATCGCCTCCCGGCCGGTGCACGTCATGCGGCGAACGCGGCCTCTGCAACTACTGTCCGCCCCTGGCCAGTCTTGAGGCTGGAAATCCATCGGCTCCGACGTCCTACTATTGTGACCTTGCGGCCAGCCGGCGTCGTCTGGCTCCCGCAGCCATACCCGCTGAAAATAACATACCCACTTGACTTGCCGCGGCCAAACGATGATCATATGAAATCACTTGGAGGCCGCAAATAAATGGACAAAGTCAAACAGAAATATGTTCCGCCAGTCATCACCAGAGTAAAATTCGAGGACAAGGAACTAGTTTCATTCAACGTGTGCAAGAAGATCACGAACATCGAACTTGATCTGACAAGTTGCTGCCAGGTACTGCAACCTTTCAAGAGTACCAATCTTAACTCGTTTGACCCGTCGTGACGCCGTGATGAACCGGCTGTCCTTTCGCGTAGCGGGACTCGACGTGGTCATCCAGTCGGATGACGCAGATCCTTTTATCCTTCCTTCAGAATTCACCCCATTCGTTCTCGACCAGTCCGTCGAATCGTCGCCAGCCTCCTTCTTCACCGTCAGCCAGCCCTGCCAGTCAGAGGCTGACTCCGTAATTGCGCCGGTATCGTGGCAAAGCGATCTCGTCCGTCTGCGCCACCTCCCGGATGCCCCTATCTTCATAGAAATATTCGATGCGACGTCGGCCGACTGGCGACTGGCTGCGATGGTCGCCAAAGACTTCTCTTCCGGAACGCTCTATCGCGGGATTGTAAGACCTGATCTACCTCTTCACCATCCGCACGACAGGCTTATCATTCTTGGGATGCTGGCTCATCGGGCTGGAGGCGTGGTTCACTGCAGTTGTGTTTTGGACCGGGGGCGGGCGCTTCTTTTCGTCGGCAGATCAGGCGTTGGAAAGACAACCATTGCGCGAATCTGGCGTGACGCAGGCGCCACCATTCTTAATGACGAAAGGAACATCATTCGCATTGAGGACGGCGTTCCTCTCGCCGGATCTTCACCATGGCACGGTGAAGAGAATCAGGTCAGTCCGCTTCATGCTCCGCTTGCGGGTGTTTTCTTTCTGCGGCAGGCAGCGGAAAACAGTGTCTCGGAGTGCAAACCTGCGGAAGCCGTGACCAGCCTGTTCACATCCACGCTCGTGCCGGTGTTTATCCCTTCGGGACCGGACCTTATCCTTCAATCATGGAGCGATCTTTTCGAACGGACGCCAGCCTACAATCTCGGCTTTACGCCAGATCATCGTGTCGTAGACGTGTGCAGGGATGTGATCTCAAACAGCACGACAACGTGACCCTCAAAACACCAGCCACAGCCTTTATTAGTCCCACCGCCCGATCCCATCGCCCAAGCATACGTCGGAAGCCGTTGCCTTCCAGACCTATCACTGCTCCAACGCATTCAGAAGCCTCGACATTCGGATTGTCGTACGCGGAAATTCCATCGCCTTTCATCATGAAGCGCAGCTCCTGACCTGATCCAAGCACGCCAACCACTCGGTGAGCCACCCAGATCCCCTGCCTGGCGTACACAATAATCATACCGGTGCGGACATCCTCTGGCTCAATCCTCCTGACGAGCACAGCCTCCACTCCTGCAAACGCTGATCCCATGCTGAGACCGGCTGAAGGAATCCACGTCGGTGTTCCGCCGCGAATCAATGCGGCGGAAGTCTCAAGAGCCCCGGGCGTCTCAGCGGATTTCCTCATGACTCCTCCATGTGTAGAGACGGAAGATAAAGCGTCGTTCCCGCAACTTGTAATCGTTTATCCTGGGACCATGGACGACCTCGCGCAATATGACCGGTTCTGACACCCAGTCAGGGGATGACATTCCCTGCGGCAATAGAATCTTTGCCAGGTCAGGTGCTGATGTCAGGAATCGGACTTTCCCGCCCGGCCCAGCCAGGTGTTTAAGCGTTTCTTCAGCGCCAGCCCGCATATGTCCGGTCTTATCCCAAAGGCTTGATGAGTCGAGGGCCTGTCGGCCTTCCACAAACGTCAACGGTGTGGCCCACCATGCGCTGTCGGCCAGCACCACTTCATCTGGAGAGATTTCGGCTGCCACGCTGGCAAACACACTGGAGATACCGTCGTATTCCGTCAAATTCCAGGCAGACCAGGCCTTCTTGGACATATTCAAACACACGGCGACGACGAGTATGACCGCCAGGAATCGAAGCGCCATTAGCCGCCCCACTGCCTTCCAGAGCATGGACGGCAGAACTGCCGCTACTATCGCCAAAACCGGCACGGCATTCGACAGGAAACGTTTTGTCGCCCAAGGATATAACTCGGCAACCCACTTCTGACACGTAAGCGCGACTGCAGCCGAGACAAGACACGTCAGCATCCCCACAAGTTCAGGGGCAACATCCATGCATCGTGGTCTGTGCGTCAGTCCGATCATGCCTGACACAACAGCCAACATGACGAGTGAAAACCCAAAAAATGGGAGCAATTTCCCAACTGTGTACGCCAATCCCAAGGTGTTGCCAATCGTCATTGCCCAGCCTCCGGCCACGCATAACGCAACCAACGGCATGGCCCAAAGCAGCATGGGTAAAGTGCGAGCCAGTTGATCTCTGAGGCGTGCGCTTCCTGCCGCAAGATCGAGAACGATGGTCATGCTCAAAGAAGCGCCCAGCAGCCACAAGAGACCAGGCAGGACATGCCTCAAACGCGGGATCATTCCGGAGGTCTCCAAATCGAACAGCAGGCCTAGCAGTAGCCACGCGACCATCCAAGCATGTTCACAGCAGACCCGTGTTCTGTCCGCTCTCTGCCAGTCAAGGATTGCCACCATCACCAGCAACGCCCCACCCATTGCCATGAAACTGATTCGATTCAACATTGCGATGAACAAGACGAATCCAAGTAGCGCTACAGCGGGCAGGTTCTTGCGCCGCTCTGCGAGCAGAAAACCTGCCATGCATAATAACGCGAGCTCCAGCATTTCGGAAACGGGCGTGTGCGTATGATACAGAAATATTGGCTGGCAAATCAAAAAACAAAAAGCGGGCAAAGCCAGTGAAAGACGCTGTGTCGACCTCAAAACCCAGGCCAGAAAGAACGTGGCGGCGAGCAATGCCGCGAAATCATTGACCCGGCATGCGGCGCGTAGTCCTCCGGCGCGACATAAAGTCGCCACAAGGGTAGGGGTCATGCGGAAGAAGTAAAGGCGGAAGCTTCTCAAGTTCTCGTCCACAGGCACTCCGGGAAAACATTCCCAATATTCAGGCCCGTAACGACTGCCCATCAATGGCAGGTCCGCCGGAGCCAAGTCCTGTAGACATTTTTCTGCCGCCGAATGGAATGCTCCTTCCCTGGCCACGAGAACTCCTTGATTGACGTACACACCGGGATCCCACCCGCCAATCATCCATTCGCCCCGCCTTGGAAGACACATTATTATGACCAATCCGGCGAATACAATTGCGAGGCCGGCAAGGCTCCGGATAAAATGCCTATTGATCGATATTGGTGCAAAGCGGAGACCGACAAGAATCCCTGATAGCGAGATTAAGCAAAGCATTCCCCATTCTGCGGCAGGAGTGAACACACCTGTTTCTGCAAGTCCCCATGCCAATAAGAGCGAAGTCACGAGCCCCGCCACAAGGCTGCGCGAGAAAGCCAGGATCAACTCACGCCAGGAACCGGTTGCAGTTGGGCGCGTGTCCAGACTCCAACCCCATGCCAGTCCCGGTAGAAACCAACGGGCTGTCATGGAGGCGGCACAGGCGAACCACGGATTCCAATCCGCCGTAAGTGGATAATTCATGATAGCAGGACTCTACATGAAACGGGAACATGCGCCAAATGGAATTGGATGGCAGCTTTCAGAAAAGACAACGAACACGGTAAAAAACACACGGAGATTGGTTCGTTTGAATCATGAGCCTGGGGCCGGCCGACTGCAGATTGGTTATTGTGGCGACGCGTTGCCATGTGCCAGAATAAAGATTTGTGCAGGAATCCAGTCCGTAACATCGAAAAGGTTGTGCATCGAAACTCAGGCTCACAACGCCGCCATTGCAGCTCATACTGCTGATGCGAAACGTGGAATCTGGATCCGTCGGATCCGTTCCGAGCAGGTATTCATCAATGTTGTCGAGACCATCGTTATCGAAATCTTCACCGGCCGATTGGTTTGTGTTACCGAACCACAGAATCTCCCACGCATCAGCCATCCCATCGCCATCGGCATCCGGGATGGGCGCTTCATGCACTACGATGGAATAAGTTCCGGTTGTGAAATCGGCAAAACCAGAGACTTTTACGTAGTACGTAGTTGGAGGCGCGAAGTTCGTGAACGATACACTCGCCGGGGAGACGAAAATGGAATTGGTTTCGCCACGCGCAGTCACACCATCTGTAACTGTTACGGATAAATCACAATCCCAGATTGTTCCCGTGCTGACCATCACCGTGTACACCTTGAGCGGGGATGCAGGGAAGGAAAACCAGTCCTGATCGGCATCCACTTCGATGCAACCTGTCTGTGGTGTGTTGAGGGTAAGGGCATACGCATTTGTGGCAGAGTCGCCGAAATCATCGCCAAACTGGTGAGCCTCGGCCTTACCGGTAGCGAGAAGAAACACTCCGGCTATCAACCATGCGGGAAGCCGCTCGATCTTCAGGCCATGGCGATTCCATCCTGCAAACCGCCGCATCAATATCAGCCCGCTGGCCACGAACATTTCGCATGCCATGCCTGCCAGGCGGCATACGCTCAGACATGCGTGCACAATTCTTCTTGCGATCAGCCGAATCCCGTGCAGATCGCCAAAATACGACACCGGCGGGAAGATTGTGCTCACCGAATCCGCGAAGCAACTTCCCCGGAAACGACCTGGCGCAGCCAGGCGATCCAGCAGACCGCAGCACTTTCCAGATTAGACCGGAACCGGAGGCGAGCTGGTTTCGACCGTCTGAAGCCCGAGAGCTTCGATGGTTTCTTTTGTCACTAATCCTGGATCGAGCTGCGCGGCGCCTCCCACGCCTGCGCGAATCGCGTCCATCGCGTTCCACTTTCCGGCCTCGTCAATAATCATGCTCCAGTTCAGTTTCGATCCGTATCTGCGCAGCAACATTACAATGTCCACCCAGTAATGAAGGCATCCCACAGTCAATGCCCTCTTTTCGAATTCCAGTTGAGCGGCGAACTCCTGTGCTCCACGGCAGTGCTTAACCGTGTGCAGGCACATCAGGATCAAAAGATGTTCTGGCATCGGCTCGAGCCACGTAAATTCAGGTGAAGACCGGCGCACCGCACTTCTGAACAAACTCCCGTGCGCGATCTTGCGAAGGGACAGCGGGTGTTCAACGGCCCAGTGTAATTCCACCGGCATTCCACTTTCGTGCTCGAGACGCCAGTGCAAGTGGTGGCGTTCAAAAAAGCCGGCGTGAAGCGTTTCCGCCAGCCTGAATCCAGCTTTATTTGCGGCAACCAGCGCATCCTTTCGTTTTTCGGCGGGCACCAGAATGTCGATATCCGAGAAAACGCGCAGCGCAGGATCGCCATAGAGGCCAGCACCGGCAAACGGACCGCGAAGTCCCAGACAGGGAATTCCCGCAAGCTCCATGGCCGCGAGTAATGTTTTGGCAACCTGTATTCCCTTCAGCGCGTTGAGAAGATTAGCCTGGTAGGTTCGAGCCATCGAGGCAAGCGCATCATTCCACTTTGTGCCCACATCCCCAAATTGCAGACGTTGCCCTATGAATCCTGCCAGACGGTTTCTTCGGGCTTGATCCAGCACGACGCCAGGACAGATCTCGTCATCAAAGAGCCGAATGTTATCCTTCCGTATTGCCTCGACGAACACGCTTGTTACGTCAACTTTGTGATTCATGGGAATTGTCATCAGGGAGCATTGATTATAGTGGCCGGATCGCCGAATAATTCGATGAACAGCAATTCCTGAGTCGTTGGGTTCATCGAATAAAGCTGCACGTACCCAGCAAGAATGGCATCGCCAAGCCGCCGGGTTCGGTTGGAAAATATTGCTGTCGAATATCCCGCCGCAAAAGCCTCGCAACTGGGCTGCTCGGTCAATGCCGTCGATGCTATGCATGCGGTTCCGCCATGACCGGCTCTTTCAAGGAGAGCCTCCACCATGCACTTCTTGTCGGTCGGACTCTGGAAGGCTCCGTTTTCGCAGGTCAGCATTGACATTACTGGATAGAAGGTATTGACCAACGCGTACACGTCGTTGGTGTTGTAGATGTCGTATGCGCCCCATTGGTCCATGGAGCCGTGGCCGAAATAGTAGGAAAACATGACCCCGCCGTTTACTGTTGCGTTGATAGTCTGTCGCGTCAACGCGACTGTCATGTCATCGTTATACGCTGTGGTCGTCGATATGCCTGCTGGTCCCAGGTAGTTCGTCCGCACTGTCTCGCAAGCGGCTTGAAAATCCAGACCGTTGTCTATTTTGTCTGCCACGAGCAACGCCTCGGTTCTGCGAAAATCGTTTGTGGCAACTGCCTCGAGCCCGATGACCTTGTCCAACGCGTTACTAAGAAAAGTCTCGTTCACTACCGGAATGCGGCCCAGCGCCAGGTCCGGCACGTTGTCAGATCCGTTGATCTGGACGTACCAGCCATCCAGGGCTGTCCATTTATAAATGCTTGGTCCCATGTGGACAGGCACGATGTCCGGCGCACTATAGGAGTCGCTGACGCTCCTTCCCCGATAGACTCCCTCTGGATCATACGAACCGTTACCCAGCAGCACAACGTAGCGAGGGGCCGGCGCGCTCCAGTAATGGAACGCATAACCAAGGAACTGCTTGATCGCCTCCGGATCCGCGACACCATACCCGAATTCGTTGTAGATGTCGGGCAATGGGGCCACTGCCACGCTGAGTCCCTGCTTGTAGCGATAACGGAGCAGGCGGTATGCCTGCTGGCGAAATCCGTAAGGGCAGATCACAATATAATCCGCCTGGCGATTCGTATCCGCAAGCCCGCGAAACTGCACCCGCTGCATCCACGACACGGTCTTCCACCCACTGGTGTTGCACATCGCGTAGCTTACAACACCGGTTCGTATGTCACCGAACCAAAGCCCGCTCCCGCCTGTTCCGTTTGTTGCCACAAAACCGGTAAGCAGGACCGGGGCAGTATCAACCGTCACATCCATCAGCCAGAAATTAGTCGCTCCGCTGAAACCATTCACAAGGTAGTTATTCGTCCCGCTCAATCCCTGGAATAGAAGGGCGTTTCCCTGGGCCTTCAGATAGCGCCAATATGTAACGCTCAAGCTTTGCAGCCAGGCCTGATCAACAAGGCAGCCTGGCTGGAGAATCTGGGTCAAGGAAACCACCGTTGATGTTCCGATGAAGCTTCCGGAAAAAGAGCAGGCTCCGGTACAGGCATCCTGACTGTCGTAAGTGAAATTGCCGACGGTGTTCCCTCCAATCTTGACCCTGGTATTGTGGTCGGGAACGATGCCCGTGGTTGATGAGTATCCGAAAAACAGGCCCACGAAAGAAGCCGGCTGTGATGTATTACAATTGTCGGTTGGAAGTGTGGTGTTGGTGTTTGTTCCGTTTGCCAGTGAATCGGCAAACCAGTGATCGAACCAGTCATCGGCTGGCCGATACGTTTCCCAGAACCAGTACCGACGGTTGTATTGAACAGTACGTGGCGTCGAGAGCACTGTGGGAGCCCCGCCACGCAACGGCACCGCCCGTCCCGCCATTCTGAGCCCCGTTCCGCCGAACCCGAGCCAGTAGATATTCGTTTTCGAACAGGCTCCGTCAAAACCCTTTCCATAAAACAGCAGGTAGTCGCCGTTGGTCCAGGCGCCACTGCTGCTCACTGCAATCGCCACCTCCTGGCTTCTCGAATACAGGCGCAGTTGGGATCCAATGAGCGACGATGGCGAAACGCCGATCGCGACAAGCCCCGTCTGGCTTATGCAGTAAACAGCTTGATTGGTCACCCCGATCTGGATTGATGCGCTGACATCGGCGCCTGCGCGGCGTACGGCAAAATCGGAAGCCTGACCGTTCATCGGAGGAAGAAGATCCTCGAAAGCCGATACCGGTGATGAAGAGATAAGGGTCGCCACAACGGCGGCAATCCACATTTTCCATTTTCCAGGCGACATTGCTTTCATCTTGTGTCCTCGACTTTCACAGGCACCATACGTCCTTCCAGCACAGGAGTGTAGCGAAGAACCTTCCGCACAGGGTTGTATTGGAATGGTACGCACTCAATCCTCACCAGTTTCTGCGTTCCCATCCAGGCTTCCTGAATGGTTGTCGTTACATCCGGCCAGAAACGATCGGCTTCATAAAGCGAAGGTGAAGGACGTCGTTCTTCCCGATACGTCGGCGCATTGGTGGTCACATTCTCCAGCACACGCGAGGCCACAGGAGCCACGAGCATGTTTGTGATTTCTATCCACGACGGAGGCAGCATCTCCACTGAAAAACTCAAAGCGCCACCTGCTGCGCAGACGGTTGCTATTGCAGGCAGAGCCGGTTCGCCTGGATTTCCGTGAGAGGCCTGGCCAGGCACGGAGATAATCAGACCAGCCTCGGAAGATCGTATGACAAACCCGGGAATTCCGACACGAAAGGCTGACCCAGTGGCTGCGGACATTGTCAATCCTTGCCATTGGCTTGTGCCGGGGATTCCCACAGTACGTTCCATATCGTCGGTCCCGGCCAGACCAGTCGAAGTTACGCCGATCATCAGGACAAACGACAAAGGCAGCAAATGGAAAACCCGAAAGATTGTTTCTCTTCCGTTATTCATAAGTACTCTCGTTCTATTCCGCCGTTACGCTTTTCACTTCGATCACTCCGCCATCCTGCACTGCCAGGCAGTGAGCCGGCGGATTAACCGGCTCGTAGCTCATATAGACGGCAGTCAAACCATTTGTTCCCGATACATACGAATAGCCGTACATCAGCATTGAGTTCGTGGGTTCGGTGACATCCAGCATCCAAACCGGTATCCCTGCAAAATTAATCATCATGTAACGCGCGTAGTTTGTCGCAGTGTCGAAACAGACCTCTTGCGACGGTCCCGCCACACCGACCAGAACATCGCCAGGAAGCCGATTCGGTGCTGCCCAAATCGGCGTCATCCTCGCTGCGTCAGGCCTCAGGACAATATCGAGCGTAAGCTGTGCTGGCGCCTGCGGCGCGTAGAAAAGCATGTAATCGCCCGGCTGAAGAACAGCTCCATCTGACACGACAAAGATTGGTATCTCGCTCCCCGCGGCCCGCAGGGAAATCGTCGATGGATCGATGGACTCCACGGAGACTCCCGCCGTTTGCAGCGTTTTATAACTTATACGGTAGAGACCGCCGGTTCCGGAAGTAGCAAATGCAGCAACCGGAACGAATCTGTTTGTCGCGTCAGCTGTGCCCCAGCGTATGGCAGGACCGTGTTCTTTCACGTTGAAATTCCAGGACACGTCTTCCAGCCAGTAGAAATACGTCTTCTCGGGTTTGGCGCTGGTATCGAGCCATTCATATGCACTTTCTGTTCCGGATCCAATACCTGGAATCAACTCGCTGTTGAGGCGCACCATCGTGCCAGTTGCGCTATTCGATCTAAGGATGTTGAAACCGAGATTCTCAAGCTCCACTGCCGTCTCCCAGTTCAACAAAACGCCACCATCCGCGTTACTCGCCGTAAAAGACTTCAGAGTGATGGCAGTTGGCGGGAACATGTATCCGAAATTGGCGCCAAGGTAGATTGTGTTGTAGGCGACAATGACCATATACTGCGACGGAGTCGTTTTCGTCGTGAGAGTAGATGGCACGCCTGCCCCAATCTTCACGACATAGGTACCGACAGAGAGTTTGTTGAATATGTAATATCCGTTGCCGTGTCCCGGAGCGTTCGATGTCACCGTGCTGACAACAAAATTCGTGGCGGTACCCACCACGCGGTAGAGCGAGATCGAGACGCCATTGATACCGTATGTAATCATGTTCTCGTCGTTTGTCCCGTTCTCGTTAAGATCTATCCAAACGAAGTTGCCGATCTTGCCTGGTTCAACAACCCCGGCATCCAGCGTCCTGTTGGTCTCGCCGCCTGCCAGTGAGAATATCCCGGTCTGTCCGTTCGTAGAGATCACATCGCTGTCGATAGTGGTATTCGTTCCCACGTGAGGAGGAACGAAGACAAACCCTGTCGGAGCAGTGAACTGCAAGTAGTAACTGCCCGGGAAGAGATTTGTGAACTGGTAGTGTCCAGCTACATCGGTGTTTGTCTGCGCCACCAGCGTTCCTGTTGACGTGTAAAGCAGCACAGGCAGCTTGATGACGTTGGTCGACACTTCACCATTGTAGACGTAGTTGAGATCAAAATCTTCCCACTCAGTGTCGCCGACGCCAGCTGGCTGATACACGTCCGTAATCGCCTGCACTTTGTGGCTTCCGGTGTCGCTATCCACTTCAGCTGAATTATACAGCCAGTCTGCATCCAGAATGTTTGTCGTAACGCTTCCCGATATCACCACGTTCGTCACAAATCCGGCTGGCATGTCGCCCAGATGCCAGACATTGCTGGTTCCAGGTGTCGGCGCCGGTACTGAGGAATTGTAAATGAACTTGGCGTCGTAAGTCTCGGTCACCGTCACATTGGACACTACAAGCGCGGAGACGTTCTCGACTTTGACCGTATATATCAGGCCTTGACCAGCCAGCACGCGATCAGGGCTAGCTGTCTTTTCCGCCTTGAGCGTCGGTCCGCTGCCTACTTTCGTGGTTTCACTGTCCGAACCAGGCGGGGTGTTGTCCGAGGTGGCGACAGCCGTGTCGAACAGAATGTACCCGTCCGACGCCTGTGTCGCCACGGTTCCCATCACTATAATATCGATGTAGTCATGCACACCCATGTTGCCAACATGCCACCTATTCGATGTGCCTGCGTCTGGCGCCGGATTCGCCGAGACAAAATTGAACATCGTGTCGTATGTGTCTGTCACAATCACGTTTAGCGCGTTGTCAGGGCCGTTGTTAACGACACGAATGGTGTAAGTCAGATTCGATCCAGGCAAAACAGGATCCACATCGTCCCACTTTGTCACGACCAGCACTGCCGGATCCACCAGCGTCTTTTCCGCTGTCATGTTGGTGCCTCCATTGGATGAAGTCGCCGTGACAATGTTCGTTAGCAACTCATCCATCGGCAGAACCGGCGGAAGAGTGCCTTCTATCAATACCACTTTTGTTTCGCCAGGATCCAGAGTTCCCAGATTCCATACGTTGTTGTTGAAACTTGGAGCTGGTATTGCGGAAGAATAAGTAAACCGAGAATCGTAGTTCTCCGTCAGCACAAGATTCAGTACCGGGGTGGGCGATGGATTGCCGACACGGACGGAATAAGTAAGCAGCCCGCCGGGAAGTACTGGATCGGGAGCGCCTTCTTTTCGCAAAACGAAGTAGGTGAGAAGGGCAACCGCGTCATCGGAATCCGTTACATTTGTCACTCCCGGCAGTGGTACGCCACCAGCATCGGATGGTGTGCCTGTAACGATCGCAACGTTTGTCACGCTGGCCGACATATTCGCTTGCGACGCCGTAAGGATGTTCGTCGCGCCGGGTGCGATCGGGCCTGCTATCGTGCCTATGACTCCAAGTACGTTATCGGTCACCGTCATGTTTACAAGGTATGTGTTGCCCGTGTTCACGATTCGATAGTTGTACACCATGCCGCTTCCGGGGGTAAAGTAAGCCACCCCGCCATCCGGGGTGGAACCAGCAGTCTTGACCAGATCGATTCCGGCTGCTGGCGCGAAGATTCCGGCATCCCAGCTCGTATCATTTTGTCCGGACACCAACGGGAAGGTCGCCGTAAGTCCATTGGTCTGCACGGGATCGCTGTCTGTCGCACTGTTGCCACCTTTGTTACGCGCAGTGAATACGAATCCCGTTGGTGACAAAAACTCAACGTAGTAGTTGCCGGGCGGCAGGTTTGTGAAAGCGTAAATGCCTGAGCCATCTGTCACGTTTGTCTGTAGTATAGCTCCGGTACCGCCACGATGCAGTAACACCACCACATTCGACACGCCAACTTCTGCTCCACCATCCTGTAGTCCATTCAGGTTCAAGTCCAGCCACACCAGGTCGCCAACGCTCGCCGGCCTGTAGATACCCTCATCCCAGGAGACATCATTCTGTCCAGAAAGCAGAGTAACAGGAATCGTGAGGCCGGTGGCCGGATTAGCGTCGCTGTCCAGTGCGCTGTTGCCTCCCTGATTCGCAGCTGTTCGCGCCCATCCGGCCGGCACTCCGAATCCCAGGATGTACACGCCTGGAACAAGATTAGTAAACGCATAGAGACCGTTAACGTCAGTATTTGTCGTGGCCAACACGTTCGTTGCTGCGTCGTATAGTGTGACAGCTGCGCCGGCGACCCCTGGCTCACCAGCATCCTGAACGCCATTTCCGTTGACGTCCTCCCAGATTCTGTCACCCAGTTTCGCCGGCACATCTACGCGATAAGGGCTGTTTGTAGACTGCGGTCCCACTGAAGGGAAACCAGGCGGAGTCAGAGGCGCAGTCAAAACCGTGTTGGTTCCGAGTGCCAGAGTTCCAGCAACGGCCGTAAATCTTGCCGTCACAGTAGCACTGCCGCCGGAAATTATGGTTCCGATATTTGTCCACGTCAGGGTTCCTGGCGCCGAGCCGTCAGGCATGGGGGCGCCTGTGGTGAATGACATGTAGTTGGTCGCATATGTATCGGTCAGCGGCACTGTCACAAGATCCACATCGCCAGTGTTCGTCACCTGGATCGAAAAGGTAAGTGTCTCTCCTATGATCGGAGGCCGGTTGGTCGGATCTATGAGCTTCTTATCCATAATGTAAGCTGGATGGTGAATTGAGTAGGGTGCCGAATTTGTGTATATTGGAACCGGCTGGCCGTTGGTTGTCGACACCTTGGATACCACAATATTAGTATGATTGGTCAATGGCGTGATGGCCACGGCTGTAAAGTGGACAGTAGCCGTAACGCTCCCTCCAACACCGAGCGGCCCGGCGTTTGTCCACGTCAGCAAGCCCGGCACA
>Ga0181520_10004287_pt1 | contig 24061 bp, 22 predicted proteins | sample PEATcosm2014_Bin_29_FD_132451 | JGI IMG/M metagenome (GOLD analysis project Ga0181520, IMG submission 132451) | Peatland microbial communities from MTU Mesocosm Facility, Houghton, MI, USA - PEATcosm2014_Bin02_30_metaG | ecosystem: Environmental > Terrestrial > Soil > Wetlands > Peat | place...
GAGACGCCGAGAATTCCGAGAGGAAAAGAGGAGCGTTCCGCTTCGCGCTTCTCTTTCTCTGACCTCGCATTTCTCGGCGGCTCTGCGTCTCTGCGTCAAGGGAGGGTCATGCCGACTCCGACTCTCTCCCTCAGTCACCCATCGCTTCGCCGGTTCCAGGAGTTTTCTCCCACGGCGGGAGGAGTTTCACCAGGACCACGAAGATCGCAAACGGCAGAAGCATCAGCGCGATGGCCGGCAGCAGCCCTTCGCGGGTGGCGAATTGCACCTTGAAACTGGTATACCCCAGGAAGCTCTTCGAGAAAAGCTGACCGCCGATCACCACGTTCCAGCGCATGGCGAAGATGCCCACCATGGTCAGCAGTCCCGCCGCCAGATACATGCCGCGGCGCGCGGCCTCGGAAAACTTGTGAAGCTGGGTGGCCGCCAGCAAGGCGAGGGGGACCAGCGTCCCCAGCATGATCTGCAGAATCACCTGCGAGAACCACAGCCGCGTGTGCACCATGAAATCCAGGCTGCGGAAGGATTCGTCCGCTTCGTAGGTGCGGTGCACCAGGTCCAGCATCTCGAGCGAAAAATCGATCACGAAGGTATAGAACAAATACTTGGCTACGGTGTCCAGGCAGCGCATGTCGATGGGCGTCTTCCTCAGCTTCATGGAAGCCATGTAGAGCAGCATCACGGCCGCGATGCCCGAGACCATGGCCGAAAACAGGAAGACGATGGGCATCAGCGGCGTGGACCACCAGGGGTTGGCCTTGACCGATCCGAAAATGAAGCCCACATAACCGTGCAGCAGGAAGGCCGAAGGGATGCCGATCACGGTGACCGTATAGCCCACTCTGTCGTCGATCATTCGCGCGCGCGGGCTGACGTTTTCCGAGCCCAGCGTGAGGATTTTATAGACCAGCCGCGTAAAGCCGGTGGTGGATTGCGCCAGGCGCACGATATCGGCGCGATACTCCAGCCAGATTTCGAGCAGCAGCACCACCGTCAGATACCACAGATACACGAACCCGAACATGGCCATGGCCGAAGAGGTATGGGGAGTCAGGTACATCTCCATGGACCGCTCGGGATGCCCCAGGTGAAGCTGCAGCGGCAGCGGGGCCACCAGCAGGAAAGCCAGCGCGGTGAGCAGCGCCAAGCGGTAGGTGGGCCGCACCGCCTCCACTTTGAAAACGCGTTCGAGCGAGGCCAGGATGAACGCGCCGGCCACCAGGCCGGTGATGTACGGGTAAAGGACAATCAGCAGGCTCCATTGCAGCTCCACCTCGTTGGGATACATGAAGCCCTCAACGCCGGGAATCATCGCATTCGCTCCTTTAGCGGACCGAGCCGTCCAGGTCCTTGTAATAGACCTTGGCTTCGGTGGCCATGTACGGCTTCAAGACCTGTACCTTGTTCTGGCGCAGGAACTCGTGGACCGGGTCCCGCGGATTCTTGAAATCCACCAACTGGCGGGCGCCGGTGGGGCAACTCTCGCAGCAGGCGGTGGTGAGCCCCTGGGTGATGCGGTGGTAACACAGGGTGCACTTGTCCACCGTGTGTTTGGCGGGGTGAAGATACCGGCAGCCGTAGGGACATGCCTGGATGCAATAGCGGCAGCCCAGGCAGTAGCTCTCATCGACCAGCACGACGCCGTCCGGACTGACGAAGGTGGCCCCCACCGGGCAGACCTGCACGCACGGCGAATCGGCGCACTGGTTGCACAACTTGGGGACGAAAAAGCTCTTCAAATCCGTGCGCGTGGTAGGCGGAAAGCCGTCTATCGCGCCGTTGGGGGAATCGACATGCGGTTGCCGCCGGCCCTCCTCGACCTGATAGCGTTCCACCCAGGTGCGGAAAAAGCCGGCTGGGACATGGTTCTCGTTGGCGCAGGCGCGGACGCAGTTTCCGCAGCCGATGCACTTGTCTATGTCGATCAACATGCCCCACCAGTGATCGGCCATACGGTAGGCTTCCTCCGGCGGGGCCGCGCCGGTGATCTGCTCGAGGGTGGCCCCCACCGAGGCCAGGATGAGCAGCTTGCCGCCGGCCGCGAACAGGTTACGCCGGCTGATGTCCATGGTTCCTTCCACGCTCATTCGTTCCCCTCTCTCAAAGTTGCGGATTATGAGGCTTGTGGCAGCGGTTGCAATACATGCCGCCGGAATGCTCCACGGTGACCACCTGCGGAAAGCCGGCGGGCTTGGCGGCGTCCTTCTCGTGGCAGCGGCGGCACAGGTTGGGCACATCCGGCAGCACCGGCATGCGCCCGGCGGGATCGTCGGCGTTGGCGTGCGCCGCCTGCGGCCCGTGGCAGGCTTCGCACGCCACATGCGCGTGTTTGCCCGACGCGCGCACCTTGCCCTCATCCTCGTGACACAGTATGCACGTCTCCTGCCCGGCGTAGACCAGGGGCCGCTGGCGGACGACGTCCAGCGCGCCCGGGCTATAGTGGCCGTACTTCCCGAATCCTTTGGGGATTAATGCCGTGCGGATCACCAGAAACACCCCCAGAGCGGCCAGCAGAACCATGGCTGGCCGGATCAGATGGCCCGAATCCCGGAATAACTGGCGCAAAGAGCACCCCCTTGAAAGTTGCGAGAGCGGCCTGCAAACGCTCGCCCGAGTCCCCGCTGCGGGTGAGCAAGCTCAGGACCAAACGGCCTGAAAGTGCGAATCGCGGGGAATTCAAGCCGGAACGTTGCGAATTACGCCATGAAGTACCCCTTATAAAGGCGTTCTCATGGGTGAAATAACCCGAAATGGGTGAGGCGATTCGGCCAGCGGGCCAAGCCACCCTTCCGAAGCGGTTTTCGGCCCTGCGCGTGCCCTGCTTCACCCCGATCACGCTGGTTGGCTTCCATGTGTTTGAACCTGAAGGCGGCGGCGCCGTCGGGGAGTGCCGATTCCTCACACCATGTGGCGCTCCGGAGCCACCGGCGTCTTGGTAAATGCTTGCTATAATTGGGGGTCTAGCCACTTGATCGCGTCTACGACATTGCCCATGAAGGTTATCTCTGTTTTCTTCCTTTCGGCGGCGGCGCTGTGCGCCGCGGATTTCCTGACTGGCCAGGCGGCCAGAGCGGTGATCGGGCAGGTGACTTTCACCGACGAGAATCCGGCTCCCAGCGAGACCGTACTGGGCGGACTGAGCGGTCTGGCTTTCGCGGCCGACACTCTGTTTGTGGCGGACGCCAACGAAGTCGGCGCGATGTATAGCAACCAGCGCGTGCTGCTGTTCCAGGGAATGTCGAGCCAGTTACCGGCTCCCTCGGCTATGCTGCCTCCGGCGGCCGAGTTAGCCGGCGTGCAGTGCCCGGTGTGCGTGGGGCAGGCCACTGTAGTTCTGGGGCAGCCCGATTTTTCCACTAGCACCGCGAATGCCGCGGCCAGTCAAAGCAACCTGCGCACGCCGACCGCGGTGGCTTCCGACGGGGTGCACCTGGTGATTGCCGACACGGATCACAACCGCGTCCTCATCTGGAACCGGATCCCGACGACCAACAATGCGCCGGCCGACGTGGTGGTGGGCCAGCCCAGTTTCGTTACCGCGACCGTCCCCACTGATCACGTGCCCAACGCGCAATCGATGAGCGGCCCGCAGGGCGTGTGGATTCAAAATGGAATGCTTTTCGTGGCCGACACCCTGAACAACCGGGTGCTGATCTTCAACCATATCCCCACCACCAACGGCGCAGCCGCGGACGTGGTGCTGGGGCAGCCCAATTTCTCCACCTACGTGGAAGTGGACATTACCCAGCAGACCACCAACGCCACGGCCAGTAACATGTTGAACCCGGTCTCGGTGACCTCCGACGGGCAGCGGCTGTATGTGACGGACCTGGGTTTCAACCGGGTCCTGATCTGGAACACGATCCCGACCACGAACGACGCCCCGGCGGACGTTGCGGTGGGCCAGCCGGACATGGTCAGCTCGATTGCCAACAACGCCTATACGATCAACACCAGCAATAACGACGCGCAGACGGCGGTGCTGTGTACGGTTTCCAACGGGACGGACTCCAATGGAAATCCTACCTACCCGGCGGCCTGCAACTCGACGGTGAACTTTCCGCGCTTCGCGCTGGGGGCGGCGGGCCGGCTGTTCGTCGCCGACGGCGGCAACGACCGCGTGCTGGTTTTCGACACCGTCCCGACGCAGAGCGGCGCCTCGGCGGACGTCGTCCTCGGACAGGTCGGCGGCAGCGTGTACCAGGCCACCAGTGCGGCCGATTCTCTGCGAACTCCCATGTCGCTGGCATGGGACGGCGTCAACCTGTACGTAGCCGACACCTACAACCGGCGCGTCAACGTGTTCTCGATGGGCGAGACCAGCATTCCCTACGGAGGAGTGCGCAACGCCGCAAGCTTCGATATCATCGCCTCGGACAGGGTGACGGTGAGCGGCACCATCAATGCGGGCGACATCGCAACCATTACGGTCGCGCAGAATTCGAGCGCCACGGCCGCGGACTACCCCTATTCCGTGCTGGCGACCGATACGCTGACTACCGTCGCCCAGGCTCTGGTCAACGTCATCAACTCCTCCAACAGCGGGGCCGGCGATCCTTACGTGTTCGCGATTCTGGATCCCACCACCAACGCGGTAATTCTGGAATCCCGGGTATCCGGCACGGCCGGCAACAGCACTACCGTCGGAGTGGAGATGTCCACCGGCGCGGATATCGTTCTGACGCTTGGGAGCGCCGCGCTGGCAGGCGGCGGCGACGCCTCCCAAGTGGCCGCCGGCACTCTGGTTTCGATTATCGCCAATCCGGGAACCGTGCTGGCCTACGGAGAGGATGCCGCCGACCTGAGCCAGAACGCCCTGCCCACCGAACTGGCCGGCGCGCAGGTCTACATCAACGGGATTCGCGCGCCGTTGATGTACGTCTCGCCCACCCAGATCAACGCCCAAATCCCGTGGGAAGTGAACACTACGACCAGCGTGAGCGCCTACGTCCGGGCCGTCAGGAACGACGGCACAATCGCGGTCACCACGCCCATGGCGGCGACCATCGTAGCCGGCAATCCGGGCCTGTTTCAGTACCCCAATACAACCGGCGGCCCGGCGGTGGGAGTCATTCTGCACGGTTCGAGCAGCGCCATTGGAATCGTCTCGGAGGATTCCCTGAGCCCCACCTCGGGGGATGTGGACACCATCACGGTCGGCAACAACAGCTACAGCTATACGGTGCAAGACGGCGACACCCAGGCGACCATCCGCGATGCTCTGGTAGCCATGATCAACTCTTTGGACCCGGACGTGACGGCTAGTCCGGCGGGTTTGTTTGGCCGCATCATTCTACAAGCCAGGATTCAAGGCCCGGACGGCAACGGTATTCCCTACACCTGCAGCTCCACGGGTTTTAATGGAGGCACCGCCACTGAGACCATGACGGCTTTCTCTACCAACTTGTGCTGCGCCAATGTGGCTTACTCGCCGGTGACGCTGTATAACCCGGCCTTGCCGGGCGAGGTCGTCATCGCCTATGCCACGGGCCTGGGTCTGCCGGTGGCCTCCGATATTACCTCGTCGCTGGTCAAGACCGGAGTGCAGTACCCGATTGGCGCTCCCGTGACGCAGCCGCCGGTGTTGACCAACGGTCTGGCTGGCGGAAGCACCGCACAAATATTGCAAGCCACCTTGAAACCCGGGACCGTGGGCGAATTCGAGGTTTGGATTCAGCTCTCGCCCGGGGTGATCGCGGACCCATATACGCAGCTCTGGGTTGGACAGGAGTCCTACGTCAGCAATATCGTGACTCTCCCGGTGGTGGCGCCGGGAACGGCGGGCAACTAGGTCTCCGACCGCATGGTAGCGCGGCGGGCCGGGCGTGCCCCGCCCCTACTCGCTTCGCCACGGTAGATTCGCAGAGCCATCTCCCGCGCGGCCTCGGGGACCATGAGCTCCCCAGGTTCCCCGCGGGCGATTCCGCGCCGCGCGCGGGTCGCCGAGACGGCATCCCACTCGCCCGGCAGCTCCAGTGGGTGGACGGCCTCGGGGAACCCGGCCGGCGGCTCGTAACCGCCTTCGCGGCCGGCCACCAGCAGGCCGAAACCGCCCAACATGCCGGCGAACGCGCCGGGTTGCCCATAATCCCAACCGGCGATCCTTTCCGCGGCGTCGCGCCCGCACAGGAACCAGAGGCGTACGCCCGCGCCGTACTCCCGGCGGCACTCGCCGGCGATCTCCACGAACAGCCCGCCCTCCGACGACGCCAGGGAAAAAGCCGGTTCGCCGGCCAGCGCCAGCCGCAGCATCTCGATGCGCTGGGCGAACGTGGCGCCGGTGAATTTCTTGTGGGGCAGTTCCCGTGGCAGCACGAACAGAACTTCATCCACCCACCGCAGCCCCGCTCGGGCCAAGGCAAGGTGCGCGGTTGTGACCGGGTTGAAGGCGCCCGGCAGGATTCCCAGGCGCGCCGGAGCGCCGGCCGCCCGCTGGAAGAACTGCATGCCTATAGGGTAGCCCGCAATCCGTCCGCAACAGCGGCCTCCGCGGTGATGAATAGTGAGTTTCCCTTGTGAAGCAGGCGCTTCCGCCTGCCAACTGCGGGCTTATGCCCGGGCAGCGCGAGTTTCGCTCGAACTTGGCAGGCGGAAGCGCCTGCCCCACAATCCTGCCCCACCCGTCCCGGGGACCGTCCGCAAACACTGAGGGCGCGGAATCTCTCCCGCGCCCTCGGCCCAGCGGCTTCTATGCGGCCAGCAGCTCGTCGATGGTCTCGCCCAAATCGCTTTCGAACTCGTGACGATCCGCGGCTTCCTGGCAGCGTATGCAGAACTTCGTCCACGGTACGGCATCCAGCCGTTTGGGCTTGATTTCTTCCTCGCAGTGCAGGCACACGCCGTAGCTGCCATCGGCCATGCGGGCCAACGCGCCTCTCACGTTCCGCAGCAGATTCGATTCGCGGTCCAGATTGCGGATAGCCAGCTCGCGCTCTCCGGCGAGCTGCACTTCATCCAGAGCGTCCGGGGTCTTTTCGATAGCGATGTCTTCCCGGTTCCTGAGCCCTCTGGACAATTCGGCCCGTTTGGTTTCCAGCATCGCCTTGTATTTTTCGAAGTCGGTCTTGTTCATGGATCCATCTCCCTTCCCTTCGCCGGCTGTTTCTCCGGCTTGCTCTCCTAAGCGCCTTCACCCTCCGCAGAAATATAGACGAAAAGGGCACGGTCAAAAGTTTCAACCGGTGCACCCCTCATTGGGGCCAGCCTCTTCCGAACAAACCGCCCCGCCCTCGTCGAACGCGGCAACCCAGAGGCCAAAAGACCTCCGCGGCGGAGCGCCCTGGACCCGCGCGGTTCCGGTTCCATTCTCTTATCGGCTGGATGCTAACATTTCTGTTTACCCAGCCCAAACCGAATGGTGCAGTCCAACACGAATAGAGCGCGGTCGAGCCGGTTGGCCATCGCCGCATGTCTCTTTTTCTTCCTGGCGGGCCAGCCGTTTCTTTCGCGCCTGGGCGTACAGGACGACGAGTCGATATTCGGCTATGCCTTCCTGGAGCCGCGCGCGGCTTACATGCTACCCATCGGCCACTCCAGGCTGCCGCTCATGTTGATGAGCTACCTGGGAACCTTGAAGGCATGGCTTTACCAGCCCATCTTCTCGCTGTTCGGCGTCGGCGTACGGAGCCTGCGCGAACCGGCGCTTCTGGCCGGGGCGGTCAGCATCTGGTTCTTCTTCCTGTTTCTCCGCCGCGCCGCCGGGGAGCGCGCCGCCCTGATTGGATGCGGCCTGCTGGCGGCGGATTCAATGTATCTGCTCACTGCCTGCTTCGATTGGGGCCCGGTGGCGCTCCAGCACCTGTTGTTGGTCGGCGGCCTGTTCCTGCTGCTGCGATTCTATCAGAAGGGTAGTTCACTCTCGCTCGCCGCGGGGTTTCTGCTATGGGGTCTGGCCATGTGGGATAAGGCCCTTGCAATCTGGATGTTAGGGGCTATCGGCGTAGCTGGATTGGCGCTTTTTCCGCGCCAGATTTTAGGTGTGACTACGTTTCGGCGGGTGGCCATTTCCGTGGCGGCTTTCGCCGTGGGCGCCTTGCCGCTGGTGATTTACAACGCCGAGACCCAGTTGTCCACATTCCGCGGGCCGGGTTTCAGCACCGACGATTTGCCGGTGAAAGCGCACCTCCTCATGTATACGGCCGAGGGCCAGGGGTTGTACGGGTGGATGGTGGACGAAGATTGGCAGGCGCCCCGGATTCACTCTCCTCACGGCGCATTGGAGAAGGTCAGTTTGGCGATTTCCTCGGCGGCCGGGCGTCCCCGGCAGGGTTTGCTCCTATGGGCGTTCGTGCTGGCGCTGCTTCTGGCCCCCCTGGCGCGCGGTTCCGACCTGCGCGCCATTTTGTTCGCCCTGATCGCGATGGTGGTGCAGTGGGCGCAGATGGCCATCACCGCGACCGCCGGTGGCGGCGTCCATCACACCATTCTCATTTGGCCCCTTCCCCAGATGCTGATCGGCGTTTCGTTCGCCGCGGCCTCGCGCCGCCTGGGCCGCGCGGGGCGGCCCGTCGCCGCCTGTGCGCTGGCGACGGTGATGCTGGCGGGCGCCCTTCCGATCAACGAATACTATCGACTGGCCTGGCAGAACGGCGGAGCGATCAACTGGACGGACGCCATCTACCGGCTTTACGCCTACGTGCGGACGACGCCCGAGAAGCGGATCTTGTGCCTCGACTGGGGCATCGTGGATCAACTGCGGCTGCTCGGCCGGGGGAAACTGCCATTGGGCATCATTTTCGACGCTGTGCCGGCGGATGGGAGCCCTCCGGACCCCAACCGCGTCGCGGAGGCCGCGGGCGATCCCGGCGATCTCTTTGTGGATCACACGAAAGACTTCGAGTTCTTCCAGGGACGCGGGGAGACGTTCGTCAAAGCCGCCGAGGCAGCAGGCTACCGCAAGGACGTGCTGACAGTCATTCCCGATAGTTGGGGCCGCCCGACGTACGAGGTGTATCGGTTCGTAAGGTAGGGGCCGGGCATACCGGGCTCGTGGCTGGAATCTGCACTCGCGCGCGTTCTTTACAGTGCGGCCCAGCAAACGCGCTCGACCACGAATGGTTCTCCGGCCCCGAAGCCAAACCGCCCGAACCGAGTTCTTCGCCGGATACCGTTGGAGCCGAAATAACATGCCGGACTCGATCACGGGCTTCCGTCCGCCGCAATCGGGCCTTTCGCGTTTAACTCATTGCGCGAGAACCGGCCACGTGCATGGGATAGACCTCGAAGCGGTTCAGGCCGGCGCTGACGGAGGGATCGTCTTCGCCGAATTGCCGGGCTTCCCGCTCGTCCACTACCTCGAGTATCCCCAAACCGAAAGCTCCACCGGGAGCCATCACCGGACCATAAAGAAGCAACTTGCCGGCGTCAAAGCGCTCCCGGAAATAGTCGCTGTGCTTATCCATCAAGGCCCTCTCTGGGTCAGTGATGTCCCGAGGGAAGGTCGGCCGGGGCGGAATCAGCTTGAAATAGTAATGCTGTTTGTCCATGGCGAGAACATCATAGCGCAATGCTTCGATGATTCCGATATTCCGTCGATTCGGAAACCCGGCAGGAGCTGATTCTGTGTAGTGGCCGGCTCTACAGTATCGTCGGAATGTCGCCGCCGCCCGTAGAGCGGGCCTCCGGGCCTGCCATGCCCGCATTCCCGCGGGCATTCTTTACAGCGCCGCCGGTAAATGCGCTCGACCACGAGTAGTCCTCCGCCACTGGCGCCAAACCCGCCCGAACCGGGTTCTCCTCCGTATAGTTACGGATTCGCTCAAACTCAGCCGCATCTCGCACCCAGTGATCGTAGGATTCCGGCTGCCAAAACGGTTCCCCGGATCGGGCGAGGATCTTGTTCGCCTCTCTCGCCGAGAACCCTTTGACGGATTGCAGAAGCTTGCTGGGGGTGGTCAAGGGGGACAAGAGCACGTGAACGTGGTTCGGCATAACCACGTATGCGTGCAAATCGTAATAGCGGAGCGTAACCGATCCGTAGCGCAGAGTATCGACGACCACCTGCGCGATATCCGGACGCTTCAGCCAGGTGGGTCCTGAACGGGCTTCGTCAAGGCAGCGATCCATCCATACGAAGGCTTTGCCGGCGCTGGGAGACTCGGGCGGAGGGAAGCGGTTGTGAGGCAGACTGCCGCGCAAACTCCAGGTAAGGAACAGACTCTTCCCTTCAGGCTGCCAGTGCGGCAGACGGCGGCTATGGAAGGGCACGTGAATAGGGTGGTCGGCGGAAGAGGAAATTCTCAGGGGAAAAAGAATGCCCGCATGAATGCGGGCATGGCAGGCCGGAGGCCCGCTCTACGGGCGGCGGCTGCTGCGCACCCTCCCGGCTGCGCCTGGTCAAACCTTCAGCCCGGCCTTCCACAACAGGTAGCCTATGGCTTGTTTCACGTAGTTCCAGTGGTCGCGGAGCGGTTCCGGGCCGCGGTCCTTGCGGGGGGAGCCGTAGACCTGGAGGCCGCGGGCTTCGAGCATTTGTTTGACTCGATAGATGTGATATCCGTCGCTCACCGCGATGACCGAGCGCAGGCTCATGCGCTCGATGATCTCGCCCGCCAGCGCTATCGATTGCACGGTGCTCTCGCCTTCGGTTTCCACGATGATGGCTTCGGATGGCACGCCGTGAGCCATCAGGTAGGAGCGGCCCACGCCGCCTTCAGTGAAGAGCGGGTCGCCGCCCGCGCCGCCGGTGGTCATGATGAGGGGAGCCAGCTTGCGCCGGTAGAGATCGAGGGCGTGATCGAGGCGCGCCTGGAGCACCGGGGAAGGCCGCCCGCGATACTCCGCCGCGCCCAGCACCAGGATGACGCTGGCCGGCCGGGCTTCCTCGCGAACGGATTGCCGCGCGATCCGAACCGAGAAATACGCGATGGCGGCGAACCACATGGCCCCCGCCGCCAACGCCGCGATCCATACGGTTCTTCTCATCTGCGGTATTCTGAAACGTTCAGAACCCTCATTGTAAGATGCGGAAGGCCGAATCGATCACCAGCGCGGCGAATCCTCTTTTGAAGGAGGTGCGGCGGGCTATTGTGCGCGGAGGGCTTACCGAGCAGGGATGGTGCGTGGCGGAATCGTTCCACCTGCTGGAGGAGGCGCTGCGGAGCGAGTGCGAAGTGAAGCTCGTGCTGACGGCCGAATCGGCGCGGCCGGCCGCCGAAGCCCGCCTGCGGGGCCTTACGGGAATCCGCATGGTGGCGCTTCCGGACACCCTTTTCCAGAGGCTCTCGGGGACCGAAACCACCCAGGGCGTGATGGCGCTGGTGAAGCCTCCGGTGTGGAAACTCGAGCAGTTGTTCCGCGGATGCCCGCTAGTGGTGGTTCTCGACGGCCTGCAGGACCCCGGCAACGCGGGCGCCATCGTTCGGGCTGCGGAGGCCTTCGGGGCCACTGGCGTGCTCTTCATCAAAGGCTCGGCCAGCCCGCACAACCCTAAAACGCTGCGCGCCTCGGCCGGCTCGCTGTTCCGCGTCCCCTGCCTGCACGGAGTGGATGCGGCGCTGGCGCGGGCGGCGCTCGAACAGAATAAGGTGGAACTCTATGCCGGCGTCCCCGCCCGGCCGGGCGAGTCCGTGCGCTCCATCGCGGAGGTGGATTTCACCGGCCGCTGCGCGTTGATCGTGGGCAATGAGGCCCACGGGGTGAGCGAAGAACTTCGCTCCGCCGCGCTCGGCGTGTTCATCTCAACGGTGGGAGTGGAATCGCTCAACGCGGCCGTAGCCGCGGGCATCATGCTGTATGAAGCCCGGCGCCAGAGGTCGCTCGGCCCGTGAGCCTGTTCGATAACACGCCGCCGTCGCCCGAACGCTCCACGGAAGCGGACAAGGGCCGCCCCCTGGCCGAGCGGATGCGCCCGGAGACTCTGGACGATTACATCGGCCAGGAGCACATTCTAGGACCGGGCAAGCCTCTGCGCCGCCAGATCGAGCGCGACGAAATCGGCTCGATCATTCTGTGGGGCCCTCCCGGAACCGGTAAAACCACCCTGGCGCAGATCATCGCGCGGACCACCCACTGCGAGTTCATCCGCTTCAGCGCCGTGCTCAGCGGCATCAAAGAGATTAAGGCGGTGATGGCGGACGCCGAGCGGCTACACCGGCTGGGCCGCCGCACCATTCTGTTCATCGACGAAATCCACCGTTTCAACAAGGCGCAGCAAGACGCGTTTCTGCCCTACGTGGAGCGCGGCGATATCATTCTTATCGGCGCCACCACCGAGAATCCTTCTTTTGAGGTGATCGCGGCGCTGCTTTCGCGGTCGCGGGTGTACGCATTGCGCGGCCTGGCGGCGCCCGAGCTGGTCACCCTGCTCCAGCGCGCGCTGCCGGTGGTGGGGCTCGAAGCGCCCGACGATCTGTTGGAACAGATCGCGATTTACGCCAACGGCGATGCGCGCCAGGCCTACAACACGCTGGAAGCCGCCGCGTCGGCCTCGGCCGGCGGCGTGCTGAGGGAAGCCGCCGTGCAGGACGCCATCAACCGCAAAGTGCTGCTCTACGACAAGGGCGGCGAAGAGCACTTCAACCTGATTTCGGCGCTGCACAAATCCGTGCGGTCGAGCGATCCGGACGCCGCGCTCTATTGGCTGGCTCGCATGTTGGAGGCGGGCGAAGACCGGCTGTACATCGCCCGGCGCCTGATCCGCATGGCCATCGAGGACGTCAGCCTGGCCGACCCCAGGGCCCTCGAACAGGCTGTCGCGGTGATGCAGGCGGTGCATTTCCTGGGCATACCCGAAGGCGACCTGGCGCTGGGGCAGGCGGTGATCTACCTCAGCATGGCCCCCAAGTCCGATGCCGCTTACAAGGCCATGCTGGCCATCCAGGAGGATGTGGAGCGCACCGTGGCCGAGCCCGTCCCCATGAACCTGCGCAATGCCCCCACACGACTCATGAAGGAGTGGGGATACAGCCAGGGTTACCAGCACGCGCACCAGTTCGCGGATGCCATGGTGGATATGGAATGCCTGCCGCCCTCGCTGGCCGGCCGGCGATACTACTTCCCGACCGACCGCGGCGTGGAAAAACGGATTGCCGAGAGGCTGGAAGAAATCCGGCGGCTGAGGGGCAAGGCGTAGAGGCCGGGCGCCGGGTCAGGGCTTGCGCGATAGTCCGGACGCAATCTGTTCCAGATTGCGATTGATTTGGGAGAGAGTGTAGCCCATTCGCAAGATAGCGCCCCCAATAGCAGCGAGAATGAGTAAGAGGACGATTTCCATAAAACCAATACTACAAAGGGAATCCGCCTGGCGCAATCCGGCGCCACCAGCTATATCGGGAATGCGGCGTAGGGGCCGGGCATGCTCGGCCCAATGTGCCGAGTAAGCTGGGCAAGTTAAAGCCGCGGCCCCATCGTGGTTTGTGCTATTGCTAACAGTTTTGCGGCTCTTGAAGGCCGCGCCGTCCGGGCCGCCCCTGCTAGGATCGGTTTATGCAAGGAAAACCGAAGGTAATTGCGCTGCTGAACGCAGCGTTGAAGGAAGAGCTGACCGCCATTAATCAGTACTTTCTGCATGCCGAGATGTGCGAGAACTGGCATTACGCCAAGCTTGGCGACTTCATCAAGAAGCAGTCCATAGACGAGATGAAACACGCCGAGAAGCTCATCGAGCGCATCCTTTTCCTGGACGGCGCCCCCACCCTCACGGAACCCATCCAGCTCACCGTGGGCCGCAACGTGAAGGAGCAGATCGAAAGCGACCTCAAGCTGGAGATCGGGGCGGTGGGCATGTACAACGCCGCCATCCGGAGCTGCCGCGAGGAGGGCGACAACGCCTCGGCCGAGTTGTTCGAGCGCCTGCTAAAGGACGAAGAGCAGCACGCGGACTGGCTGGAGGCGCAGCAGCACCTCATCGACGAGATCGGCTACGAGCGTTACCTGAGCCAGCAGATCCGGGAAGGAAAGTAGGTCCCGGGGGCCGGCGTTTTCACGGCGGAGGCGCGGCCTCACTTCGCGTCGCGCCAGTTGGGGCCTACGCCGATATCCACCAGGAGCGGCACGGCAAGCTGGCGCGCTCCCTCCATTTCGCGCTTCACCAGGCGCGCGAGTTCCTCCACCTCCTCGGGCGGGCACTCGAAGACCAGCTCGTCGTGGACTTGCAGGAGCATGGTGGAGCGCAGGCCTCCGGCTTCAAGCGCGGCGTCCAGGCGCACCATGGCGAGCTTGATGAGGTCGGCCGCGGCCCCTTGCAGCGGGGAGTTGACCGCCGTGCGCTCGGCGAAGCCGCGCGCGTTGGGGTTGCCGCTGTTCATATCCGGGATGGGCCGCTCGCGCCCGAAGATGGTCCGCGTGACGCCCGTCCGCCGCACCTCGGCGATGGTCTCGTCGAGGAACCGCCGCACTCCGGCGTAGCGCTCGAAGTAGTGGCGGATGTATTTCTCCGCCTCGCCGCGCGAAATGCCCAACTGGCCGGCAAGCCCAAAGGCGCTGATGCCGTAGACGATGCCGAAGTTCACCGCCTTGGCTTCGCGGCGCGCCTCCGGCGTCACCATCAGCGGCGGCACGCCCATCACCTCCGAGGCCGTGCGGGTGTGGATGTCCTCGCCGTTGCGGAAGGCTTCCATGAGCAGCGGGTCGCGCGAGAGGTGCGCCAGCAGGCGCAGCTCGATCTGCGAATAGTCGGCCACCAGCAGGCGCCAGCCCTCGCACGGTACGAACGCAGCGCGGATCTCGCGGCCCAGCTCGGTGCGGATGGGAATGTTCTGCAGGTTCGGATTGGAAGACGAGAGCCGGCCGGTGGCCGCGCCGGCCTGATTGAAGCTGGTGTGCAGACGCCCGGTTTGCGGGTCGATGAGCGCGGGCAGAGCGTCCACATAGGTGCCCTTCAACTTGCTCAGTTGGCGGAATTCCAGCACCTTGCGCACGATTTCGTGATCGGCCGCCAGCCCGTCCAGCACGTCCGCGGCGGTCGAAATACTCTTGCTTTTCCCGGATTTCCCGGGCGCGGGCAGGCCGAGATCCTCGAAAAGCACGCGGCCCAATTGCTGCGGCGAGGCGATGTTGAACGGTTTGCCCGCCAGGGTGTGGATCTCCTGGGTAAGCCGCGCAATGTCGCGCGCCATCAGATCGGAGAGGCGCTTCAACTCGGCGGCGTCGATGCGCACCCCCGCGCGCTCCATGCGCGCCAGCACCGCGGCCAGCGGCAATTCGATGGATTCATAAAGGTCCCGCAGGCCGCGCGTTTCCATCAGCGGCGCCATCTGCCGGCATAGCTCGAGAGTGACATCGGCGCGCTGCTCGGGCGAGGGGCCGAGCTTGAGATCGAGCCGGCGCCGCGCCTGCTCCTCAAGAGCGCACCCCGAGGGGTCGGCGTCCAGGAGGAACGAGTAGAGCATTACGTCGTGCTGGAATCCGCGCGCGCGAATTCCCACGCGGTCCAACGCGAGCAAGGTGGATTTCACGTCGCAGGCGATCTTGGCTGTGTTCGGGTCTTCGAGCCACGGCTTCAAACCGGGAAGATTCTCGGCGGCGATGGAGCGCGCTTCGCCGGGGCGCCAGGCCAGGCCGATTTCCAGTGGGGCAGGCCTCCCGAGCGGCGGAGGCAGGCCAGGAGGCCTGCCCCACCAAAGGTCCTCCTCGGGCTTCTCTGGTGGGGCAGGCGTTTCCGCCTGCCTAACGGCCACCGCGACCGGCGCGCCTTCGGCCGAAGCCAGCCAGGCGGCCAGTTCCGCCGGCGTCGCAATACGGCCGTAATCGCGCTCGCGGGTATCCTCCGTGGCCCCCAGTTCCTTGAGCAGGCTGTGAAACTCGAGCTCCTTGTAGACCGCTTTCAGGGCCGCCGGGTCGGGCGGCCGCGCCTTCACCGATTCCACGGTGAACTCTATGGGAACGTCGGTGGCGATGGTGGCCAGGCGCCGGCTCATGCGGATTTGCCCGGCGTTGTTTTGCAGGCTCTCACGGTACGTCCGGCGCTCCACCTCGGAGGCCCGCTCGATGGCCGCCTCCACGCCGCCGAAGCGCTCGATCAGCTCGCGCGCGCCCTTATCGCCGATGCCCGGCGCGCCGGGAATGTTATCCACGGCATCGCCCTTGAGCGCCAGCAGGTCCACCACCTGTTCGGGCCGCACGCCCAGGAAGGCTCTGACCTTTTCCGGGTCGTACCATTCGTCGTCCTTGGCCGGGTTGAGCATGGAAACGCGCTCGGTCACGAGTTGCATCATGTCCTTGTCGCTCGACACGATCACCACTTCCAGCCCCTCGCGCTCCCCGCGGCGGGCGATGGCCCCAATCACGTCGTCGGCTTCAAAGCCGGGGTATTCGAGCACGGGGATGCGCATGGCCTCGAGCACGCGGCGCACGTAGGGAATCTGCACGACCAGGTCCGCCGGCGCCTCGGGACGGTTGGCCTTGTATTCCGCGTACTCCTCGACGCGATGCCCGGGCTCGGCGCTCTCGAACACCGCCGCCAGGTATGGCGGGTCGTGTTCCCGAACCAGCTTGCGCACCATGTTGTTGAAAATGTAGACCGCCTCGGTGGAAAGACCGGCGCTGGTGCGCATGGTGGGCGCCGCGCTACGGGCGCGCGCGTGGTAAGCGCGGAAGAGAAACCCGAATGTATCGATCAGGAACAGTCGCTGAGGGGTCACTTGGCCATCATACATCCATGTGCAAAGCGCAGCGTTTCGGCCACAGCCGAAACCTGAGGTGTTGCGTTTGTGACACAGTGACGCGTTGCCAAAATCTTATGTATCATATAGTTACAAATGGGATGGCAGGTTGCTCTTAAGAAGTACCCTATGCCGAACCAAGAGGCTACGCGTTTTGCGCTTTGAGACCACGATTTGCCGGGTGGTGGAAGCCGCCGGAGTCGGCCTGCACAGCGGGGTTTCGGTCCGCATTCGGATCCTGCCGGCGCCGGTGTCCACCGGGATCGTCTTTATAAGAACCGACCTGGACAATTTCCAGGTACCCGCCAGTTGGCGCCACGTCGCGCGCGTCAGCTACGCCACCAGTTTGATGCGCCAAGGCGTCCTGATTTCCACCACCGAGCATCTGCTGAGTGTTTTCTATTCCATGGGTGTGGACAACGCCTACGTGGAGATTGACAACCTGGAAGTTCCCATCCTGGATGGCAGCGGTTTGCCGTTCGTGGCGCTGATTCGCGAAGCCGGAATTCGCGAACACCGCCGCAAGCGCCATTACCTGCGCATCCGAAGAGCGGTCTCCGTGGAAGACAAGGGCAAGCGCATCAGCATTCTCCCGGACGATGCCTTCCGGCTCACCTGCGATACCGATTACCCGGCGCCGATAGGCCGGCAGTCCCTGGAACTGGAGGTGACGCCCGAGCGCTACGCCGCGGAGATCGCCTTCGCCCGCACATTCGGCTGGGAGGCGAACCTGAACCAAATGCGCGACATGGGGCTGATTCGCGGCGCGTCCCTGGAAAACGCGGTATGCTTCACCGCCGCCGGGGCGCTGAATCCGGAGGGCCTGCGCGCGCCGGATGAGTGCTGCCGCCACAAGGCCCTGGATCTGATCGGCGACCTGGCGCTGCTGGGCCGCCCGCTGCTGGGCCACGTGATCGCGGAACGGGCCGGCCACGCCATGCACGCCGCCCTGGTGGCGCGGATCATGTCGGACCCCTCGCTCTACGAAATCCTCACCTTCGACCAATTGGCCGGGCGGGTAGCGCAGGCGCTGGTGACGTAGGGGCGGGATGCCATGGAGGATGTCCAGCCAATCCGAGTCGAGGTCGAACATGAGGACGACGGACGAATCCTGGCTTCGGTTCCCGACCTGCCCGGCGTGATGGCCTACGGCGGCACGGAAGACGAGGCGATTCGAAAGGTCAAATCAATAGCCCTGCAGGTATTGGCGGAGATGATCGAGAGTTACCCCCGGCTCCGTGAATCGGCGAGGCCCGGATTCCTTGCGCTATCATTGCGGATACATGGGACTCTTCTACGTTGGGTGCCGGGTTCTCAATCCGGCAACTTCCAAGTCGACCGTCGTGCGGCGGCTGATGGTCGACACGGGCGCCGAGTCCACGTGGATCGACGCGGCGGTGCTGGAGGCGATCGGGGTCGAGCCGCGCAAGAAGGATCTCCAATTTCAGTTGGCGAACGGCCAGATCGTTACGCGCTCGGTCGGCTATGCCGTGCTTCGGGTCGACAAGGCAGAGACCGTAGATGAAGTCGTCTTCGCCCAACGGGGCGATCTCCAACTGCTCGGCGCGCGCGCGCTGGAAGGGCTGAACCTGCAAGTGGATTCACGCCGGAAAAGGCTGGTGGCCGCGGGTCCGATTGTCAGTGCCGCCGCCGTGCCTCCGCGATTCGGACGGTTGGTGCAGGTCCCTCCGGAAGCTCCAGACAATCCGGGAAAGCCCCGGGCGAACAGGCCGAAGAAGCCTCGGGCTGCCAGATCCAAAGCACGATGAATGGCGCCGAGGCGCTGCCGGTACTCCTCTGCTTTCGGGCTTAGTACCCGAGCAGCGGCGCCAGCCTGGCCCGCACCTCTTCGATCACTTCCGTTGTGCAGCGCCCGAGTTTTTCGGCGCGGCGCGCCTTCCAGTCGAGGCTCTTCACGTGGTCGGCCAGGATGACGCCGGTCACGCCTTGGCCGGCGGGAACAGCCACTTCGAATGGGTACCCCCTGGCCCGATTGGCGATGGGACATGCCAGCGCCAAGCCGGATTTCGCGTTGTATACTCGTGGACTCAGCACCAGTGCGGGACGCCGCCCCGCCTGCTCGTGGCCGGCTTGAGGGTTTAACGTCAGCCGGACAAAATCACCGGCCTCCGGTGCAAAGGCGGCCCTCACCAGGATTCCTCGCCTTGTGGCCGTCCCCAGTCGGTTTCCCGGTGACGATTCCTGGGCGTAATCCGAGCCACGAGTTCCGCCAGTTCGTACCTTCGCCGGGTTGGGCGCAGGGCGATGCCGCCGTCGCCGTCGAGAGTCAGCGCGACGCTATCTCCCTCGCCGAGGCCGGCCTGTTTGGCGATGGCCAGCGGAATCCGGACGGCCAGACTGTTCCCCCATTTCGAAACCGTGGTTTCATTTCGCATATGTATCTACTTTGAGTATACATCCGGCCGTCCGAAGAACGCCGGCGTGGCAGGCCGGAGGCCCGCTCCACGGGAAACACGTTATTGCCTTGCGGCCCGTGACGCCAATCAGGAGATTGGCGCTCCCGTGATGGCGCTATCGCCATCGGCGATGGCGGCGGCGACTGCGGCGACCTCGTTTTCCATGGCGCGGTCTTTGTCCTGGAAAGCCGCCATTTCGCGCACACGCTGGTGGACCCGGCGCGATCCCCGGCCCAATTTGGCCGGGCCGCCGCGCAGGTCCACGGCCTGGGCCGAGGCCAGCAGGACCATGGCGGTTTCGTTGCGCAGGCATTCGAGCGCATCCATGGCGGTCACAGCGGCGTGCATGCCCAGGCTGACCACATCCTGGTTGTATTGCTCCGTCGGCAGGGAATGAATGGAACTCGGCCCGGCCAATTGACGAATGGCGCAGGCCAGGCTCGTGACGCTCAACTGCATGCCCTTGAAGCCGGAGTTCACGCCCGGCGCGGGGGTGAGATTGGCGGGCAGCCCTCCGTTGAAACGGTCGTCCACGAGCAGGGCCACCAGGGCGTTGCCCCAATTCGACATGGAAGCGTAGTCGATTTTCCAGCCATCCAGCACGCGCGCGATATGGCCGCCGTAGAAGTTGCCGGCCTTATACATGACGCCGGTATCGGGATCGATCAGGGGGTTGTCGTTGGCCGAGTTGATTTCGCGCTCGATCACCGCGCGCGAATCTTCGAAGGCCTCCCACACCTGGCCGAGGCCCTGCGGAACGCAGCGCAACGAGTAGCAGCTCTGGCCGCCGGAGGCCCGGGTGTAGGCCGAGCCTTCGAGCAAACCGCGAAGCCAGGCCGCCACGGCGATTTGTCCCGGATGCCCCTTGCGCTCATGGACCCACGGATCGAAGGGCAGATCGGGGGCCTGCATGGCCTCGACCGAGAGCGCCACGGCCCCCAGCAGCGCGCGCAGAACGCGAAAAGAATCCACCTGGAGCAGGGCGGCCACAGCCGTCATCACGGTGGTCCCGTTGATCAGCGCGAGGCCCTCCTTGGGCGCGAAGCGGATGGGCTCGAGGCCCGCCGCCGCCAGCGCTTGAGACGCGGGCAGGCGGCGTCCGGCGAATTCCGCTTCTCCCATGCCCATCAGCACGCGGCCGATGTAGGCGGAGGGCATGAGGTCGCCGCTGGCCCCCACCGACCCATATCGCGGCGTCACCGGCGTCACGCCGCGGTTCAGCATGGCCAGGAGCGCATCCACCAGCTCCGGCCGCACCGCCGAGGAGCCGGTGGCGAAAGTGGCGGCGCGGAGCAGGGCCGCGGCCCGCACCACGTCCCTTGGGAGCGGCTGGCCGGTGGCGCAGGCGATGTGGCGCAGCAGGTTGCTCTGCAGCAGTTCCATTTCCTCGGGGGGAAGGGTGATGCCCACATTGCCTCCCACCCCCGTGTTCACGCCGTAGATGCGCTCGCCGCGCGCGAGCATCTCTTCGAGCCTCCGCCGCCCCAGCGCGACGCGCTCGCGGGCGGAAACGGCGAGACCGGCTTCAACGCCTTCGCGGGCCACGCGGGCGACATCTTCAATAGTGAGCGGGCGTGCGCCCAGTTCCAGTATGGGAGCCATGAAAACAGGGTAACGCGCGGGCAGGGCGCCCGAGACGTGCTCGGGTTGGCAGGCGAAAGCGCCTGGCGAAAGCGCCTGCCAACCTGCTCCGGCCTATTGCACCGAGAAGCTCTGCCGGATTTCGTAACTCTGGTTGCCCACGGCGTCCTTGACCTGAATCAGCATGGTGTACTCGGCGGGCTTGACGGTCTTGAGGCTGAGGTTCATGCTGGCTTGCACGTAGGGTTTGGGATAGAACGATTCGCTTTGTTCCAGGGCCGGATCCGGTTGTTTCCAGAGCACGGCGCCGCTGGCGCTCAGAATGGATACCACGTAGCTGACGTCCACCTTGTTATTGGGGCCGTACTTGAAGCCGGCGATATTGAATTTCGCCCAGAGATCGTCGCTGGTGCGATAGGCCGCCTTGGGCATGGGCTCGGCGTCGTCCTCGGAGCGGTAGAACCGGAAGGCGCGGACCACCAGCTTCTCGCTGGGCTCCACCACCGTTCCGCGCATGCGGAACGGCACGCTCAGCTCGGCCGATGTCTTGGCCTCCAGATCGTCCAGTTTGACGACAATCTTGTAGTCACCGGGCGGGACCAGGGGCGGCGTGGGCAGCGCGAGCTCGATTTTGGGCTCCCATTCCTTATCCTGGGGCAACACCTCGGCATCCATTTCGTTCTTGTAGATCTCGGCGATGGGCACGCCCTTGGGGTCGAACGCCTGGACCGAATACGCCAGGCGGACCTTTTGTTCCGCGCTCTTGGCGAAGCCGGAGACGCGGCAGGAGAAGAACAGGGTCTCGCCGCCAATGTGTTCATAGCCGGGCGCGAGGGGATCGCCGCCCTCCATCTGGCTGATGACGGGCTTGACGATTTCGAGCGCCGGGGCGGCGTCCAGGGCTGGCGAAAGCAGGGTGGCAAAAGCGACAACCGCGAGAAACCGCATGGAAAGAACCTCCTTTTCGATTTTACGCTCATGGGGGCGATCCCGAGCGTTTCGACGGCGCAGCGACGTCCCGGAGCCCTTCCTCAAAAGCTGCTAGTCTGAAAGCTGATAGCTCCCATGCTGTCTATCGTCATCCCGATCCACAACGAAGAGCCTTCCATTCTGCCGCTGTACGACCGCCTCACGGCGGTCCTCGAACCGTTGCGGCGGCCTTATGAAATCCTGTTGGTGGACGACGCCTCCACCGACCGCAGCTTCGAGCTGCTGGCCAACCTGGTGGAGACCGACGGCCATCTGAAAGTGATCCGCCTGCGCCGCAATTTCGGGCAGACGGCGGCGCTGTCCGCGGGCTTCCACGAAGCCAAGGGCGACATCGTCATCGCCATGGACGGCGACCTCCAGCACGCCCCCGAGGACATCCCGGCGCTTCTGGCGAAGATCGACGAGGGCTACGATATCGCCAGCGGCTGGCGCCAGCACCGGGTGGACAACGCCATCAGCCGCAAGCTCCCTTCGCGCATCGCCAACTGGATGATGGCCAAGGCCTCGGGCATGGCCTTGCGGGACTTTGGCACTACCTTCAAGGCCTACCGCGCCGAGATCCTCAAGGATGTGAACCTGTACGGCGAGTTGCATCGCTTCATCCCCGCGCTGGCCAGTTTCTATGGGGCCCGGGTGGCGGAAGTGCCCATCCGCAACGTCCCCCGCGCATCGGGCGGCTCGCATTACGGAATAGGCCGCACGTTCGGGGTGTTGTTCGACATCCTGACCATCAAGTTCCTGTTGAAGTATTTCACCCGCCCGATGCACTTCTTCGGCTCGCTGGGGCTGCTTGGAACGGTGTGCGGCGGGGCCATCATGACCTACTTGGCCATCGAGAAATTGTTGGGCTACGAGATCGTGGTGGAACATGGGCCGCTAATGGTCGCGGGCGGCCTGCTCCTCCTCGGCGGGTTGATGATGTTCAGCACCGGCCTGATCGGCGAGATGATGATGCGAACCTACTTCGAGAGCCAGGATCGCCGCATCTACGCCGTGCGCGAGATCCTCACCCAGAAGCAGCGCGGCGTGGCGGGCCGGAGCTAGCGGTCAAAGGCCGCGGCCTTTGCGCCAGTGTTCTTCGAAGAGGCCCTTCATGGCTTCGCCCATGCCCTCGTGGCGAAACACCACGGAGGTCCAGGTGGGCCGGGTTATTACCGGATCGAGCAGCGCGATCATGCCGTCGCGGGAATCGAACAGCGCCAGTTTCATGGGCAGAGCGGTGGCGATCCGCACTTCCACTCCGGCCGCCGCGTACTCGCCGAAACACTGCAAGTGTTCCGCGTCTAGCGACGCTTCCACCGCCAGCAGCCGGCAGGATACTCCGGCGTTGCGAGCCCGCTTCACCAGTTCTTCGTCCAGCGGATCCACGGCATAAGGCGGCCGGGAAAACTCCACGTACTCCCGTTTCACTTCCGACAGCATACGCCGGTATTCCGCGGCGGTCTGCCCCGGATCGGTGACAATCCGCAAGAAATCCAGCGTGCCGCGGCCGCCCTGGCCTTCCGAATACAGGTTCTTCAGATCGTCCATGAGGGCCGAGCCGGCCCGCCCGTTGTCGGTCAATTCCTGCTCCAGCATCTGGCGCCGGCGCGCTAGATAGCCCGGAATCGCCAGGCTGGGTTCCACCGCCGAAAATAGTTTCGTTTTCTCTTGCACAACCTGGGCAAAGCCCTTTTCCACCAGGCTATCCAGAACTTCATATATCTTCTGCCGCGGGACGCGGGCGCGCGCCGCCAGTTCCAGCGCCTTGAACTTGGGGTGGCCAAGCAACACCAGGTACGAGCGCGACTCGTAAGCATTCAGCCCAAGTTGTTGCAGGCGCCGCCAAAACCGTTGAAAATCAACCTCGGCCAACTCTTCGCTCATATTCTCTTCACCTTAGCAAAGAGGAATTGAAAAAGCTCGCGAGTTCGGCCGTGCTCGGGCTTCCATCTTGTTTTTGGGACGCGCCCCGTGGATTGTACCACCCACCCGCACGGGGGGAACACCCTATATTGATAGTTAGGGACCGAATTGACTTGGTACTATAGGGACTCCTACAATAAGCCAAGAACGGTATTTGCATGTCCGATAATAGTATCGCGCTCAATGGACCTTCAGTAGTTCCCGGCAGCAGCAAGGCCAAGATTCGAATCGTGGTGGCGGACGACCATCCGATCTTCCGCGACGGCCTCTGCAAATTGCTGGCCCTGGAGGAGGATTTTGACGTGGTGGCGCAGGCTCAGGACGGCCGACAGGTCCTGGATGTACTACAACAATTCGAGCCAGACATTCTATTGCTGGACCTCAAGATGCCGGGTCTGGACGGTCTCGCGACCTTGCAGCGTCTGCAAGCCGCGAAGAACCGCACGCGGGTCATCGTGTTGACGGCTTCGGACGACAAGAACGAGTTCGTGCAGGCCATGAAGCTGGGGACCTCCGGAATCGTCCTCAAGCAAACCGCGACGGAACTGCTGATCAAGAGCATCCGCA
>Ga0181520_10004289_pt1 | contig 24053 bp, 16 predicted proteins | sample PEATcosm2014_Bin_29_FD_132451 | JGI IMG/M metagenome (GOLD analysis project Ga0181520, IMG submission 132451) | Peatland microbial communities from MTU Mesocosm Facility, Houghton, MI, USA - PEATcosm2014_Bin02_30_metaG | ecosystem: Environmental > Terrestrial > Soil > Wetlands > Peat | place...
CATTTGCGCCAGCTCCGCATGGAACGCGCGGCGGAACTGCTGAAATCCGGCGAATACAACGTCACCGAGGCTGCGCTGGAAGTGGGCTACAGCAGCCTGAGCCATTTCAGTGCGGCGTTTCACGAGACCTTTGGCTGCTGTCCCGGTTTGTATCCGCTGAAAACGCCGGCGCAGGCGGGCCAGTAAATTTCAAGCTGTAGACAGCGTCACCAGCAAATCACCTTTTTCATCCGTGGCCATGCTAAACACCGGCAGGTCGCGCCGGGCCGGGCCTTCGGTCACGTTGCCGTCCTCCCCAAACGTCGAGCCATGGCATGGACAGTAAAAAGTTTTGTCCGGCTCCGCGTCCAGTTTGCAGTGGCGATGGGTGCAGATGGCCGAAAGCGCAAACAAACGCGCGCCGCGTCGCACGATGAAAAATCCGCGGTCGCGAAAACGGGCATAAACACCATCGGCCAGATATTGGCTGGCCGGGCCGGCGTTTACGATTTGTCCGTGGCCGGCGGCGGAAAAATCTCCACCGCCGGGCGTGGCAACGCACCCGGCGGCAAACGCCGCGCCCACGATCAAAAATGTGCGGCGGTCCAGCTGCATTTTCAAAACTCAAATACCAGACTGGTCATGATGCCCCAGTGTGTTTCCTGACGCGCGCCGTTGTCCATTGGAAAAACAAAGACCAGGCCCGGACGCGCCTGTATTCGTCCGATGGTTTTGAGATTTGCGCGCAGGCCAATGTCGGCGGTAAGGCTGTTCTGCCCCGCATCGTCCTTGTTCAGGGCCGTTTCGCCGGATAATTCGAACACGGGGATCAATTGGGCAACCCCCGGCACGGGCAGCGTTTTGTGCGGAATCGTGTAGCCAAATACAAAACCGTATTCAAAGGTGTTTAACCCGCCGTCAGCGCCCGGACCGAACAGCATGGAATAGCCCAGGATGGATTGCAGTGTGAAATTGCCAAGCTTCAGGTCGTTGAAAATTTTGGGGACCAGTTCGGCGTTGTGGCTCACCTCCGACGTCGTGGGAATGCCCGCCTCCACCCCCGCGCCGAACGTCGTATCCACCAAGCCGCCCGGCGAAACAAATTGATAAAACGGATAGCGCGCGCCGACGTCAATATTGGCGAAGCCTTGCGTGGTCGCGCCGTCCGCCACGTCGCGTTGGTAAGGCACTTCCAGTTCAAGGGTCAACAGGCCGAAACCCTTCTCGATTTCCGCCGTGCCGAGGTCGCTGTGGGTGCTGCCGGCGGCGGTGCGCAGCCAGTCGAGCCTGAACTCGCCCGTCTCCAAATCCGAGTCATCCACTAAAAACGGTTCGGGAAAAACGCCCTGGCCATAATCACTGCGATGATCCAGCCAGTTGAACAGCCCGTAGCGCGTATCTGCTGCCGGCGTGTCATCGGCCTTGAGTTTTCCGCCACCGAGCACTGTTGCCAGTCCGACGCATGAGCCGATCAAAAGTATGTTTTTCATGGCGTCGAAAATAACAGGCGGGAGAATCCGGCGCTGTCGCCCGTTTGTCATTTATTGATGGCACATTGCACGATTCCCAAGAATTTACTAAAGCCCCGTCCGCAACCGCCGATAACACGATGGCAACTAGTAAAAAATATAGAGCTGCAAAGCACGACATAATTATTATGAGCACCATTTCCGGCATTTCCGGCCTTTCCTCGGCGGCGAATCCCTATCTGACCAGCGCCATCCAGACCAGCCTTGGTCAGACCCTCAAGGATTATCAGGCCATCGGCAGCGCCCTCCAATCAGGCAACCTTTCGACTGCCAAGACGGCACTGACCGCTTTCCAGCATGACTTTCCAGCCGCTTTGCAGTCTGCGGCCAGCCAGCCCTTCGGCAAGAACAGCCAGGCGAACATGGATTACCAGAATTTGACCAGTGCTTTGAACTCAGGCAATTTGACTGCGGCGCAAAAAGCATTTACCTCGTTGCAAGGCGACCTTAAAGCCGCCCTCAATTCCAACCAGGCCGATGCAACGGCTTCCAGTTCCACCACTTCGACCGCCGGTTCCACCGGTTCGTCGTTCGGCAGCATGCTCAGTAAAATATTGAACACGGGGAGCTGAGGGCTTCAGCATTTCGGCTTTTCATAGAATCCAGTCCGGAAAAGCATCCACGGACACGGCTGGCCATTGCCTTGGATGGTTTTTGATCCTGAATTCACCGCTTCACCGTCGTAGCCGTCAATGAACCATCCCATCCGCCGCCAAGTCCTTCAATTAATTGCACGCTGTCGGTCAACTGTTCCAGTTGCAGGTTCAACTCCGTGCGTTGGTTGCCCAGCAGGGTCGTTTGTGCGGTGATCACGTTGAGATAACTGTCAATGCCCAGCCGGTAACGGTCCCTGGCCAGGTTGAGATAATGCTGGGATGATGCTACGGCATCTGACTGTTGTTTCAATTCCTGTGACAGCACCCGCAAGGCAGCCAGGTTGTCTTCTACATTCTGAAAGGCGCCGAGCACGGTCTCGCGATAATTGGCCACCTGCAGCCGATACGATGCCCAGGCCTGCTTGGTCACGTCCTGGCGTCTGCCCGCGTCGAACAACGTTTCTGTCGCCGCTGCTCCCGCCGACCACGCCAGCGCCGGCCCGGAAGAGAGGCTGCCAATCCGTTCGCCATCCAGACCAATGTCGCCGCTCAGGGTGATGGTCGGAAAAAATGCCGCTCGCGCCACGCCGATTTGCGCGTTGGCTTCGGCCACGCGCCTTTCCGCCGCGGCGATGTCCGGGCGGCGCTCCAGCAATTGCGAGGGCAAGCCATAGGGAATGGGAATTGGTTTTGCGGACAGGGCGTTGATGCTCAGGGAAAACTCCGATGCGGGTTTGCCCAGCAGCGTGGCAATGGCATGTTCCAGTTGCGCACGTTGGATGCCGAGGTCGGTGTCCTGTGCCAGCGTGGTGTTCAATTGTGTTTCCGCCTGGGCGACATCCTGGTCGGAGGCGATGCCGGTTTTGTGCAACACGCGGGTCAGATTCAGCGAATCCCGGTAGGCCCCGGACGTGGCGTCCAGGAGTTGTTTTTGCGAGTCCAACTCACGCAGTTGGAAATAATCCAGCGCCAGTTCGCCCTGAATGCTCAGGCGCATGTTTTCCAGGTCCGCCAGCGTGGCCTGGGCTTCGAAGGCATTGGCCTTCACAGAATTTCGGATGCTCCCCCAAAAATCCGGTTCCCACGAGGCGTCCAGGGGCAGCGAATAGTTCTCAATCTTTTGACCCACACTGGCCCCGCTGAAGTTCCCGGTGGAAATCACCGGAGTTCGCAAATTTGAGCGTGAAACGGTTGCGCTGGGGGCCGCCGACACGGTGGGAAAATATCCGGTCCGCGTCTCTTTCATGATATCGCGGGCGATGAGGAAATTTTGCAATGCCGCCGCCAACGTCTGGTTGTTGGTCACCGTTATCTGTTCTTCCAATGCATTCAATTCTGGTTGTTGAAACAGTTCCCACCAATGGCCACGAATGGCGTCATCCTTGGGTTCGGCATTCGTCCAGCCGTCAGTCTCTTTGGCCTCTGCCGGCGTCAATTCCTTATAGGCACCTGGGGTTTCGACGGATGGCTTGTCATATTTTGGCGCAAAACTGCAACCGGCGAAAAGAATGGCAGCCAAGCCGAAAGCCGAAACCCGAAGGAAGCGCGAATACCGAATCCCGAATGAAGTTTCACGCCATTTCAGAAAAGTAACGGTGGACTCCCACGCCCACCCGCTCATTCGGTTTTCGGGCTTCGGATTTCTTTCGGATTTCGAACTTCGGATTTCGGATTTTGAGATCGCAGTTTTCATCAAATTTTTATCGTTCAGCCAGCCACCGCTTCGGGGATCATGCCGGTGGTCACTTTTTTCGGATGTTTTCCGCTCCACCAGAGACGCAGGCGATCCAGATACAGGTAAACCACCGGGGTGGTAAACAAGGTCAGCGCCTGGCTCATGATCAGGCCGCCGACGATGGTGATGCCCAGCGGACGCCGCAACTCCGCCCCGGTCGCATTGCTGAGAATCAACGGCAGCGCGCCGAAGATCGCCGACAGGGTGGTCATTAGAATGGGCCGGAAACGCAGCACACACGCCTCATAGATCGCATCGCGCGAGCTTTTCCCGTGCTCGCGCTCGGCCGTCAGCGCAAAATCCACCATCATGATCGCATTTTTTTTCACGATGCCGATGAGCAGCAGAATTCCAATGATGGCGATCATGCTCAAATCAATTTCCTGCCCCCCAAAAGTGGTGGAGATTTTGCTGGCAATCATCAGTGCCAGCAGCGCACCCACGCCGGCCGATGGCAGGGTGGAAATGATCGTGATCGGATGGATGTAACTTTCATAGAGAATGCCCAGCACAATATAAACTGCCAGCAGCGCGCCAAGCACCAGCCACTTTGCCGTGGAGAGCGATTGCTGATACGCCAGCAAGGTGCCGGAAAAATTCGCGTGAATGGTGTTGGGCATTTTAATGTCCTCTTCCATCTGGTCTATCTCCTTAATGGCGTCGCTCAGGGACGTGCCCGGCGTAAGATTAAAGGAAAGCGTCACCGACGGGAACTGTCCCTGATGGTTCACGGCAATCGGCGCCGTCGTCGCCTCATAATGAGCGACGGCGTTCAACGGCACCATGGCGGCGCTGTTGGTGGCATGCATGTAAATGGCGCTGAGACCCAGCGGCCCCTGCCAGAATTGTGGCGCCGCCTCCATGACTACATGATACTGGTTCATGGCGGTGTACATGGTCGAAACCTGCGCCTGGCCAAAGGCGTCGTAAAGCGTGCTGTCAATCGTTTGTGGTGAGAGGCCCAGCCGCGCAGCTGTGGGCCGGTCATAGACCAGCGATGCCTGCAGCCCCTGGTTTTGCTGGTCGGTGTTCACCTCGGTGAAGTTCGTCAGCTTTTTCATGTTCTGCAGCAAAATGGGTCCCCATTTCACAAGGTCATCCAGATTATCGCTCTGGATCGTGTATTGATATTGCGCAAGGCTCGAGCGACCGCCGATGCGCAAATCCTGTCCCGGCTGCAGGAATACCGAGGCGCCGGGCACGGCCCCCAGTTTTGGCCGCAGCCGGGTAATCACCTGGTCGGCCCGGACTTTACGCTCGTTCAGGGGCTTGAGCGAAACGAAAACAAACCCGCTGTTGGCCGCGCCGCCGCCGCCGGTGAAAGCGATCACATTGGCCACTGCCGGGTCGGTCTTGATCAAATTGGCAAATTTTCCGGCGGCCGCCTGCATGGAAAGAAAAGAGGCATCCTGCGAGCCTTGGATGCCGCCCATCATGGTCCCATTGTCCTGGTTGGGGAACAAGCCCCTGGGCATCGAGAGAAACAGCCCGACGTTCACCGCGATCGTTACTATGAGCACCGCCAAGGTGATGGCGGGGTGCCGCAGCACCACCCGCAGGCATCGTTCATACCAGTCCAAGATCGCCTGGAACACTCTTTCGCTGGCCCGGTAGATTTTCCCGTGTTCCTCCGGCTTCTGGTGTCGCAGCAGACGCGAACACATCATGGCGGTCGTGGTGAGCGAGACCACCAGTGACACCAGGATGGCCGTGGAAAGCACCACCGCAAATTCCCGAAACAATCGCCCGATAATCCCACCCATGAGCAGCAGCGGAATAAACACCACCACCAATGAAACGCTGATGGAGAGCACGGTGAACCCCACCTCGCCTGCGCCTTTGAGCGCGGCGTCCATCGGTTTCATGCCCATTTCCAGGTGGCGGGAAACATTTTCGATGACCACAATCGCATCATCCACCACAAACCCCGTCGAAATGGTCAGTGCCATTAACGAGAGATTGTCCACGCTGTAGCCGCACAGGTACATCACGCCGAAAGTGGCAATCAGAGAAACTGGCACGACAATGGCCGGAATCAGGGTTGCCCGCGGACTGCGCAGAAACAGGAAAACCACGAAGATGACCAGGGAGATGGAAATCAGCAGCGTGCGTTCGATTTCATTTACTGACGCGCGGATCGTCGTGGTGCGGTCGAGCACAATGTCAAAATTGACCCCCGCCGGCATGGAAGCTTCGAGACTCGGCAGCGCCGCCTTGATCCGGTCCACCGTATCAATGATGTTCGCGCCCGGTTCACGGTTGATGATCAGCGGAATGCTTGGTTTGCCGTTCAAATAACCTGCCGTGCGGTTGTTTTCCACCCCATCCTGCACTTTGGCGATGTCCGACAGTCTTACCGGCGCGCCGTTGTGATAGGCAATGATCAGTGGCCGGTAATCCACTGCCTTCATCAATTGGTCGTTGTCAGTAATATCCACCGTCGTTGCGCCATCCGACAACTGGCCTTTTGCCAGATTCGCATTCTGCTGATTCAAAACTTTGCTCACGTCGGTCAGGCTCAATCCGAAGCTGTTCAACAAAGTCGGGTCCACTTCCACGCGCACCGCCGGGAGCGCGCCGCCGCCAACCGTGACCTGGCCCACACCCTGGATCTGCAAAAGCCGCTGCTGAATAATGGTGGACGCATCGTCGTAGAGCTGGCCCCGGTCGTAAATGTCCGAGGTCAGCGCAATGATCATGATCGGCGCATCGGCGGGGTTGACCTTGCGATAACTGGGATTGCTGGGCAGGTTCGCGGGCAGATAGGCGCGCGCGGCATTGATGGCAGCCTCGACATCGCGGGCGGCGCCGTTGATGTCCCGGTTCAGGTCGAACTGCAGCGTGATGCTCGAAGATCCGAGCGTGCTCGACGAGGTCATTTCGCTCACGCCGGCAATGTGGCCGAGCTGCCGTTCCAGCGGCGCTGCCACGGATGACGCCATGATTTCCGGACTGGCTCCGGGCAGCGAGGCCCCCACGCTGATCGTGGGAAAATCCACCTGCGGCAGCGGCGCCACCGGGAGGTGTAAGTACGCCACCGCGCCCGCCAGCGCGAGCGCGGCGGTGAGCAGCGACGTGCCTACCGAGCGACGGATGAATGGCGCAGAAATGTTCATGTGGGCTGCGTTGCCGGCGGAACCGGCACGGTTTCGACCGGGCTGGCTTCGGAGGCCGGGGCGATTTTTTTGGCCAGCCGGCCGAAGAACAGGTAGATGACCGGCGTGGTGTACAACGTCAGCACCTGGCTGACGATCAAGCCGCCGACGATGGCGATGCCGAGAGGCTTGCGCAGTTCCGCCCCCACGCCATTGCCCAGCGCGAGCGGCAGGCCGCCGAACATCGCCGCAAAGGTGGTCATCAAAATCGGACGGAAACGCAGCAGACAGGCCTGGTAAATCGCCTCCTGCGGCGGTTTCTTTTCCTTCCGTTCCAGATCGAGCGCAAAATCAATCATCATGATCGCGTTCTTTTGCACAATGCCGATCAGCAGGATGATGCCGATGAGCGCCACCACTCCGAGCTCCGTTCCCGTGACGAACAACGCCAGGATCGCGCCCATTCCAGCCGACGGCAGCGTGGAGAGAATCGTGATGGGATGGATGTAACTTTCGTAGAGGACGCCCAGAATGATATAGACGGTGACAATCGCGGCCAGGATGAGCCATGGCTCGTTGGCCAGCGAAGCAATGAACGCCTGCGCGGTTCCCTGGAACGATGCCTGAACGCTGGCCGGCATTTTGAGGTCCGCTTGGGCCTTCTCAATGGCCTTGGTTGCCTCACCCAGCGCCGCGCCGGGGGCCAGATTGAACGAAATGGTCACGGACGGGAATTGTCCCTGGTGATTGATCGCCAGCGGCGACGTGCCGGATTCAACATGCGTGAAGGCACTCAGCGGCACCGCCGTGCCGGAGGTTGAGGGCACATAAATATCGTTCAACTTTCCCGGATTGCGCTGGAATTCCGGCATGGCTTCGAGAATGACGTGGTATTGGTTCAACTGCGTAAACAGGGTAGAAATCTGCCGCTGGCCAAAAGCATCATAGAGCGCATTGTCAATCGCCGAGGGAGTGATGCCCAGACGCGAGGCCGTTACGCGGTCAATCACGAGCATCTCCTGCGATCCGTGCGTTTGCTGGTCGGTGGCCACGTCCCGAAGCTCCGGCAGCGCCTGCATTTTTGCCACCAGCCGGGTGGTCCACAGGTTCAACTCATCGGCATTGGCATCCTCCAGCGTGTATTGATATTGCGTCTGGCTCACGCGGTCTTCCACGGTGAGGTCCTGGACCGGCTGCATGAAAAGCATGATGCCATCCACATTGGCCAGTGATGTCTGCAACCGCCGGATGACATCGCTGGCGCTGATCTTTCTTTGTGCCAGCGGCTTGAGATTGATCAGGATGCGTCCGCTGTTGAGCGTGGAATTGATGCCATCTGCGCCGATGAATGACGACAGACTCTCGACCGCCGGGTCCTTAAGGATGACCGCGGCGAGAGCCTGCTGGCGTTCGGCCATGGCGGTAAAAGAAACGTCTTCATCGGCTTCCGAAATGCCCTGAATCACCCCGGTGTCCTGCACGGGAAAGAATCCCTTGGGCACAAGAATATATAGCAGCACCGTAAGTCCCAGGGTGCCAAGTGCTACGAGCAAGGTTGCCGTTTGGCGCTTGAAAACCCATTGCAGCGTCCGGCCATAACGCGCGATTATGCCGTTAAAAATCCGCTCAGAAGTTTCATACCAGCGTCCGTGTTTCTTCTCGCCTTTCGCCTTCAGCAGCCGCGCACACATCATCGGTGTCAGAGACAGGGATACACAGGCGGAGACCAGAATGGTCACGCTCAATGTGATTGCGAATTGCCGGAACAGCCGGCCCACGACATCGCCCATGAACAGCAGCGGAATCAATCCCGCAATCAGCGAGATGGTCAGCGAGATAATCGTGAAGCCGATTTGTTCCGCGCCCTTTAATGCCGCCGCCAGCGGCTTCTCGCCCTGTTCAATGTAGCGGAAGATGTTTTCGATCATCACAATCGCATCGTCCACCACGAAACCGGTCGAAATGGTCAGCGCCATGAGCGTGAGATTGTTCAGGCTGAACCCCAGGAGATACATGATGCCCAACGTGCCCACGAGCGACAGCGGCACCGCCACGCTGGGAATAATGGTGGCGGAAACATTTCGCAGGAACAAAAAGATCACCATTACCACCAGGGCGACAGTGATCATCAGCGAAAATTGCACGTCATGCACGGAAGCGCGAATGGTCGTGGTCCGGTCGGTGAGAATGGATACATCCACCGCCGCCGGCAGGCTCGCCTTCAATTGTGGCAGCAGCTTTTTCACCCGGTCCACCACCTGGATGATGTTGGCGCCGGGCTGCCGCTGGATGTTTACGATCACCGCCGGCGTCTCGTTCATCCAGGCGGCCAGCTTCGTGTTTTCCACGTCATCAATCACCTGGGCCACGTCCGACAGCACCACCGGCGCGCCGTTATGATAGGCCACCACCAGCGACTGATAATCCTTGCTGGTCAGGAGCTGGTCGTTGGCATTGATTTCGTAGGCCTGGTGCGCGCCGTCGAAATTACCCTTGGCCTGATTCACGCTGGCCGATTGGAGCGTCGTCCGCAGATTGTCCAGGCTGATGCCGTAAGCCAGCAGTTCGGTCGGGTTGACCTGCACGCGCACGGCCGGTTTTTGTCCACCACTGATGGTCACCAGTCCCACCCCGGATACCTGCGAAATTTTTTGGGCCAGCCGGGTGTCGGTGTAATCCTCGACCTGGGAGAGCGGAAGCGCTTTCGACGAGATGGCCAGCGTCATAATCGGGGCGTCGGCGGGATTGGATTTGCTGTAGATCGGCGGCGCGGGCAGGTCGGCGGGCAGGTAGGTCTGCGCGGCATTGATGGCGGCCTGCACTTCCTGTTCCGCCACATCAATGTTCAGGTTCAGCACGAATTGCAGGGTGATGATCGAACTGCCCCCGGAACTGATGGAAGTCATCTGATTGAGTCCGGGCAATTCGCCGAACTGGCGTTCCAGCGGCGCCGTGATTGCTGATGCAGTCACATCCGGGCTGGCGCCGGGATAGAAGGTCACCACCTGGATCGTGGGATAATCCACCTCCGGCAGGGCCGAAACCGCCAGCATTTTATAGGCAATGACGCCCGTCAACACGATGGCGAACATCAACAGCGAAGTCGCCACCGGCCGCAAAATGAATGGACGTGATGGACTCACGGTGAGGACGGATTTTGCTGGTTTTGCCGGTGGTGGCTGCTCTTGCCGCTGCCGCTTTGGCCGCCTGCCGCTCCACCTGGCCGGATCGCCACGTTCCCGCCATCGGTCAGCTTGGTGAAGCTGTTCGCCGCGACGACCGTGCCTGGATCAATTCCTTCCACGGCGGTGACATTGCCGTCGGTGGTTCCCGGGGTGATGGTTTGCAGGGTGACTGTTCCCGTGGGGTAGGGCGGTTGGGTGGCGGTTCCCATGGTGTTGGTCAATTGGGTGTCATGGGTGTCAGTTGCCACGGTGTTCGTCTGGGCAGTCTGATCCTGCTTCACTACATAGACAAATGCGCCTTCGGCATTGCGCTGAATCACGGCGTTGGGCAGAAGCGTCGCGTTGTCCAGCGTCTGGACCAGCAGCCGCACATTGACGAACTGATTGGGAAAAAGGGATTCATCATCGTTGGTGAAAACCGCCCTGAACTTGACGGTGCCGGTGTTGGGGTCAATTTGGTTGTCCAGGGTCTCCAGCGTTCCCGTCGCCAGTTTTCTGGTTTGGGCGCGGTCGAAGGCTTCCACCGTGAGCGTTTTTCCCGCGCGCAACTGGGCGAGGATTTGCGGCAAATTGTCTTCCGCCACGTTGAAAATCACGGTGATGGGCTGGAGCTGCGTGATGACCACCAGGGCGGTCGAGCTGTTGGCCTGTGCCATGTTGCCCTCATCTACCAGTCGCAAGCCCACACGTCCCGGAATGGGGGCGGTGATGTGGCAATAAGCCAGCTGCACTTTGGCGTTGTCCAACAGGCCCTGATCCAATTTCACCGTGCCCTCGTCCTGCTGCACGGTTGCAACCTGCGTGTCCAATTGCTGCTTCGGAATGGCGTTGCTGGCGAAGGCTTCCTGATAGCGTTCCAAATCAAGTTTGGCGTCCTCAAGGATGGCGCTGTCGCGCTTCAGTTGTCCTTCGGCCTGGGTTAGCGCCGCTTGATTGGGGCCGGGATCTATCTCAATCAGCGGATCACCGGCCTTCACCATCTGCCCTTCCTGGTACTTTACCGCCACAATCTGGCCTTGCACCCGGCTGTTGATGGACACGGTTTTGAGCGGTGTCGCCACGCCCAGCGCATTCACATAAATGCCGATGCTGCCGTTGGTCGCAGTGGTGGTGCTGATGGTGGTCGGCCCCAAACCGCCATAGCGCCCGCCCGATGAGGGCGTCTGCGACGAGGGTTTGCACCCTGCCAGGGCAACCAGCAAGATGGCAGCGAAGGTTCCCATCCAATAATGGCGCGCGCTGGCGGAAGCGGGATTCGTGGGGGTTCCTGGTTTTGGATTGGAGGGGACCAAGGTTGGGTCTGACATGTTCAATTCCGTTCGGTTTCTGTAAAATGGTAACGGGTGCTCACCGTTATTGTTTTCTTGATTTCTTTTTTGGAGCCAACTGGTTAGCAGTTTTAATGTAGCCAGCTGCCTTTTGTTTGTCCACTGCTTCCGGCAATAGTTTCCGCACGGGCACGCCAAAGGTGGTGGTGCTGAATTTGCTCAGCGCCACGAACAGCGGCTTTGGCTGCGACCGGTCTGGCCGGCGCGATTTTATTTTCATGAGCTGCACATTTGTTCATTGCGTTTTGCTCCAAGGCAATAGCGAAGACTGTGCCAAGGCCGTTTCCGGCCTGTTTCCCATGAAATTCGGAATTTAGGAGCGCCGGCCACGTTCAAACAGCAAAGCGACTTTGCCAGACTGCAAACTTGCTTTGCAGGTCAGGCGAAATCCGAACGCCGAAATCCGAATCCCCGATCCCCGAAGGAAGCCTGAACATCAAACTCCTAAACGAGTTCCATGCCAGGATGGAAAAGTGCGGCGGAATGATTTGATTCGGTTTTCGGGCTTCGGATTTCTCTCGGATTTCGGCCTTCGGTTTTCGGGTGTACCAGCTCGTTTCATCAAAAAAATCAGCCGCATGACAATTATTGTCATGCGGCTGACTTGAGAGTTACCGGGTTTATTGTTGAGCGCGATAAAACTGGATTGCCCCCGTTACTGGAACGCTGTAGGAGGGTGTCGTGGCGTTGGTTACCGTGGTCCAGGGTCCGGTGATGCTGCTGGCCTGTTGCAGGACGCCGACGGACCAGGTCAAATGCAATTGACCGCTCGAAACCGTGGCCGCGAGTGGCAGCGGCAGGCTGGCCAAACTCACGTGGTTGCTTATGCCCGCCGCGTAGATGGAACGCGCTTCATTTGCGGACAAAGCCCGGCGCCAGATGGCAAGATCGGAAAGATTTGCCGCTCCTGCACTGTTGTATGCGCCAGTGGGGTCTTGTCCTATGGTAATGGGATTGGGCTGGTCCACGGTGCGGAGACCGACGATGCTCGTTGCATCCACTTTATTGCCATCCAAGTAGGTGGTGCCAAAGCCTTGGACCCAGTCAAAAACGTGGACCAAGTGGTGCCAGTTGCCGTCATCTTCGGAGTGGGCGGGCCCTGAAGCGGCTATGGTGTCGGATGTGTCGTTCAGGGTCCAAACAAAGGCGCCTGGATTGTTTTCACAGCCCTCCCCACCTTGGGCAATCACCCAACCCGGGGCATAAGTGGCGCCAACGCCACACCCAATAATAGGAAGATCGCAATTCGGAAACGCAAGGGGTGGGTATGAGCCCTGCATCTCGTTGTCAGGCACGTTGGTGTACTGAATCCAATAAGAAATGGAAAAGTTCACGTTGTTGCTGAAAAGCAAATCGGACGGATTGCCCAGCACCGCATAACCCATATCGGGGGTGCTGCCATTATCGCCATAACTCATCGCCCCGCCGACGATGCCAGGCTCAGTCGCTGAGCCTTCGTTGGTGGCATTGTTGCCGCGACCGGAAGAATCCAGGTAATTGCCATTAAACTCGAGGTGCAACACCAAGTTGGATGCCACGGTCACCTGGGTGGGCGCAGTTGAAACGATCAACATCGCCGGGGAACTGGTGGCGGTCCCCAGCGTATTGCCTACAATCAACCGGTAGCTGCCAGTATTCGTCACGACCAGATTACTAAAGGTCAGGGTGCTGGCGGTCGCGCCGGGGATGTTGGTTGAATTCAGTTGCCACTGGTAATTAAAGGGGAACGCACCACCACCTATGGAACTCAAGGTAAGCGACTGGCCGACATAATACGTTCCTCCTTGCGGCGAAGTCGTAATGTATGGTTTGACCGGCTCGGAGAGCGCGACCACTGAGAAATTCTGCGCCGTCACGGAGTCCGAACCCCCGACGCCCATGCCCACATAGGAGATGGACGGACCTGAACCGCCAAAGGCCGTGGGCAGAGACACCGGTACGCCATTCGTTTCGAAGAAAAAAGTCCAATTGGCGGAATTCGCCGGCCTGGTGTCCAAGACGGTGGTGTAGCTGGCTGGCCCACTGGAATAGTCGCCGTTGATGGCCGACCCTCCATCTGTGCCTGGACCGATAAAATATTGATTTGGTTGGGGGTCGCCGTCATCCCGGGCAATCAACCAGCCAACCGACGTCCCCTGATTAAAGGTGCCTCCCGTGCCGTCTGCTCCCGAATATCCGAGGGCCAACCATGAACCGCCCGACTGATCTTCCAGGATGGCGGACAAATAATAAACCTGGCCGGGTAGCGGGACAAAAGGCAGATAAGCATTTGGGCCAGCATCACCGGACACCGATGCCTCGTTGGTGGTGCCGTTGAAACCGGCGATCCAACTGGCGGCAGCAATCCATTGGGCATTGGTGCCCGTGGTGTCGGGCGACCGGCCGTTAAGCGGGCCAGACGTGCCCGAAAACGTGTCCAAATAAATTGTATTTGTCAACGGCACCTGAACCGCTACTGCGACCGGCGTGCTGGTCACACTCAAACCGCCACTGCTAACCACCACCGTATAGGAACCCGCATTCGTGGTCGTCAGACTACTCAGCAGCAGGCTGCTGCCGGTTGCGCCGGAAATATTGGTTGAGTTGAAACGCCATTGATAAAACGGACCGGGATAACCGCCGGCCGATACACTTAGCACCACCGTGTCGCCGGGGAAATTAGTTCCCGCAGCCGGGGGCTGAGGCTGCACACTGATGAATGGCGGCTGATTGGTCGCTTGCTCCGTCAGGGTGAAGGTTTGCACCAGGTCATTATCACTGGCATTGCCATTGCCAATGCCGACATAGTTGATGACCGGACCTGTACCGCCGAAGGCTTGCGCCGGGACCGCCACCGCGCCATTGACTAAGAATGTGAAGGTCCAATTGGCGGGATTCGCCGGCCTGGTGTCCAAGACAGTGGCGTAGGTGCCAATTCCTGAATATGAAACGTCGATATTGACCTGCCCAAGCGTATTGGGCCCAACAAACGTTTGCTGCGAATTTGCGGCCGTGCCCGCAGTTGAATTACACAGTTGCCAGCCTACCGCACCGACGTGCAGAGCGAAATAAGCCGTGGTATTGTCGGAGCCGGCAAAGCCCAAGGCGACCCACGAGCCGCTAACGCACTCTAAGCCCGCTGACAACGTGTAAACCCGGCCCGGCAACGGCACAAAAGGCAGGAACGCGTCATTGAGGCCGTTTTGGATAACGGCGTCGCCGCTTCCATCGAGAACCCAGCCAGTGGCGATCCATGTATGGTTGGTCGATCCAAACGCGTCAACATACGCGTCAACGGTGTCCGGCGTCCAGCCATTGAGCGCGGTTCCTCCCGCCGGGCTGTTCGATGAAAAATTGTCCTGGTAAAGAATATTCGTCACTATCGTCTGCGATTTTGCGGGCACCGCGCACAAGCACGTGATCAGCAACAGAACCAACGTGATAGTGCCATGACCTCCCCAAATGGGGAGGGTGTTTCGGGTAGGGTTTATATTAACATTATTCATAGGTATGGTTTTGGAATTTGTTCTCCCTCTTTCTAATCCTTGTAAAAAACATATCATTTTTGCTGGGAACTGGCAAGAGTTTTTTGCGAAGTAAACTGTATAAGTTTTTGGAATACTTGTTTTGCCTCGAAACCAACCGAGTTCACCCAAACCACTTTTGGGAAAATACACCCCCCCCACTCCACACATTTCTGCATTATCCATTGTGCATCAAACTGCAAAGCGACTTTGCCGGCCTGCAAACTTGCTTTGCACACCGATCCTCCACGACGCCAACAATTACCTGTGGATCGCGCGTTTTTCAGCCGAATGCCGTTAGGCGTGAGGTTAACGCAAGCTGGCACGTCAGTTGCGTTTGTGGGAGCATGATTCTTAAATTTGCACAAGCCTCATGACTTCTGGCGTTAAATTTCGTCTGGCCGCCCTGGTGTTGGCGGTGGCCATCATGGGCGCGTTGATTGTGTTCGTCACCCTCAACTCGCAACGGCAGGGCGCCGATTTGGGCGTGAAGCTCAAAGAGGTGGACGCACAAAGTCTGGGAATTGCCGAGCATTTCAAGGACCTGCTCCGTGACGTGAGCGACAAGTTGACGCGTTATCGCAGCACGGGCGATGCGTCTGTCTGGTCCGATTTTCTCAAGGCCAGCGGCGGATTAAATGCCTGGATTCAAGGGGAGATTGCCGGTCCGGTCACGCCGGGTGAGCGGCAAATTCTGCAACAAATGAATTCCAGCTACGCGGACTACGAAGCGGTGGCCGGTGAAGTTCAAAAAAAAATCATGGCGTCCGGCCCGAATGATAATCTGCCATCGGATTTGGCGGATAAATTAAGCCAGACGCGGCGGCGGCTGTTTGACCTCGGCCAGAATCTGTCGCAGGCCCATCTGGATTTGAAGAAGCAACTGCTCACCGAGGCGCATCAAATGCTGGTGCGGTTGCGGCTGACCGTGCTCGGCGCGTTATCCCTGCTTTTTTTGTTCGGCATTGTCCTGGCAGTCTTTGTCTATCGCGACATGATTGCGCCGCTGCGCAGCAAGCTGGTGGAAACCCAGGCGATGGTCGAACAGCGTGAAAAGCTGGCCTCCCTCGGCCTGCTCGCCGCCGGCGTGGCGCACGAAATCCGCAATCCGCTGACCGCCATCAAGGCCGCGCTCTTCACCCAGAAAAAAAAATTCGCCGCCGGCACGCCGGAACATGCCGATGTCAAAGTCGTGGAGCGTGAAATTCTGCGGCTGGAGCGGATCGTCAACGATTTTCTCCAGTTCGCCCGCCCGGCCGAGCCGGCGGCGGTGGTCATTGCCGCCGATCTGCTGCTGTTGGAAACCAAACTTTTCTTTACGCCGCAACTGGATAAAAACCGGATCGAAATAATTTTGGAGCCTTCCGCGCCAATGTATGTCCATGTGGACCCCGCGCAGATGAAACAAGTCTTGATCAACCTGGTGCAAAATGCCGCCGACAGCATCGGCCACGACGGCGCCATTACCCTGCGCGCCCGGCAGACGCGCAAGCCGCTGCCCAACGGCGAGAAAAACACCGTCGTGCTTGAGGTTTCCGATACGGGCAAGGGCATTCCGTCCGAGGCGCAGAAACGGCTTTTTGATCCGTTCTTCACCACCAAGGAAAACGGCACCGGGCTGGGCTTGTCCATTGCGGCGCGGATTGTGCAAAAGCACGGCGGCAGCCTGCAGTACCAAACGCAGGTGAATCACGGCACCACTTTTGGTATCCTGTTGCCACAAGCAAACCCATGAGCACCCCTGCCAAAATTTTATTGATTGATGATGATGCCGGCATCATTGACACGCTGTCGCGCGTGTTGACGGATGAAGGCTACGAGGTGGCAGTCGAAAGACGCGGCGATGACGGGATGGTGCGCGCCACCCAGGATTCCTTCAATGTCGTGGTCACGGATTTGAAGCTGCCCGGGTTGAACGGTCTGGACCTGGTCCGCCAGTTGCACACGGCCCGGCCACGGTTGCCGATCATTCTCATCACGGCTTTCGGCACCACCCAAACCGCCATCGAAGCGACCAAATTTGGCGCCTACGATTATCTGCTCAAGCCGTTTGAAATACCGCCGCTGCTGGACCTGATCCACCGGGCCGTCAACAGCAACCGCGTGATGTCCGAGCCGGTCACCCTGGGCGAGCCGGGGGCGGCGCGTGATGCCATCGTCGGTCAAAGTTCGGCCATGCAGACCATCTACAAGGAAATTGGCCGTGTCGCTACCAAGCCGGTGACCGTCTTGATTCGCGGTGAAACGGGCACGGGCAAGGAGCTGATTGCCCGCGCCATCTACCAGCACAGCGACCGCGCCAACGCGCCGTTTGTGGCCATCAACTGCGCGGCCATCCCGGAAACGTTGCTGGAGAGCGAATTGTTTGGTCATGAGCGGGGGGCCTTCACCGGCGCGACCGCGCCACGGGTCGGCCGGTTTGAGCAGGCGAACCACGGCACCATTTTTCTGGACGAAATTGGCGACATGACACCCAGCACCCAGGTGAAATTGCTCCGCGTGCTCCAGGAAAAATGCGTGCAACGGCTCGGCGGCCGCGAAACCATTCCGGTGGATGTGCGCGTGCTGGCGGCCACCCACCACGATTTGGAAACGGCCATCAGTGAAAAACTGTTCCGGGAGGATTTATATTACCGGCTCAACGTGGTGGTGATCACTCTGCCGCCGCTGCGCCAGCGCAAGGAAGACATTCCCGAACTGGTCCGCTATTTCCTGACCAAATATGGGCCGGAACTTGGTCATCCCAGTCCATCCATCCATGCCGACGCGATGGAATTTCTCCAGTCCCATTCCTGGCACGGCAACGTGCGGGAACTGGAAAATGTGGTTCGCAAATCCCTGCTGCTCGCCCAGGGCTACACGGTCAACGTGGATCACGTGCGCGCCGCCGTGAACAAAGACGCCGGCCTGCCGGCTTCCGCGAGCCAGTCATTGGGGGAGCATATTGGCAATCTGCTGGCGGCGGCCCAGCGGGGTGAGACCGCGGAGGTTCACGCACGCGTGCTTGAAGCCACCGAGCGGGAATTGTTCCGGCAGGCCATCGCCCGGGCGCAGGGCAATCAAGCCAGGGCTGCTCGCTGGCTGGGCGTTTCCCGCATAACCATGAAAGCCAAACTGGTTCAGTTCGGTCTTCATCCCGGCACGGAAAACGAGCCGGCGGCCTGAAACTTTCAGCCTTGTCCTGTTCCCGGTTAATCCAAAAAGGAAATGTCCCCGGTCACTTCCTCGTCGTTGGATGCGTTGCGCCACTTGCCCTCGCCATCGCGATAGGCCATCCCCAGAAAATGGCGGCCTCGCACCATGAAGTATTCCACAACGAAGGGCGACATCTCGGCTGTTTTTTCGGCGGCGGATACCGGCTTGCCGCGCGACAATGTGGCAGTTGAATTTTTCATCGGTGGCTTTAGTTAAAAAGGTTATAGTGCAACCATGGCCAGCCCCGCAACTGCCCCTTGGGGAAGTCAGTGTTCCAATTTGCGGTTCAACCTTTTCAAAAACCGTTGTGCCTTTGCGCTTTGGCGTCTTTGCGTTAAGAATCTTCTGCCTTGGTCTGGCGTGAATGGCGCGCCCCGCAGGGTTGAATAAAAAAATCCGGGCAACGGTTGCTAGGGCGGATTGGTACCCCACTACAAAATTGCAAACGATTGCCCGGATCAACGATCTAAAATCAAATTTTAATTAAAGTTCATTACGGCTCAGCCGATAAAGGGAATTTACTATAATGTAGTCTATAATGGTCGCTGCCGGGTGGCTACTGCCCTTTGGGGCAGGTATTGTGGACATTTTTGTCAATAAATGAGCCATTTTTGTCAATTGTGCTTTTCTCGACCGCATTTCGTCTTATTTGGCAGGCATAAATGTCCTAAACCGGGCTGGCATTCCCTTTGTCCGACAGGCGGGACGCGCTGTGTGGCAAGCCGTCCCGCCTGCCACAGTGTCATGCGCTTTCCCGCACTTGTCATGCCTTGTTCATCCGCAGATACTTGGCCGGTGGCCAAGTTAAATATCCTCCCCGTTCAATCACTTGATGCGCCGGAATTGGCGTTGTATCGAACCCTGCGGCGCATCGAGCAACACGAGCGGGCAGGGGTGCTGGTGGCCGCCAATGCCAAGGTGATCAAGCGCCTGCTGGCCAGCCGCTATACCGTCGTCTCTGCGCTGCTCACCCCCGCCTGGCTGGCCCAGCTCGAACCATTGCTGCGCGCCCGGCCGGAGGACGTTCACGTCTATGTCGCCGAACAGGCGGCGCTGGAAACCATCACTGGCTACAAACTGCATCAAGGCGCGCTGGCCGTGGCCAAAATCCCGCCGCAACCGGATTTTGAAACGCTCTTGAACCAGTCGCCGCGTCCGCTGTTGCTGGCCGCCGTGGAGGGCATTGCCAGCGCGGAAAATCTCGGCGCGGTGGTGCGGAGTTGCGCGGCCTTTGGCGTGCATTTTTTGATCGTGGGCGAGACGTGTGGCAGTCCGTTCCAACGCCGGGCGGTGGCCGGTTCCATGGGCACGATTTTCGAGCAGCCGGTGGCGCGCGTGGCCAATCTGGTGGAAAAACTGGCGCAGTTGCGCGCGCGCGGCGTGCGCTGTCTGGCGGCGCATCCCCGGCCTGGCGCAAAGAAGCTGGCCACCGTGGATTTGCGGGGCGATTGCTGTTTGCTGTTTGGCGCGGAAGGGCCGGGTCTCACAGCCGGCGCGCTGGCCGCGTGCGACGATATGGTGGAAATCCCGATGCCGTCCCACATGAATTCGCTGAACGTGGCCGCAGCCACGGCGGTATTTCTGTATGAGGCGAGCCGACAACGTGGTGGCGCGGAGGGGATGAAGGGGTAAATTTCTACTTTGCAGCGTTGCAGCATTTTGGATGCAGCATTTTGGGTTGGCTTTGCCAGCTTTCGGGCGCACAATCGCCTCCATCATGGCAGCCGGGAATGATTCAGCCTTGGGAACAGGGACAGCGCCGCGGACAGATTTTTTGGCCCGCAGGAAAACCGCCTCCTGGCTTGGCCTCCATGCCGGAAACCTCCCTGCGATAATCACATGAGAAAAAGCTACCTGATCGCCTTGGTCGCCACCATCCTGCTCGCCGTCGGATTGGCCATCTATTTTCATCAAACGCAGCCGCCGGACCAGGGCCAAACCCGTGAACGGCCGCAAATCCAGGACATTGTTGGGGTGGGCTTCCTCCTGCGGATGAACCCGTCAACCCATGCGGTGTTCATTCAAGAAGTTGTTCCCGGCTCGCCGGCTGCGAATGCCGGCATCACCACCGGCTTGGTGGTCAACAAAGTGGATGAGGTGTCACTGGCCGGCAAACGCCTGGTAGAATGCGTCAACCTTGTTCGCGGCCCGGCCGGGTCAACCGTGCAACTGGAACTGATCAACCCGGACCTGGGCCAGACCAACACCTTCAAACTGACCCGGCAGAAAATCAATTTGCCAAAGTAAAACCCGGATCAACCAATATCAAGCTTGTCGCATGCCGTCATTTTATATATCCTGATCATATTCAGCCGCTCGGGAATTGAGGACAATCATATGCCAAACGTCATTTCTCAAATTGCAACACAGCTCCCACAACCGCCGCTGCCACCAGCAGTTCATGCTGCCGGCGAGACGCTGCGAGGTTTGGTTGAAGGAAATGCTTATGTTGGTGAGGCTGTATCGCTGGGATATAACGATGCCATTCTTCAAATTCATGACTTTCACCGGCAACAAGTCGGCGGAATTCCGGCGTTGTGCTTTCTTCTCGCTTCTCGCGTCAATCCGCAGACAACACCTGACGCGAGAGTTGAAGATTCGTCGGTGATTTTGTTGAGGGTGATGGATCATGCTGATCTGCCCAATGCCGAAGAAGCCAAACGGGTTCGTGTCGAAAATGCGCAGCGTGTAAGTGGTGAAGTTAGTGTGAATTGGGATGACCGGACTGTGATGGACGCAACCACACATCATCTTTTAAGCTATGCTGGCGTCCGATGCCGCGTGATTGGCACATTTTACATGACTGATTCTGGAACTGACGGCGCTCCAAATTGGCAACTCTGTTTTGGTTCTGACATTAGCAACTACTACCCGAACCGAGGGTTGAAAGTTTTTAAGCCACGCGGCGAAGTCTTGGCGCGCATCGTAAATTTTCGCGACCCAATGATTTATTCCGGAGTCCGAATCCCTATGGTGCAGATTGGTCGTGTTCGTTACGCATCAACCAACCGGCATTTTCAGGACGTGGCGAGCGTTTCCGTTGCTGTCACTCCAACCGACTTGCTCGGACAAAAGACGGCGTTGTTTGGAATGACTCGAACTGGGAAATCAAACACCACAAAAATTATTTTGAAAGCCATCTTCGCGCTGCGCTGGGCTGCTGCTGATGCCCGGAGAATCGGGCAGCTTGTATTCGATCCAAACGGCGAATATGCGAACGAGAACATTCAAGATGCGACCACTCATGGCGACAATCCAAACGCTATCAAAAATGTCTGGCGTTGCGCGCCAGCGCAGCAACAAGAGGCGTTGCATGCCGACGTGGTCACCTATGGCATTTCAGCTCACCCAAACGACCCCGGACGCATCCTCATGTTGTTGAATTTTTATCTTGACCAAAATCTGCAAACAGGAAAAGAAATCATTAACGGGTTTCTTGCGAACGATACGACCAAGTTCATATCAAACTTCCGCGATGTGCAGTTGGAAGAGCCTGATGCCACTGATCGGTCAGCAACGACTCGATTCAATCGGCGAGTGCTCTTTTACCGGGCACTGCTTTTCAAAGCTGGTTATGTGCCGCCCACCAACGTCTCACCGCAGACCCGGGGGTTATTTAATGCGAACTTGGTGGCTGCGATGCGAAACGGACAGGGAGAAGACCCCCAAGCATATTCAAATTGTGCGACGATGTTGAGTAAGCCCCAGCCAACCTGGGGAGAGATTGCACAATGCGGTTCGATCCTCCGCGATTTTATTAAGGATACTGGTTCAGGGTTCGTTTAGTTTGAAGCAAATTATGTGCAGAACAGCAGTAGCGGTTCGTGGGCCGACGATGACTTCCGCAAGATTCTCGAAATGTTCGCCTATCCGAACGGCTCTCGCCAAATTGGCAGATTGAAGGATAGGCACACGCCCAGCACCTCGTCTGATTACGCGGATGACATTTATGAACACATGCGACAGGGCGGGCTGGTTATTGTTGACCAATCTAGCGGCGATGCGGAGATTAACAAGGCTGCGGCTGACCGTGTCATTCAAAAGATATTTGACCGAAACAAGGATTTATTCCGACAAGGCCAGACACCACCACAGATGCTGGCCTACGTCGAAGAAGCTCATAACATCTTACCCCCGTCGAAAGAAGATGACTTAAAAGATATTTGGGTGCGGACCGCGAAAGAAGGCGCAAAGTATAACATCGGCCTTGTGTATGCGACGCAGGAGGTATCCTCGATTCAGAAAAATATTTTGCGCAACACTGCGAATTGGTTCATCGGCCACCTGAACAACACAGACGAAACACGCGAGTTGCGGAAGTTTTACGACTTTGCTGATTTCGAAAATAGCATCTTGCGTGCGCAAGACCGTGGATTTATTCGGATGAAAACGCTGTCGAATCCATACGTCGTTCCAATCCAAGTCGAGCGTTTCAACATTCAAGCAAGCTGAATGTATGCCTTACGAAGGAGAATACGCGCATTATCAGCCGCTCAAACGCATCGTCGAGTCAGAGCGTGTCCAGCAGCTTCTTCGCCGATCTCGCGTTTTGGATCCGTCCACCTTGACGCAACAGGCAGTTCCCAGAACACCTTCCCTCGTTGACGCGGCGCTTCCATCACTAGTATTGGCAATTGATGGTAGTCACGCCGAAGTTGATGTTCGAAACGGCTACCCCGGCGCGAAAATCGGCTACTGCTCCGTTGCTTCTGTCGTTTTGAACCTTGCGGAAGTAGATCGGCTTGATGCATCCCGGCCAATAAGCCCGATTGATTTTCGTCGGACTGAAGAGCCGTCCTCGGACGCCAGCGCGCTGCCGGGTTGCAATGTCATAACACGCGACCACACATCGGCGAAAGATTCGTTTCGTGAAGCTGCATTTGAGTTGTTCCATGATGCGATAATTGATGAAGAAGATAACACGCGGTTGCTTGCAACGTTTCAAGCGCTTCTTATGTATAAGCCAACGGACGTGATCGCGTGTCCTTATACGCATCTGGGCTGCGAGCGCGATGTGACGATAGCTCAAAACGTGGGAACGTGTTCGTGTGAACGCCGAAAGCCGTTATATCCCACCGACGCTTTGCGCATTCACGAGCGCTTCAATGATGACTCCGGAAGCAACGGCGAAGCTTTTGGGTTGGTTATGACTACATGGGAACGGCTGCTTCTCATCCACCTTTTACGGTGTTTTGAACAACGAAACTGGCTCGACCGACTGAACAATATTGCCTTTTTCCTTGATGGACCACTTGCTGTATTTGGCCCGCCTGCATGGTTAAGTGCCGCGATGAAAAAAGAACTGCAACGTTTAAATGCGCTTATTCGAGCTAAAACCAGCAGTGACATCATCATCGTTGGAATCGAAAAATCTGGAAATTTCGTCGCCCATTTTGAAGAAATTGACAAGCGTGAAGATGGAAGCCAGCTTTTTCAACCCGGTTCGTATTTCTTGCCAACGGACGACTATATTAAACAACGGATAATTTTTTCAGACAGCACAAAACCATACGGCGACCAAACATATTTTGGTAGAAAGTTTTTTTACAAAACGCGGAGCGGCGCCCGAATTGTGGCGAACATCCCATTCTTGTCGGCTGATCAAGATTGCTTGGCCACTGACGATCCCGCCGCTTTCCAAAAATTTGGAACAGTTTGCGCACTGATAGACAAACTTGTGACTTCTCGTTTTCCAAATGCTTTGGGCCCGATTGTGAGTGCTCACGCGCAGGCTTCAATCCCTTTGCATTTGGGTCAGAAAGTTCTGAAACAGTTGGCGAAAGCACTAGAGCATTTTCTATTTAAATAGACGCATAGCAAGCATGACGGAAGAAGGCGCGGCAATCGGCGGCTGAGAAGGTGTCCAGGGAACTGGCAACGGCGGGTACCAGTTGTGCCAAGGTGCGGG
>Ga0181520_10004290_pt1 | contig 24051 bp, 18 predicted proteins | sample PEATcosm2014_Bin_29_FD_132451 | JGI IMG/M metagenome (GOLD analysis project Ga0181520, IMG submission 132451) | Peatland microbial communities from MTU Mesocosm Facility, Houghton, MI, USA - PEATcosm2014_Bin02_30_metaG | ecosystem: Environmental > Terrestrial > Soil > Wetlands > Peat | place...
CTCAAAAAAACTCTGCGCGGCCCTGTCTTTAGTGAAGTCGTCCGTTTTGATCTCGGCTCGCGCGCGCTCTATGCCGCTGACTCCTCGAATTACCGCCAGCTTCCGGTCGGCGTGATTCTGCCTCGCGACGCAGCGGATGTCGAAGCCGCGCTGGCCGCCTGCCGCCAGACCGGAGCCGCAGTCCTGCCGCGCGGCGCGGGCACCAGCCTCGCCGGACAATGCGCCAACGTCGCCGTAGTCTTCGACTTCTCCCGTTACATGAACAAGCTGGGCGCTATCGATCCCATCGCCAAGCTGGCCACCGTCGAGCCGGGCCTTGTTCTCGACCGCCTGCGTGAGGCAGCTGAACGCCACCATCTGACCTACGCGCCCGATCCTGCCACTCACTCTCGCTGCACATTGGGCGGCATGATCGGCAACAACAGTTGCGGCGTCCACGGATTGCTCGGGGGCAAAGTCTCTGACAATGTCGAATCCCTCGACTTGGCGCTCTACGACGGCACGCGCATGACCGTAGGCCGCACCAGCGCAGCCGAGCTGCAAACACTGATCCGCTCCGGCGGCCGCGTGGGCCAGATCTACTCCGATCTGGCCCAGCTGCGCGACCGCTACGCCGGACTGATTCGAGAGCGATTTCCTCGCATTCCCCGCCGCGTCTCCGGCTACAACCTCGACGAGCTGCTCGACGAGAACGGCTTCCACGTCGCCCGCGCCTTGGTTGGCTCCGAGGGCGCCTGCGCCACCGTCGTCTCGGCCACTCTAAACCTCAGCGCCAGCCCGCCCTTCCGAGTACTCACGGTGCTCACCTTTACCGACGCGTTTGTCGCCGCCGATGCCGTGCCGCGCGTCCTCGAATTCGGCCCCATTGGACTGGAGGGCTTTGACGGGCTGCTCCTGGATTTCATGCGCCGCAAGCGTCTCGCCGTCGAGGACGTTGCATTGCTTCCGGAAGGCGGCGGATTTCTGCTCGTCGAGATGGGCGCATGGAATGCGGCTGAAGCGCAATCCAAAGCCGAAGCCCTGGTACGCGCAGCCCAAGCCTGGCCCCAAGCGCCCGTGGCGCGAATCTACGACGCCGCCGGCGCAGCAGCCGTCTGGCGTGTGCGCGAATCGGCTCTGGGAGCAACTGCATCCGTTCCCGGCGAACCGGAGCGCTTCGAGGGCTGGGATGACGCCGGCATTCCTCCCGCGCGCCTGGGCGCTTATTTGCGCCAGCTTACCCAGCTCATGGCCGAGTACGGTTACCGCAGCCCGCTCTACGGCCACTACGGCCAGGGCTGCGTCCATCTGCGCATCAACTTCGACTTCCGCTCCGTCGAGGGAGTGCGCAAATTTCGCGAATTCATTGACCGCGCCGCCGATCTCGTCCTCAGCTTCGGCGGATCGCTCTCCGGCGAGCACGGCGATGGCCAGGCCCGCGCCGCTCTGCTACCCAAAATGTTCGGCCCGGAGCTGATCCAGGCCTTCCAGCAGTTCAAGGCTATCTGGGACCCCGACAACCGCATGAATCCCGGCAAGCTCGTGGATGCGGTCCGCGTCTACGACCCAGTCGAGAATCTGCGGAGCGGCAAGCCGCCCTCGGCAAGGCCCACGGAGTTTGATCCGCACATCGCGCCGGAAACGCACTTCGTCTTTGCCGCCGACGGCGGTTCGCTGGAACACGCCACCGAGCGTTGCGTGGGTGTGGGCGCCTGCCGAAAGACCGAGGGCGGCGTGATGTGCCCCAGCTATCGCGCCACCAGAGAGGAGCAGCACTCCACCCGTGGCCGCGCCCGCCTGCTGTGGGAGATGCTGGCCGGCTCGCTGCGCAAAGAAGGCTGGCAGAGCAAGGCTGTCCACGAGGCTCTCGACCTCTGTCTCAGTTGCAAGGCCTGCAAATCCGAGTGCCCGGTTCAGGTAGACATGGCTGCCTGCAAATCCGAGTTCCTGGCCCAGCGCTACAAGCACCGCCTGCACCCGCTGCACCACTACATCTTCGGCTTCGCTGACCTGCTCGCCCGTTGGGGTTCGCTCACCCCGGCGTTGACCAATCTCATTTTGACCAGCCCGCTCATCAAGCGCATTGTGGGCGTGGCCCAGCAGCGCCAGCTTCCGCGCCTGGCCGCGACGAGCTACAAGAAGGCGCGAAGCACCGTGAAGGGTACGGGCTTTAGCCCGTACATCAGCCAGCAGCAAGAGGATCGGGCTTTAGCCCCTGAGGGAAAAGCAGCTTTGAAGCAGGTGGTCCTCTGGCCCGACACCTGGAATAACTACTATCATCCGCAGACTCTGGCCGCCGCCGAATCCATCCTCACCCAGGCTGGCTTTCACGTGCAAATCCCTGATGGCCACATCTGTTGCGGCCGCGCGCTCTACGACTTCGGCCTGCTCGGTGCAGCCCGCTCTTACCTGGCTAAGGTGTTCGACCGCATGGCCCCGCAGATTGATGCCGGACTGCCGTTCATCTTCCTCGAGCCCAGTTGCGCCAGCGTCTTCAAGGATGAGGCTCTGGAGCTGTTTCCCTATAACCCCCACGCGCAAAAGCTAAGCCGGCAAGTCTGGCTCCTGGCCGACTGGCTGGCCGTCAAGGCTCCCGAGTGGGTGACCGGCCGCCTTGAAGGCGCGCAGGTAATTCTGCACGGCCACTGCCACCATAAAGCGATCTTTGGCGGCCCGGCCAGCGAAATCGCCCTGATTAAAAAAGCTGGAGCCGCAGTCGAGCTGATCAACTCCACATGCTGCGGCATGGCCGGACCCTTCGGATTTCAGGTCGACAAGTTCGAGGTCTCCAATGCTATCGCTAACTTGGACCTTCTGCCGGCGGTCAACTCTGTTGCCACAGCGACGATCATCGTCGCTGACGGCTTTAGTTGTCGGGAGCAGATCAACCAATTGTCAAATCGCGTGAGCGTACATTTTGCGGAGTTGCTGGTAAACTCGCGCAATTCCAGAGATAAGACGCCACACAAATAATGCGCGGCAAAATTCACCTGTCACACCCGGAGCAGATTACAGCGGCTCTCCAATTGCTGTACGCCTGGACCACACTGTCGAGCGGCTTTTCCCGCGATGAAAATCCACCTCCGACTGAGCGGGTCTGAATGGGAACAACCTCGTGAGCCTCCACAGCTAGAGTGGGTTGTAACTCCCCTCGCCCCAAAGGACTTCGACGGAAGCAGAGCATTCCTTCGTGATCGCAATCACCTGAAGCGAACCCCCAGACTCCCCGCCCATGTAGGGCAAGTCTGTCGCTACGGCGTGGCCTACAGCGTCCACGCTGAATTTATCCGTCTCTGGCTTGCCAGCGGAAACCAGTTGAAACGGGATCTCAGTGTTTGCAGGAAGTCCATCGGCATAGATCAAAACCGCATTGCCATCGGGAATCCCAAGCCGTACTTCAAGCCGGCAGCTTTTGTCCGTTGCTACAATCGGGAACGGCACCAACGTGCCGGTAACAAGCACTTGCTTGTCGGAGGAAGCGAGCGCGTACCGGATAGGCTCGCCCAGCGCGGCCTGCACGGATAAATGGAGTTCATCGTCCCCCACAAAGTCTTTGTCTTCTTGGTCCGGACGGGGTCTATGCGCCATCAACAGTCCTTTGGTGTTGACATAGACTTCGTTGGAAAGAATATGCGGATCCGACCCTATCTTCCAAACAGTCAACGCATATCTCTTGCTTTCCTGGGCACCGGGAACGTAAACGCGGTAGCGCAAAAGATGCTTCCCGAAAGAGGTCGTCTCATCTGTTTTGTAAAAATGAAAATGCAATCCGTCGGGATTCTTGGCGCTGGGTTGAGCGTCGTCCCAGTTGATCTGCCGTTGAAGCAAATCCCGCAATTCATCCGGTGTTGGCTGCTTCGCGGCTTGGACGGAAGGGACCGGAGTGAGACAAACCAGGCAAATACAATACAGAAAATTCAACAGTGTGGTGCGGCCAATTTGAGACATTGCAGTATTTTCCCACCATTTGCACCTTTCCGCAAGGGCTATTCTCTTGTGCGTGTTTGGCTCTAGAAATTCAACGTGATCTTCGCCGTCAGCGCGCGCGGAGTTACATAGTGTGTTCCGCTGAAAGTGGAGAGGAAATTATAGAGCGCGTACTTGTTTGTTACATTGATTGCCGTCATGTCGAGGTTGAGCTTGTAGCGTTGAGCATGGAAGATGTTGTCCTTGCCGATGGTAAGGTCGAACAGATTGCGGGGCGCGATGCGCGGTGGGTTTTTGTCGTCGTTTTCCGTACCGGGAGCCGGGATGCTGACCAGCGAGGACGAGTACTGCGCGGGCGCGCAGGACCGAAAGCCTGCGGTGGGGGTAGCTTTCACGCCGTTGCACGTAATACCGGCCTCGGCCTGCTGATCGAAGGTGAGACCACTGAGATCAACTGGGGTTGTGGTATCCGCAGCAAACGGCACCGCGCCGGCCACCAGGCCCGAGTCGTAGCGCCAGTTGCCTCCGACCCAGGGACCGCGCTTGCTGATCTGGTACTGCATATGCGTAGTCTGGTTGAACTTCTCGTCATGGTCAATCCGAAACGGCTGGCCGCCTGTCTGAGGGGCGGCTCCCGCTCCGGCGGACTGGGGCGGAAAAAAGCGGGCGGCTACCGAAGAAGCTACAAGATATGCGCTGAAGCCGTGAACCTGTGGAACATCCACGCGCAAAGCGTAGCCGGGAATCTTCGAGTTATGCCAGTCGATAGGGAAGAAGATAGGCGTATTGCCCAGCACGCCAAAATCGAAGGCATTGTGCGTGTACTTCCAGATGTACTCTCCGCTGAAGACCATCCACTTCCCGAAGGCCTGTTGCAGGCCTGCATGAAACTCATTGCGGTAGCCTGGGGCCAGTGTTCCCGACGCTCCAGGCGTGCAGTTGAGCAGCGGAGACAGCACGGCATTCGTGCATCCGTTGCTCGATAGCACTAGGTTCTCATTGAAAGGCGTTTCCAGAGTGCGCGCATAGGAGACGCGCAGCACGGTGGTGGTCGGCTTGATGTTATAGGCAATGCCCACGCGCGGCTCCGCCTGATTCGCAACGGCAAGTCCGTTATAAACGTCTTCGCGCAGACCGAGATTGAAGAGCCAGTTACCCGTCTTGATTTGGTCTTCAATGTAAAGGCCCAATTCCTTCACGTCTGTGTGGCCGAAGTAACTGTACAAGCTGCCACCGCGAGTAAGGTCATAGGGCGCAAGTACCGGATTGTAACCTGGATTCGTTCCGTTGAGGCAGGCAGACTGGTTTGCGTAACCGGCTGCGGGATTGCCGCTTGCGTCCAGGCAGGGTGAGTTATAGTAAGCATCAACTATTCCCAAGCTGTCGTTCTCGCGTAAAAAGGTCTGGCCGTATTGCGCGCCGATCTTGATGTTATTAATTCCTTTGACATAGGACAGGTCAGAGTGGACCGCAGTGTTGGTCAACGTCCGAAATTGCACGATCGATGAGGTTTGCAGGTTAGGCGGCCCGAGATCAGCAAGGGGATTACCGCTTGGATAGTAGTTATAGTTATCCCTGCGGACAAATACGCCCAGATTGAAGACCAAGTAATTGCCGATGAGGCGCGTATAAGTGGGCGAAACGTTCAAAGTTCCGATCTTCGACCGCTGATCGGTATTGCCGACATTTACGAAATTGGGACTCGAACTCGATCCGCTATTGGGGCCGGTTGTCTCCACGTTTTGCACGTTGAGGTTGTCGAACGAGTTGGGAGTCTGGAACCAGGAGCGGGAGTAATTCAAGTCCAGATGGATCGAGTCTGCAGGAGTCAGAGAATAGTCCACGCGATCGAAGACGTTCTGCTCATTGCCTCTGTCATGGAAGACCGTGAACTCAGGAGGATCGAGAAAGCGGCCGGTGTTGAGGCCGTCGACCTCGATGAAATTGCCCCATTTCGTCTTGCCATAGGCAAGGTCGAAGCCGCCAGTGGCCGAACCAAAGCTACCGTAAGAGCTGCTGATGCTGCCGGTAGGCTCGGTAATGCCTTGCCCGGAGCGCGTGGTGGCCACAATCACCAAACTCGTCTTGCCGCCATACTCTGCTGGCGGCGCGCCACTGATGACCTCAATGGATTGAATCGAGTCAGCGGGAATCTGGTTAGAGAAGATCTTGCTTTGCTGGTCAGTGATCGACTGGCCGTCCACTGAGAATGAATTGGAGGCGTGGTCGCCAAGCCCATGGAAGAGGCCGTTGGAATCGGCTGCCACGCCGGGAGTAGACAGCGTGACCAGCGAGCTGAGGGAAGAAGACTGGCTCTCCAGCGGCACCTTGGTGAACAGTTCGCGATCCACGTCTGTGTGAAAGGTGGGATCGGTTTCAACCAAATCGCCCGAAGACTGCACCGTGACGGTCTGAGTGCTGCCGGCTACCTGAAGAACCAGGTCGAGGTTGGCACCCACCGCTGAACGAATCTCAAAACTCTTGCTCGTCGGTGAAAAGCCGTTGGCCAGGATGGTCATCCGATAAGGATTGAACGGGATGTTCGCAAAGATGAACTGGCCGGTCGCGTCGGTGGTTGCGGTCCTGTCCAGGCCGCTGACCTGATTGATCAGATGAACAGTCGCGTTGGGAACTACTGCGCCCGAGGGGTCAGTAACGGTGCCGCGCACAGCGCCAGCGTTGCTGCCTTCCGCAGCAGCGTTGAGCGCAGCGAAAATCAATACTAGAACGGGGAAGATGCTTAGAATCACGCCGCGTTTGTACGGCATAGGTAGCCTCCATGTGATGGCTGAGTAATGCGAAAGACTGGCCGTGGCTCTCTTGGCCGCGGCATGCCATGTGCCTTTGGGCAGCCTTCCAAATCAATCGCCATCTGCAAAGCAACATCTAAGCCGCGCTCGCACAACGTGCGGGGCGCAACCGGATACAGACTGTACGGAGGATCGGGAAAGTTGCCTTAACAGCCGGCGGGAGGGGGGCGAGTGAAGAGCTTGGGATGCCAATACCGGACGACCGCGCGCGCCTCTGCAACCGGCTCGGGCGTTCCGATTCTGACCAGGACTACTACCGCGGCGACTACCGCAACCGGAGCCGCCGAGTGCATCGCAATGCACAGCGAACAATGGTCGGCATCTCTCTCCAGCGGGTGCGAATGCGCCACCTGGACCAAGGCAATCATCGCCAGCAGAACCAGACACAGGAAGGCCGCTGCTCCGAAAGCGCATGGCTCCCGGCGGCCGCTTCCGCTAAAATCTGGCTGGTTCCCTGTCAAAAATCCTCTCCAACTTCAAGGATACACAAAATTAGACGCAGCCGGATCGGTCAGGGTTCCAAATTCTCACAGGATATCCTCCGAATCGTTGATCAACCAGTCCATCCGAGTGCCTGATATTGACCCGCAACTTAGGGGCAGAATTCGGCCAGATTGTGCAAGAAGATACTACATTCGACGGTAAAATGGTTTCCATGATTGCCACTGTAGAGATCGAAAAAGCCGGACGCATCGTGGTTCCAAAAAGACTGCGCGGTGTAAGTTATCCGCTTCTGGCTTTGGCGCTAGCTTCACTCGGCTCTGCATCATCGCTGCACGCCGCCGGCCCCGCGACCCAGAGCATCACCATTGACGCAGCAAAAGTTACCGGCGTCATCACGCGCTTGAACGATGTCGATAATGGCCCGCTCTGCCAGCATGGAATTGTCGACCTCAGCCGCTACTACAAGCAGCTTGGCGTTCGCAACGTCCGTTTGCATGATGTGCCATGGAGCTACGACGACGTCCTCGACATTGAATACATCTTTCCCGATTGGAATGCCGATCCGGACCGCGCTGAAAGCTATAACTTCGTGCAGAGCGACTTCTATATTAAAACGATTACCGATCTTGGAATCAATATCATCTTTCGCCTCGGCTTCAGCGCGGAAGGCATAACATCGACCCCACACAATATACCGCCTCCGTCTTACGATAGGTGGGTTGCAGTAGCCGAGCACATCGTGCGCCACTACAACCAGGGCTGGGCCAACGGTCCCCACGCAAACATCAAGTACTGGGAGATTTGGAATGAACCCGACGGAAGCGGATTCTGGTCGGGCACACCCGAACAGTACTACCGCCTGTACGAAGTCACTGCGACAGCGCTCAAGAAGCTTGATAACTCACTCTATGTCGGCGGCCCAGCCATTGCCGGAAATCAATCCTTTCTTGAAGGCTTCATCAAGTATGCCCGGCAGCGTAACCTTGACATTGACTTTGTCTCCTGGCATATCTACACGAGAAATCCAGCCGATGTTATTGATCGCGGAGAAATGATTCACCGCATGATGGCTCAGTACGGATACGCCGGTGCCCAAAGCATTCTCGACGAGTGGAATTTTGGGCCGCTCGATTGGCAACCCCTGTTTGTCGACGCCGACGCCACCCGAACGTATTTCGACTCTACCCAAAACGCCACTGGCGCGGCCTTCGACGCGGCATTCCTCATGGCCCTTGAAGACGCTCATGTCGACATCGCTACCTTCTACACCGGAACTTCAGCGATCTGGGGTCTCTTTACCGCATCAGGTGTGCCGCAAAAGCCCTACTACGCATTTCTTGCCTTCAGCGATCTTCTTCGCTCGCCCAATCGTCTCGCCCAAACCTCTCCTACAACTTCCCCGGTCCGTGTCATCGCCGGAATCGCCGACGACCGTCAAACCATTCGCATTTTCATCAGCAACCCGTCAAACGAGGCGCAGGCTCTGCGCTTCGATCTCATCGGACTTCCTTCGGATGGTCCAATGGAATACCGGGAGCGGCTCATCGATAGCCAATCTGATTTCGTGCCCGTTGGCGGGTCAGTGAAGATCCGCGACTCAACTTTGGAGCAGAATATCGGCCCACATTCCGTGATTCTGTTGACCATCTCGCCGCAGCAAAATCCAGGATGAATGGAAACTGGCGGCTTAGGTTTCGTTTCGAGGGTGAAGATGCAATTCTCGTCGGTTATCACGACTACCACTGAGGAAAAAGTTCGCGCTATGCAGATGTGCAACCCGTCCCATCCCGGCACGATTCTCGCTTATTACCTTGAGAACAGGTCCGTAACCGAGCCCACGCTTTCTCGATTGTTGAATGGTAAGGTGGGCATCTCGGCCGATATGGCCCTGCGCGTCTCAGGGGCTTTCGGTACAGAACCGGATTTCTATCTTCGACTCCAAGCCCAGCCCGATCTTTGGACTGCCTCCCAAAAGAAGCGAAAGAAAGTGAAACCGCTCACCCTAAGCGCGGCGGCCTAGTCTGCCGCCTCTCAGTTCTCAAAATTGAAACCTGAGGTCACACCGGCATTGCTGCATCCTACCCTCGAAAAGCGTCCAGATACTCACAAAAAATGTCGTGCATTTCTCCGGGATTTGGGAGTATATTTCTGCACAGATTGTGCGGATGCCCCCGCTCGACCGAGCGCCGCACGAGGCTTTCGGCACAGCCCACCGGATAGATTGCCCTGTGAGCGGCCTGTTCGGGACGAAGGCTTACAAGTGGTGCTCTGAGTTTCTTCCCCTTGCAAGTAGCTTCTCCATAATCAGTACCGGCGATTTTTTCGCCTGCGTATGCTTCCGGCAGATGCCGGGCGCAAGAGCGGGGCGTGAACCATGTCCTCCCCTGGCATGGAGCGTTGCGAGCGGCAGTATGGGAGCTTGTCTGGCAAGTCGTCCCGTGGCCGCCGGCTGAAAGCTCGTCCGGCACATCATCCACCGGGAAAACGAATCGGAGAAGGAGCAACCCATGTCAAATACTAGAAAAGTTGCCCTCAAGGGCAGTGAGCGCGTTCCTCTTCCAGGAGCGCGCGCGATTGGACCGACAGATCCCCATCAACTCATCGAGATCTCGGTGATTCTGCGCCATCGCCAGCCGCTGACGGCGGCCAAACCCACTGGCAAATTCATGAGCCACAGCGAGTTTGCCACGCAGTGTGGCGCCGATCCCACGCACGTTGACATGATCCGGAAGTTTGCCGAAGAAAACAAACTGCAAATGCTGGAACGGGGCGACGAGATTCTGCGTCGAACCGTGACCCTGGCCGGAACCGCATCGAAGATGGAGAAGGCCTTTGGCATCGAACTAGTCGATTACGACCATCCTGACGGAAACTATCGTGGAAGAATGGGCGCGATTCAGATTCCCGAAGAACTTGCGGTGATTGTCAAGGGGGTCTTTGGCCTGGACGACCGGCCAGCGGCCAAACCGCAGTTCCGTTATCGCGGCAATCATCGCACCTTTGGCGCCCGCGCCTCCAACACCGCTTACACTCCGGTGCAGGTGGCGCAACTTTACGATTTTCCTCAGGATGCAACGGGCGCGGGACAGACGATTGGCTTGATCGAGTTGGGCGGCGGATACCGTCCAGCGGATATTCAGGAGTACTTCCAGTCGCTTGGCTTCTCGTCGCCGCCGCAGGTCAATACATCGTCGGTCGATCAAGCAAAGAATCGCCCGACCACGGCGGATAGCGCGGACGGCGAGGTGATGCTGGACATCGAAGTTGCGGGTGCGGTGGCGCCGGGCGCTTCCATAGTGGTCTATTTTGCACCCAACACGGCGCGTGGATTCCAGGATGCGCTGAGCATGGCGGTTCACGATCAGCTCCGCAAGCCCACCGTGATTTCGATCAGCTGGGGCGGGCCGGAGTCGACCTGGACGCAGCAGTCGATGCAGAACCTTGACGAAGTGGCCCAGGAAGCCGGACTGCTGGGCATCTCCGTTACCGTGGCGGCCGGTGACAACGGTTCAAGCGACGGTGTGGACGACGGCCAGAACCACGTGGACTTTCCCGCATCGAGTCCGAATGTACTCGCTTGCGGCGGTACTAGGATGCAGGCAGCCAACAGCGTCATCAGCAGTGAAACCGTGTGGAACGACGGCGGACAAGGCGGTGCCACCGGAGGAGGTTATAGCACCTTCTTTTCGCGGCCGGAGTATCAATCCAGCGTGGTGCAGCGGGCCAACCGCGGGGTGCCCGATGTAGCCGGAGACGCTGATCCTGAAACTGGCTATAAGGTCCAGGTCGATGGGCAGCAGTTAGTGATTGGCGGAACCAGTGCGGTGGCGCCTTTGTGGGCGGGACTTATTGCCTTGCTCAACCAGAAGCTCCAATCTCGCATTGGGTTGATCAACCCCCTGCTCTACAACCTGGACGAATCGACCTGCTTCCATGATATTTCGTCGGGGAATAACGGCGCGTTTACCGCTGGGCCGGGTTGGGATGCCGCGACAGGGCTGGGTTCGCCGGTGGGGATTTCACTGATTGAGGCAATTCAGGAGACCACGCCTCATACTCAGGCCAGCCGGGGGATGCGTTCCTCGTCCTCGCGTCAGCCGTAAGACTGCGTCAACAAACAAGAACCTCACCACTGTTGGGGTGGATGCTCGATTCCACGCATCCGCCCCATCCTTCGCTACTCCCGCACCGCAATCCCCAGCACCTTCATCTTGCGATAGCTGGATCACCAGACGCGCCGCACGCCGAACTGGTCGAGTTGCGGATCGGAACTGAGGACAGCAACGTCCAGCGCCAGCGCCTGGGCTGCAATCATGCGGTCGAAGGGATCCTTGTGCTCGGCGGTAAGGCGACCAGCGCGCAGCGCGGAAGCGGTGTCGATGGTCAGCAGTTCATAACCAGCCTTCTCCATCACCGCAAGGTAATCCTGCTCCAGTATCTCCGCGCCGGCAAGTTTCCCCAGGCGCACCTTGGTTGCGATCTCCCACGCCGAGGCCGCCGAGACAAGAATGACGTTACTCTCGTTGGCCAGCGTCTTCCGCGCCCTCTGGCTGAGGGCTGCTGGAGACATCGTAGCCCAGATCACAGCGCAAGTATCGAGCAGGACTTTCACTCTCCGCCGCCATTCCATAGGCGAAGCTCGTCCTCAGGCAGCGGCTCGAAGAACTTTTCAGAGAGAACAAAGCCCGGTGTCTCCAAAGCGCCCAGCCGCTTCTTCTTGACTGGCCGAATGGCTTCCATGCGCGCCACCGGAGTCTTCCCCCGCCCGGAGGTGATGGTGACCACCTCGCCTTTCTGCGCCTGCTTGACCAGATTGGAAAAATTGGTTTTTGCCTCGAAGATAGTTGCTGAAATCATCGCCGCTACATCCTGTCCTTTTATCTTAACCAACTTCGGCGGAGATTTCAACCTCCTACTCCCGCACCGCAATCCCCAGCGCCTTCATCTTGCGGTACAAGTGGCTGCGCTCCAGGCCCAGCAGTTCGGCGGCGCGGCTCATGTTGTTGCGCGACTCATCGATCTTCTTCAGGATGAACTCGCGCTCGTAAGCATCGCGCGCCTGTTGCAGCGTGGAAAACTCCTCGGTCGAGCGCGTTCCGGCTTTGTGGGTCAACGGCGGCAGGTGCTTGCGCTCGATGCGCAGCGTGCGCGGATTGAGAATCATCACGCGCTCGATCACGTTCTTCAGTTCGCGCACGTTACCGGGCCAGTGGTATTGAGCCAGCGTCTCCAGCGCCTCCTCGGCAACCTCCATGCGCGGACGGCCGTACTGGCGGCCAAACTCGGCAAGAAACTCGCGCGCCAACGGCGGTATATCCTGTTTGCGTTCGCGCAGCGGCGGCACAAAAAACGGCACCACATTGAGCCGGTAAAACAGATCCTCGCGGAAGTTGCCCTTGGCGATCTCCTCTTCCAGATCCTTGTTGGTCGAAGCGATCAGCCGTACGTCCACGCGAATCGGCTGCGTGCCGCCCACCGGCGTGAACTGCTGGTCGTCAAGCGCCGAGAGCACTTTGGATTGCGTCTTGAGGCTCATGTCGCCAACCTCGTCGAGAAACAGGCTGCCGCCGTCGGCGCGCTCCAGCGTGCCGCGTTGCTCGGCCAGGCCGCCGGGCTGCACGCCATGCCGGTAGCCAAAAAGCTCGGCCTCGATGTGCGCCTCGGGAATGGCGGCGCAGTTCAGCTCGACAAAAATCTGCTCCTTGCGCAGACTCTCGGCATGAATCGCGCGCGCGATCAGCTCCTTGCCGGTGCCCGACTCGCCGTAGATCAGCACGCGGCCATTGGTCGGCGCCATCAGTCGAATCTGCTGGCGCAGGGCCTTCATCGGCACGCTATCGCCGGTCAACACCGAGCCCACACTGAACTGCCGCTTGAATTCGATGTTCTCCGTGCGCATCCGCCGCGCCTCGATCGCGTTCTTCAGCACGATCAGTGTGCGCTCCAGCGAAAGCGGCTTTTCCAGGAAGTCATAAGCACCCAGCTTGGTGGCCTTCACTGCGGTTTCGATGGTGCCGTGCCCACTGATGATCACCACTTCCGGGCGCTGCTCGGCCGCCTGCAGGTGAATGTCTCTCAGCACGTCGAGACCGTCGCGGTCCGGCAGCCAGATGTCCAGCAGAACCACATCATAAGGCGAGTCCTCGAGTCGCAGCATGGCCTCGGACGCCGTGGCCGCCGTGGCAACGCCGTATCCCTCCTCGCGGAGAATCTCTTCCAGGGAGTTGCGTATCTCCGCCTCGTCGTCCACCACCAGAATGTGATTCATCAGAGCGATCCTCCAGGCGAAGCAGCAATGTTAGCAGGCGCGGCGGATTCCGGCAGCGGCTCCATCAGCGGCAGCCGCAGCAGGAAACGCGCGCCCTTGGGAGTATTGGCCTCAGCGCGCAGGCTGCCGCCATGCTCCTGCACGATCTTGGCGGCGATGGAAAGCCCTAGCCCCGTGCCGCGCTGCTTGGTCGAATAGAACGGCAGAAACAGCCGCTCGCGAATTTCATCCGTGAGGCCGTGGCCGGTGTCAGAGACCTCAACCTCGACCGATGCGCCGTCTTCGCAAAGCGAGCTGCGGACCCCGAGCACGCGCAGCAGGCTGTTCTGCATGGCCTCGGCGGCGTTGTCGATCAGGTTGGCCAGGGCGCGGCGAATGGCCTCCGGATCGGCCAGCACTGGCGGCAAATCCGGCTCCAGAGAGCGCTTGACGGTGATGCCATCGAGTCGGCCGGCAAAGAGCGCCAGCGCCTCTTCCGCGACCTGATTCATCTCGCAGGCGCGCGGCTGCGGAGCGGGAAACTCGGCCAGCGCGGAGAACTGGTCCACCAGCGAGCGCAGAGTTGCCACGCAGCCCAGAATCACCTCGCTGCACTTGCGGATCACGGCGGGCGAATCCGGCTGGCCGCGGTCCAAATGCCGTGCGATGCGCTCCGCGGAGAGCGCAATCGGGGTCAACGGATTCTTGATCTCGTGGGCCACGCGCTGCGCCACCTCCTTCCACGCCAACTGCCGCTGTGCGCGCAAAAGTTCTGTCGTATCTTCGACCACCAGCACGGTTCCCGTCTGGCCTTGGGTCAGCTCGAAGCGCGCGCCGGTGATGGCCAGGTGCAGAATGCGTCCTGCCGCATGAAGCTCGATCTCCGTAAAGGCGGCACCCATGCGACGGCCACGGCGAATCACGCCGGCCAAATCATCTGCGCACTCGGCGGGAAAGAGCGTTTGAATCTTCTCTCCGCCCAAGCCAAAATCCACGCGCCGCCCCAGCAGCGCGGCAAAGGCGCGATTGGATTGCAGCACCGTGCCCGCGCCGTCCAGCGTCACAACTCCCGAGGGAATGGTTTCGACAATGGCTTCCAACTCGCGGCGGCGCTCTTCGATGGCCAGGTTGGCCGCGGTCAATTGCGCGGAAGAACTCTCGGCCAACTGCTGGCTGGTGTCCAGATCGGCGGCCATGCGGTTGAAGGCCCGCACCAGTTCGCTCATCTCCCCAGTAGCGGCCACGGCCGCGCGATGGTCATACTTGCCGGTCGCGATCTCGTCCATCGCCACCGCCAACGCCTCTACCGGTCGGGTGATCTGGTTAGAGAGAAAACGCGCCAGCCACACGCTCAAAAAGAGGCACAACACGGTAATCAGCAGCAGCGCCTCGAAGAACGTAGTGCGAATCTGTTTGCGTTTACGAAAGAGCTCCCGGTAAGTGGCCGAGCCGGTGCGGATGCGCATCGCCGTCTGGCTGAGTCCCTGCGGCATCGGCAGCGCCACCACCACGATCTTGCCGGAGGCCATGGTTGAGATCCCCAGTGCATACTCCTGGCCCGCCGTCTTCATCACCGGCTTATCACTGCGCCGCGCCGCTGAAAGCAAACTCTCCGACAGCGGCCCATGCAGAGAAACAGCCTTGCTTTGTTCGCTCTCGTCCGGCCAGGGAATCAGCGTGGCTGGAGTGGAATCGGCGGGCGCCTGAAAACTCGCCAGCACCTTCTGATCCTTGTCATACACCACGGCAAACCCGCCGCCCATCGTGATGCGTCGCGAGTTCAGCTCATTCTGAAGCGCCGCCAGCTTCTGGTCCGGAGCGCCTGAGACGGCAATCGCCTCCGCCTCCTGACGGGCGTTGGCCGTCACATATTGCGCCAACTCCACAACCACCTGCGTAGAGTCCTCGTGCAGCTCCGAGGGATTCGACGAGAACCATCGGTCCAGCGAGCGGTTCATCAACTGATAGCTGAATAGAAACATGAAAACCGCGGGCGCCAGAGCAATCAGCACCGCGCCCAGCACCATGCGTGAACGCAGCCGCGCCCCCAGCCCGCTGCTGCCTTGCCCGGCGTAGACCTTGAAAATGTTCCTCAGCAGCAGCACCAGCAGAAGAAGAAGAAGAAGAAACAGCAGCACAATCAGGCTGGCCGAGAGCAGCGTTTCGCCGGCTGTCTCCGGATTGAGAAAGCTCACGTTGGAGAAATTGAATGCCTGCAGGGCACCCAGCAGAACGACGATCAGCAGCGCGCCAACCGAAAGCAGAACCACCGCACGCCGCCGAGGATCGCCACTAAATAGCATGGGGCGATTATAGAACTGACTGCTCCCCGAAAACATAAACCGCTTCAGCCAAGTGGTATCGAACCCGTGCACTATACCCTATGCACTGGCCTTCTCGCGTTTGCAGCGAAAAGGCCGGAAAACCGCGAACCCAACCTGACGGGTTTATCCGAGCGGAGTCAGCGAATCCGCCTATCTCCAAACCACAAACTTCAACCAACCCTCCCACGTGTCGCCCCAGGCATGGACGATGATGTTGGCGCGCAGATTTCCTCTCCACGCGGCCAGTGCTCCATATAGAACTCCCAAGATACTGATGACGAGAACATTCGTCCAACCCTGATAGCTGTGAAAGAGGCCAAAGACCAGACCCTGCCCCAGCACTGCCGTCGCAACATTCCCGCTCAGCGCATGAAGCTGCCTCTGCACGTAGCCGCGGAAGACCATCTCCTCGCAAACGCCCGCGGTAATTGAGGTCGCGATCCAAAGCAGGATTTCCAGCAGGCTTCGCGGCAACAGGCTATCGACAGTCTTCGCGCTGTTCGGCCCTGTTGTCACAGTGAGCAGCCAGTAAACTCCATAGGCCGCGCCCTCCCACAGCACCCAGAAGGGCAGAGCAATCCCCAGGTCAACTGCGACGCTCTTCCACGAGCCCCATCGCCCGCCCGCGAGCGCCCAGAATTTTCCGCCACGGTGATGCACGCCGCTAACGCAGTAATACAACAGAGCCCAGTCCAAGAAGATGGCGGTCAGATATATGGGAATGGCCTTGTTGTGACTGGCAAGCTGGCCGCCTGCTGCCGGAGCGCCTCTGCCTGGCGCGTGCTGGGCAAGAAAGCCCAACGCCACCACTCCGGCTCCAATCAACAGAATGCCTGCAAAATGCGCCCAAGATGCAACCTGTTCCGGCTTCCGGCGCAGATTTGAATTTTCAGCTTCAAGAATATTTTTTGGCTGCATGACTCTTTCCCTTTCGACTTTCTGTCGAACTCCGCTGCTTTTTGGCGATCTTGCGCAGCTCGGCCAATGTCTCTTCTCCCCAACGCAAATGCACTTCCAGCTCCAACTCGCCGAAGCGCGCGGCCATCTTCCAATACGGCGTGTCGGGATAGTGTTCTTGAACACTGACCGCGTCCCAGGCCTGCGCGAACTTCTGGACCAGGGCGCTCTGCTTTTCGACCATCTCTTCCACGTACCGGATCAGGATCTCGGCCGGAACCTGCGCGCCAAAGAAGAGCTTCAGAAGCAATTCATTGCGTGGAATCTCCGGCTGCGGTTCGACCGCCAGCCACGCCGCCAGCCGCTCCCGTCCCTTTCCAGTGATCGAGTAGATGTGGCGTTCCGGCTTGCCTTTCTGCCGCCCCGTCTTCGAGGTCACAAAACCCTCGGAGGCCAACGTCTTCAGGTTGGGATAGATCTGCCCGTAGCTCTCGTTCCAGAAAAAGCCGACCGAGGTGCGTATGGCCTGCCCCAGGTCGTAGCCGGACATTGGCGCGTGAGCAGTTATGTTTTGGGTGCTGCCGGAGCAGTCGCGCGTGGATACAATTGCCTGATATTCAACGATCCGGGACAAGGAGATTCGCTGTGGAAGCGTAAGCTCTACTTCCGCCCGTACTGGGAGAAGGTGATTACACCAGTGGTTGATGCAATGCTGTGCCGCGCGCTCTGGCCTTCGAGCACCGCATCGCCGCCGCGGTGGCCGATCCGGGCGTGTGGGATGTGTTGGTTCCCTGGTTAGGCCATTTGCCTCCGTTTGTTCGCGGCGCATTGGATGCCAAAAACAAGAGTCAGTTCGATCAGTATATGCAAATGGGCGTGGCCGCGAATGTAAGGTCCAGAATGACGCTGCGCTTTCGCATGCGCCCTTTTGGGATGACCTCTTACTACGACGCCTTTCAAGCCGTGCAGAAATACAATCTCACCGAGGTCGCCGGAAAGATTCGCTGCCCCATGCTGATCACCAGCCCAGAGGGCGAGCAGTTCTTCCCCGGACAGGCGCAGAAACTATACGATGCATTGAGCTGCCCCAAGACACTGGTTCAATTCACCAGTGAGCAAGGCGCGGATCAGCACTGTGAAGTTGCTGCTCCCGGCTATCGGGATTTCTGCATTTATAACTGGCTTGACGAAGTGCTTGCATAACTCTAGCCAGAGTCAGCAGTTCGCACAATAAATGCACTGTCATCCTGAGCGAAGTTTGGCGCGTGACCGGGGTCCCCGGCGGGCGATCTTTGTCCGCTGGGGTGGTTGACCGGGGTCCCCGGCGGGCGATCTTTGTCCGCTGGGGTGGTTGACCGGGGTCCCCGGCGGCGACCTCTGCCCGCTGGGGTGGGTGAGCGCCAAACGGAGTCGAAGGACCTCCGGTCGTACTTCGTCATCGATGCGATGAATCTCAGACTCAGGGCTCTAGCGAGTGTTAGAAGCCCCGGACTCTTGCTGCCCGCTGCCTGTAACTCCATCGCATAATTTTGTGTTTCCACGGCACGCCAAGTGTGGTCCAATGTTCTTTGCCCCAACAAACAGGGTCGTACACAACCTGAAAGAGAGAATGGCAGATGATCGACGATGACCTGCGGTATCCCAATCGTAAGAAAACAAAAGGAGAGGAGCCACCGTTTGGCTTCGAGATCAAGGATTCGACTACTCCCTTCAGCGAGCCGGCGGAAGCGGAACCGAAACTGCCCAGCTTCGAGAAGACAGACTTCGAACTTCCTCGCGGCAGCAGCTACAGAGTCATTGAGCCTGCTGCGGTGATTCCCCAGGAAACACTGATGCCGGCGGAGCTGAACTCTCTTTATGCTGCGTGCGCGGAGGCGGAGGTAAAAAGAGCCGCCAGCGAGGCTTACACCCCCCACCCGCTCTCTTCAGGCAGAGCTTCCGCTCCCTTGCCGTCATCGCGTGAGGTATGGATTGAACGAATTCGAATCTTCTGCGAGAGTCCAACTAGAGTCTATGCCACGGCAGGCGTGGGCCTGGGAATCTTGCTTGCATTGGTCATCGCTATGGTCTTCTGGCTTTCAGCCGAGCCGGAAGGGCGGTACGATTTAGGAACTGCCACCTCCAGCGCGGCCGGATTGAAGGGCCAGTTGTACATTCAGTGGGAGAAGAAGCTGCGATACCGCCTGATGCTGGAGCCCAGCGATCCGGACCAAAAGGATGGATTTGAACTGGCGGTCGCCAATTCGTCGCGGCCTCTTTCCGTCCTAATCCAATTGCAGGACAATCTGGGCTTTGTGTTATGCACCAAAGATGTCCTGTTGAAATACGATTCCAAGAATTCTGCAACTCTCGCAGATCCCACTGCGGAATCTCAGCCCAGAAATGCGGACACTGTCGGTGCTGCAAGCACCCCCCCTGCGCCTGCGCAGTTGGACGCTGCGGAAGCCGCGCGCGAACACGATAAGGATATCTTCCAGAATCAAATCGGGCCGGACGGGCAGATTGCGGCCCTCAACGCTCAAGGCGAAATCCCATGCTCGGCAAAGGCCTACGAAAAAACCTCCGCCTGGAGTTTTGTCACTGACTTTCCATCCCTGGCAGAGCAGGAGGATATGGTGAAGCTCGAAGCGAAGGCGCAGGCCGATGCAGAACGCCCTTCTGCTCAAGCCGAGGCCGCCCGCAGGAAAGCTGCCGCAAGAACTGCTGGAAGATACTTCACGTTCGCCCTCGAGGGAGACGATTCTATCGTCGAGTTTGACTCCGCTCGCGGAGTGATCGAAACCACAGGACGAAAGACCTTCTTCTTCGACAAGAACGGCGGAAACATCAATGATGCCCGATGGGAAGACTACCCAGTAAGCGTCCATTACCGCTGCGATCAGAATTCTGTGTGCATCATCACGCGCGCCGGCCTGGGTGCCCTGCGCGCCCGGCTGAGGAGATAAATCAGGCCGAATGCGCATCGCCTGCCCTGCCGGGCTGCTTCGACCATATCCGCTGTCCTGATGCTTAATGGCCAGCCATGGCTTGATAGAAGACCCCTCCAGAAACGGCGACTCCCCCGATAGGCTGCCAGCCTTTGCTGATGGCATCTTTGACCAACGTCTCAAGCTGCTGAATGGATGCGCCTTGCAGAATCGAATAGGCAATGATTACCGGCATTTCGACCTCCCGATCAATGGTTGAAAAAAACGATTGTACTCCGAATTCCAGCGCCCGCGTCCAATCGATTACTCCGCATTGTCAATCTGCGCCCGTTGCAGCTTGTCAGAGTAATCGATGTACACCGCTTTCCAGGTCGTATAGAAATCAATGGCGCCCAAGCCTTCCCTGTGGCCGTTGCCGGTCCGCTTGACGCCGCCGAAGGGCAGGTGAACCTCCGCTCCAATCGTCGGAGCGTTGATGTACGTGATCCCTGACTCTAGATCCCGGATAGCGGCGAAGGCGCGGTTCACGTCCTTGGTGTAAAGCGCGGTCGAGAGCCCGTAGTCGATGGAGTTGGCAATCTCGATTGCCTCCTCGAAACTATCGAACTCGATCAGGCTGACCACCGGGCCGAAAACCTCTTCCCGGGCAATCCGCATCTCCGGAGTCACTCCGCCTAGCACCGTCGGCTCGAAGTAGCTCCCGTGCGCATAACTCCCCTCGGAGATTTTGTGGCCACCGGCAAGCAGTTTCGCTCCTTCGGCCAAAGCGATCGCAAGATATTTGACTGACGTTTCAAGCTGGCTGGGATTCACCTGCGGACCAACTTCGACCGACTCATCCAATCCGTTGCCGACTTTGAGTTTCTTGACCCGCGCCACAAACTCAGCGGTAAACTTCTGGGCAATCCCCTTTTGCAGCAGGATGCGGCTGGTTGCCGTGCAGCGTTGTCCCGTCGTTCCGAAAGCGCCCCACAGCGCGCCGTCCAAAGCCAGCTCGAGATTGGCATCGTCCAACACAATCTGCGCGTTCTTGCCGCCCATCTCCAGCGAGACCGGCTTGAAAGTGGCGGCTGCGCGCTGGGCCACCAGCGAACCCACAGCACTGGAGCCGGTGAAGCTGATGGCACGGACATCGGGGTGCTCAACCAGCGGCATTCCCACCGCCGAACCCGAGCCGCTGACGATATTGACCACGCCCGGCGGCAGACCGGCATCGACCAATGCAGCCACAAGGTTGTAAGTCGAAAGCGGTGTGTCGGTGGCCGGCTTGATCACGCACGCGTTGCCCGCGACCAGCGCCGGAAAGAGCTTCCACGACGGAATTGCCATAGGGAAGTTCCACGGCGTAATCAATCCCACCACGCCCACCGGCATACGCACGCTCATCGCGAATTTATTTTGCAACTCCGAGGGCGTTGTCTGGCCGAAGAGCCGCCTTCCCTCACCCGCTACATAAAACGCCTCGTCGATTGCTTCTTGCACGTCGCCGCGCGTCTCGGTCAGCACTTTGCCCATCTCGCGAGTCATCTCGCGTGCGTATTGCTCCTTGCGCTCTTTCAGCAGCAGTCCGGCGCGCGCCAGTACCTCCGCCCGCTTGGGCGCTGGCGTCAGCCGCCACGAGGCAAATGCTTTTTTCGCGGCGGACACGGCCAACGCCACATCGTCTGAGTGGGACGAGGGAAACGCGCCCACCACATCCGTGTGGTCGGCGGGGTTCAGGTTGAGAATCGACTTTCCGCTCACCGCCGGCAGCCATTGGCCGCCAATCAGATTGTGATACGTGGGATAGGACATGGGAACCTCTTAACGCAGTGGACAGTGGTCAGTGCCCGAATAGAAGAGCCTAGCCTAGTACTACAGTTGTAGATCTTTTATCCGGAGGAAGCAGGTGGTTTCAGCCCACTGAAAAAATGCCAATAAATCGTGGCCTGTAGGCCTCGAAATCGGTGATCTGGAACAAATACAACTGTAGTACTAAGCCACTTCCGCGAACAACTGAGTGTATCGCACGGGTGACCAGGCTGGCACCTTGTTTCGCACCCGGCTGAAGGGCGCGATGCCGTTTTGGCCCGCTGCCGTACAATAGGCCTTGAGGTAATATCGGTCTCCCCATGTCCATGAATAGTTACCCATCCCGCTCTTCGCGGTCGCACGGTTTCCGTTCGCTGTTCAGTATGTTTTCCAGCGATCTGGCCATCGATCTGGGCACCGCCAACACGCTGGTCTACGCGGCCGGCAAGGGCATCGTCGTCAATGAGCCCTCGATTGTAGCCATCAACAAGAACACCGGCGAGGTGGAAGCCGTGGGCAAAGAGGCCAAGGAGATGCTGGGCCGCACGCCCGGCAACATCGTGGCCATCAAGCCGATGAAAGACGGTGTCATCGCCGACTTCAAAGTCACCGAAAAAATGCTCAATTACTTTATCCAAAAGGCCCACAACCGCAAGATGCTCGTCCATCCGCGCATCGTCATCGGCGTGCCTTCGGAGATTACCCAGGTGGAAAAGCGCGCGGTCGAGGATTCGGCCTACCGCGCCAAGGCCAGCGAGGTTTATCTCGTCGAGCAAGCGATGGTGGCGGCCATCGGCGCCGGGCTGCCCATTACCGAGCCTTCGGGCAACATGGTCGTCGACATCGGCGGCGGCACCACGGATATTGCGGTCATCTCGCTCTCCGGTATCGTCTACTCGCGCTCCGTGCGCATGGCCGGCAACCAGATGGACGAGGCCATTACCAACTACCTCAAGCGCAAGTACAACCTGCTGATCGGCGAGCGCACCGCGGAGCACGTGAAGATGGAAATCGGCTCGGCCTTCCCGATGGACAAGCCCCTGACGATGGAGATCAAGGGCCGCAACCTGATCGAAGGCGTGCCCAAGACCATCACCATCGACGACAGCGAGATTCGCGAGGCCCTCGGCGAGTGCATCGCAGTGATCATGAACGCCATTCGCGTGGCTCTGGAGCGCACCCCGCCCGAGCTGTCGGCAGACATTTCAGACCGCGGCATCGTTCTGACCGGCGGCGGCGCGCTGCTCAAAAATCTCGACAAGCGCATCCGCGAAGAGACCGGCCTGCCCGTCTCCGTAGCCGACGATCCGCTCGCCTCAGTGGTGCTCGGAACCGGAAAAATGCTCTCCGACTTCAAGCTGCTGCGCAAGATCAAGATCGACTGAAGCAGCGATCAGTGGTCAGTGGTCAGTTTTTGCCCCCCAGGTCTCGCTTTTGAGACCTGGGAGACCACGAACCTCAACCAGCATTTACCTGATCACAGTCCACTGGGAGAGCACGCACCTGCAAGTGCCCCAGACTATTTCACGGTACGCACCACCAGCACCCGGCTGGCGTTATCGACGAACTCCTTGGCTCCGGGACGCGCGGCATCCTTACCCGTGCGAAAATCAAAGACCGACACTGTACCCGGCTTGTCGCTACGCTCCTCCGAGGTCCATATGCGCGTGCAGGTCGGATGGATCAATTCCGTCAGATGGATCTCATCCGCGAAAGCGCCCAGTTCGTCCACCGCCGACGGGCAAAACGTTCTGCGCGTTTTGGCCTTGTCGTACAAGCCCGACAATTCAGCCAGCGTCGGCAGCCGCCAGTCCGAGTAGCCTGCCACGCGATCATCCGCCGCAAATTTTTTCGCGTCGGGCCAGCTCAGCGCCGATCCATTGTCGCGATTCATCCACATTAGCTTGGTCTTGGTATCCAACACCGTTCCGTCATCGTATGAGGTGAACTGGCCGTCGCTGCCAATCTCCTTGGGCGTCTTGTCGACATGAGCAGCAGCCGGCGGCGTTTTGGGCGCGGGCAGATCAGTGCCGCCCTTGGCAGCCAGAAGATCCTGAATCTCTTTCTGGTTCCACACAACCGCGGAGTGCATCGGCGACCAGCCTTCATTGTCCAGGGCGTTGATCTCCGCTTTGCTGGCCAAGAGCAGTTCGACAATATCCTTGTTGCCTTTGGCCGCCGCCAGGTGCAGAGGAGTCGATCCATTCTTGGCTTTGGCGTTGACATCCGCTTTGTTGGCCAAGAGAAATTCCGCCACGTCCTTGTGGCCGTTGAATGCGGCGATGTGCAAAGGTGTCTGTCCGTACTGCTCGTCCTTGCTCATCACCAGCTCAGGATGCTCTTTGACCAGCGATTGGACCTTGGCCAAATCGCCAGCGCGGGCCGCATCGTGGATCGGGCTACAAAAACCCGGAGCGCCTGCGGCCAGCGCGGCCACTCCCAGCAGCAAGGTTGCAAAACGGTTGCGGAAGGTGAAGCGGATGCTATGGCTTTGGAAGGTTTTCATTTCAGAGAGGTCTCCAAGTAAGTTGTTAATTCGACCATATTTTATCAACTTCGCAGGCTTTGGCAAATCCGGCGCTGGAAGCAATCCAAGGCAATCGCCTAAGGGAATCCCCACGGTCTCGTTACTAATTAATTACCTGCAAAATCTTTACGCCAAAATATATATTTTAGGGGGGGAGGGGGGGGGGCGAAAAGGTACA
>Ga0181520_10004291_pt1 | contig 24041 bp, 18 predicted proteins | sample PEATcosm2014_Bin_29_FD_132451 | JGI IMG/M metagenome (GOLD analysis project Ga0181520, IMG submission 132451) | Peatland microbial communities from MTU Mesocosm Facility, Houghton, MI, USA - PEATcosm2014_Bin02_30_metaG | ecosystem: Environmental > Terrestrial > Soil > Wetlands > Peat | place...
GAAAACGGCGGCCACCGGTCAGGTAACAGGAGAAATCGAATGGATTCCCAATTTTGAAATTACAACCAAAAATCCGGTGCCGGTAAAACATGACAAACTGCTTTATCCCGGCACCACGGCCTGCCCTGGCTGCGGCATGGCGCTGGTCGTGCGTAAAGTCGTGGAAGCCTTCGGGCAAAACACCGTGCTGGTGGAGAATATCGGCTGCGGCGCCTGGAATGCCGCCCAGGGTATGGGCAGTATAACCGGGATTGGCCTGGCCGCTTTCCCCTCGATGCCATTACCCAGCGGCTCGGCATGTGCCACGGGGATTTCGCTCGGATTGAAAGAAAAAGGACAGGAAGACACCAAAGTGGTACTCATCGGCGGCGACGGCAGCCTGGGGGATATCGGGTTTACAGCGTTATCCGGCGCGGCCGAAAGAAACTCCGATTTCCTCTGTGTTACGGAAGACAATGAAGCCTATGCCAATACCGGCATCCAGCGCAGCGGCGCCACGCCGCAGTATGCCTGGACCACCACCACGCCGGTCGGGGAAGCCGAGAAAGGTAAAAGCACGCCCCGTAAAGACATGCCGCTGATTATCGCTGCCCACCGCGTGCCCTACGTCGCCACCGCTTCCCTGGCCTATATGGATGATTTTATGAAAAAACTGGCCAAAGCCAGGCAAATGCGCGGTTTCCGGTACATCCATGTTTATACGCCGTGTCCGACGAGCTGGCGTTTCCCACCGGAAAAAATGATCCAGGTCTCCCGCCTCGGCGTTACCACCGGTATTTTTACACTTTACGAAATCGAAGACGGCAAACTGACGATTACGGTCAAGCCGGAAAAATTCAAGCCGGTCGGTGATTATTTGAAACTGCAGGGACGGTTCTCCCACCTGACCGATGAGGACATTGAGAAAATCCAGCACGACGTCGATATTGCGCAGGCACAGATGTACGATTGGGAGAAAAGCGGATTGAGCTTGCCGGTCGCCAGCGGCTGATACTTGACATAATAAGTAATATCTTAACTTAGACTGTTTGGAGTAAATCATGGCGGTAATCAAATTACCCCAACTCGCCTGGCATAGCCGGAGCGAAGCTCAATATCGCCTTCCCGATAACTGGCAGGTGGAAACCTGTCAGATGAACGGTTATGAACTGCCGGCGATGACGCCCTCCGCAATCCGCCATGCGCTGGATAATCCCATCGGCGCAAAACCGCTCAAAGAATTGGCCAAAGGCAAACAGCAGGTCGTTATCCTTTTCGACGATGTGTCGCGGGTTACCCGTACTTTTGATTTTATCCCCCATGTTCTGCAGGAACTGGCCGAAGCGGGGATTGCCGATGAAAATATCCGTTTTATTTGCGCCACCGGGTGTCACGGCGCGCTGTCCCGCCTCGATTTTGTGAAGAAACTGGGCAAGGACGTACTGAGACGTTTTCCGGTTTATAACCATAATCCTTTCAACAACTGCGTCTTTATCGGCAAAACAAAAACATTCGGCACACAGATCTCCCTCAACGCCGAGGTGACGAAATGCGACTTGAAAATTGCCGTCGGCGGCATCGTGCCGCACGGAATGTCCGGATTCGGCGGCGGCGGTAAAATCATCCTGCCGGGCGTCGCATCATTTGAAGCCACGCAGCACAACCACCATATCGCGCAGTTCGAACTGCCGCCGGGCAAGGCCGGCGTGGGCAACTTTGACGATAACCCGGTCCGGATGGATATTGAAGAAGCCGCCGAGATGGCCGGTCTGGATTTCATTATTAACGTGCTCTACAACCGGTGGGGCGAGACTGCCCGGGTTTTCGCCGGAGGTTTAAAACCGGCTTACGCCGCCGGCGTTGCGGAGAGCAAGACACATTACTTCACGCCGTCGGTTCACGACAAAGATATCGTGATTGCCAACGCCTTCGTCAAAGCCTCCGAAGCCAGTTCCTGCCTGAACATCGCCTATCCGGCCGTGGGGCACAAGGGCGGGGACGTGGTGCTCATCGCCAACGAACCGGCCGGACAGATTGTACATTACATGTTCGGCGCTTTCGGCTGCGAAATCTGCGGGCCGGAATACAAAGTGAAAGCGCTGCCGGCTAAAGTTAAGCGGTTGATTATCTATTCCGAATATCCGGATATCGCCGGGCGCAGCACATTCCCCAAATCGGAAAAAGTGATATTCATGGACAAATGGGATGATGTGCTAAAAATCCTCGCCGCTGATTATCCCGCCGCTGCCAGTGTCGCGGTTTTTCCCTACGCCGAAATGCAGTACACGAAATAACTTTAACCCCAAAGGAGGGCATTTCCTTGGATGCGCTTAAACTGAACGAAAAAGATACCATCCGGGTGACGGAATCAAATCTGCGTGCTACCACGGTTGCCATTTTTGAAAAAATGGGTGTGCCGAAAGACGACTGCCGCCTGGCCGCCGATGTCCTGGTTACTGCCGACCTGCGCGGCGTGGCCAGCCACGGCGTCTCCAACATCCTGCAGCGGTATGTCGGGTTTTACAAAGACAAACTGGTTAATCCCACGCCAGATTGGAAAATTATACGGGAGTCGCCGGCAGTGGCCAGCATTAACGCCGACGGCGGTCTGGGAATCATCATCGCCCCGAAAGCGATGCAAATCGCCATCGAGAAAGCGCGCAATGTCGGCGTAGGGATGGTCACGATTCAGAACGGGCGCCATCTCAGCATGGCTTCGTATCACGCGATGCTGGCCTTAAAACACGATATGATTGGGATGTGCATGACTTCCACGATGCCGTTCATGATTCCCACTTTCGGCGCCGAGCCGCGGTTGGGCACAAATCCCATCGCTGTTGCTGCCCCCGCAGACAGGGAGGCTCCTTTTGTTTACGATGCCGCTACGACCGTTGTAGCGAATAACAAGGTTACTCTGGCTCGCCGCATGGGCGTCAAATTACCCCCCGGTTGGGTGGCTGATGCCGAGGGCACTCCCATCATGCAGGAAGTTGAACCGCCCGTGCCCGGCGTCGATCGGCTGCTGCCTTTAGGCAGTACCAAGGAAATGGGCTCGCACAAAGGCTACGGTCTGGCCGGTGTCGTCGATATTTTCAGCGGCATCCTGACCGGCGGCGGCTACGGCGCCAACAACGGCGGCAATCACGTCTGCAACCACTGTGTCGTGGCTTATAATATCGAGACTTTCATGGATGTGGCGGAGTTCAAACGCACGATGGACGAATGGCTGGTAATGCTGAAAACCACCAAACCCGCGCCCGGCCACGACCGCGTGCTGTATCCGGGCCTGCCGGAAGCCGAATGTGAGAAAGAGTATAAGGCGAAAGGCATCCCGCTGCATCATGAAGTGGTGGAGTGGCTGCGCAAAACCTGCACCGAACTGAAAGCGGCCTGTTACGTGTAAATAACATTAAGGAGTCTTATTATGGACCATGTCAAAATAGACCAGGAACGCACCGTCAGTGACATCGACCGTAATATTTTTGGCGGTTACCTGGAAAATCTGGTCTACGGCGGGATTTATTATCCAAAATCTCCTTATGCCGACAAAAACGGGCTCCGCAGTGACGTGTTTGAAGCCTTGCAGCGGATGAAATGTCCCAACCTGCGTTTCCCGGGCGGCAATTTAGCCTCCGGTTACCGCTGGATGGACGCAGTCGGGCCTGCGGCCGAACGTCCCGCGCACCACGACCTGGCCTGGAATTCCGTTGTTAGCAATCAATTCGGCACGGATGAATTTATGCTATATTGCCGCCGATTGGGAACCGAGCCTTATATTTGTGTGAATTGCGGCGACGGCGACATGCGGGAAGCCGCCGATTGGGTGGAATACTGCAACGGCAAAGGCGATTCATATCTGGCGAAATTACGCGGTAAAAACGGAAGCGAGGCGCCGTACAACGTCAAATACTGGGGCATCGGCAATGAAGTTGACGGGCCGTGGCAAATCGGATTTAAAACCCCGCAGGAATACGCCCGGGCCTGCACCGAATTCAGCAAAGTGATGAAACTGGTAGACCCGGATATCAAACTCGTGGCGTCGGCCGTCAGCCTCTGGGACGACCATTCACTGCCACCGGACGCTTTGCCGGCGAAAAGTGAGTGGGTGGAACGCGCGCAATTGATGCTGGAGCAGGCCGGCGAGCGCATTGACTATATGGCGCTGCACCGCTACGCCCATCTGCACAACGACGATTTATTCGAAAACTACATGGCTTTCATGAAGGATTTTGACGAGCATCTTACCGCTTACGACGGCTTAATCCGTTCCGTTTGCCTGGAACGTGGCATCAAACACCATATCGCCATCGCGATCGACGAGTGGGGCGTTTCCCGTCATCCCCGCGTGCAGCGTACAGAGAAAATGATTGTCAACACCGTCGATGCGATGATGACCGCCCAGCATTTCAATTCCTTTATCCGCCACGCGCATTCGGTACGCCTGGCGAATTTTACCGGTACGCTGACTTCGATGGGGGTGCGCTTAATCCGCATCGATAAACATGTCCTGCTGGAGCCTAATTTTTATCCCGTCGAGCTGTACAGCCGCACCTGTGGGCAGCAGGCGCTGGATGTTTTCTGGGACGGCGAAACTTTCTCCGGCACCTACAAGAACCGCACTTATTCCGGCATCCGCACCCTCGATATTGCCGCCACACTGGACGAATCCCGCAAGCAACTGGTGGTTTATGTGGTCAACCAGACCGCATCAAAAGCGACCGATGCCGCGATTTCACTTGCCAGCGGGGAATTTGCCGGCGATGTCCGGGTATCCGTCATCAATGGGCCGGATATCAAGTCTCAGAACACCGACGAAAATCCCCTTCAGGTCATTACGCGGGAATCCGCCGCCAAAGCCTCGGGGAAAACGTTCAATTACACTTTTGAACCGCACTCCGTGACGGCGCTGGTTTGCGACGTCCGTTAATATTCGTTGAAGCGTGAACTAAAGAGGGTTGTGGACATTTGCAACCATACCCTTTTTTGTTTATCAAACGCCTGCGAATTCCGGAAAAACCGCCGCTGGCGGAAAATCTTTTACGTGGAATTTACGATGTCAACCATTGACTTATTTACACAGACGGACTAGCATTGGGCTAGATTCCAGTCGTAACGGTATTCGGCTAAATGATACCTTTGTCATCAAAATAATCACTATCCGGATAGAAGGAGTGTTGACAACATGGTGACGCTGGAAAAGCAGCTCGGTGAAGCCATTTATTCTCAAATCAATCAGCTTGCAGACCGGATGGTTGCTTTACAGCAATCGCAAAGGTTGGATATTTCACCGCAGTACGGACTCAATGACAAGAAATACCGTGAATACGGACAGCAAGACCTCTATCAGTTGGCGGAAGCGATGATAGCCAATAACCCGCCGCAGTTCGCCGGATATATCCTCTGGCAGCGTTCGATGCTGCGGGGCCATAGTGTCCCGGACTTCTTTACTGAACTGCAGCTGCAAACCGAACAGACTGTGCTCACCGGCGCTTTAGCCGCAGAATATCACCCGGCAATTAGCCGCTTCCTTCAAGCCGCCGTGCAGGCTCTTCACGCACCGGAGTCCCCGGTTCAATCGTTTATCCCGGCTACTCCGTTCCGGGAGTTGGTTGAGCAATATCTGAAAACGCTCCTGGCCGGAGACCGCGCTGAAGCCGCGGAGATTATTACCCGGGCGGTCGACACCCAATGCAGCATCCGGGATATCTATCTGCAAGTTTTCAAACCAAGCCTCTATGAAGTGGGCAGACTGTGGCAAACGGGTCAGATTACAGTCGCCCACGAACACTTTTTCAGCGCAGCTACACAGCTCATCATGTCCGAACTGTACCCGCGTATTCATCAGCATGCTGCTAAAAACGGACGCGTGGCAGTGGCCGCCTGTGTATCCGGCGAATTGCACGAAATCGGTTTGAGAATGAGCGCCGACCTGCTGGAACTGGAAGGCTGGCGCACCTGCTATCTGGGTGCCAACATGCCGGCCTTGAGTGTCATTGAAATGATCCGGGAGAAAAAAGCCCGGCTTTTAATTTTATCGATGTGCCTGCCGATTAACGGCCCGGCACTGCGGGAAATGATTTCAATCGTTCGTAAACAAATGGCGAACGATGTTAAAATCATCATCGGCGGCTATAGCATTTCATCTGACCCAATTTATGCCGCTGCTTTCGGCGCGGATGCGGTTGCCCTGGGCGCGGGGGATGCTCCGGAAATCGCAGTCCGGTTAATGGGGAGGTAAAACCAATGGCGGATGAGAACAAACTGCCCGAATTTTATTCTTCCGACGATATGCGCTGGCATGAAGCTATCAGCAGCCTGATGAATGAACTGCTCGCGACCAAGCGCGATTTGCAGCAAAAAACCACCGAATTGCAGGAAGCCCTGGACCATGTAAAACAACTGAAAGGCTTGCTGCCGATTTGCGCGTCCTGTAAAAAAATCAGGGATGAAAAAGGCTACTGGCAATCCGTGGAACAATATGTCTCCGCCCATTCGGAAGCGCAATTCAGCCATGATATCTGCCCGGAGTGTTTGAAAAAGCTGTATCCGGCATACTTCCACGAAGAGGAAACGGAAAAATCACCGGACAAACCCGGCCAATGACCGCAGTGCCCGGTTTTACTTCGCCTCTCGCACCAGTTTCATTGTGGCGGCGATTTTTTTCTGTTCGGCGGTTTTAAAATTAACAATGCTGCGGCTCTTGTGATTTTTCAAAAATTCCTGCATCGATTCGAACAACAGCGTTAAGGTGCGCTGGCCGGTTTGCATCGTGGCCCCGGCCAGGTGCGGCGTCAGGCTGACATTATTCAATTTGAGCAGCGGGTCGTCTTTACTTAGCGGTTCCTGCCAGAAAACGTCCAGGGCTGCGCCTTTAATCTGCTTCGTCTGCAGCGCTTTAATCAAAGCTTCCCGTTCAATCAGGTCGGCACGCGCGGTGTTAATCAGGTAAGCGGTGGGCTTCATCATTTTCAATTCTGCCTCGCCGATAATATTCTGCGTTTCCGGCGTGAGGCGACTGTGCAATGAGACAAAATCCGATTGGCTCAGGAGTTCCTTGAGTTCCACCCGTTTCGCCCCGTATTCCTCCAGAACTTCATCCGGGATGTACGGGTCGTAAGCCAGTATTTTAACATCAAATCCTTTTAGTCTCTCGGACAGTTTCTGGGAAACAGCGCCGAAGCCGATCAACCCGATTGTTGAGCCGTATATTTCCGAAGGGTGCGTTTCCGGTTTCCACCACTGTCCGTTCTGCAACGCGTTGTAGCCGATGCTGGTATTCCGTGACACCACCAGCATGTGCGCCAGGGTAAATTCCGCCACAGCGTTGGCGGTCCGGCCGGAATTATTAAACACGATGATATTCCGATGGCTGGCCGCCTCGACGTTGATATTTTCGACTCCTCCCCGCAGGCAGCCGATTATTTCCAAGTTTTTCGCTTTTTCGATTGCTTCGCGCGTGACCGGCGCAAAATGGGTGATGATTATTTCCGGGTCGAATTCCTTGATTGTCTCCAGAATGCCGGGGATGGGTATTCCCACTTCCGGACCGTTCTTCTCGATATTCAGGTTTTCTTTGGAAAATACATCCCGGGCGGTAGGCGGCCATTTCAGGTAACGGATTTCGGCTCCGGGAAAAGTATTTTTCAGCACTTTGCCCAACTGTTGTTCCCCGATTACCATATCGGTCAGACCCAGAATTCTCATCTTATTTTCCTTTTCGTTACCCCAGGTAATAAAGTTCCTGATTCAACGGTTTCAACGCTTTGACTAACCGCCGGTAGGTTTCATGCTGCCGCCGGTATTTCCGATGAATTTCAGGCCGCGGCCGGTAAGTCGCTTCGATTTTGACCGTGGCTTTAATTGCCTCTTCGTATGAATTATAAACCCCTGTTGCCGTTCCTGCCAGTATTGCCGCTCCCAGTGCCGAAGCTTCGGCCACGGCGGGTACTTCTACTTTCTTGCCGCTGATATCCGCTTTCAACTGCAGCCACTTTGGCGATTTGGTTGGTCCGCCGAATGTCCGGATAACCGCGGTCGGTGTATCGTTGAATTCTTCCAGACGTTCTAGCAGTAACGTAATTTCGTGGGTTATTCCTTCTACTGCCGCCTGGAGCATTTGCGGCCGTGTGGTATCCAGGGTTAATCCCAGAATTGCCCCCCTGGCCGCGGCGTCGCCGGCGCTGCCGGCAAAATAGGGGATCGCCATCATTGTGCCGCCGCTAAAACTCAAATGCTCGAACATGGTATCATAGGCATTTTCCTTTTCGTTGTGAGGCGATTCCAGTTCATCGCGGAACCAGCGTACAATCGAGCCGCTGGTGGCTAAGGCCGCACTGACCACATCGGTATCTTTGAACAGATAGCAATTGGAATTAATGTCCCTTTTCAGTGCCTTTTGTGTCAGCACAGGCTTGGATTTAACGAAGGCCACACGTTCAAAAGTGCCGGCCGCATCGGCGGCGATTTGCGGCGTCGCTTGCGTAATCCCTGCCCCCAGTATGCCGCAGTGGGCATCATACCCGCCGGCGACAACTTTTACCCCGTTCGGCAAATCCAGCAAGTCCCTTGTTGCGGGTCCGATTTCACCGAGCAGAGCATCGGCGGGCACAGTTTGGCTGAACATCGCGCGGTGCAAACCGAATTCGCGCAGCAGCGCATCGGAATAATCCTGTTTACGTACATCATAAGGCAGACTAGAGGCCGCGGTGGCATAATCCACAACGTCCGGAAATCCTAATTTCATGCGGATATATTCGGAGAAGGTCATGAATTTCCAGGTCCGCCGGAATATTTCCGTTTTATGTTTTTTCAGCCAGAGGATTTTACATAAGCCGCTGGCCGGACGCAGCCGTCCGCCCCTGATTTTGAAATATTCCTTTTCTCCGATTGTGTCTTTAACGAGGTCGGATTCTGCGGTTGCCCGGTTATCCTGGGAGAGGATGCCGCGGTACAGCGGAGTCCCGTTTTGCTGCACCGGCACAATATTGTTGGACATGCAGGAAAGACAAACGGCCTTGATTTGCTTGCGATGCCTGCCGGTAATGTCACGTACCGTTGCCACGCAGGCTGCCCAGATGACTTCCGCATCCAATTCCGCCCAGCCGGGCCGGGGATGAACCATACGGTATTCGCGGTAGGAGGACGCGATTACCTCTCCGGTCCCGGTAAAAAGGACGGCTCTGGTACCGCCGGTACCGATATCAACGCTGAGCAAGGCCATGTTCCCTTCCCCGCTCCGTTATTTCATTTTCGCAATGGCTTCCTGGACGGTCGCGCCGTTATGCACCAGTTCCTTCAAGGCGTTTACCATCAATGTCGGGTTTTCACTCTGGAAAACGTTACGTCCGAAAGCGACCCCGGCCGCGCCGGCATCCATCGCATCTCTCACACCCTGGAAAACAGCCGGCAGTTCGCCGGCGGCGCCGCCCAGAATAATCACTGGGATAGGTACATTGGCCAGCACCTCTTTAAACGATTTCGGGTCGCCGGTATAGGTAGTCTTAATCACGTCGGCGCCGCATTCCAACGCCATGCGGCAAGCCTGACCGATATATTCCGGAGCCGCCTCTTTGTCCGGGGGAACCTGTTCGCCCCAGGCGACCGCTTCCACCATGAATGGGATGCCTTTCTGGCGGGCCCGCTGCGCCAGGTAAGCGGTATTCTTCATATTTTCCAGCATCCCGGCACCGTCCGTCTGCCCGATGACCAGGATGTTCTTGATTGCCCGGGCTCCCATCTCGACAGCAAAATCAAAATCGAAGACCTGCGTCGGTCCGGCAAATTTCGGTTTGCGTACCAGTGTCACCAGCGTGGCAATCGGCACAACCCTGGGATATTTCACAAACAAGTCCGCGCAGAGGTGAATCAACGGCGGGCTCATTAAAACGCCGTCAGGCTGGGCGGCGATAAATTTTTCGGCCAGTGTCCGGGGATTTGGACTGTATATCTTGCCGCCAATACCGTGGTCGAAAGCGACGACGACACTTTTCCCTGTTTTACTGTTTAAAATGCTATTCTTAGACGCTACCATTTCCCGCTCCTGTTGTTTACATTCTTTGTAGGAATTGTAGCCAATCGGGCAATCAGTGTCAAACTTTGGCGCCATTAAAATCATATTGTTTCGCTTGCCGGTGCCCCGGTTTTTCTTGACAAAAAAATGTGCCGGTGTTAGTATCCCTGCCATAAAGTTGCTTTTCTTTTTTTCAATATAAATTCACCGCCCGAACTAAAAGGAGATTACATGGCAGCGTTCACCAAACTTTTTGAGCCAGGAATGATGGGCAAAGTTGAGCTGAAAAACAGGATTATCATGGCCCCCTGCGGCACGCACTACTCGACACATTACGGAATCGTCAGCGACCGGCAGCTGGCTTATTATGCCGAGCGCGCCAAAGGCGGCGCCGGCCTGATTATTATTGAGGGCGCCAGTACCCGCAAAATCGGGAAGCCCAGCCGGATTCTGGTTAACGATGACAAATATATCCCCAATTTGAAAAAACTAGCGGACGTGATTCACCAGGCAGGCGCTAAAGCCGTGATGCAGATGAGCAGTCACCAGGGCAGCTACGATGAAGTTGACCCGGCCTCTCCTTCCGGGATTCCGCATCCGTATGCCGGCTGGTCTCCGTCCATCCCCAAACACGCCCGGGCGATTACGGTGCCGGAAATGGAAGAACTGGTGGTGGAATACGGCGAGGCGGCTCGAAGAGTGATGGCAGCCGGTTTTGACGGCGTAATGATTCACGGCGCCAACGGCTATCTCGCCTGCGAGCTGCTTTCCCGCGTTTTCAATAAACGGACCGATGCCTACGGCGGCGACCTCAGAGGCCGGGCCAAGTATTTACTGGATACGATACGGGAAACCAGGCGAAAAACCTCGCCCGATTTTCCGGTTATCCTGCGGCTGATGGGTTCGGACCGGCTGTCCAAAATCGGCGGGACTGACGGTTGGAGCATCAAAGAGTGCGTGGAGTTGTGTAAAATCGTCGAAGAGAACGGCGCGACTGCGGTGAATATCACCAGCGGGTCGGCGGTAACGCCTGAATGGTCCGGGCCCGCGTATTTTATGCCTTCCGGCTGCAATACCGACATTACGGAAGCAATTAAAAGAAGCGGCGCCAAAATCCCTGTTTGGATTACCGGCAAAGTGATGAACCCCGATTTAGCGGAAGAAATTCTGCGGGACGGCAAAGCCGATTTTATCGTGATGGGGCGGGCTTTAATCGCCGACCCATATTGGCCGGCCAAAGTGAAAGACAGCAGACTTGACGACATCGTACCGTGTATCTGCGACAGCCGCTGCCGTGAAGATGTAATGATTGATTTTGTGCCGATGTCCTGCACAGTCAATCCGATTGTCGGCCGGGAAAAAGAATTCCAGGCAAAACTGCCGCGTGTTACTAAAGTGAAAAAAGTCCTGGTCATCGGCGGCGGTCCGGGCGGTATGCAGGCCGCCATTATCGCCGCCCAAAAAGGGCATAAAGTCACCCTCTGGGAAAAGAGCGATGCCCTCGGCGGGCAATTGATATTAGCCGCCGTCCCGCCGGACAAACAGGACTTATTGGATTACCTGAGCTACCTGAAAAACCAGGTTGCTAAAGCCGGCGTGAACATCGTGCTGAATAAAGAAGCGACCCCGCAGGCGGTGGAGAAATTCGGCCCGGACGCGGTCATCGTTGCGGTGGGGTCTACTCCCTGGGCGCCGCCCATTCCCGGCATCCATGGGAAAAATGTCTTGAATTGCCGTGAGGTGCTGTCCGGGAAGAAAAAAGCCGGCAAGAAAGTTGTCGTCATCGGCGCCGGGCCCGTCGGCTGCGAGACCTGCTACTTCCTGGCGGAGACAAAAGGCGCGGATGTTACGTTGACTTTCCCCGAACCGGCCATCGAAGCCAAGTTCTGGATGTTTAAGAAATATTTTCAGGATAAACTGGCCAAAGATAACATCCGGGTATATCCCCACGTGCAATTTAAAGAAGTCACACCCAAAGGCGTTGCAATCGTTACTGAAGACGGCAACGACGTTTTTCTGGACTGCGATACCGTAGTTTTATCCACCGGTTCGACACCGGATACCGCTTTGAGTGAAGCGTTGAAGGGGAAATACGCGGATTTTGCGGCAATCGGCGACTGCGTCCAACCACGCAAGATACGCGAGGCGGTAGAAGAGGCAATGTGGGCAGCCGCCGCGCTTTAATCATGGTCAGTACTCTCTCCCCCCGGAGTGCATTTCTCCAAAATGCGCGAGGTACTCAGGACAAAGGTCATGAGTATAGTGGGAGAGAGCTAGAGACAGGGGTCCATTAAGGTAATATAAGACTAGTAATCAGGAGTTGAGAAATGATAATCGATGATTTAGTCCGCGGTTCAATCGACATGCACTGCCACCATTCCCCGGCGATAATTATCCCCGGCCGCATGGACGCCTGGGAAACCGCTAAACAGGCGCGCCAGATGGGGATGCGGGCACTTGTTTTGAAAAGCAGCTATTTCCCAACGGCGCCCATCGCGGATATCGTCAACCAGCTTGTCCCGGAGCTGAAATGCTTCGGCGGTATTTGCCTGGATTATGAAATCGGCGGGCTGAATGTCATCGCGCTGGAGACTTCGGCAAAGATGGGCTGTAAAATGGTCTGGATGCCGACCCATTCCTCGCTCAACTCCAGGGCGAACATGCGGAAACTGCCCGGCGCCAGCCTCGAAGGCGACGGATTCTCCATCCTGGATTCTAATGACAAATTAGTGCCGGAAATAGACAAAATATTAACAATCGTCAAACTGTATGATATGGTGCTGGCGAACGGCCATATTTCACCGAAAGAAACTTTCGCTTTGTTCGCCGCCGCGCAGAAAAAGGGCATTGATAAGCTGGTGGTAACTCACGGCCTGTGGACGAACGGCATGGTTCGTTTCACGCTGGACGAATTGAAACAGCTGGGGCAAATGGGCGCATACATCGAAAATTGTTATGTGGGATTTTTACCCACCGATTTCCGCAACGACCCCAAGCCGATGGCTGATGCCATTAAATACATCGGGGCGGAGCACTGCATCATGAGCACCGACCTGGGGCAGTATTATAACCCTTCGCCGGCCGAAGGGATGCGGATGTTCATCGCATTAATGCTCAAATACGGCATATCCGCGCCCGAAATCGAGTTTATGGCCAAAAATAACCCCGCGAAATTGCTGGGGCTGGACTAAACCAGGTTATTTCCATCCCGATGGAAATCGGGATCCAGAAAAGGTCGTGAACAGGAGATTGTTGTCTCAACAGACAGCTAATTTAAGTATTTAGAGAGGCGGATTCAGGATTTGTTTTTACCGGCAACCTGACCGTGGCTTTTCCCGGCGCCGTCACTTCTCCGCGCTGGTTTTCCGCCCAGACATCCAGGTCTACCAGGTGCTCGTTGTTCAATTCGTATTTTTTAGTAACTTTGCCTTTGATAAACTGGATATCGCCATAAACGTTGAAGCGCCGGTACTCGCAGTAAAGCGATTTCAAAAAGCCGTCGTCGCCCATCCAGTTCGTCACACCCTGGCTGACCCAGGAATTCCTCTGCGCACCGATATCGTAGGCGGCCGGAATGGCTATGCCTTTGGCGGCTTCCTCCTGTTCATGCACCTGGTCAATGGTTTCCCGCACACCGGTTTCCGGGTTTTTCCAGCCCCATGCCGGGTGTTTGCGCAGCGCGCGCATTTTAAACGAGTGTGTCTCGCCGCCCCCGCCGCGGGCGTGCTCCCAGGCCATCATTTCCCCTACGGAAAGCGGGCCTTTCACCAGTTGCGGCAGTTCGTCCCCGGTATTCACGTCTTCCCAGTAGCGTGGATTAGCGCCGCGCACCTCTTCGTTATCCACTAAATCCTCGACGTGTTTTTGCATTTCCTCGGTCAGCCAGTACTGCTTGATTTCCTTATATTTTCCCTGTTCCCGGGCGACCTTCCGCTCGGCGCGGATGCTCCAGCCGATGCACCGGGCAACGATTTCATCCCGCTGATTGCGGTAAACCCCTTCGGAATAGATAATCACCGTGCGCAGCGCGAATTCGCTTTTCTTCTCCACGATATCCACCGGGCGGTAGGTGCAGGTAATCGGCTCGTTGACTTTGACCGGTTTCATCCAGACCCAGTCCCAGCCCGAATGAAAAGAATGGACTCCGGGCAAGCCGCCAACCCTCATGCCGGTGACCCCGAGAATCGTATTCAGCGAGCAGGGCGGTGCAATAATGCAGCCGTATCTGGTTTTTTTCGCATATTCCTCGTCGCGGTAAAGTTTATTATTAAAATCTCCGATGCCGTCGCACCAGTGGGTGATGACGCCTTTACTCATCGTATGGTTGTGGGCTCCGAGGTATTCCCCTTTAAAATAAGAGCCGACCCTGGTTTTTAACTGTGCAATCCCTTCATCGGTAATCCGTGCCTGTCCTAATACCATTTATGTCCTCCGCGCCCGGGTATCAGTTGTTTTTCTAATTTTTGATAACTTTAGTATAGCTAATCGGGCGCACTAAAACCAGATACCTTGTTTTTTGTTGATATGTTGTTTATCAAAGGAATATAATCATTGCAATTCTACTAGGGCTGGAATCTGTTGATATCTTTGCCGGTGATTACCAGCCGGAGGTTATCTATGGTTGCGCTTGACATGAAAACGGTGATGCTGGCGAATATCATCATCGGCTTCATCGGCATGGTTGTCATGTTTATGTTATGGTATCAAAATCATGACAAATACTCCGGCATTGCGTATTGGGTGCTGGATTGGATATTGCTTACCGGCGGCATGGCATTAATCTCGCTTCAGGGCAACATCCCGCCGTGGGAGTCGATGATACTGAGCAACAGTATGATTGTCGGCGGTATGGCTATTCTTTATTTTGGATTGCGCAGCTTCGCCGGTAAAAAAAGCAGCCCGTTGCTTATTTCTTCAGTATTAGTTGGTTTTGCCGCGTTTGTAATCATTCACACGTATTTTACTGTTGTGGACGTTAACCTGACAGCCCGCAGTTTAAATACTGCCGGCGGCTTGTTATTGGGTTGTCTAATCGGCATGTGGCTGATGTTTAAAGAAGTGAGCCCGCAAATCCGCCGTATCTCAACGGGCACCGGCATCGCTTTCGGGGTGATTGCGTTGATTTGTGTGGCAAGGATTTTAGGATTTTCGCTGCTGCCGCAAGCCGGTAGTCAATTTTTAACTTCCGGAAAATTTGACACTACCATGGTAATGCTGTTAATGGGCGCCATCGTCTTCCTCGTTTTTAATCTGGTGTTGATGGTTACCCGCCGCCTCTATATCGAAACTGAGGAGATGGGAGACATCGTCAGCCGGAACGCGATGGAATTACAGACAGTTTTTAGGACAACCTCGGTCGGTTTCGGCATCATGGTTAACCGTATTTTTACGGAAGTCAACGAAGCTTACTGCCGGATAATCGGCTACTCCCGGGATGAATTAATCGGGCAGGAAGTCCGGATGGTTTATCCCACGGAGCAGGAATATCAGGCGGTTGGACAACTTTATCCGAAAGTCTCGGAAATTGGCGCGGTTACCACCGAAATCCGGTTAATTCGCAAAGACCGCGTAATCATCAATGCGATTTTAAATATTGCCGCGTTTGATAAAAATGATTTAAACAAGGGGATTATATTTTCAGTAACGGATATCACCGACCGCAAAAAATTGGAAGAAAAATCCAATTACCTCGCTACTTTCCCGGAGTTGAACCCGTATCCCGTTCTGGAATTGGATGCTCAAGGCAATCTGAAATATCAAAACCCGGCAACGAAGATTATTTTTCCTGATATTGCTGTTTTAGGACCCCGTCATCCTTTCTTAGCAAATTGGGCGCAGGTTGTTAAAGATCTCACGGATGCTGATCGGTCAAATACCGTGATTCGTGAAATTCAGGTCGGCCATGAGTACTATGAGCAGATGATTTCTCCCTTAACGAACAATCAGATACGCATTTACGCCCGGAAAATAACCAAACGCAAAGAAGCCGAGGAAGCGTTACGTCAGAGCGAACAAAAGTATCGCATGATTGTCGAAAATACATTAGACATAATATTCACAACCAACCAACGTGAAGAATATATATATGTTTCTCCGTCAGTTAACAATATTCTCGGTTACAGTCCAGCAGAGCTTATCGGCAAACCTTTCATTGACTTTGTGCATCCCGAGGACATCCCGATTTTAAAAAATGAAATTAATAACACTTACTCAGCCGGATATAAATTCAGTTCGGAAATAGAATACCGCCTCCGGCATGCTTCCGGCGAATGGCGCTGGGTTATTTCCAGTGGTACCAGAGTTGTTGACATAAAAGGTGATTTCCTCTATTTCAACGGAATTATCAAGGATATCACCGAAAGGAAACAGGCGGAAGATTCCCTCAGGCTTACTGAACAGAATCTCCGTAACTCCATCGACCGTTCTTTCATCGGTACCTATATCCTCAATATCGACCAGGGCACGGTCTATGTAAACAAGGCGTTTATGGATATTTTTGGTTATAAAAATATCGAAGAGGTAAAAACCGGACCGCCGCATACGCATTTCACAACCGAATCCTATGCCAAATGGGCTCTGCGTCATGAGAAACTGATGCAGGGCATACCCTACCCCGATAACTATGAAGCAGACATCATCCGAAAAGACGGCGCTATTCGGCATCTGCAGGTTTACCGCCAGGATGTCTTCTGGGATGGTAAGATGCGGTATCAGGTTCTCTATCACGATATTACCGAGCGTAAACAGGCCGAAGATGCGCTTAAAGAGAGCGAGTCTCGTTTCCATGAGTTATATGAAAATTCCCCCATCGGTCTGTACCGGACAACCCCGAGCGGGCGTATTTTAATGGCCAATCCGGCGCTCATCGAAATGCTGGGTTATTCCGATTTCGCAGAACTGTCAAACCGCAATCTGGACAGCGGCGTCTTTGAACCGTCTTATCCGCGCAAACAATTTATTGAAAATATTGAAAGGAATGGCTTAATACAGGGTTACGAATACACCTGGAAACGTAAAAACGGGACGTCAATTCAGGTACGGGAAAATGCCCGGGCTATCCGGGATGCCAGCGGAAATATCTTGTACTTCGATGGTACCGTCGAAAATATCACGGAACGTAAGCAGGCTGAAGCGGCGCTGCTGGATTCTGAAACAAGGTACAAAACCCTTTTCGAATCGGCGGCCGAAGGAATTATGATTGCCGATGTCGCTACCAGACAGCAAAAATATGTCAATCCCGCCATTTGTAAATTGTTGGGTTACACGGCGGAAGAATTAACCGGGCTGAAGGTCAGCGATATTCACCCGCCCGGTTTACGTGATTTTGCCGAAGCGGAATTTGACGCCCAAACCAGGGGCGAAAAAACAATCGTTTCGCTCCCCTGCCTTAGAAAGGACGGCGCCATTATCTATATGGATATCAACGCGGTGAAGACCGTAATCAACGGAAGAGAGTGCAATGTCGGTTTCTTTACCGATGTCACCGCCCGGAAACAGACCGAAGATGCGCTCAAAGCTTCGGAGGAGAAATATTCTACGCTGGTGGAAAAAAGCGGTGATGGAATTATTATCCTTGATAACAGAACGGTGACATTCGCTAATCAAAAGATGGAGGAGATGACCGGTTATCAGGGCAGCGAGCTTTACGGCAAAATATTTACGGAACTAATTGCGCCGCAATATAAACAAATATTGGATGAAGGGTATCGGACGAGACAGGCTGGCAGCGTTAGTTCCCCCGCTTCTTATGAGCTGGAATTACTCACTAAAGACGGCCGCAAAATACCGGTGGATACAAAAGCCAATCGTATCCTGTTAGAAAGCAGATACATCGTGATGGTGACCATTCGCGATATTACTGAACGTAAGCAGGCCCAAGCGAAAATCCTGGCTTCGCTGGCCGAAAAAGAAACCCTCCTCAAAGAAGTGCATCACCGCGTCAAAAACAATATGCAGGTCATTTCCAGTTTGCTGCGTCTGCAGGAAGGACGGGTTAAAGACAAAGACGCGGCTGCGCTGCTGAAAGACAGTCAAAACCGGATTCAATCCATGGCGCTCGTTTATAACAAACTCTACCAGTCGGAGAACCTGGCCAGTGTCAATATGACGGATTATATCAAAGAACTGAGCGCCGGTTTAGTCAAGTCTTATGCGGTCAGTCCTGTCCGGGTTGCGGTTAATGTTGCGCAAAGTAATGTTTTCCTCAATGTGGATTCGGCAATTCCCTGCGGCATGATTATCAACGAACTGGTTACCAATTCGCTGAAATATGCTTTGCCCGGCAATCGCAAAGGTCTGATCACGATATCGTTAACAGAGAATGAAAAGGGGTTGCAGCTTACGGTTGGAGATGACGGTGTGGGGATTCCGGAAGGCGTCAGCCTCGCTAATAATTCCACACTTGGGATTAAACTGGTTTCCAATTTAGTGCGCGACCAGCTTGGCGGAATCCTTGAAATAGACCGCCGTCACGGCACGGCTTATCAAATTAATTTTCCCCGGAACAAGGAGGAAAAGTAAATGGAGCAAGCAAGAATCCTGGTGGTGGAAGATGAAACTATTGTCGCCATGGATATCGCCGGCACCCTGCGGAAACTGGGACATGAAGTGACCGATACGGTGCCCTTCGGGGAACAGGCAATTGAAAGCGTCAACGGCAACAAGCCGGATTTGATTTTCATGGATATCGGGCTGAAAGGGCCGATGGACGGTATCGAAACGGCCGCGAAAATCCGCGCCCGGTTTAGTATTCCGGTTATTTTCCTCACTGCCTTCGTGGATGAAAAAACTCTGGATAGAGCTAAAGAAACTCTGCCCGCCGGTTATCTCACCAAACCGTTTGAAGAAAACGATTTACGCATCGCTATTGAAGTCGGCCTTTACCGCGCCCGTCTGGAAAAAGAACGGGAGAAGCTGCTCCGGGAACTGCAGGAAGCCTTGTCCAAAATCAAGACACTAAGCGGGTTGATTCCCATCTGCGCCTGGTGTAAAAAAATCCGTGACGACCAGGGCTACTGGCACACTGTCGAACAATATGTCGAAGAGCACTCTCAGGCTGAGTTTACTCATGGCATGTGTCCCGATTGTCAGAAAAAATATATGGCCGATGACAAATAAATATTCATTCATCGCGAGTGTAATTACGTTTTGTCATGTTTGACACGGCGGATTGGTCAGAGTATAGTCAGAACTGTAACAGGTAGATCCTTTATCCCTTTCCCGGCTCCCTTTCAAATTATCCTCACTGGATTCATTTTCCCCTCTTGGAATAATGTTCCTCCCACCGGCTGCGGCCCATTTCCCTCCAGGTGACTTTGGATTACTGCACCTGCACACAGAAAGGATGGTTCAACATGTCTGCTGATGTCGTTTTGCATCCGGGAGAATCTCAAGAATCACTTCTCCGCCGTTTCCAGAAAATAGTTCAGACCAGCGGTATTCTCAAAGAATTCAAGGTTCATCAGCGGTTCATGACGAAACGCGATGCCTATCTGCTCAAAGCCAAAAATAATGCCAGAAGGAACAAACGTAAGAACCGCGGCAGTTAAAAACCAGCCGTGTAAAATGCGGCGGGCCCGGAAAACAGAACGTGAATAACTAAACAACCGGATATTTTCGTTAAATGAGGTCCGTGGAATAAACCGGAAGGTGAAAAATGACGATTAATACCCTGACCTCAAATCCCCTGGAATTAGAGCAGTATGTACTAAAAGAAGCTGAATCGTTCCCGCAAGAAGAGGCTTTACTGGAAATCGAGCGCGACCCCGAAAATAAGGACTCCGCGGGAACGGCATCTGAAGTTTATATCGAAGAAAATCAAGAGGTGGAAGAAGACCCTGTCCGCCTTTACCTTCATGAAATCGGGCGTGTTCCGCTGCTCTCTGCCGCCGATGAAAAAATTACCGCCCGCCGGATTGAAGTGGGAAAACGTGTTTCCGTCATCAGGCATGGGCTCGAAATTGGTGATAATCAGGCTTCCGCCAGCCGGATTTTTCAGACAATAATCAAAGACCTCGGTTTATCCTGGGAAATTATCCGGCAGCTTCAGGAAAATGTCGGTTTACCCGAAAATACCGGTTTCCTGCAAACAATCACTGCGTTAAAATTCCGGGCAGCGATCGATGGTGTCATTGACCCGCTGATGGTACAGGATATTGCCGATAAATTGGGTTTATCTGCCCCGCCGATTGAGGTTCGATTGATTGCGCTTTCCGTCGAAATTGCGCTGCTGCCGGATAAAGTATTGACAGCTATCGGCCGTAAGATCGCATTATCGGGTATTCCCGGGCTGGTGATAGAAAGCAGTTTCATCGCCAAACTGGATGCCAATGAGGTTTTTCTGTCCGGATACCTGGCCGGTGTCGAAAAAGCGGAAAAAGCGGCCGCTGATTATTTAACTGAGGCCAATCTAAGACTGGTGGTCAGTGTCGCCAAGAAGAACGTTGGACACGGTATGTCGCTGCTGGACCTGATACAAGAGGGGAATATCGGATTAATTCGGGCAGTGGAAAAGTTTAATCCCCATAAGGGTTTTAAATTCAGCACTTATGCGACATGGTGGATACGCCAGGCAATTACCCGCTCCATCGCCGACCAGGCGCGTACCATCCGCGTGCCCGTGCACATGATTGAGACCATCAACAAATTAATGAGAGTCAGCCGTAAACTGACCCAGGAGTTAGGCCGTGATCCGACTCCGACTGAAATCGGAGAGCAATTAGGACTTTCCGCGGCCAAAGTACGCAGCATTATCAAAGTGGCGGAAATGCCTGTTTCTTTAGAACTGCCGATGGGGGAAGAAGCCGATAGTCATCTCGGTGATTTTATCGAAGACCATAATGCCATCCAGCCTCCGGACAGCGCTTCGAAAGAGTTACTCAAAGACCAGATTACCACCGTATTATTGACGTTAACTCCCAGGGAACAGAGGGTTATTCAACTCAGGTTCGGACTGGAAGACGGCCGCAGCCGGACCCTGGAGGAAGTAGGCCTGGAGTTTAAGGTCACACGCGAACGCATCCGTCAAATCGAGGCTAAGGCGTTACGTAAATTACGTCACCCCAGCCGCAGCCGTAAACTTCGGGATTATCTGGAGTAAACGAGAATCACCGTATGAATGTAAAAAAATTTCAGAAAAAACATTAATCACAAATCATGAGAAAGGAAGGTAAAAATGGTCGCATTTCAGCATTTTAAAAGAGGTTCACATTTGGTTAAAGCCCGGATTAACGCGCGGCAGGGCCGGCGCAGAAAAGCCAGGAAACTGGGCAAGAACTTTGAAGGATAAAGGGTGTCCATTTTCATTGCATAAAACAAAAAATCTTTGAGCGCCTGCAATGAAGCAGCTAAAAATTTCAAATAAATTGGAGCATAACAATGAGTAATTCAATGAGACACAAGCTCAATCGTCTGGCGAGGGCCAAAGTAAAAGCAAAACAGAGCAACACCAGCCGCAATGCTACCCACGTCAGGAAAAGCGCCTAACCACCGGCTTACTTACTCTCCAGCTTGTCCAACTGGCTGACACTGGTCACATGGTCCATCTCATTCAGGAAGTCCTTTAACGAGCCGCTCTGATTCCTGATATTTTGAATGGCCGTGCCGATGGGGTCGGTATAAGCCGGGGTGTCTGCGTAAGTCCCGTAGAACGCAAAATAGGCCTGGTTCAATTTGCGGATGTAATAGCCCTGGGTTTGCAGGTAATCGCGCTGCGCATCCATATACTGTTCTGCTTCGTCAATTTGCCCGGCGGCGAGATACGCGTCCACATTCTGCCGGATTTGTCTCATCGCGGCGTTAAAATCGAAAGCCGGAGCGGACGCGGTTGCTGCCGGCGAATTATTTGTTGCCGGGAAGTAACTCGCGTAGTATTTGTCATAAACCTGCTGACCGATTTCCGAACTGATAATGCCGGCCAGCGATTCGTTCATCGTGATAATATCCTGGCTGCGGGAGATACCCAGAAGGTCCAGCACATAGCGGAACCCCAGCGGTTTGAATGCCAAATATTGATGTGTCCACTCTTCCGTCGCCGCATCAAGGACGCTCTGCAGACTCTCATCGGCATTCACAAAAGTGGGGAAGGTCACTCCCAGCCCGCCCAGTTCCACCACCAGCGCCGAATAGCCTGACGCCGCCACTTGATTTTCAATGTCGTTCATCTGCGCGCCGGTCATATTTTGCAGCAGTAAAATGTCCTTTATCCGGTCGATCTGATTCCTGGGCGAAATTACCAGCAGGTGCGGCGGTTCCTCCAGTTCAAAATCAATCGGGGGAAAATTTATGCCGAGGAACGAATCGAAGGGGTTGATAATGCCGTTTTGCCGCAAAACAGTGCGAATCTGCAGCTCGATAATCGTTTCCACTTTTTTCTGCAGCGCGGTTTCTTCGGACGCGGAAAGCGTATTCTGCTGCATGTCATTAAAATAATCAACTACAAGCTGCGTATCGCCGGCGGACAGGTTCCGGTTATCCCAGGTCTGTCTGATTTCGCCGAAAATGGATTTGACTTCCCAGCTGAAAGTGCTGAAGTGGTAGCCTCTGGTAGCCGTGTTAAGCGTTTTATCCAGGCCGCTTTGAGACGAGGGCGCGCAGCTTACCAGGATTGGTGCGGTCAGTAATATCACTCCGATGAGGAGAAACAATTTGAATTTCAAATTCACATCCTCATGTATCCGGGAGAAGGGGCGGGTGCAAACGACGGTATTATTTGTATTATAACAAGTTCGCTCATTTGCGGTTATTTTATTGAAAACTATGCTGTTCCGGTGCTAAACTGACATCACACAAAGCAAATTGTTTACATAAAATTTCATCAGGTCTACTTCCTGCTGCCGGTACTCCAACGGATTGGTGTGGAAAAAGTGATAATCAATAACTTCATCACCGGAATTATTGCGGTCGTTATCGGCTATCTGCTCGGCTCGGTGCCGTTTGCCTACATTTTCACCCGCCTGGCTGCCGGCAAAGATGTGAGGCAAATCAGCGGGGGCAATGTCGGGGCGCGGAATACTTTTCTGAATATCGGCAAATCGGCCGGCATCGCCACCGGTGTTCTGGATGTCGTTAAAGGCCTGGCCGCGGTCGCCATCGCCTGGTTTCTGATGGGTTCGCCGTCTTTCCACCCGGTCAGTCCAGGTGCTTATTTTGTACTGGCCGCAGGTCTGGCCGCCGTCGCCGGGCATATCCGGCCGATTTTCCTCAAATTCAAAGGCGGCAATGGGCTGGCCACAACTTTCGGGGTGTTCCTGTTTATCCTGCCCTGGGAAATGCTGGCCGCCGTCTGTATTACCATCATATTATGGGCGCTCACCCGCAACGTTATCCTATCGTTTAACCTCAGTCTTGTTTCCGTACCGTTCTCCGCCGGTTTTATTACCCATTCCTGGGTTTACATCTTGTATCCGCTGATTGTGGTTGCGCTGATGCTCACCCATTTCGGGCCGGTCATCGCGGCAGAAATCCGCGGCGCGCACAGCAGCCGCGAACTGCTTGACGACCTTTTCCGCAGAAAGAAAACCCGCTGATATGCCTCCACCATAGAATAAATATTATGGCCGGACAATGACGGGAACAGGGAAAATCCAAGTTCCAAACAAATCCTAAATTCGAATATCGAAATGCGAAACCAACACGAAATCCAAAATACGAAAACACAATTGTCCTAGCAATCAGTAGATACCGTACATTTGCTCCGCATGCTGTGCAAAGTACCTGCGGGTTTTCGCCGGTATGCATGGCCGCATTGGTGGGGTGTGCCCACCCTACGGCTACTCCTCGCAAAAAAGTGAAATTTCATCATTATTCTGTTGTTAAGGTCCCGGAGTCTGCTGACTTCAGCTGATGCATTTACCGCAATTCTCTTATTCGTTTTGTAAAAAGTGCATTTTCTATAGCAGCGGAAACGAATATTTTCGGGTTTTCGGGTATACGGAAGCACTCTGCGTATTTGATTTGATGTGAGGCGATGCGGCGTTTGAAGCCGTTTTGATAGAACCCTTCCCATTTTGTCATTATCGGGCTTGACCTGATAATCCAGAAAGATAACGGGAGA
>Ga0181520_10004293_pt1 | contig 24021 bp, 19 predicted proteins | sample PEATcosm2014_Bin_29_FD_132451 | JGI IMG/M metagenome (GOLD analysis project Ga0181520, IMG submission 132451) | Peatland microbial communities from MTU Mesocosm Facility, Houghton, MI, USA - PEATcosm2014_Bin02_30_metaG | ecosystem: Environmental > Terrestrial > Soil > Wetlands > Peat | place...
CCCCCATAAGCGTTAAGATAAGGTGTTTTGGTCATCGGTTGTACCCTTTCCTTGTGCGTTAACCAATTTGATGACCCCATATATTGAACACCAAGCTCGTCCGTAGCGCTTAACTTAACGCTTATGCCCCCACCCCCCTACTCCTCGGAGGCCGGTTATTCTCCCCCTCTCCTCTTGCATCTAATACTAAATAAATAACTTATATTTTTCACCTGTTGACTGATTGGCAACATGAAACCCCGTTTTTTGCCCTTTTTTTCAGCCTAAAATGCCTGCTTTTCATTCATAAAGGCCTCTTTTCGACGAGAAAAGAGAGAATTTATTCATTGTATTCAGAAATGAAACAGCTCCATCGCGCCTATGAGAAACTAAAAGAGCAGACTAAAAAATCCCAGCGTCATCCGCCTCGCGTGGCCGAACTTCCGTCGCGCCTCCACATAGGAAGCAAAAAATACAATGATCAGTGTCAGCAATGTAACCATGCGCTACGGCTCGAAGGTGCTCTTCGAGGACGTCTCTGTCAACTTTGTCCCCGGTCGCCGCTACGGCCTCACCGGCCCCAACGGCAGCGGCAAATCTACTTTTATGAAGATTCTCACCGGCGAACTCGATGCTCAAAAAGGCACCGTCGTCCGTCCGCGCAAGCTCGGTGTGCTGCGCCAGGATCAATTCGCCTTCGATACCTATCGAGTCATTGACACCGTCATCATGGGCAACAAGCCGCTGTGGACCGCTCTCGAAGAACGTGATCGAATTTATGAGAAGCCCGAACTCTCCGACGCCGACGGAATGCGCCTCGGCGAACTCGAAGGCGTTATAGGCGATGAAGACGGCTACTCCGCTGAATCCGACGCCGCTGTCCTGCTCGACGGTCTCGACATCCCCGAAGCCGTTCACGAGCGCAAAATGTCCGAGCTGCAAGGCGGCCAGAAGATGCGCGTCCTGCTCGCCCAGGCGCTCTTCGGCAAGCCCCAGGCGCTGCTGCTCGACGAGCCTACCAACTACCTCGATCTCGAATCCATCCACTGGCTCCAGGACTTCCTCATCAACTTCGACGGCACGCTGATCGCCATCAGCCACGATCGCCACTTCCTCAACTCCGTCACCACACACACCGCCGACATCGACTACGCAACCATCATCACCTACACCGGCGGCTACGACGAGATGGTCATGGCCAAGACGCAGATTCGTTCCACTCTCGAATCGCAAAACGCCCAGCGCGAAAAAAAGATCGCGCAGCTCAACGACTTTATCGCCCGCTTCTCGGCCGGCACGCGCAGTTCGCAGGTCACAAGCCGCCGCAAAGAGGTCGAGCGCCTGCAAACCAACGACCTCGCCCGCTCCAACATCGCCCGCCCTTACATTCGCTTCGATCAGACGCGCCCCAGCGGCAAGCACGTCCTTGAATTCAAGCACCTCACCAAATCCTACGACGACCACAAAGTCATCGACGGCTTCAGCGCCAATCTCCTGCGCGGCGAGCATATCTGTCTCATGGGCCGCAACGGGGCAGGGAAGACCACGCTCCTCAAGAGCATCCTCGCCAACTATCCCGGCCTCGCTGACAAGGACTTCTCTCTCGACAACGGCACTGTCTTCTGGGGCCACGAAGCGCAGATCGGCTACTTTCCGCAGGATGTCGGCGCGACTATCGAGCATGGCCTCACCGTAGCCGAGTGGCTCCATCGCTGGAACCCCGCGGCCCACGTCGAAGACATCCGCGGCATTCTCGGACAAATGCTTTTCAGCGGCGAAGAGGGCGATAAGCAAACCAAAGCTCTCAGCGGCGGCGAACAGGCCCGACTAGCATTCTGCAAGCTGATCCTCACCAAGCCCAACATCTTGATCTTTGACGAGCCGACCAATCACCTCGATCTCGAAGCCATCAACGCTCTCAACATCGCTCTCCAGCGCTATGAAGGCACAGTCCTGTTAGTCACTCACGACCATGACTTGATCGACGAAGTCGCCACCCGCCTCTGGGTCTTCAAAGACGATGGCATCGAAGACTTCCAAGGCCCGTATGCCGAGTGGAAGGGCAAGCACAACTAAATTTGTGGCATAGTCAACTTATGCCGGGTCGAACCACAATCGAGCTACCATCACACAACTGCGCGGGCAACCTGCCCTGAGCGGAGTCGAAGGGGCTGCTCCTTTGCAGATAATTTCCCCGCTTCGTCGCACAATAGTCCTCAGTGGTCTCCTACAAATCATCGCCCCTGCGCCTCCTCTTCATGCCGTTTTCTAGTCGAAAGCGGTCAGAAAAGGCCAAAACATCACCTAACTCCTTATTTAGGACGATTTTGTAGGGAACTTCTTTGTTTTGACGATTTTACAGCGCAACCATCCCTGTAACCTCATGAAACAAAGGAATTTCCCTACAAAATATGGGTGGGGGTGGGCGGGCCTGCTCTCGACAATCTGATTCCACCGGGATCACGTTGAAGCGGGAAGCTGCGGCTGCTCAAAAGCTGACCTTGCGCTCCGGGAACCACGTAATCTGAATCGTGGTAGTGGTTACCGTCTGCTGGCCGGACATATAAATTGGCGCCTTCCATTGCTCGTAGGCGAAGTTGCCGTTGACCTCGAACTCCCTGCCGATGCGCTTGACCACCCGCAGGTTGAAGTCATTCAGCGTGGTGCCTCCGGGCGGAAGGCAGAGGTTGCTGACCGAGCACGGCGCAATTGCATATTTCTGAATCGTTCCGCCTGGAATGAAGTCGCTGGTGGCCTTTTGATTGCGATAGCCCGCCTGGATTAATTCATTGCCGCTTAGATGCCAAGTAATCCAGGCTTGTCCACCCTTGTCCTCGCGCCCGATCCAATCGCCGAAGAGTTGGCCATGATTGGTGTAGCCCTGCTTCTGAATGCCTTCCCAGTACATGAATATGCCGTACTGTCTGGCCGTGACTGTAGAGGAGGAGGGGTCTGTGGAGGCGGCTTCCGCGCGGATGTCCAGCTTGCGAAGGCCTGGGACGTGGGAGAGATAGAGACCGGGACGATAGGCGGCGCGGCGCGGAGCGTCGATGGGAGAAACGTCGTCGTGGACCTCGGAATCGCTATAGAGTGTGAGCCACTTGCGCAGAAAGGGCAGCCGGTAAGAGAAGTCGAAGGCGGCAAAACGCGCACCGGGATCGTCCGGTCCATCTTTGGTGTTGCCCGGCGGAGAAGAGAGGCTGATGAAGCTGCGATAGAAGCTGGCGAAGTTGACGGCACCGTGGCCCTGACCGGCCCAGATGACGGTGCGCTCAAAACCGAATTCAAGGTTTTCCGTGGGCCGGAAGCTGATCTTCTCGACATGGACCCAGGGGTCGCCGGGGTTGATCACGTTGGGCATATTCGGATTGGCGCCGCCGGGATTGGCCGGATTGGGTATATATGTATGCCCGTGCAGACCCCCGACGAGAAAGTCGTAGCGGAAGGGGCCGGTGAGGCGTGATAGACCCGGAATATGCAGCGGCTCGATGCGGTTGATGCGGAAGGAGTAAATGTTTTCGGCGTTGTTGGAGTATGCCATGCCGCCGCCCACGCCCGGTCCAAGCCACTCGTCTTGCTTGCCGAGGGAGATTTCGTGGTTGAGGACGTGCGCCGAGACAAAGGCCTCCATAATGCGCCCGTTGGCGGTGCTTGAGATTGGTCCCATCGGGATGGTGGCCTGTGGAAGGAAATACGTGGTCACGTGAGTAGTCGGGTCGGTGAAGATCGTGCCATCTACGATGCTGAGTGCCTGCGCCAATGCCTGCGAGTAGCCGGTGGCCGATGGAGCGGCTTCAAACTCGCCGCGCGCATAGAGCACGAAGCGGCCGGCTGAGGCGTAGCCGCTCGCTCCTGTGTAACTGTTGATGCCGTTTTCGTAAGGGCGGCCGTAGTCATTGATGATCGTCGAGCCAAGATGATAACTGTCGCGCAGTGGTGTGCCGCTAATGCCGCGCGCGGCTTCATAGACCGATTCGACGCGCGAGTTACCCTTGTGGCTGAGGCATGGACCCTCGCTATCCGGCCTCAGTTCACGCAGCAATGCGTCGTAGATTCCCTGCGCCTCGTCGCCGGCTGCATCTTTATTTGCATCATCGAGGCGCGCGCCGGCCTCTTCAACCATGTGGCCGAGGCTGGCTCGTGTCCAGGGCCTCATGCCCAGATAAACCGTATCCACGTAGCCGAGCGAGTAGAGCCGCAGCACGGCAGGATATATCCAGCTATCGACGGGGATGTAAGGCGAACCGAGTACGCCGGGTTCGCAGGGTGCGGCAGGCTGCTGAGCAGTGAGCGGCGACGCGGCCAGAAGGAGCAGCGCCGCAAAGAGCGCCGTGCAGAGAAGAATAGTTGCCGTCAACCTATGGATGCGCGATCTCATACCCCTCACTGTATCACTGGCCCGCCGATGTTTTATGCAGACAAAAGCGGGACGGTCAGACCAAATCCGCGACGAGGGCAAAATCAGGAATTTTGCAGTTTGCTTCCCGCTTTGAGGGCCGCGTCCAGCCTCCGCTTGAAGTTGCTCTCGACCTTGCGCTTCCATTCTGCGCGGAAGAGGTCCTTGCCGGTGAGGTACGCTTCCATCTTGCTAACGGGGTCATGTGCCTTGGTGCGATTGAAGATGCATTCGATCAGAGTCGGCCCGTTGCCCTTGCGCGCGTGCGTGATGGCCTCGGTGGCGACGCGATAAACCGCCACCACGTCGTTGCCGTCCACAATGATACGCGCGAGTCCCGCAGTCTCAAGTTTGCGATGCACCGGCTCGGCGGCGGGCCTCACAGGGCAGATAAAGAGAATAGGCAAATCTTCGGCGTGGGCCTGCGTGAGAGCCTCTCGCCATATGCGGGAATCGCTCGCGGCGAAGACTGCGGCAACACTGCGGCTCACTTCGGTCTTGCCGGCCTGGACTGCGCCGAGTACCTGCCTGAGCTGCAAGGCGAAAGCCGGCTCGGTTGCGCGGGCGAAGAGCCTATTGAGAGGAGTCCCGTGAATGTACCTGAGGATGCGGTTGTTGGAATCGCAAGCGATGGCGTCCTCCGGCAGAAGGTCGAGAAGCACGCCGGTTGCTACAGCTTCTTGTCCGGCAAGCGAGCCTTGACGATTGGCTTGCGCGCGCTCGGCGATCAGGCGGCACTGCACCATGGTTGAGTAGAACTGAAGGAGTTTGTCGTTGGAGATGAGCGAGAAGCCGTTGTGGCCGGCCAGGGCGGCGGCGTTCTGCTCTTTCATTTCTTTCGTCATTGTTGGCGGATTCCTCTGCTGTTGCTGCGATTGTAAATGGCGAGATCAGTGGGCAGTCATCATTCACGTCAAACTCCTGGTCGCGGAGCCGCGGGTACTCGTGGGTAGGTTGACCTATGACTAATGGTATACCTGGGCAGATGATTGATAGCGACTGGGATGAGTGAAATCGAGTATTCTCACCGAGATGAGTTTACCAACGGGTGATTCTTTTTTGATCCAGATCATGGATGGAGCCTTCGCCGAGGCAGCGGAGAAGGCGGGGAAGAATCTTGTCTGCAAGCAGGGCTGTACGCAGTGTTGCCACGGCGCTTTCGCCGTGAGTCCGCTGGATGCGCTGCGACTGCACTCCGGGATGGAAAAGCTGCGCGAGACGCAACCGGAGCTGGCTGCTGAAGTTAAGCATCGCGCCGGGATGTGGGTCGTCGAGCATGGTCCGTCCTTTCCCGGAGATGTGGAGACGGGTCTGCTGGGCAACTCGCCGGAGGAGCGGGAGCGATTTGAGAACTTTGCCAACTATGCTGCTTGTCCTGCGCTGGACCGCGCCACGGGCCGCTGCGATGTCTACGCGTGGAGGCCGATGACCTGCCGCGTCTTTGGACCGCCCGTTCGCATGGGAGACGGTTCGGCGCTGGCTCACTGCGAACTGTGTTTCAAGGGCGCGAGCCAAGAAGAGGTTGCGGCCTGCGAGATGACAGTTCCGTACGATCTTGAGGCCGAATTGCTGGACGAGATTCCGGCAAAGGGCGAGACCGTGGTGGCCTTTGCGCTGCTGGGGTGAACACTTCGAGTCTTCGCGCGCTACACTGATTCTTGGACCCCCTCATGACAATGCGCCCCTGCTGGGTTGAGATCAGCACCCGTTCTCTCGAAGACAACTATCGTTTTCTCTCTGAATTGGCCGCGCCCCAAGCGGAGTTGCTGGCCATTGTCAAAGCCAATGCTTATGGGCACTCTCTGGAAATCTGCGCTCCGGCTGCTGTGCGCGCTGGCGCGCGATGGCTTGGCGTTACCAGCGTTGAAGAGGGCGCAGCCGCACGTTCCTTCTGCCCAGAGGCGAGGATTCTGGTCATCGGCGGCGTCTTCCCCGGCCAGGGAGCGGAGCTAGTGCGCCACGGCCTGACTGCGGTGGTATGGGAGCCGTATCAATTGAATGAGTTGGAGCACGCGGCGCGCGCTGCCGATGCCAGAGCAGATTCACTTCCCGTTCATCTTGAGATCGATACCGGCATGAGCCGTCAGGGTGTTGGCCCGGAAGGGCTGATCGCGCTGCTGGCTCGCTTCAATCCCGGTTCTCCGCTGCGCATGGAGGGCGTGATGACCCACCTCTTTGCCGCCGACGAGGCCGACGGCGCGGTGACCAGGTCACAACTGGCGCGGCTGGAAGAGGCGCTGCACCGGATTGAAGATGCAGGAGTTTATCCCGAGTGGCTGAATGTGGGCAACTCGGCGGCGCTCGTGGCTGGCAGGGCCGCTGAAATTGCCGCACTTGCCGCGCGCCACGGGATGAAGGCCATGCTGCGGCCCGGTCTGGCGCTCTATGGGTTGCTGCCGCGCTTCGATCCTAACTTCGATCCGTCGGGGTCTACGGAGCCGGAGTCGATGACAGCGGCTCGCGCCCGGTTGCACCCCGTGCTTGCATGGAAGAGCCGCGTGGTCGGTGTGAGCGCGGTCGAGCCCGGGGCCGTGGTTGGCTACAATGGAACCTTCGTTGCCACCGAGCCTATGCGCCTTGCGCTCATTGCCGCGGGTTACGCCGACGGCCTCGACCGGAGGCTCGGCAACCGCTTCAGCCTGCTGGTGCGTGGTGAACGCGCGCCGCTGGTGGGCCGCGTCAGCATGGATCAAGCCGTCGTCGATGTGACGGAGATTCCGGGCGTCGAAGCTGGCGACGAAGTGGTGATCCTTGGCCGCCAGGGCGAAACGGAGATCACTGCCTTCGACCACGCAGAAGCAACAGGTACGATACCCTGGGAGGTCTTTACGCGCATCGGGCAGCGCGTCGCGCGCGTCGCGGTTTAGGGAAGCTCTTTTCAGTCGATCTTTTAAAAGTCCGCGACTATACAGGCCGCTGAAATCAATTTGGAAATGCAATAAGAGTCAGCGCTCGACTTCAGTTGTGCCGCAAAAAGATCAAAAAATCTGCGGGCTTTGCAGTCTAAAGAAGAACTCATAAGAATGGCGACAAGCGTCAGGGCACGACTTCAGTCGTGCCGCAAAGGGTGACAAATGTACTGGGCTTTAGCCCCTGAGGGATTGTTAGTCCCCCCATCGTGATAAGAACAGTTCACCAACTCCACGTATAACCGATGCTGGTCGTGGTGTACCACGGAATCGTCGGAATCTTGTTGTAGGTCTCCTGAATCCAGATGCCGTTGTGATCGTTGAAGTGGATCATCGCGCCCAGCGCCTCGCCGTCATAAAATCGGTTTTCTATATGCGCCATTCCTGTCATGCTGGTCAACCCAGCCTGGATCATCGTGTAACCGCCGACAGTCTTTGTTTTGGGCAGCGAAAAGTTTTTCATCACGCCGAGTGCCTCGGTATGCGACCCCATGCTTGTATGGAAGAAGCCGTGGCTTCCCGCGTTTTCGTAAGTATAGGTAAAGGTCAGCTCGTCGCCGAAGGGGTCTTTCTTCATAAAACCAAAAGTATGCCCGATGCCGATGTTGAGGTTGGCTCTGGGAACCAATCCCGGCCGGTCGAAGTCCGATCCCGGCATCACAAAAAAGTCAGTCGAAGTGCTCGACATTGCACCGGGCATATTCATCGCTGCATGAGACTCCGCTTCCGGAGTCTGCGCGGCCAATCCGAGCGTAGAAACAAAGACGAGCACACATACAAACAGACTCTTGAACAAGTTCGCTTTCAAAGGTACAGGCTCCTCAAGGTTGAGATTCATTTCTTAACAGAATAACGCATCTGAAATGCGTCGCTCTTCGTTATTGATTAGCAGAATACTCACAAGGAATGCATGAGGAAGGCGACGCCCGCGCGATTCCTACCCGCGCTTCAGGTCGATGATCTTCGCTTTGAACTCGCCCTCTTTGTTCACCTTCAGCACGCCCACCGTCACCGGCAGCTTGAAGCGCCTCGGCCCGCACGAGCCGGGATTGAAATAGAGCACGCCTTTGCGCGTGTAGAAATTGGGGATGTGCGTGTGGCCGAAGAGCACGGCGGCAAATTTTCCAGCAACGGGGTCCAGGTGGATCAGGCTCAGATCGTGCAGCATATACACGTAGCGGTCGCGTACGAGCACCACCTCAGTCTCCGGCAACTCACTCTGCGGCCCTTCGCGATCGGTGTTGCCGCGCACCGCCGTCACCGGCGCGATCTTGCCCAACTCCTTGAGCACCGACACGTCGCCCACGTCGCCCAGATGTAGAATGCGCTCGACGCCCTTGAGCGCCTTGGCAACCTCTGGCCGAAAGAGTCCGTGGGTATCGCTGACCACGCCGATCTTCACTATTTACTCCTCAAAGAAAGTTCAGTTTTTGTGTCGAAAACTCAGAATCAAACCGGTGGTCGCACTAACTAAACCGATGCAGTATATGTAAAAACGAAGATGGGTTGATCTGTCGGTCGAATCGAACCAAGCTATTATGGCGCAGGCAAGAAAGATTAAACATGATAAACCGGAAAGCCATAGGTTGATTTTTTGCTTATTCATTGATTCTCCTTACTCAGATTTTGGGATGCTATAAATGCTTTTTGTGCATTAGACATCATAGACCCATCTCCAAGCGTGTCCGCGGATCAAGCTGATCGCGCAGCGCGTCGCCGATAAAGTTGAAGCCCAGCACCGCGCCGGCCACGGCCAACGCGGGGAAGAGCACCATGTGCGGCGAGTCAAACAGATGCGAGCGCGCGTCATTCAGCATCGCGCCCCAGCTCGGCGCCGGCGCGGGAATGCCCAGGCCGAGAAACGAAAGCGTCGCCTCGGCCAAAATCACTCCGGCCATGCCGATGGCCGCCTGCACCAGAATCGGCTGCATGATATTCGGCAAAATATGGCGGAAGAAGATGCGCATTCCGCTTGCGCCCAGCGCGCGCGCCGCATCCACGTATTCGCGGTCGCGCACCGCCATCACTTGCGCCCGCACCAGCCGCGCATAGCCCGCCCATCCGCCGATGGCCAGCGCCAGTACCAGATTCGTAAAGCCGGGTCCAAGAAACGCGGCAAAGGCAATCGCCAGCAAAATCCCCGGCAGCGCCAAAAATGTGTTCATCGCAACCGTCGTCAGCGCGGTGTCGATCCAGCCGCCCAGATAACCCGCCAAGCCGCCAATCGCCAGACCCAGCGCCAGCGAAATCGTCACCACCGTGACTGAAACAGCCAGTGAAAGCCGCGCTCCGTAGAGCAGGCGCGAGAACGTGTCGCGGCCCAGTTCATCGGTCCCGGCCCAGTGCTGCGCCGATGGGCCTTCGAGACGGTGCAGCAGGTCGATAGCCGCAGGATTCGCCGGCGCAAGCCAGGGCGCGGCCAGTCCGGCAAGAAGAAAGATAAAAAGGAGAAAAGCGCCCACGGCGCCCAGCGGCTGGCGGCGAATGCGATTGCGCAAGGCGGAGATCGAACTGGCTCGAAATAAATTCATCGGCAATGCAAGAATACCGCGACCACCGAGGCCAGACAGGGTTTAATTAGTTAATGATCACTTCAAGGCAGCTTTTGCTTTTGTTTTTGGCGATGACCACGCCTGTCTTTCCCGCGCGCGCTCAAAGCTCAGCCGCGATTCAGCCCGAGGCCGCGCAGATTCTCTCGCTGGCCAACGAGGCCCGCGCGCAGGACGGAGCTGCGCCGCTTCAATGGGACGCGGCATTGGCTGCCGCGGCGCGCCAGCATTGTCAGCTCATGGCCGCCAATCGCTCCATCTCGCATCAGTATCCAGGCGAGCCTGACGCCAGCGAGCGCGCCCATCAGGCCGACGCGCACTTCAGCCTGATCGAGGAGAACGTCGCCCTTGCGCCCACGCCCGCCGCGATTCACAACGCATGGATGAACTCGCCGCATCACCGCTCCAACCTGCTCAACCCCGATGTGGATCACGTTGGCATAGCTGTAATCGCTGGCCGCGACGGTCTCTATGTCGTCGCCGACTACGAGCGAATCGTGGTCGTGCTTTCGCAGTCTCAAGTCGAGAGCAAAATTGCTGCTCTCGTGAAAACCAGCGGCATCGCCCTTCAAAGTGATGCGACACTCGCCCGCGCCGCCTGCGCCACGGACGACGGAATGCCGCGAGCCGCCTCCGGTCCGCAGCCTCACTACGTCATGCGCTGGCAGACAGCCGCGCTGACCCAACTGCCTCAGGAGTTGACGGACAAGCTGGTTTCGGGAAGGTATCGCAAGGCCGCCGTTGCCAACTGTCCCACGCAAGGCGAGGAAGGCTCCTTCACTGCCTACCGGCTTGCCGTTCTCCTCTACTGACTCGCGCCTTGCATGCTAACCTGAATCTTCCAGCCCGTGGAGAGTTCCTTTGCAATCCAGCCAGCTTGTCTTCTGCATCTCTGAATTTGTCGTTCTTCTTTTCTCGCTCAGCGTTCATGAATCCGCTCACGCCTGGGTAGCCTCGCGCCTCGGCGATCAGACCGCCCGCATGCTGGGCCGCGTCTCACTCAACCCCATGGATCACATCGACCCCATCGGCACCCTCCTCATCCCCGCCATCGGTATTTTTGGCCCGCTCTTCGGCCTGGGTTATCTCGGCGGCTTCATCTTCGGCTGGGCCAAGCCCGTTCCTATCGTCAGCCGCAACTTCCGCAACTTCCGCCGCGACGACACGCTGGTCAGCCTCGCAGGTCCTGCGTCGAATCTGCTGCTGGCGTTGCTGGCATTCGCCGCTCTTGCTGCTATTGCCATCGCAACGCCTCACGGTCATAGGGACGTGATCGTTGCTTTCTTATATGCCGACGGTCAGGATGTCGGTATCGCGCCGCAGCCGGTTGCCTTTCTCTGCTCAATGATGGTTTTGCTTAACCTCATCCTTTGCATCTTTAACCTGATTCCCATTCCCCCGCTCGACGGCAGCCACATCCTGCGCCACGTTCTGCCCTACAACGCAGCACAAGTCTTTGACCGCATCACCGGCATCGCCAGTTACTTCCTCATCATCATCGCGGGCCGCGCTATCCTCGGCTTCCTGCTCCCTCCGGTCCTGGGCCTCTTCTACTCTGCGCTGGGCCGTATTTAGAAACTCCACATACGTTCCCTCCCGCTGCAATCGCCCATTACAATAGAAAGAGCCGTTTTCCGCCTCTGGCGAAGAGCGGCGCATCTTTTTTGCTTCACTCCAAAATCGAACTCTGGAATCGATAAGAAAAATGCCTGAATCCGCCACTCCCGCCTCTCGTCCGCGCGTTCTCAGCGGTATGCGCCCCACCGGCAAGCTCCATCTCGGCAACTACATGGGCGCGCTGGCCAACTGGGTCAAACTGCAAGACCAATACGAGTGCTATTTTTTTATCGCCGATCTGCATGCGCTGACCACCGACTATGCGGACCCATCGAAGATACCGGCCTACACGCTGGGAGTGTTGCTCGACTACCTCGGCGCGGGCCTTGACCCGGCCAAGTGTGTGATCTTCCAGCAGAGCAAGGTCTTGCAGCACGGCGAGTTGAATCTGCTGCTCGGCATGATTACCCCGCTCGGCTGGTTGGAGCGTGTGCCTAGCTACAAGGACCAGCAGGAGAACCTCGCCAGCAAAGATCTCTCGAACTTCGGTTTCCTCGGCTATCCGCTGCTGATGGCCGCCGACATTCTGCTCTATCAGGCCAACTATGTGCCCGTCGGCAACGATCAGACCGCCCACGTCGAGTTGACGCGCGAGATCGCCCGCCGCTTCAACCAGTTCTACAAGCTAGACGGACGTGAAGTCCTTCCCGAGCCGAAGGTGCTCCTCACACCCTCGCCTACACTTCCTGGCACTGATGGTCGCAAGATGTCCAAGAGCTACGGCAACACCATTCAGTTGACCGACGAGGAGCCAATCGTCCGCCAGAAGCTCAAGACGATGGTTACCGACCCGGCCCGCATTCGCCGCATCGATAAGGGCGACCCGGACAAATGCCCTGTCGGCGATCTGCACAAAGTCTTTTCTACGCCGGAGACAATGGCCAAAGTCTATGACGGCTGCCGCTCGGCGGGAATCGGCTGCATCGAGTGCAAGGGTTGGGCCGCCGATGGGTTGGTGCAGGTACTCCAGCCCATCCAGGCCCGCCGCACCAGCTTCAGCGAAGCGCAGGTCGAAGCAATTCTCAAAGATGGTTCCAGCCGCGCTCGCGCCCGCGCCGAAGAGACAATGGTGCAGGTGCGCGCCGCCATGCGAATGAGCCAGTGAGCTGCACAGGAAAAGCCAATGCTTGAAAAGACAATCCCGTGGTGGCGAAGGGCGTTCAAATTTGCTCTCGACGGCATTCGCTCGCGATTTGGTCTCTTTTCTCGTCCGAGCGAATCTGAAGCCGTTGTCATTGAACCTGAAGCCATCTCCTCGAAGCCTGAAACTGTCACAGTTGCGAACTCATCCATCACTCAGCAAAAGATTCAGGAAGAAAACACAACATTGACCGAAGCCTCTCCCCAAACCGAAATTGCCGCCGCCGAACCGCTCCTGGCTGAGCCAGTGGCCGAGCCTCTTCCAACAGCCGACTCGAAGCCCGCAGCCGCGCCAATTCCTGTCGCGGAACCCGAGGTTGCAATAGCGCCAGTCCCACTCGCCGAGCCTGAGACCGCCGCTGCGCCGATTCAAATCGCCGCTCTCGCCGACCCGATCCTCGCTCTACCCGAACTGGTTGAACCTACCGAAGCTCCAGCAGAAGCTCTCGTTGATGCCGAGCCGGAAGCCGATCAGAAACTTGAAGAAGTCGAGGCAATATATTCGGAAGATAAAATTGAAATTGAGTCCGCTTTGTATCAGGGCACGACTTCAGTCGTGCCGCAAATGCAGCAAAAAGATGATCGGGCTTTAGCCCCTGAGATTTGCTGTTCTGGCACGCCAGTCGAGGCCCCTGTAGAACCAGAGCCAGAGCCGGAGGAATCCACGCAAACCGAAACTAAACATGAAGTCGTGATCGAATCTTCTTCAGAACCAGAGCCAATGGAAGTTGTCGAACTCATCGTCGAGCCGGAGGCCGTGATCGAGCCTGCTCAAGAACAAATAGACGCTGTCGAAGCCGTTGTTGAAGCCGTGAACGTCATGGAATCTATTCCAGAGCCACTCGAAGCTGTGACAGAAGCCGCGCCGCCCGCCGCTCCCCCGCTGCTCCTCACTCCGCAGCCCACAGCCGAGGAGCAGGCCAATAAAATCGCTGCCGAAAAAGCCGCCGCAAAACTCGCAGCGCGGCAAAAAAAACTCGACGAAAGCAGCGAGCAATCTCCGTTTTCGGTCATCGTCGGCCAGGTTTATGATGGCCCGCTCGACCTGTTGCTCGACCTGATCCGCAAGCAGGACATCGACATCTACGACATCCCCATCGCCACCATCACCGCGCAGTTTCTCGCTTACGTCAATCAGCTCAAGGCCGGCGATGTGGACGTGGCCGGCGAGTTCATCTATACCGCTTCGCTGCTCATCCACATCAAGAGCAGGATGCTGCTGCCGCGCGCCGACCACGGTCCGGAAGAGGCTGCCGAAGACCCGCGCCGTGAACTGGTCGAGCGCCTTCTCGAGCATGAGCGTTTCAAAAACGCCGCTCAAATGCTCCAGCAGAAGCAGATGCTCGAGGCCGCGACCTGGACCAATCCCGGCGCCCGCGAGTTCAAAGACGATGCGGCGGCGGAGCCGGAGATCGCCGCCGATACCGTCGATCTTGTTCGCATCTTTCGCGACATTCTGGAGCGCGCCCGCTCGCGTCCGGTCATTGATCTTGAGGAGGATTCGGTTACCGTCGGCCAGATGATTCAGTTCCTCGCGCGCCGCCTCTCGATGGAAGACAAGCCCATCGCATTGCGCCGCTTGCTGAGCCATACTCACAGCGAGCGCGCGCTGATTGCCATGTTTCTGGCGCTGCTCGAACTGGTCCGCCTCCAGGCCATTCTTCTTCGTCAGGATCTGGCCTTCAGCGAAATCTTCATCAAAAAGCACACAGGCTTTGACAATGTGATGAGCGCAGGCTTGATGCAAGCGCAAGACGACTGGCGCTGACTTTGAGAGAGATTTTTGCCGTTTCACATTACGGTAAAAGTGGCAGGATTGTTTTTTGTAACTGTAAGATTCTATGATGGTTAAAATTATACGCAAGGTTTTGAAAATAAATGAGGGGGGTAGGGGGTACCCTTCCAGTTCTCAGTTGTCAGTTGTCAGTAAAAAAGCCCTGGATAGGGTAGCTGTTCATGCTTTCATTGTGCACATCAGAGCAATAATAATCTGCAAAGTATTTTCATGCTTCAGCTTTCCCTCCCGCGTCCCACAATAGGCAATCCTTTATTCCCACTGTGATCTGAGTCACGGAGCCGCCTGCATCAACTTGGGTAACCTCAAGATACAACGCATGCGCCACGAGCGCCCCGGCGACCAAGGAGTTTTTCATGGCTTACGTAATTACCGATGCTTGCACCAAGGACTTTATCTGCGCTGCTGAGTGCGCGACTGCGGCTATCGTGCCTGTCTGCGACTCTGATCCAGCCGCCGCCGGCGTCTCGCAATTGTTCATCAATCCGGATGAGTGCATCGACTGCGGCAATTGCGCCTCGATCTGCCCTTCCAGCGCCATCTTCGCAGAAGACGATCTGCCCGCCGACAAGGCTCATTTCGCCGGCAAAAACAAAGCCTACTTCAACTAAGGCGAATTTACGTCTCGCTCTTCACGGGCGAATGCGCTGGCGCGGTTGTGATAGAAGCAGGTCCCGCAAGAGCAGGTGCTGCTGCCGCAGTGGCGTTCGCCCGCATCTCCGGCAGCGTCAGTTTCCGCACCCTCTCCGGTTCATCGAGCAGCTTGAAGTAAAGCGCGCCGACCACGGGATTAGGGAGGCTTAATTGCGTTCCCGAAAAATCCATCGACACGTCTGTGGAGTTATCGAACTCAGGCGCATCGGCGCATATCTCCTAATTGTACGAGTCAAGAATATATTTTTCCGCAAACGAGCCGCGCGTCCCACCGCAGCTTTGCGGGTTGGCGAGTCCTGAACAGAAGATCTCCGGATCGCGACCGACTGTCAGGCTTACCCGCAGTCAAGCCGTTCTGCTATCCCAGTTTCGCTTGCCACATTACCCGGCAAGATTGTATGATTCGGATACACTGTTGCATGATTAGCCTCATGCTGAATGGATTAGCTAAAGTATTTCTCGAATTCATCTGCGCGGAAGAAACCTGCGGAAGATGGCCAAGATTCGGGCACAGAGTCCTGAAAGAGCCATACACCGTCATAACTTCATCGGGAAATGCAATTAGTACGAAGACTGCCCGCCGGAAAATGGCTGGCGCGTAACAAAAGAATCGTATTTATCGCCGGGATATGCCGCTTGGCCGCCCGTAAAGCAGAGATAATTGCCTGTCAATTTTCTGCCGCGATCCATCATTGAGATTTAGAACTTAAGGCTGCTCTTGACGCGAGCGCGCCACGAACTCCATACATCAGGCCTTGGTGCCTGCCGGAGATCACCGAGCGCAAACGGGCACAAGCGGCGGCATAACGGAGAAGAAAAATGAAATCGGCAAAAGCAATGCAAAGTAATGTAGAAACAAGCAATCTAACCATTCCCGACGCGGAAGAAATCATCGAAGAAGCGCTCAATGAACTGGCCGTCTCGCCCGATCCGGGCTTGGTGCGCGCCTTGCCCTTCCTTGCGCCTCCAGGCTATCAGGCGATTGTCGAGTTGTGCGGTGAAAACGGCCGCAGCAAGCGCCGCAACGCCATGGCGGACTCGTGGTCGCCGGAAGAGGACGAGCTGCGCATCTACTTCGAGCGCATCGACGGCGAAGAGCCTGCGCCACGTGCCATCCGAGCATCGCGAGCAATCTTTGATCATGACTTCGCCGAGGACGACGATAGCCAGGAGGCGATCATTCCCGCCGATCTCGACGCCCGTGTCAAAGAGCTATGCGCGGCTCTGGCCGAGGCCGAGCGCGGCGGTCACGCCTTTATCGCCCTCAAGTGGTTCCGCGATTCCTTTCTGCCCCGCAAGGCCTTCCGCTGGAATCAGCATCCCGAATCGCGCCAGTCGGTGCTGGCCGAGGCCATTCAGCGCGGCGTCGTCGTCACCAGCAAAATAGCCAATCCCAAGACACCGGCTTATCCCACCACCACCATTCGCCTCAATCGCGTCGAAGCCGGAATGCCGGAAGAGGCGCAGCGCTTCCACCCGGTCGCGGCGCATGGTGAATCCATCGCCGAGGCAATCGAAGAAGAACGGGGGAGCCTGTGAGCTGCTACTTTCTTGAGGCCACGGCCTTCGCCAAGCTCTTCATTCAGGAGCAGGGCACTGACGAACTTATTCGCTTGATGGAGGCCGTCGAGGATAACCGCAAGCTGATCTCGGCTTCCACGCCGCTGGAGGTCTATGCGGCTATTCGCCGTCGCGAGCGCGCCGGCGTCATCAGCGCTGAAGACTCTACGGCGGCGCTCGAGATTCTCCGCATGGAGGCGGCGCGCATGGTTCAGGAGCCGCTTAACCCGGCGGTCCTTGAGGCTGCTCGCCAGCTTCTCGACCGCACCACTCTCCGCTGGCCTGACACGCTGCAACTGGCCGCCGCCGTCGTCTCTCGCGATATGTTCCAGAACACCGAGATCATCTTCGTCTCCTCTTCGGCGCAGTTGCTGGAGGCCGCAAAGAGCGAGGGCTTCCACACCCTCGACCCGGCAAAGGAAGTGGTTGTGCCGGTGAAGGAAGAAGAGGAGTAACGCTGCTCTAACGCTCGCGCTATCCTAGAGTGTTCGTCCTCCGAGGAACGCCATGCCCGAAACTGCAACCATTGCAACTCTAGGTCAATTTGAAGGCCAGTCCGTCATTCTGCGCGGCTGGCTCTATAACCTCCGCGAGAGCGGCAAGCTGCTCTTTCCCATCTTTCGCGACGGCACTGGAACCGTTCAGGGCGTCGCACACGTCAAGAGTGTTCCCGCTGAAGTCTTCGAGGCGCTCAAGGGATTGACGCAGGAATCGAGCGTCATCATCACGGGAAAAGTACGTGCCGACAAGCGCGCGCCTGGGGGTTTCGAGCTTGATGTCGAGGGTCTGGAAGTTGTGCAGCGCGTCCCCGACTCCGATCCCTATCCGATCACACTCAAGGAGCACGGCGTTGATTTCCTGATGGAGCATCGCCACCTTTGGGTGCGCTCGCCGCGCCAATCCGCGATCCTGCGCATTCGCGCCGAGATCATGCGCGCCGCCGCGGAGTATTTTGACAGCAACGGGTTTATCCGCACCGATCCGCCGATTCTCACGCCCGCCGCCTGCGAAGGAACCTCGACGCTCTTTCCCGTCGATTACTTCGGCGATCCAGCTTACCTCACGCAATCCGGCCAGCTTTACATCGAGGCGACTGCGCTGGCTTTGGGCAAGGTTTACAGCTTCGGGCCGACCTTTCGCGCGGAAAAATCCAAAACGCGCCGCCACTTGACCGAGTTCTGGATGATCGAGCCGGAGGTTGCCTTCCTCGATCTCGACGGCCTGCTCGAACTCGCAGAAAACTTTCTCTCTCACATCGTCCAATCCGTACTCAAAAATCGCGCCTCGGAGCTGGCCGTCATTGGCCGCGATCCAGCAAAGCTCGCCGCCATCTCTCCGCCCTTTCCGCGCCTGCGCTACGACGAAGCCGCCGCGATGCTCAATCAGGCTCACAAAGACGGCCATCTCGAAGCGGCCTTTGAATATGGCAATGATTTTGGCTCGCCGGACGAGACCTGGCTCTCCAGTCAATTCGACCGGCCCATCATGGTCCATCGCTATCCCGCCGACGTAAAAGCTTTCTACATGGAGCCGGACCCCGCCGACTCACGCTACGCACTCTGCGTCGATGTCCTCGCCCCCGAAGGCTACGGCGAAATCATCGGCGGCTCACAGCGCGTCTCCAGCTTCGAGCTGTTGAACTCGCGCATCGAGCAGCATAACCTGCCGAAAGAAGCCTTTCAGTGGTATCTCGACCTGCGCCGCTACGGCAGCGTTCCGCACTCCGGCTTCGGCATGGGCATCGAACGCGCCGTAGCCTGGATCTGCGGCCTCGACCACGTCCGCGAAACTATCCCCTTTGCGCGCACGCTGCATCGCATCTATCCGTAAACAGGCGCAAAGAAAACGCGGCAGCCGAAGCCGCCGCGCCTTCGTGTGAGAGATTGTTTGAATTAGAAGTTCACACGCAGCGTAAGTTCCACCTCTCGCGGAGTGTACATATACACATTGTTGGTGCTGGTCACTGCGCCAAAGCCGCTGGCGCTGATTCCAGAGCCGGTCTTGGGGACGAAGGTCAATGTTGAGCACTCCTCCTGCGCCTGCCCCGTTACCATCTGACTTGCGGAGCAGCCGCTGGTCAGTTTCGAATTGGCCGAGAGGTTGTAAGCAGTCGTGCTCACGCCGGTGACGTTCTGGTGATTGGCGAGGTTGAAGAACTCGCCCATCAATTGCAGATGATACGGCTTACCCTTCACATCTTTTGTGAACTGCTTTTCCAGGCGCATATCGAGAACCAGAATGCGTGCCTGCTGGTAGGTGTTGCGCCCGATGGAGGGAATCCAGTAGTTGGTGCCTGCGCCATTCCAACTGGAATTGTAAGCGGAGTACGAGGGATAACCGCTGCCGATGGTCGCCGAATAGGGTAAGCCATTCTGTGCCTGGAACTCCGGGTTCAAGCTCCAGTCGTTGGCGATCCACTTCACCCAGTCATTTCGATGGATTTCAGGCGAGTTGATCATCGCCCAGGCAACAAGCCGGTTGGGAATGTTGTACATCGAGTTGCCGTAGTTGGCGCCTTTCGGATATCCGTCGATGTTGTAGGGGTCGAAGGCGCCGTTGCTCAGCGTCGTCGTTGATGCGTTCTGGTTGTCGTCCAGGGCGTGCGACCATGTGTAGTTCACGTCGTACTGAATATGTTTCGACGTCTTGTTTTCCACCTCGGCCACCAGGGCGTTGTAGTTGGAGTTGATATTGCTCATCAGCTCGTTTACCGCAGTGAAGTTGGTGTTGATGAAACCGGTGTAGGTGGGAACGGTGAAGGTTGTGCCGTTGGGGATCGGGCCCAAGCCGCCGGCATCTGAAACTGTGATGACGCTTTGCACCACGCCGTTGGGCGTGCCGGCGGCGGTTGTGACTGTGTTTGCATTCGGGTTGTAGTTGATGTTGACCGCGTTGGGCAACTCCCGACCTAAAGCTCCCATATAGCTGACCTGGAAGATCATGCCGTGGAGCAACTCCCGCTGCACGGAGAGGTCGAACTCATCCACCTGCGGGTTCTTGAAGTTCGCAGAGAAGAACTGCGAGGAAGGCACCGGCCCGGATGCGGCGGGAATAATATTGGGAAACAACGGTTCGCCCGCGGAAGCTGACGCATATGTATTCGGGTAAATTGTTGCTGTGTACTGACCGAGCGGGCTTCCGGTGTTGAGCAGGTTGTTGAGCAGCACACCGTTGGTGATGGGGCCGAAGTAGAGGCCATAGCCGATGCGCACAGTGGTCTTGCCGTTGCCGAAGGGATCCCAGGCGGCGCCGATGCGAGGTCCAAAGTTCAGCTTATTGCTGGGGTGGTTGGTGATATTGGCTGCTGCGGCCAGAGCTGGGCAGGTGCCGGGACCGGTATAAGCGGCGCAGAGACCGTTCGTTGATGCCAGGTAAGGCATGAAGCTGCCGGAAGCCGTAACCAGCGCGGGATACGGCGCCGGAAGAGCCTCATAGTCGTAGCGCAGGCCTGCATCGATCGTCAGACGCGGTGATAACTTCCAGTGATCTTCGGCAAAGAAGCCGTAGTTCAAGGTCGCGATGTCCCATGCCGGCGCTCCAAAGCCCTGGGTGATGGTGCCGCAGGGAGAAGTTCCCGTGTAAACCGTGCTGGAGGCGGTTGTTGTGGTGGCAGGCGCCGTCACGGAATGCGTGCTGTTACAGACGCCGTGAGCCGTTGCGCCGGAAGAATTCGGCTCATTCAAGATGTCGGCAAAGTAGTTTCCGATGTAGCTGTAGCTGTAAACGCCGTTGCCCTCATAGGTGTTGTTCATGATGTCGTAGTTGTGGAGCATATCTATGCCGAATTTGAGGTTGTGGTTGCCTTTCTGCCACGCGGCGGTATCGCCCACCTGCCACTTGTGCTCATCGGGCAGCGCTTTGCGGTAGGAGTAGTACGGCGAACCGAGATAGATACCGGTCGAAGACGGGCTATCGAGCGAGACTTCCACCACATTCGGCGAAAAATCACCCGCGGCGGTATTCGTGATGCCGTTGGTGCCTTGAAGGTACTGCTTGCTGTAGGAGCTGAAGGGCTGCTGGCCTTCGTCGTTCAACTCGCGGCCATACTGATAGCGAACCTCATTGACAATATGGCTGCTGATCTGGCTATTCAGTTTGATCAAACCGTAATCCAGTTTGACGAAGTCAGTGCCGAAGGTATCGATGGCGTATGTGTTGGTGGCCTGCGTCTGCACGCCTCCGGGAGAGTCCCAGCTTAGGCGGTGGTAGAGGACGCTGAGGTGGTTCTTGGCATTGACCTGCCAGTCAAGCTTCGGCGTGTTCAATAGATTATTGCCAAAGCGGGGAACGGGGCCGAGGTCAGGCAGCAGGTTGACCAATTGATTGGTGTAGGCCGCTGCGCCGGCGGCGTAATTGGGATAGCCAAGCCGCGCGGCCAATTCGCAGGCTTCCTGGTCCACCTGATATTGAGTTGCAGAGTAAGTGGAGGGGAGATTGGCCATGTAGCCTGCGCCATATGTATTTGCACCGACAACCGTAGTGGTCAAGTAGCAGTTGGAGCCTGTAGGCGCAGCCGCATCAGGCATGGTAAAGAAGGTGCTGGGCGTGGCCGCCTTGGCGGTGCCGGGGAAGTTGCGGTGGAATTCGTTGTAGCCGTAGAACCAGAAGAGCTTGTCCTTCATCAGCGGGCCGCCGACATCAAATCCCCATTGCTTGCGCCAATCCTTTGGTTTGTAGGGTGAAGTGACAAAGTTGGGCGCGGTAGGCGTGCCGGTATTGACTGTATTTGTGGTGAAGTCGTTGTACGCGCCCCATGCATGATTATCGCGGTCGGCGAAGTACAGGATGCCATGCGGGTCGTTGGTGCCGCTTTTGGTCACGGAGTTAACGACTCCTCCGGCGGAGCGCCCGAACTCTGCCGAGTAGACGCCGGTGTTGACCTGAAATTCCTGGATCAAGTACTTCGATGTGGAGTAGCCTTCACGGGTACGGCCGCGCTCTTCGGCGTAGTACGCCTGGTTGTGGTGGGCTCCATCGATCTCAACATTGTTCAAAGTAGTGCTGATGGCGCGGAAGGAGATCAAGCCATAACCGCTTGTATCCAGCGTCGCTCCCGGCGTCAACAGTGTCAGGTTCGACCAGCGGCCTCCGTTCAGCGGCAAATCCATTACAGCGTGCGTGTCCAACACCGTGCTGATATCAGGAGACTCGAAGTTCAGGATGGGAACCTCGCCGGTCACTACAACATTTGAAGTTGCTCCGGCGGTCTTGAGACGTGCATTCACCTCGGTGGTGACGCCAACCTGCACGATGACGTTGACTTCCTTGAACGGCGCAAAGCCAGCGGCATTCACGGTCACGGTATAGACCGAGGCAGCTAACTGCGGCGCCTTGAAGAAACCGCTGCCATCCGAAGTCAGTTGCACCTCGGCATTGGTGCCGTCGTTGTGAATAACAATCGCTGCGTTCGGAACCACGGCATCTCCGGGATCGAATACGGTGCCGGCAATCGAACCTTCGGTGTAAGTCTGCGCCCATGCCTGACCAACAAAGAGCATGAATAGCGCAAAGATTAGGACAAATCCGGGGCGAATGGTATGGATTTTCTTTGACATATGGCTCTCCTTAGTTTTTGCCGGGGTTCAGTCTGTCCCCCGTGCGCTTGTTTGATTCACTGAATCAAACAAACATTACCTGATGCTCCTGCTATTTTTTTGATCAGGTGTGGAAATTAAGTGTGCTGCTTTCATTGGAATCGGGCAATATTTCAGGCGGATGAGAAGATTATTAATGGAAGATGAAGACAGGAATCCTTTACGCATCTCCGGGAATCATAATTGTGGATTTCATGCCATATGAGGAGTGTAAGTTGAAGACTTTATCTGCTATTGAAGTCAATAATCTGAAGCAAGCCCCCGCCGTCGATGGCGTCTTGCCGGCGATGCTCTCCCGCTGGAGTACACGCTCCTTCGCCGACCGCGAAGTCAGCCCCGCCGACCTGCGGAAAATCTTTGAGGCCGCCCGCTGGAGCGCCTCGTCCTACAACGAGCAGCCCTGGCGCTTTTTGGTAGGCGCGCGACCCTCATCAACCTACGAGAAGATCCTTTCGACCTTGATCCCGCATAACCGGAGCTGGGCCTCCACTGCGCCAGTCTTGATCCTCGGCGCAACCAACACCAAATTCAGCCACAATGATTCTCCGAACGCATATGCGCTTTACGATTTAGGCGCTGCCGCCGGAGCGCTCAAGCTTCAGGCAGCCTCGCTCAGCCTGAGGACGCATTCCATGGCCGGCTTCGACCACTACGCGGCTCGCCAGGTCTTTGATATTCCAGAGAGTTTTGCCCTCGGCGCGGTCATCGCACTTGGCTACCAGGGTGAGCCATCCGCCATCGCTGATGAGGAGCTTCTGGCGCGGGAGATCGCACCCCGCACCCGTAAACCACTGAGCGAATTTGTTTTTTCCTCCTGGGGAACCCCTGCCAAGCTGGATTGAGGCAGACGCGTTAGAGTGGTAGCTGAGGATGGCCATGAGCAAGACGCTCCCATTCCGCGCCACGCCCGCCCGCCGGTCCGGCCATCGGTCCAACCAATGGCGCCCAACCTCGCGCTCCTTTCGTCTTGGTTGGCGCAGCCGGTTGATTCTTTCCGCGATTCTGTTGGTTATTGGCCTCGTGGGATGGGCCGTAATCGCTCGCAATCTCGCCCCCGCCTCCAACACTTCGCGCGCCCGCTTTGACGCCATCATCGTTCTCGGCCATCCCGCCGACAGCGATGGCAACCCCACACCGGGGCAACTCGCCCGCGTCACTGAAGGGGTGCGCGAGTATGAACGGGGCGTGGCGCCCAGGCTGATTCTCACCGGCGGAGCGGTGCGCAACCAATTCGTCGAGGCGCGGGTGATGGCACGCTCCGCTGAGGCCCAGGGCATTCCCCGCTCTGCGATCTTTCTCGATCAGCAGTCACGCGATACGATTCAGAACGCCTGTTACGCCGAGCGCATTATGAAGGCTCACGGCTGGCGGTCGGCGGAGGTGGTCTCCAGTGGCAGCCATCTGCCCCGTGCCGCTCTCATCTTCAAGCAGTTGCCGTTCGATTGGCGCACCCACGCCGCGCCGCCGCTGGAGCCGGAATCGGCTGAGTACAAATGGGCTGCTGCCGCGCTGGAAGATCTGAAGACTATGCGCTATCTGACCTGGGCGCGCTGGCGGGAGCGCTGCGAGCCGTAGCGAATAAAAAATCAAGACTATTTCGCGATGGACGGAAAGTTCACCTCATCCACAAGCAGTTTGCAGATTATTTCCCCACCAACGCGCACAATCAATCCATGACCACCAACCAAACCTCCGGGCTTTTCCTATTCCCTATTCCCTATTGCCTGCTTTTTGTACGGCCGGGGACATCCCTGACAGTTTAGACCGGGCACATCGTTGACAGTTTTTCCTTTATCAGGAAGGTTTTTGGTTGTTCATCCGGCGGGGG
>Ga0181520_10004294_pt1 | contig 24005 bp, 20 predicted proteins | sample PEATcosm2014_Bin_29_FD_132451 | JGI IMG/M metagenome (GOLD analysis project Ga0181520, IMG submission 132451) | Peatland microbial communities from MTU Mesocosm Facility, Houghton, MI, USA - PEATcosm2014_Bin02_30_metaG | ecosystem: Environmental > Terrestrial > Soil > Wetlands > Peat | place...
CAGAGCCGATACGCCGTCCGCTCCCACGTTGGCTGAGCAGTGCATGGGCAGCACGTCGCGCTGAGGAATGAGAAAATTCATCACGCAGAAGATGGATTTCTTGATTTCGCCGGCGTATTTTGTGCCGCCGATGAGAATCATGCGGCGGGAGAAATTCGCCACGATGAAGGCGCTCGAATGGGTGCCGTCGCGCTCCGGCACGGCCTCGAATTCGGGAGCGGCCAGCACGGTGAATTCGTGGGCGTGGTCGGCCAGGTCCGCGGCCTCTGGCCGCACGAAGAGCTGGTGGACGAACAGGGCGTGCCAGGCGTATTCGGCGATCACGCGAATCGGAAACCGGTACGCCGGATCTGCGCCGCAGTAGAGGTCCTGAACGAAGAGTTCGCGGCCGCGCAGATGATCGACCACGCGATCGAGCAGCGCCTCGAACCGCTCCGGCGCGAGGCGCTGGTTTACCGGGCCCCAATCCACCAGCTCATGGGTCAGCGGGTCGTCCACCGTGAACTTGTCCTTGGGGCTGCGGCCGGTGCGGGCGCCGGTATACGCTACCAATGCGCCGTTCGCCGCCAGACGGGCCTCTCCGCGCTTCAGCGCGCACTCAACCAGTTGCGCCACCGGCAGATTGCCGTGCACCTGCGGTCCCGACGCCAGCGAGTGAAGCTCCTCCACGGTCAAAAGGCCTCCCATACGCAGATCTCCTCTAAATCTATTCTTGATCGATTAAGCTATTGTGCCATTCAAAACGAGACATTGGGAAGCACTTGGGATGGCCGCAGAGAAGCTTGGACGGATTTGCCTGCGGAATGGGTGCTCCTGCGAGGCGTCACTGGAGAGCGAAAAATCATCAGAGCCGCAGCGACGCCGGCCAAACAAAAAACGGGGTGGATGCCCGTTGCAGTGCATCCACCCCAAACCCTCGCAAGTTCTTCGATTGGCGACGCGGAAATCCAAGTCAGAGCAAAGTCCGGGAGCCGGAGATTGGCTGCTTGTCCCTCGCAGTCTCCGCCCCCATCCCTTGTTGCGCTTGAAGCAATTGCGCTCCCTTGGGCGATCCCAGTCCAGCGACCGGGTCCCAGCCGGATGTAGCGGAAAACGCGCCGTTGTTCCCTGAGGAGATATCCCTGAAGCAGACCGCCTGGTCCGCTTCGTAGAGCGACGGATTGATGTGCCCGATGCGGGCTTGGAGCTTCTGGTTGAGCAACGCTATCAGACCGGCCCACATTGGCACGGCCGCGCTGGTCCCTCCCACCACCATTTGCTGTCCGTCCACCAGGATTTCGTAGCCGGTGCCGGGGTCCGCGTTGCACACCACGTCGGGAATTCCGCGGCCGAAATTCAGCACCGCGCGCGCCTGCCAGTCGGGACTCGCAAAATAAGTGCTGTACCCGCCTCCGGTGGCGCCTCCTTGCGCTCCGTCATTCCACACGGTTTCAGAAACGATGGCGCCGTTGGCGGCCAGCAGTCTCGTTCCGCCTACGGCCAGCACATTGGGGCTCGACGCCGGGAACTCGACGTGGTTCTGGCCGTCTGCAATGCCGTCACTGGAGCCGTTGTCCCCGGACGAGGCGACGATGGTGATCCCCAACAGGCTGGCTTCCCGAGCCACCTCGTCGAAGTTCTGCATCGACTGCCCTGTCCAACAAGCCTCGGGGCCGCCCCAACTGATGCATAGCACGCGGGGGCCGCGAAGCTGATCGTGAACCGACATGCTCAGCACATCCTGGAATCCACGCGCGGTGTTGGGCGCAAAGTAGACCACGATGTTGGCTCCGGGAGCCACTGCCCCAACCACTTCAATGTCCAGCATCACCGCGGTATCGGCGCTTTGCGGTGTGGTTGGGCGGTTCTTTGCCAGGTTGAGGGCGGCCGTACTAACCGTCGGCTCCTGCACCTTCATGGTTTGGAAATATTGTTGAATGTCCGCCATGCGATAGCCGCCGCCAAACTCGATCAGGCCGATCACCTGGCCGGTTCCATCCACGTCCTGCGGAAAACCATATAGCCTTGCCACCTCCATGGGAGTGAACGTGGTGTGAGAGGCTCGTGCGCCAAACGGGCCGGTGGTGCCGCGATAGCGGAAGTGCGGCTTCACCATCGGACGGTCGTCCAGTCCAAAGACCCCTTGGATCATCGCGGCATACTCCTCTGGAATATGAATCGCGCCGGTGCGTCCGCGATAACTAGCGTCCGGATGCTCATATTCGTTCAACTCAACGCCGAAGGCCTTTTCCATTGCCGCAGCGGTTCCGGCCAGCGTGACGGTGCGACGCAAAACCTCGTCGCCGCGTTCCAGCATATGCAGCTTGTTCTCGACGGCAAACTGCTTCATCTTGTCCACGTGCGCGGGATTCGCGCCATATTGTGCCGCAAACTCGCTGTGGCTCAAAAAATTGCCGGAATGTCTGGCATTCGGCAGCGGCTGGCGGTGCGTAAGAATCACCGACACTTGCATCAGTTGATGCGGATCGGTGGGCCCGATCACGCGTGCCCCCGGAAGCGCAACTCGATCGCTCCCATTGAGGGCGACTCTTCTGGAATTTGACATGGGCTACTCCTTCTCGGATCGGTTTTCGCGGTGGATTTTGTGCCATGCGCCTTTCCAGCCGGCGTGACCGATGGCGTGTTCTACCTCGCATGCGCCATCGCATTCACCCGTCACGCGCCATGCCGGGGGGCACAGTTCGCGTCCTGAACTTCGCATCCCGAAGATCTCCCGGCAGTTCGCAGGTGAGAATTTGCTGGCAAACTGTTCGAGAATCTTCGTGCTCAGAGCGCACCGTTCAGAGAGTGGTCAACTTGGGCCCGGACGAAGAATCAGGCTCGAGTCCGAACAGGGGGATCCATCCGTGTGCGGCGCGCAATTTGCGCCCACCCCGGATGCCTCCAACTTCTATCGCGCACCGAATTGTGTCGATCTCTATCGAGCTTCAGGCTGCGGAGTCCACCGGTTCCAAAGTAGAGCCTGCAAGCTTCGTGCCGGATTTGCCGCGTGCCGGGGGGGCTCATCGCGGGTGTTCCGCGCCAGATTTCCCGGGCGGCTTCGGTCGAGCGGGTAGTCCATACTCTAACCGCGTTAGTCTATCTCGCGACCATTTTTCGAGGATGTATATTTTTGGACACTCGGCCGCGATTTCGCCGCGCAACCCGCCGCGTGGATGAACATAACGTCGAAACATCTGGATTTTGGCCGCTTTGTAACAGGGCACGACTTTAGTCGTGCCGGAAAAGCCAGCAAAATGAATGGGCTTTAGCCCCTGAGGTATGTACCCTGCGTTACGTCAGCACCGGCAGCGTCGGCATTTCCCCCTGGGCCTTCGCTTCAGCGACCACGGCTTCCAGATCTTCCAGAACCTCGCGGACCGTCATGGTGTAGATTTCGCGGCGGGAATCGTAGCCCTCTTCGACCAGCCGCCTCAGGTAGCGGCCGGCAATCTGCGCGGCCAGTTGGTCGGTGATCACTTTGCCGGTGCGCCGCTTCTGTTCGCTCCATGCGTCCAGCGGCAGCGCGATCCACATGGGGCGGCTGTTCACGTCGAAGCGCACATCGACGGCATCGGCGTGGCGGGTGGCGATGGCTACGATGGTGCCCTTCCACCGGCAGTGCAGGTCCTCGCCGCTCCAGCGGTCGGCTACGTGGAAGTCCTCATACATGTCGCTAGCCTATCGTCCCGGCAGGGCGGCGGGCAAGGGAAACCGCTGCGAAATTCGCCAGGAGGCCGAGCGCGCCATTTGCCGGTTCTCGATTATCCGTCTGAAGATCTCCTCCCGGTGGACGCTCCCATCGGCACGCTGATAGACTAAACAGGTTGCAGTCGCAGTGCCTCTACCTCAACTCACCCGCCTGCAAGTCGACCAACGAAGGACAAGAAGAGACCCCGTGGATACTCAAACCCGTCATGCCTTGAAGAAGGACAGCTTTGCTGAAGCCACCGCAAGTAGCGTCAGTTGGCTCAGTGGTCACCGGTCCGGCGTTGTGCGCTGGGTCATCATCGCAGTTGTCGTTCTGGTGGTAGTCGTCGGATCGCTGGTTTTTTGGAGTCTGCGCTCGTCCGCGGCTGAAGCCGCCCTGGGCGCTGCCCTGGACGCTTACAATTCGCCGCTGGCGCAGCCCGGCGCGCCGGCTGAAAGCGGAGTCTACTCCACGGCCAGCGATCGTTCCAGGGCCGCCAACCAGCAGTTTGCCGCGATCGCCTCCCAATATGGCTGGCTGCCCGAGGGCGCCAAGGCACACTACTTTGCCGGCGTCACCTACGAGGAACTGGGCCAGAACGCCTCGGCCGAAACCGAGTTGAAGGCTGCCGCTGGCAGTTGGGATCGCAACCTCGCGAACCTGGCCAAGCTGGCTCTCGCCGGCCTCTATCACCAGACGGCCCGCGACGCGCAGGCCATCGATCTCTACAACGCCCTGGCTGCCAAGCCGTCTGAAACCGTGCCCGCGGCCGTCGCGCAACTCGATCTGGCTGACCTCTATGCCGCCGGCGGCAAGCAGGACCAGGCGCGCGCTCTCTGGGCCAAGGTGAAGGACGCCGACAAAGACGGCGCTGCCGGCTCCATTGCCGCGCAAAAGCTGGCCGCCAAGCAGTAAGGCCGCTTTACGGTTCCATCAAGGCTCGCGGGGCTCATGGCTCCGCGAGTCTTTTTTTGAGTTCCCCGCCGCGCTGATGATCCACGGGGATGAAATCCCGTTCGACGGTGCATCCCGCTGACCTGCTAACTCGCTGCATGTATTCAATCAAGCCGCTGCTATTCCACCTCGAACCTTCAACTCACGCCGGCATTGAAGACCCTGTCTCTTCCTCGCGGATCCAGGCGCTGGCCGGCCCGGTCCCGGCGTCGCGGTTCCGAGCATTTTCCCCCTCCCGCGCGTCTGGTGGACTATGAGCGCCGGTCAGGCAGTATTCTCAGGTTGGATGGAGATCGCAGACAACGCTGTGTACGACGAAACCCGCCAGCACGCGGAAGAGCAAGCGCTTGCGAGCCTGGTGAGCCAGTACTCCGGCACGCTCTACCGCGTGGCTTACTCTGTGGTGCGCAATCCCTCCGATGCCGAAGACGCGGTGCAGGAAGCGTTTCTGCGCGTCCTGCGCCACCGCGACACGCTTAATGAAGTGCGCGACCAGCGGGTTTGGCTCATTCGCATCGTGTGGAACATTGTGCTGGACCGCAAACGCCGCTCAAAGACCCGGCCGGAGACCGACGACGTGGCCGAGTTGGCCCGCGTTTTGCCCGCAGGCGGCCTCAGCGCCGATGACCGCGCCGCCGCCGCCGAACACCACGCCCACGTTCTGGCCTGCGTGGAACAACTTCCCTCCAAGGAGCGCCAGGTGCTCATGCTTTCAGCCTTCGAGGAACTCACCAGCGTGGAGATTGCATCGGTCCTGGGTATTACCGAGTCCAGCGTCCGATCGCGCCTGTTCCGTGCGCGCAACCTGATGGCCGGTCTGTTGAATCACACCAGGAGTGTCCGATGAGCAGCCGACAGTTACCAGTGAACAGGGAACAGTGGACAGGGAACAGTGAAGAGTGACCAATGGTCAGTTGTCAGCGATTAGCGATTGGTTTTTCCGTTGCCGGCTGCGGCTCGCTCAATCCGGCAGGGAGTTTGCGATGAATACCTTGAAGCACAACACGTTGTCCCCCAATTCCGGCCCAGCGGCTGGAACCGCACCCGGTTCATCAGAAGAAACGCTGCGGTTGATCGCCCAGCTTCCCGCGCCGGAGGGGCTTGCCGAGCGGGTCCAGGCCGGCTTGCGCGCGGCTTCGCTCTCGGCTTCAAACCCCGTCCGCGCACGGATTCTGCATTGGCCCGTCGCGCTCCAGTTGGACAACGCCTGGATGCGCTCAGACTGGATGCGCTCAGACTGGATGCGCTCGGCCTGGATGCGCTCGGCGGCCGCAGCAGCCATTGTGTTCGTCGTGGCCGGCGGCGGCTGGGGCATCTACTCGCGCGTCGCGCCCGCTCCGCAAGCCAGGGGAATTGCCTTGCCGCACGTCGCCGCTCCGGGCGGATTCTCCGGCGCCGGCGCCATGCGCACGCCGCAAACGCTCAATGGCCCCACCGTCGTGCATCCGGCGGTAGTGCATCCGGCGCCCGCCCCGCAAGCGGCCAAGCCTGCCGCCAGGGCCGCAGCAAAGTCCAATCAGGCGGCGCTTCATCGTGACAAGTCCGCGGCCGCAAACAAGACTGCTGCTCAGCCCAACGCGCCCGCGGCCAAGTAATCTCCCGCGGCGCTCAGAGCTTCCAAACTCGTGTGTGCCCGGCCTGATCCCCTTCTCCGAGCTGTCATCCTGAGCGAAGCTTGGCGCGTTCTTTGCGCCAAGCGCAGTCGAAGGACCTGCGGTTGTTCTTCGGGGCTTTGTTTACAGAACAAAGCTGGAGGATCAGCGCGCCAAGTGGCGCTGAATGCGCACGGGGCGAAGAAGGATCTGGCGTTCTACGCAGGGAATGTAGGTGTGGTCGGGCCATTCGAGACCGCAACTGCTCCCCAAAGGGCACCGCTCAAGTTGTGCTTCGAGCTTGCGCGTCCGCAATCCAATCTGAAGATCGCTTGTAGACGAAGCAACTGTATTGTAGAAATTGGCAAACTCTCCGAAGGAAACATCGGGATCGGAAAACATATAGATCAGTTTGTACTTGCGATTTTCGTAGATTTCCGCAAGTCTGGAGCGCAATTCACCGGCAGGCACCGGCGCTTCATTGATCCAGGCGCTCCCGTCTTTGTGAAGCAGGACAACAATCCACCTGTCGACGCCTTCGCAACTATCGATCGGATCTGTCCGAACTCGCGTTATGGGAACGTGTATCCCCGCCGACACCGGCCTTCGCACCTCAAAAGTGCAAAGCACCAGCACCAGAAACAAGCTGGCCAACGGTGCGGCCACGAGCGCGCGCAGACGGCTGAGGTCCATACCCTCTACGGACACCGCCGGGTGTTGCTTTGTTCCCCACGCCGTGCCGGTTCGCTTACGCGTCCTTGGTCACCGCCCGGATGAGGATTCCCAGCAGGGCCAGCACCACCGCGCCCCAGAAGGCCGGACCGAATCCGTGCACGTGGAATCCACGCACCAGGTTCGACGCCACCAGGATCATCAGCCCGTTGATCACCAGCAGAAACAGGCCGAGGGTAACGATGCTGATGGGGAAGGTGACGATCTTCAGGAACAGGCCAACCGTCGCGTTCAGCAGCCCGATCACCAGTGCGGCGATCAGCGCCGGTCCCAGTCCCTCCACATAAAAGCCGGGCACAAGATTGGAAACCACCAGCAGGGCTACTGCGCTCAACAGCCAGTGAATCAGAAGTCTGACCATGGGTTCGTTCTCCTTGTCGTCCAGCCGCTTCAAGTCGAGCGACAGGATTCAACAGCTCTCAACGCTTAGGATTGCACATCCGGCTTCCGTTATAGCATGGACGTTACCGGATGGCGTTGGCTCATTTTGAGTTAGCGCGCTTTCGGCTCAAGTGTCATCAAGAATTTGGGTGCCCCATCCTTGAATCGCTTTTTGATTCAAGGGTGGGAAACAACAAAGATTCATCTCGACCGTAAGCAATGAGACCGAAAGCGCTCTACCGCGACCTTTCCCGCCGCGCCGTGTCCAGGACAGCATCATACCCCGGCGTGTCATTCGTGCCGGACCGAGTTATTCCAGAGGATTTGCCTTCATGCCTTCTTCACGCCTCGCCCTGCTGGCGGCCCTCATTCTCTTCGTGCTGCCCGTTCGGCCATCGCACGCGCAGCGACCGGCCACGCCCCCTCTGCCAGAGATGCACCAGCTCATGCGCGAGGTGATGGACCACCAGAAGCAGCTTGACAAGGTACGCGAGACCTACACCTACAGTTCCCTCCAGACCACGCAGGACATCGACGCCAACGGCCAGGTGAAGAAGACCGAGAGTGAGGAGGGCGAGGATTTCTTCGTCAACGGCCACGTCATCGAACGCACAGTGAAGAAGAACGGCCAGCCGCTCAACGAGCACGACCAGCAGAAGGAAACCGAGCGCGTCACGAAACAAGTGGAAAAGGCGGAGAAGACCCCTCCCGGCCAGCCGCTCCAAGGGCCCAGCATCAGCGTGACCCGGGTGCTTGAGGTGATGGACCTGCGCAACGAAAGGCGCGAGAGTTATCGCGGCCGCCCGACCATCGTTTTCGACTTTGCCGGCCGCAAGGACGTCAAGACGCACGGCCTGGCCGAGGACGCCTCAAAGAAGCTTCAGGGCACCATGTGGATCGACGAAGCCGACCGCGAGGTAGCGCATCTGGAGGTGCGCTTCGACGACGACTTCAAAGTGGCAGGCGGCCTGTTCGCCTCCATCGCCAAGGGCTCCAACTTCCGCTTCGACCAGGCCCTGGTCAACGGCGAAACCTGGCTGCCGACCGGCGCCGAGGGAATCGTGCAGGCCCGCGTCCTGCTGCTCAAGAACTATCGCCAGCACTTCACCGAGCGCGACTACGACTACAAGCGTTTTCGCGTGGAGACGCAGCAATTGAAGGACGCCAAAGTCGTGCCGGAAAAGAAGCAATAAGAAAAGAAAAGTCGCCGTCGGCCGAGCAGAAACACCGCGGGCCGCTTCCCATCTGCGAAGCGGCCCGTGGCAACGGTAGCGATCCTCAAGCTCCCGGAGGCCCACCACCTCCCGGAGGTCCGCCACCACCCGGACCACCGCCTCCATCCGGCGGGGGTCCATCTCCACCGTCCGGCGGCGGAGGCGGCATCTCTTCACTCTCCTCCTGCTTCGCAGCCGCCTTCTGGCGCTTGGCCTCCCACGCCGCATACGTGGTCTTCTGGCTGTCGCTCAGCACCGCGGCAATCTTATCCCGCGCCTCCTCACGAATGGATTTCACCGCTGCGCGCAGCGCTTCCATGATCTCCCTGTCAGGCGGCTGATCTTCATTGGAAGCTGTGCTGGACGCGGTCTTGCCGCTCGCGGCTGAGGAAGCGTTGCCGGTTTCCGTCGCGGCCTTGGCGGGCTTGATCAAGGCCTCGATCTGCTGGCGCTGATCCGCCAGGATCACCTTGACCTGCGCCTGCTGCTCCGCGGAAAGTGTCAGCAACTGGGTCAGCCGCTTGAGCTGCCGCTCCACCGCTGGTCCGCGCAACTGCTCTTGCATGGAGGCCTGCATGTCTCCGGGTGGTCCATCCGGAGGCGGGCCCATCGGCCCATCGGGCTGCGCCCAAAGCGCGCAGCAACTGGCAACAAGCACGCCGGCCAGCAGCAAGGTGCGCCGTGCGAGCGATACGACGTAGAAGAATTCCATCATGATGCGATGCTCCTCTGGTTTGTGGGGGAACGACAAGAGAACCCGTGCTGCGAGCGCGTTCCTTGCCGGGTCACTGCTTCGACCCGAGCCTCTTCGCGACCGAAACCGGTCCTCCCCTGGTGAGCAGCATCGCCGGCGAGTGCTCACTCAACTAGACGAGCTTTCTGGCGACTTTGTTGACGCCACCTCACGAATAGTTTTCCCGCAGTTGAGGAGCCGAGCGGAGTTTACGTGGCCAGTTGCGTAATGAGCGTGCAATTTTATCGGCGAACCACCGGAGATTCATACGCCATGGGGGAATAGGGGGGATAGAGCATTTTGGCTTTTGCTATAAACTTCCGTGCCCCATCCTTTCCGTTTTTTTTGCGGAAAGGGTGGCATACCAAACACAATTCCGGTCTAAGCCATTTCAATAAATGCTCTAAAGTGGAAGCATGTTTGTGCGCAAGCTGACCATCGATCGCATCGACTCCACCGGCGTTCGTCACGCATGTCCCCTCGGCTGGATCGACAACTTTGCCATGCGCAACTTCACCAACGATCCGATCTTCGACGACACGCTGCCCGTGGCTGACGGAGTGCTGGAGGCCGGAACGCGGGTTCCTCTCGCGCGCCTCCAGTCCGACATCGAGGACTGGTTTCGCCGCAAGGGCTACCTGAAGCCCGAGGAAAGACTGGAAGTCGTGGAGCGGGCTACGACAGAGGCCTGAAAGTAGCCAGGCAGGGAAACCCCGGAGCCGCTCTGAGCGCCTTGTAACAGGGCACGACTTTAGTCGTGCCGGAAGTAGCCGAAAAACAGCGAGGGCTTTAGCCCCTGAGGTGTGCTCTTTTCGGTCGTTCCGCTTGAAGATCGCCCTGAATCCCGCCGCTCCTCAGGCCGCTTCCTGGCGCTGCACTCCGGTATTGTTCCACAGCTCCTTTTCGGCCTCGCGGCGGGCCTTCAGACCGGCGTTTTCTTCCGATCCGGCGTGGTCCCAGCGCAGCAACTGTTCCACCGCATCGTCGTACCGCCCGCGGTTCAGAATCTTCAGCAACGTCGAAGTCGCCAGCTTTCCTGCCCCCAGGTTGAAGCAGAAGTCCACCAGCGCGTCGAACTGCCCCTGCGTGAGCGCAACCTTCACCAGCCGCCCCACAGCCTCCTCCGCGTCCCTGACGTCGCTGGCCAGGATTGCCGTGGCCTGCGACTCATCGATGCCATTGGGAAACGACTCGGGATTGAGCAGCCGGTGGCCGTAGCCAATGGTCGGAAACCCGGCCACATCCAGATAGACGCGATTGCGAAACCCCTCCGACCGCTTGAGCAACTCCATCCCTGCCGTGCTGAATCTCATCCATCCCTCCTACTCTCTGTTCCTTAGAGTCAATTTCACGCTAGCAGGATCTGAGAAATAATCTGCAAATCCGATCCTCGATCTGAACCACGATGGATCCTGGACAACGGGGAGCGCGCACCGCGCAACCGGCCCCGCCCCGCCCCGGCCTGGTTCTCGAAAAAAGGCTGTTTTGCACCACTTTTGGTTCAATTTGCAAGTCGTTGAATAAAAACAAGTTGCCATAGACCTCTGAGAGAAAGCCCCATTTTGGGCCGAATTTCCTCGTGTATTTCTAGATAACCCTTGAGTGTTTTAGTGGCGACTTAGTAAAATTGGTAGATGGTTAAACGACGAGATTCAAGCAACACGAGCTCGAAAACTCCGCTGCGGATTTGGCTGCTTGCGGGAGCATCGTCTGTTGCACTGGCCGCGCTGGTAGTCATGCTCCCCACGCGTACTGTGCATGCGGATGCTGCTCTTTCCCGGCCAACCGCGACCGCGACCTCCGCGGTTTCAGTAGCGAGCGCGACCCCGGCTTTGCTTGCGCCGCAGAAACCCGCGGGATCAGAAACAACCAAACTGCTCCACGGCATAGCCTCCTGGTACGGTAGCGCGTTCAACGGCCACCGCACAGCAAGTGGAGAACGATTCGACATGAACGCAATGACCGCCTGCCATCCAACCCTGCCCTTTGGGTCGTTGGTGCGGGTGGTGAACCTTACCAACCGGCAGTCCGTTGTGGTCCGCATCACCGACCGTGGCGAGCTGTTCGACGGACGAGTGCTCGACCTATCGTACGGAGCTGCCAAAAAGCTGGCCATGCTCAAGTCCGGCCTTGCCCCGGTTCAACTGCACGTCCTCTCCCTGGGAGGGGATCGCAGCGACAAGTAAGTTCACCGCACGATCCACCACCATCAACGGCCAGCCCTCGGGCTGGCCGTTGATGTTTGCGGGCTCCGTCGCGGCTGCTCTCCCGGATGGGGCAGGCGCAACACCGCTGTTTGCAGCGTGTAGGCCGCCGAGGCCACGGCGCTGTTCGTGTAGCCCGTTGCCACCGCAATCGCCTCGATGGTTTCCGTAGCCGAAACTTTGATCGCCGCCGTGTACTTTGTGGATGCGCTAGTCGGCGCAGTTCCGTTGGTGGTGTAGTAAATCGCCGCGCCAGCCGTACTGTCGCTGATGGTGACAGTCTGCGCCGTTGTGTAAGTTCCAGCCGCGGGCGAGAACGTGGGCGTAGCGGCTTGCGGCGTAATGGTATAAGCCGCAGTGCTGACCGCGCTGTTTGCGTAGCCGGAGGCCACCGCGATGGCCTCGATGGTCGCCGTAGCCGAGACTTTGATCGCCGCCGTGTACTTGGTGGAAGCGCTAGTCGGCGTAGTCCCGTTGGTGGTGTAGTGGATCGCCGCGCCAGCCGTAGTGTCGCTGATGGTGACAGTCTGCGCCGTGGTGTAGGTTCCAGCCGCGGGCGAGAACGTCGGTGTGGCGGCTTGCGGCGCAATGGCGTAAGCCGCAGTGCTGACCGCGCTGTTTGCGTAGCCGGAGGCCACCGCGATCGCCTGGATGGTCTCTGTCGCTGAAACTGTGAGCGCGCTGGTGTACTTCGTCGAAGCCGCAGTCGGCGTGGTCCCGTTGGTGGTGTAGTAAACCGCCGAGCCCGCCGTAGTGTCGGCGATGGTGACTGTTTGCGCCGTGGTGTAAGTTCCAGCCGCGGGGGAGAACGTGGGCGTTGCCGTGGTTGGAGTAATGGTATAGACCGCCGAGGCCACCGCGCTGTTTGCGTGGCCGGAGGCAACCGCGATCGCCTGGATGGTCTCTGTCGCTGAAACTGTGAGCGCGCCGGTGTATTTCGTCGAAGCCGCAGTCGGCGCAGTTCCGTTGGTGGTGTAGTAGATGGTTGCGCCAGTCGCGGCCTCGGTGATAGTGACGGTTTGCGCGGTGGTGTAAGTTCCAGCCGCCGGAGTGAAGACCGGTGGCGCGAGCGCCAGCACCGCGACCAGAATCTGCGCTGCGTGCACGTGGCCGCCTCCGGTGGCGACCATGGTCACCGGATAGATTCCGGGAGCCACGGATGCGGCTACGCTGAGGGTGACCACGTCCGTAGCCGAAGCACTCAGGGCCACAGAGGCGGCGGCCGGGGTCGCGGTAATGCCCGCGGGCACGTTCGAAGTCAGCGTCACGGTTCCGCTGAATCCGTTCACCGGCGTCAGCGCCAGGGTGCTGGTTCCCGATTTGGCGGGGACAATCACGACTTCAGCACTCTGCGTGGTCAGCGAAAAATCCGATTGCGCGACGGCGACGTTGACCGCATTGGATGAGGCCGCGTTGTAGTTGGCGTCACCCTGGTAGATGGCGGTAAAAACATTCGTCCCATTGGCGGCGGAGTAGCCTGGAACGCTCAACGTGGCCGTTCCCTTGTTGAGTGGAGCCGTCGTGGAAAAGCCCTGGTCGTCGCTGACGAACGCCACCGTGCCGGTGGGGGTTGCCTTGCCGGGGGGGCCGGTGACGGTGGCTGTCAGGGTGAACGTCTGCCCCGGCGTGGGGCTGGCCACACTCGAAGTGAGCGCCACGGTGGGCGTGAGCTTGCTCGCCAGCGCAATTACCGTTCCCCCGTTGGCCGAACTGCCCAGCCAGTTCGCGTCGCCGCCATACGACGCCGTCACCGGAAGAATGCCGGCTGCGACATTGCTGAATGTGACCACCGCCTCCAGGTTTGCGTTGCCGGTTGTGCCGAAGGGTGTCCAAGCGGCGGTCGCGGATTTTCCGCCCAGCGTCACCGTCACATTACCGGTCGGCAGGGTTCCATAGAGTGGCAGATAGCCGGTGGTCAACTGCACATCCACGGCTACGCTGGCGCCCGCAGCTACGGAAGAAACCAACGGTTTGACCGTGAGGCTGGTGCTGCCCTGAATCACGGTGAACGAAGCCGCGCCGGCCGTGCTGGACGCGTTGTAGCTCGCGTCTCCGGAATAGGCCGCGCTGATGGTGTGGCTGCCCGGCGCAAACACGCCAGTCGACCACTCCGCCACGCCGCCCGCGTTCAAGGGCTGCGCGGATGTGGTTGTCACCGTTCCCAGCTTGTCGGTGAAGGCCACTGTTCCGGTGGCCGGCGTGGCTTGGCTGGCGATGGTTGCATTGCCGCTCACCGGCTGCGCATCGAGCAGGATTTGCGCCCCGTAGGGCACGGTAATCCCCGACGAAAGCGGGTAGAGATTGAGGTCGTAGGGGTTCCACGCCCACCCGGCCGCGGCCAGCGTATTGCTCTCCGGCGTCACGGTCACCATCACGGGCGCGGACTTGCTGGCGGCAAAGGTGCCGTCGCCCCCGTACACGGCGGTCAACTGGTAAGTTCCCCCGGGCAAGTTGTCCACCTGGGCATAAAGGCTGCCGGAAGCCAGGGCCAGCGTGTCGATCCCCGCGTAGTGGGTTACACCGTCGTTGCCGGTCAGGCTCACCGAGCCCGTGGGCGTACCCGATCCCTTCGCCGCCACCGTTCCTGAGACCACGGCCGTCTTGCCATGGACAAAGCTGGCAGGGCTCACGCTCAAAGTGGTGGTGGTCGAGGTCAGCGTCACTGTCGACCAGTATTTGAGCAGGTTGGCCACATCCACCGAGCCCAGGCCGGTGGCCAGGTCATAGCCCGCGCCCGCGGCATAGCCGCTCTCGACGGAGAATCCGCTGGCCGGCGTTCCGGATTTCCCCTGCGCGCAGTTGGCCGTGCTCGGGTAGCAGAGCACCTGGTTGCCGCCCGTGGTCACGTCGTGAAAAACGGTCGGTTGCTTCACAGCCAGGGGGTAGTAGAGGAAGTCGGCCTGGCCTTGCCAACTGCCGGTGCTCTGGTTGATCAGCGCCTGGATGCCGGCCATGGCGGGCGAACTGGCCGATGTGCCGCCCACCCCGGTGATCACCACCGCCCCGCCCGCGTTCAGGTTCGTGCCGGAGCAGTCGCCGGGATTGGCGCAGATGGGATAAAAGCTGTAGTTGTAGCCATTGGCGGCGAACAGAGACACGTCGGGAAGGTCGCGCACCTTGTCCGCGGGCACGCCGGAGCCCGTCTGCCATGCCGGCTTTTGGTAGCCCTGGCCGGTTGAACCGGAGGGATAAAGCGCGGCGCTGCTGGCTCCGCCGCCTCCGGCCACAATGGTCTGGCTGGCCAGGTTGGCGGGATTGCCGCCGTTCTCCAGGTTGAAGCCGAAAAAGTCGTTCCACGCCTGCTCGGGAATAGTCTGCTTGAGAGAAATCGCCGGAGAAGTGGTGGAACTGGACCAGTAGCCGGCCAACTGCGTGCTGATCGCGCTGCTGCTGCCGCCGTACTGGCTATAGTAGAAATCCGTCCCGCCCACCGCGACGTTGTAGGGCGTTGAAGCGATGCCGTTCACCTCGAGCCCGCCGTAGGCTACCTGCTGCGCGTCGAAGTCGTCGCAGCCGGCCGAGCCGCCGTCGCCCGCTGAGACGAACACCGTCTGCCCCTGCGCCGCCGCCTGCTGCCACAGCGCGCTCCAGAAAGCGTTGCCGCTCTGGCCCAGCTCCATCTCGCACTCGCCGTAACTCACGCTGATGATCCCGGCCAGATCGTCTTCCACCGCGCGCATCGCGGCCAACGAAAGCCCGTTGGTCAGGGCCGTGCCGCCCGAAGTATAGAGAACCACCTTGGCGCCGGGCGCAACCGAGCCCGCCAGCTCGATGTCGAGGTAAGCCTCCGTGGCCGCGTCGTTCTGGCCGGGGTCCTCGCCGTCCACCACCACCTGGGGCAGGTTTGCGGTCAGCCCGAAAAGGCTCTGGTAAGCCTGAACCAGGCTCAGGTCCACGTTCGAGGCGCTGACGATGGCGATTGACTGACCCGCGCCGGTGATTCCCGCCTTGTAGACGGAATTGATGTCGTACTGCAGGTCAAAGTCGCCCGGCGCCACCGCGTAACTCACCCCGCTGCTGGCCGGATAGGTCCAATCCGGATAGGTCCATTGCGGCGTGGCCTGGTGGGTCTTGGGATTGAATTGTGCCGCTCCCAGCACCTTCAGGTACGACTGGGGATGGAAGTCGTTCACCGGCGCCAGTCCTGCGATGACGGGCGCCAGCGCGGCGGGAACCGTAGGATCCGTAGCGTTGGCCAGATGCGTCTCGCCGCCCACCAGGTAGCGGTGAATCCCGGTCTGAAAGGCCTCGCGCATCTGGCCCGCGCTTCCTGAAAATTCAATTGCCAGCCGCCCGGCGTGAATCTTGTTGATGGCCAGCCCGTGCGACTCGAGCCACGCGGTCACGGCGGCCACATCCGAGTCGGCCGGCCCGTACAGGCGTCCGAACTCCTCCGGCGTGAGCCACTGGTGAAAGGACGGGCTGCCCGGCGTGTGCGCCGCCTTAATGAAATCCCCGAGCGCCGCTTCCTGCTCCGTGGAGCGCGCCAGCAGGAGCAGCATCCGCCCGGCCGGAAACGAGTCTTCCACCGCTCCCAGGTCAATGCCGGACTTGGTCAATCCGGCCCGCACCAGCGGGTGCACATTGCCGCCCAGAACCACGCGCACGCCCTCCTCCACGGGGCCTTGAACCCGCGGCAGGGTTTGCGGCCCGGAAGCCGGCAATGCGGAACTACGCTGTGCCGCGAGTGCACAGGGCGCGGCGAAAGTGAGGCTGAATGCAACAACCAACACGGCTCGGGAGATGAAACGCAGCGGGAACATACGGGGTTCATCGGCGGCGCGCCCGCCTGACTGTAACAACTCGCCGAGGCGCGACCGGAGCCGGCGTCACAGACGGAACACCCAAATCAAATCGGGAAAACGTCCAACGGCAGCAGCACAATCGGGAAAGCTGAACGCGGACCGCCGCCATAGCGAGCTTCTCCGCAGGGCCGTACCGAAGCTTCTTATCGCCGCCGCGTCGCATCGTGTTCCCGCGATCGCTCGCGAAAGGCCCCCCGCCCCAAAGCGATTTTCGCCCACCCTGTATAATCCTCGCGAAACCTGCGGGAGGATTGAAGTGCGACAGTTCCTGGTTTTGGCGGCGGTGGGCTTACTGGCTTGTTCGGCGGCACAGGCGCAAAAGGAGCCCTGTGCGACGGCCGGAGAAAACAACGCCTTTTTGGGGATTCAGACCGTCCGCCTGTGGTCGGGAGACGCTCCCGAAGCCCAGGGCAAGGCCTGCGAGGATACCCCTACGCTCACCATCTTCGAGCCGCAAAGGGGCCATGAGAACGGCTCCGCGGTCGTGGTTCTGCCGGGCGGGGGGTACGGCGGCCTCGCCGCCAATCTCGAGGGCCGTCAGGTGGCCGACTGGTTCACCGCACGCGGCTTTCGCGCCTTCGTTCTGAGCTACCGGCTCTCCTCGCACGGCTACCTGCTCCCGGTTCCGCTCATCGACGCCCGGCGCGCCATCCAGACGGTTCGGGCCCGGGCGCGGGACTACTTCATCGCCCCCAACCGCATCGTCATCATCGGCTTCTCGGCCGGGGGACATCTGGCCGCTCTCGCCTCCACGCAATATGTTCCCGGCAAGCCGGACGCAGAGGATCCAATCCAGCGTGTCTCCAGCCGTCCGGATTATCTCGTCCTCGGCTATCCGTGGATCGGCGCCATTTCGTCCGACACCTCGCACCTGACCTACTGCAAGCTCTACAACGTGATGGATCGCTGCGAGGCGCTGCGTGCGGCCTACTCTCCTGACCTCTTTGTGACCAAAGATACGCCGCCAACTTTCCTCTTTCACACCGCCAGCGACGGCCTCGTCCCGGTCGAGCAGGGCCTGCGTTTCTATGAGGCGCTGCTCAAGGCCGGCGTTCCCGCCGAGGCGCATATCTTCGCCAATGGCCCCCACGGCACGGGCCTCGGCAAGGGCGATGCCGCTCTCGACCAATGGCCCAATTTGCTCGAAATCTGGCTCCGCGCCCAGGGCCTGCTTTCGGTGGATCAGTCCGTCGTCGCGGGCAAACCGTAACCGATGAAACGGCGGACGCACCCGGCTTTCTGACCGCTTCTTCTGGTACCAACTGCGGGTGCCCCAGGTCTCGGGGTCCCCAACGACAGGTCCTCGTCGCTGGGGTGAGGATTCGCTTTTGAGACCTGGGTTAACACTCGCCCAGCCTACGAAATGATCAGATCCCGAGCAAGCGTAAACGGCTCGCGACCATTCTCAATCCCGCAAAGGATTCGATTGTAAGGTTGAAGTAAAACGCATGATCCCGGAGGCTTCTCGCTCATGAACGCAACTCGTCGGTTCGGCATTTTCCTGCTGGTTGCCCTGGCCGCGTTGTTCTTCTCCCCTGCCGCGCCCGCGCAGGAGACGCATCCCGCCGCACAACCCCCCGCGGCCGGAGCGGAGCAGCATAAAGACAGCGAAAAGGAAGCAATCCCCGTCCCGCCGGAGAAGCCCGTCACCACGCGTCATGAACTGGCCCTGGGCGGCAAGACGCTCAAGTACACCGCCACCGCCGGCACGCTCATCATTCGCGACGAGGACGACAAGCCCTACGGCAGCATCTTCTACGTGGCTTACACCCTCGACGGCGCCGAGGCCCGCACGCGTCCGGTCAGCTTCCTCTACAACGGCGGGCCCGGCTCGGCCTCCCTGTGGCTGCACATGGGCTCGTTCTCGCCCGTGCGCATTTCCACCGACAGTCCCAACCCCACCGCCGGACCGCCCTTCAAGCTGGTCGCCAACGAGTACTCGCTGCTCGACAAAACCGACCTGGTTTTCATCGACGCTCCGCTCACCGGCTATTCGCGCGCCGTCGGCAAGGCTACTCTCAAGGATTTCGCCGGCGTCGACCAGGACCTGCACGCCTTCGACCGCTTCATCACCCGCTACCTCACCGTCAACCAGCGCTGGAATTCACCCAAATTTCTTATCGGCGAGTCCTACGGGACCACGCGCTCGGCGGCTCTGGCCGACATGCTGGCCAACGACGGCGTGCAACTGAATGGCGTGGTGCTCATCTCCTCGATTTTGAACTACAACATCCGCGCCGGCGGCTACGACAACATCTACGTCTTCAACCTGCCCAGCTACGCGGCGGCGGCCTGGTACTTCAACAAGATTCCCAACAAGCCGGCCGATCTTGCCGCCTGGGTTGAGCAGGCGCGCGTCTTTGCCGAAGGGCCCTACGCGCAGGCCCTGTTTGCCGGCCACAACCTGCCCGCCGCCCAACTGGACTCAGTGGCCAAGGAAGTGAGCCGGATGACCGGCCTCAGCGTCGACTACGTGAAGGAAACCAACCTGCGCATCTCGCCCACCCGGTTTAGAAAAGAAGTTCTGCGCGACGACCGCAAGACGCTGGGCCGCTACGACATGCGCTTCGAGGGTGTGGACGTGGATGCGGCCGGCGAGGCGCCCAGCTACGACGCCTCCGACACCGGGATCGCGGGGGCTTTCGTCGCCGCCCTGCACGACTATCTCGAAGGCCAGCTCAAGTACGAGACCACCGACGCATACCGGCCCAGCGCGGGCAATATAGCCCAGTGGGACTGGAAGCACCATCCCACCAGCGGCGGGCCCGGCACGGGCGCCCAGGACCAGTCCCAGCCCTATGTGGCCGCCGACCTGGCCAGCGCCATTCGCAAGAATCCGCATCTGCGCGTTTTTTCCGCCAACGGCTACTTCGATCTGGCCACGCCGTTCTTCGCCACCGAGTACGACCTGGCGCACATGGATCTCGACCCCACGCTACGCGGAAATGTCCAGTTCGGCTACTACCCCTCGGGGCACATGATCTATCTCAACGTCGATGCGCTGCACCAGTTGAAAGACGACCTGGCCGCCTTCATCGCCAAGGCGCAAAACTGATGAATTGAGTCCCGCCGGGCTGGCCAAAAATGCTCCGTGCCCCATCCTTGCGACGCTTCTGTTTTTGTCGCAAGGGTGGGAAACCATGCAGCCCGATCGGCCAGTCTCCTTGGCAGCGAAGTCGCGTCCGCAGCGACGGTTCTCCTCATCGGAAGCAAAAATGCTGGGTGCAAAAATGCTGGGTGCCCCATCCTTGCGACGTTTCTGTTTTTGTCGCAAGGGTGGGAAACCAAGCAGCCCGATCGGCCAGTCTCCTTGGCAGCGAAGTCACGTCCGCAGCGACGGTTCTCCTCATCGGAAGCCAAGTCGAAACACCTCCGCCCCGGTCTCCCGGCAAATGCGGGAAACCACGCAGCCGCCCACGAAAAATGTCCCCAAAAATTGAAGAAGCGGGCCACCGATCTCAGGAGTGGAAGGACTTCCTGAAACCGGCTGCCCGCTGGACCCTGGACCGGGTCTAGGTGGTATCGTTAGTTTAGGCTAGTTGGAGCGGATTGCAAGGCTTTTTTCGCATAAACAGCCCGTTTCGTGACCGCAGTCACAGGTCCCCGTCCAATCGGCCTCTCAGCGTTGACTTGGGCCTCTGCCCCTGTTACAAAAAAGTGTTCCACCTACGTTAGACGGACCCAAAGCGACCGCCTGGCTAACCTGAACAAAACGGACCAGCATGCAAGAAATTATTCAACAAGTCGGGAATCTTCTGCTCGGCGCCGTGCCCACGATTCTGCTCTTCATCGTGCTGGTCCTGGCCTACCAGTTCCTGGTGCAAGGCCCGTTGACGGCCGTGCTCAAGGAGCGCCGCGCACGCACCGAGGGCGCCGTTGAAGACGCGAACCAGGCCATTGCCCAGGCCGAAGCCAGGGCGGCCGAATACGCCGCTAAGCTGCGCCAGGCCCGCGCCGAGATTTTCAAGGTGCGCGAACAACGCGTGAAGCAGTGGAATGCCGAGCGCGATGCGGCTCTGGATGCGGCCCGCAAGACAGCCGGGCAGAAGGTCAACCAGGCCAGGGCAGCTCTCGAAGCCGAGGCCGCTCATGCACGGCAGTCCCTCCTTGCCTCCGCCGGGGATTTGGCAGCGCAGGTGGTCCGCGCGGTTCTGCCGCTGGCCGCCGGGGGTACCCGTTGAGGTATTTGAAATTGAAATCGCGTTTTTCCGCCCCCGTTTTCCGGTTCGCCCTGCTGGCGGTGTTGGTCGCAGGCATGGCCTCCATAGCCTTCCGGCTTTCAGCCCAGCAGCCAGCCCCAGACCCAACAGCCGCGCAGGCTCCCGCAGCGCAAGGTGCGGCAGCACCCGACGCAGCCAAGACCAAGGAAGCGCCCAAGTCTGAGCAGGAAGAGCTCGACGTCTACCGCCATGCGCCCATCGTGCGCACCGCGGCCCGGCTCCTTCATCTGGACCTGGAAGTCACGGCCAAGCTCTTCGAGTTCATCAACTTTGCCATCATCGCGCTGGCCGTTCTCATCCCCCTGTCGCGCTTCCTTCCCAAGGTCATGCGCAAGCGTTCGCAGACCGTCCGCCACGACATCGATTCGGCTCGCAAGATGACCGAGGACGCCAACGCCCGGCTCAGCGCCATTGAGGCCAAACTCTCCGGGCTGGATGCTGAGATTGCCGGAATTCGCACTCAAGTCGAGCAGGAAAGCAAGCAGGACGAGGTGCGCATCAAGGCGACCATCGGAGAAGAAAGCGCCCGCATCGTGGCTGCCGCCGAGCAGGAAATTGACCAGGCTGCAGCGCAGGCAACCCGCGGATTGCGCCACTTCGCCGCCGACCTGGCCATTGAGCAGGCCGCAAAACAACTGGTTCTTACGCCGGAGACCGACCGGGCCCTGATCGCCGAGTTCCTGAGCGATGTGGCTGGGAACGGCGCACATCGGGGAGGGCAGAACTAGATGGCAGCCTTTGTTGCACGTTACGCCAGCGCCTTCGCCGACGTCGTCACCCAGGAAAAGCTGGATACGGCCGAGTTGGACCGGCAACTGGACGATTTTCTTTCGACTTGGGACGGCAGCGCGGAGTTGCGCGAACTGTTTGTGAACCCGGCCGTCGGCGCCAAGCAGAAGGTCGTCCTTCTCGACAAGATGAACGCGACCCTCGGGCTGCGCAAGGAACTGCGCAACCTGCTGGCCGTGCTCATCGACAACAACCGCATCGGCCAGGTCAAGGAAGTTGTCCAGGCCTATCGCGCGGAATTGCAGCAGCGGCTGGGCATTCGCCAGGTGGAGATCGTAACCGCCCGCGCGCTCAGCGACGAGGAAAGCGGCGTGCTGGTGGCCGGTGTCGGCAAACTCGCCGGCGCGCGCATCCAGCCCAGTTTCAAGCTCGACAAATCCATCCTCGGCGGCACGGTGGTGCGCATCGGCTCCACGGTATACGACGGCTCCGTCCGCGGACGGCTGGAACGGTTGAAAGAAGCACTGATCGCCGGCTGAAGCCGGCAGGGATCAGGGGTCAGAGATCAGGGGTCAGGATCTCGGGTGAGTGAACAGTTTTGGTGATTGGGAATCGGGAACATGGGATCGGAAGTCTGGGTCAGCACTTTTAAGCTGACCCCTGACCCCTGATCCCTGACCCCTAGAAGGACAGAAATGGCGCAGATCAAGGCAGACGAGATTACGCAACTCCTTCGCGAACAGATCGCGAACTACGACTCCAAGGTCCAGGTGGACGAAGTCGGAACCATCACGACCCTCGGCGACGGCATTGCCCGCCTCCATGGGCTGGACAAGGTGATGGCCGGCGAGCTGCTCAGCTTCCCGCATGGCATCGCCGGATTGGCTTTGAGCCTCGAAGAGGACCAGGTGGGCGCCGTCGTTCTGGGCGACTACACCTTGCTCAGCGAAGGCGACGAAGTCAAGCGCACCGGCACCATTTTGAGCGTCCCGGTGGGCGAAGGCATGATCGGCCGCGTGGTAAACGCCCTCGGCCAGCCCATCGACGACAAGGGCCCCATCGCCTCCACCCAGTCGCTACCCATTGAGCGCCTGGCCCCCGGCATCATTGACCGCCAGCCGGTCCGTGAGCCCATGGCCACCGGACTCAAGGCCATCGACGCCATGATTCCCATCGGCCGCGGCCAGCGCGAGCTGATCATTGGCGACCGCCAGACGGGCAAGACCGCCGTCCTGCTCGACACCATCATCAACAACGCCAAAAACGATCTGGTCTGCATCTACTGCGCCATCGGCCAGAAGCGCTCTTCGATCGCCCAGGTGGTCCAGACGCTGACTGAAGCCGGCGCCATGGGACACACCGTCATTGTGGCCGCCTCGGCTTCCGAGCCCGCCCCCATGCTCTATATCGCGCCCTACGCGGCCACCGCCATCGGCGAATTCTTCCGCGACTCGGGCCGCCACGCGCTGGTGATGTACGACGATCTCTCCAAGCACGCCATGGCCTACCGCGAAATTTCGCTGCTCCTGCGCCGTCCGCCGGGCCGCGAAGCCTACCCGGGCGACGTTTTCTATCTCCACTCGCGCCTCCTCGAGCGCTCGTCCAAGATGAGCAAGGAAAAGGGCGGCGGTTCGCTCACCGCTCTGCCGGTCATTGAGACCCAGGCGGGCGACGTCTCGGCTTACATTCCGACCAACGTCATCTCCATTACCGACGGCCAGATCTTTTTGGAAACCGATCTGTTCAACTCCGGCGTCCGCCCGGCCGTCAACGTCGGCCTTTCGGTTTCGCGCGTCGGCTTCTCGGCAGCCATCAAGGCCACCAAGCAGGTGGGCGCAACACTCAAGCTCGACCTCGCGCAGTATCGCGAACTGGCGGCTTTTGCGCAGTTCGGCTCCGACCTCGACCCGCTCACCCAGAAGCAGCTCAACCGCGGCCAGCGCCTCACGGAACTCCTCAAGCAGCCGCAGTTCCACCCGCTCACCTGGCAGCAGCAGGTTCTGATCCTCTTTGCCGGTACGCAAGGCTATCTGGACGACCTGGAGCTCACCGACATTCACGCCTTCGAAGTTGGTCTCTACAAGTATTTCGAGAGCGGGCAGTCAGCGCTCATGGATGAGCTGACCAAGGAAAAGAAGCTGGACAACCTGCGCGACAAGCTCCACGCCGCGCTCAGGGAATACTCGGCCAACTTCAAGGCCGAGCTTGAGGCCGCGGTCAAGGCGTAGAAGCAGGGAACAGGGATCAGGGAACAGGGGTCAGACCGATGGTGAAGTCATTTCGCGATCTCGTCGTTTGGCAACGATCGATTCAATTGGCGGTGGCGGTCTATCGGTTGACTCAAGGATTTCCCAAAGAAGAGATTTACGGATTGACCAGCCAGATGAGACGCGCAGTGGTTTCGGTTGGCAGCAACATTGCGGAGGGTCACGGCAGGCTGGGCAGCGGTGAATACAGGCAGTTCCTCGGTGTCGCAAGAGGGTCGAATTGTGAGCTACAGACGCAGCTGGAAATTGCACGTGCGCTCGGGATCGGCGATTCCAAGCTGCTCGACGACGCTGAAGGTTTATCACACGAAGTAGGAAAGATGATTTTCGGAATTTTGGAAGGAATCAAAGGTCAAAGGGTCGAAGCAGCGCACGTCTGATCCCTGATCCCTGATCCCTGTCCCCTGGAAGGTTTATGGCAAACGTACTCGATCTACGGCGGCGCATTCGCAGCGTGAAAAACACGCGGCAGATCACCAAGGCCATGAAGATGGTCTCGGCGGC
>Ga0181520_10004298_pt1 | contig 23992 bp, 25 predicted proteins | sample PEATcosm2014_Bin_29_FD_132451 | JGI IMG/M metagenome (GOLD analysis project Ga0181520, IMG submission 132451) | Peatland microbial communities from MTU Mesocosm Facility, Houghton, MI, USA - PEATcosm2014_Bin02_30_metaG | ecosystem: Environmental > Terrestrial > Soil > Wetlands > Peat | place...
AGTCGCTATATCAGATGACGGTACCGTTGCCGTTAATTGGGTCGATGAGGCGTATGTGGTCACGAGAGCCGAACCATTGAAATCGACTGTCGATGAGGCCACAAAGTTGGTACCGTTGACCGTCAGCGTGAATAAAGATCCTCCGGCTAAGGTCGTCGTCGGCGAGATAGAGGTTATTGTCGGTACAGAATTGTTTATAGTGAAGGTCTGTGGGGAAGAAGTCCCGCCGCCTGGTGCGGATGTGACGACAGTGACCGAGGAGGTGCCGGCCGTTGCTATATCTCCCGCTGGAACTGTAGCAGTGATCTGAGTCGACGAGGAGAAAGTCGTGACCAGGGCAACTCCGTTCCAGTAGATAGTAGAAGAAGCTGTAAAGGAAGATCCGTTAGCGGTCAGGGTGAAGCTTGTCCCGCCGGCGGTAGTCGATGTTGGCGATATCGAAGATAGGACCGGGATCGGATTGTTTACAGTAAGCGTCTGGGCGTTGGAAGTCCCACCTCCCGGGGTCGGATTAACCACGGTGATTGATTCTGTCCCCCCATTGGCGATGTCCGCGGCAGTGATAGTTGCCGTAACCTGCGTATAGGATACAAATGTGGTAACTCTTGGTGAACCGTTTATGTCTACGACCGAAGAAGAGTCGAAGCCGGTACCATTGATAGTCAAAGTGAAAGACGCTCCCCCGGCAGCGGTCGAAGTCGGACTAATGCTCGTCGTTGTAGGATCTGGGTGGCCTGGTTGAAGGGCGACGGTGACCGCCTGACCGGCGTCGGAAGCGTCAGTAGTCGTAAAGACAGTCGCGGTGTTTATTCCGGTCGCTCCGGCGCCCGCCTGAATAACGTGGTCGGTGGTCAGGGATTCCCCCACATCATTCGGGACAACAGCCGACGCAGCATCGGTATCTTTGACCATATCAAAAACTCCGTTCCAGCTATCCGCATTCGCATCCGAATATCCAGTGACAATCATGGCCCCGGAGACGGTGGTGGTTACGCTTGGGGCGTTTTGAATATACGAGTTGGCCAAAGGCGCGGTACTGGACACGGCATTTATAGGAGTAGTCGGACTCACGCCAGAGAAATCTTCGATAGTCCCCACAGAACCCGTAGAACCGGAGTTTAAAGTCCATGCATAACTAGAAGGCTCGCTTGCACCGGCCAAATGCAAATACGTTGCCATACCATCGGCGTCGTCGAACGAATTGGTCTGGTTATTTTCCAGAGTCCAGCCGGTCGGAGCTGTAGCGGTCTCCGTATTCGGTCGGTACGCGATCAGGGCTATCTCAGTGTCGCCTTGAACTACGCCGGCCGGTTTATTAATAGTAAGGGTTAAAGAGGTCCCATTGAGGCTCGTCGACGTGGCCGACTTGAACACTATCAATGAAGACGGCATCGCCGTTACGGTGAATATCTGGGCGTTGGACGTACTAGTGCCAGGATTAGACACGGTAACGGAGTCCGTGCCGACCGAAGCGATATCAGACGCAGTGACAGTTGCGGTTAATTGAGTACCGGAAGAATAGGTTGTGGCTATCGCAGAACCATTCCAGTTCACAGTTGAGGAGGCTGTGAAGTTCGTCCCATTTACAGTCAGTCCAAAGGCGGACGTGCCGGCTATGGCGGATGATGGAGAGATGGAAGTCGTAGTCGGGGCCGGCGGGCTACTAACCGCGATCGCATTACTTAACGCCGACGTTACGCCCGAGGAAGTTGCGCAAACCTTGATGCTCTGTGCGGTTGAGTATTGCATCGCTGTATAGGTCATAACGCCGGAAGTCACTGCCGCACCGCTTGCGGGGGTAGAGGTAATTGTGCCACTCCCCGCAGTCCCTCCGCAGGACTGCGTAGAAAGCACCGCCGTAAGACTCACTGTTGCGGTGCTGTTCGAAGTTTCGGTGTTCCCATATTGGTCCTCAAGAGCAATAACCGGATTCGTCGTGAAATTGACGCTTGTAGTCGCTGTGGTTGGAGGCTGCGTCGTGTAGACTAATTTATTATTCGCACCCGCAACTTCGGTCAATGTCCCGTAATTATTTCCCGCGCCAGAAGGGACTTGCGCGTTGGAACCAGTATTCGTAATATTTCCACTCGCAAGCGGCGTGCCCGAAGTCGGCCTAACTTGAATATTAGAAAATACTACCTTGCACTCAGTGCCACCCGTACTGTCTCTTGCGGTAATCGTATATGTTATTGAGCTTGCTGTAGGCGTCGCTGAATTGGAGGAAAACGTGAAACAAGTCCCTCCTCCCGAAGTCAATGTGATCGTCGCCGTAACTGTAGCGCCGGTGTTGTATGAAAATCCCGATGGTGCGGTAAGCACGATCGTCCCACTGCCGGTAGAAATAGCGCGGCCGCTTGTCTCACTTATCGTAGGCCCAGTGAGCGTAGTCCACGTTGCAGTGCCATTCGTCGTATTGGTGTCTGCGCTTATGGCGCTTCCGCCTGTTGCCGGTGCGGCCGTAACGGCAGCCAGCGCTATGCTCGCACCAGCGAAGAACAAAATAGTGGCCAGGACCACAAGAAAAGCTTTATTTTTGTGCGTAGTCTTCAACATATTCTTATATGCTTATATTTTATTTATTATTAGGCTAATTAAATTATACCAGTATCGATATTAAAAACTGACAAGTCATCGCTTAATCCGTGACAAGCTGAGAATTTAGGGTAAAGTTCAATATAGACAACTATGTTGCATTGGCTGGCATATCTAATATTGGCCTATATCGCGCTCGGCGCGATTATTTATATTTACGGGCACCCAAGGGCCTTTATTAGCAGGAAAATCGACGCACTACTAGAAGATGATGAGGACTCCGAGAAACCCTCAATCGTTATTACCGACAGCGTAGCCGGGCGATACGCCGCACATGCCGCGCAGATGATCAACTTTATGTCGCACCGGACGATACAAACGGCAAATAAAGCTGATTGGCGTACGCGGCACGAGACGCTCGAAGAACTCTATACGGATGCGGTCCGCCGAGCATTCAAGGACAAGAATTTTTTCATAACCACAGGCTCCCCCCACTCGCGGGCCCTATACCTGCGGAACTTCGCCTGGTTCTATCCGACCCTACTCGATACAGAAACCATCCTGGACGCAGATGACGCGAAGCGTAGGATTGCCCTTCTGGCGCGGAGTTTAGATATTATTTTAAAAAGCATGGGGAGCACGCCATACACAACCACCCTCGTTCCATTGACCCCCAAAAAATTCGCAGCGGTGAATTACGTAAAGCAGCCGTCAGATTCTTTATTAGGAGTACTAGCAGGAATAGAAACACTACTTAACGCCGGAGTTGGACGGCGCCGAGAGTTCGAGTCGCTTATGACTCAGGCCAGAGAACAAGGATCAAAATTGCTCAGTGAAAATAGAGAGCATCTGATAAACCAGATCGACCACCTGATTGGATCGCTGCAGATATTCGAACGGGGTGGAACGGTCACGTTACTAATCGATCGGGACAAAGAAAAATCCAGTGCGACGGATACGCGTCTGGAAAAAAGGCGTTTCGTTACGAATGCAAATGTCTGGACGACACTCAACAAGGCGGCTTCCCTGGGACTTATCGGCCAAGAGGAGTTAAACCGACGACTGGGCAGATCCCTGGTTGAATATAAAAACGAGTTGTTAGACGTGTTTGGAGATAGCGGCATAATAATCAATTCACTCGAGGAGCGTAAGTTGCGCGCCCAAGGAGTCGTATTGGATTTTACCCATGTTTACGATGGTTTTTGGTCTTTCTCGACAGAGAAAGAAATCGGGCTTTTCCAAAAGACGGCGGACGCCGTCATTAACGACCCTAGGTTCAGGGATGATTCGGGGAATTGCTTTTTCATCTCGCCCATAAATCCGAAGATAAACAGCTTTGAACGCTTCGCCGTCGCCTCTTACCATGGCCGGACGGTCTGGCCGGCATTCAATGTCGAATTCGCAGACCGCCTTATGGACCTTTCGCGAAAGATAGCCGAGGATCGCTATCAGAAAACAGCATCAGCCATCCTGAAGCAGATAGAATCATATATAGTTAAAGACCAATCCTATCCCGAAGCATTGGAATCCGACGGAAGGCCTTATTCCACTTGGATATATCGAAGCGCGAAAGCAGACAGCTGGTTTCCACGCTTCATGTCGGTACGAGCCAAGATGCTTCGCTTAAACCAGTCTGGAAAAGCTTAAATCTATTTTAAAAAAATAGTTTCTTAGGAGGATGAGTTTGTCGTCCAGACGATGATTTTCAGTTATCCACTATAAGGATTGAAAAGAGGACGAGCCATAGTATTATTAAAGTGTGATCCGAGGCGACGATCCCACGATCAAGCCTTAGACCGATCACAGTGATCGTCTTTAAAAATAACATAATCTTCGGCGCACGCTCAGTGTGCCCTCACAAGTGATAAGGCCTTCTTCGGAAGGCCTTTCTCTTACCCTTTAAATTATGTTTGCCGCGCAACAGTGACAATATGAGAATCTTTGTTTTCGTACGAAAATTTGTTAGAATTCATCTTAATGAAACCTGTGATCGGCTTGTTTATCATCGCTGCCGTGCTGGGAGCGGCCTTTTACCTGTATATGGCACTAACCCCAAGAACCGGGGCCGAATACGCGCAAGCGGACATACCCAACCTTGGCGCCATTACACCCACCACGCCGCAAATACCTCAAAATCAAGGACGCTAAAAACAACCGCGTAACCAGCTGGTAGCTGGTTCCGTTCTATATGTTAGAGGGCGAACAACAACTGGTAGAAAGGGCAAAGAGTGGTGATTCCTCCGCTTTTGGCCTGCTATATGATTATTATTTGCCTAGAATCTACCGGTTCGTCCTTATAAAAGTAGGCCATCGTGAGGTAGCGGAGGACATCACTCATCTAGCGTTCTTAAAAGCTTGGGAGAACATCGACCGTTATTCCTATCGCGGCCACCCCTTTGGGAGCTGGCTATACCGCGTAGCGAGGAATACGATGATGGACCATTATCGCAGCAGTTCGCCCCAAATCTATATTGACGATACTTTCATTGAGCCGGAAGCCGATGGGCCCCGACCTGGTGAAAACATCGACACTAAGATGGAAAGCGAGCGGATAATGAAAGCGATGGTCAGACTTTCAGGGCTAGAACAGGACGTGATAATAATGAGGTTTGTGGAAGATCTACCGACAAGGGAAGTGGCTGAAGCGGTAGGCAAGAGCGAGGGGGCTGTAAAACTGATACAGCACCGCGCCATGAAAAAATTGAGGGATATCCTATAAATAGCACAGATAAAATGATCCAGGAAGAAAAACTAATTGAACAGCTGAACAATCTGAAGAGCATAAGCCCTTCGGATGCTTTCGCCAGCAGGCTTAAGGGCGTCATTCTGTCGACCCAAAAGCCGCAAAGGAATGTTTTCGGCATCAATAGGCTGAGCATATCCCTCAAAGAGAGTCTGGGCTTCACTTTATCAGTGGGCTTGGTAGCTATACTGGTTGCCTTGTTTTTAGGCATCACCCCGCAGACGGTTAGCCCCATAATCGGCAGCGCCACTCCGGGCGCAGATAGCGTAAGCATGTTGAACCAGGCCAATGCGGCTGTAAGCGACATAGACATACACCTGGCAGAAGTGGATACATTTGACGCCGCAGCGCAACAGACCAGCAATGCGTTAACCAATATAAATCCTTCTTCGATGAGTCAGGAAAGGAACAATATAGGCGCATCCTCAACAAGCGTCAGTGATGACGCCTCTAAAATCGACGACGTCCTAAGTAAGTTATCAAACTAATGAAGAAAATCATCTCATACTCGACAATATTAATAGTTACAGCCCTGATGATATCTGGAGCCTATTTGACGCCTGTATCGGCAGCGACGGCTACGGCGTCGACGACAACAACCACCAGTGAACTGAACGTGAACATTAACTCCATCGACAGCGAAATTGATCAATTGGTCAATATACGCGGAGACCAGTCGATTTCCAGCAGCACCAAGGAAAGCGAGGAAATATCGACTCAACAGAACATATTAAACCAGGTGATAACCATATCGACCAATGAGATATCGACTATCCAAGCCAAATTAAATAGCCTGCCTACCTTCGCTACGAACAGTAAGGAATTTTCGTTGCAGAGCAACTATCTGGCTGAGTTGAGCTCTTATAGCGAGTATTTCACAAAGGAAAGCGCAGTGGTGGCAAACGCCGTAACACTATCCCAGTTGCAGACCGTAGCCGCGAATATAAAAGCATTCCGTGACGCAGGATATAACAGCGAGATATACAACATGACTACTTTCTGTCTGCTCTACTATGACGCCGATATAATTTCCACCGCCCAGAGTCGTTTGAACAGCGTTCTCTCCGACCTGGCCACTTTGGACAAAGCTCAGTTATTGCTTAATCCGTCTGAACTGAACGTTGACGCCAACCAAGTCACGCAACTGATAGCCAAGGCGTCGACGTTGCACGACCAAGCCAGCCAGATGATCATTGAGTTGCCGGATTCGGCGACAACAACTACTTCCACCGCCTTCAGCGCTACATCAACGCCACGAACGCTTATTGAGAAAAGTATCAATGATATAAAGAGTGCATACGGGTATTTCATACAGATAAGCAGCAGCATAAAGACGCAGCTGGACTACTAAAGAACACCTATTGCGATCGTAATTAAATCCCGCCAATTTCTTGGCGGGATTTAATGTTCGTATTATATAGATACGATCTTAAGCTACGGCTTCTTTTAACAATTTGCCAGCTCTAAATTTCGGGGCAGTCTTTGCTGGGATCTGTATCTTCTCTCCAGTCTTCGGGTTGATGCCAACGCGGGCGGCACGCTTTGCGACTCGGAACACTCCGAATCCTGCAACAGCTACCTCCTCGCCACGAGCCAGAGACTTAACGATAGTTTCGAATACCGCTTCTACCGCCATCTCAGACTGTTTCTTGGTTTCGAGCCCGGCTGCTTTCATTACCGCTTCTACTAATTCAGGTTTCTTCATATAAGTTTTCTTTGCTTTTCTTCGACCTTTTACTTTTATAATTGCCCCGAGCAAAAGGACTTTTATCCTATTAGGCTCCCCTGCTCGAAAACCCTAGTCATATTCTAGCAAATTCGGCTATGGGACTCAATTCACAGCAATACAATAAATGAATCGTGTCAACTAGCGTGCGAATTCAACTGCCCTCATCTCGCGGATAACATTCACCTTTATCTCCCCGGGGTACTTAAGGTCTGATTCTATGCGACCGGCTATGTCTCGAGCCAATTGCAGGGCTCGGAAATCGTCTATCTGCTCCGGTACTACAAACACCCTCAATTCACGGCCCGCAGATATGGCGTAAGCCTGTTTTACGCCCGGGAAAGAAGTCGCGATTTTCTCAAGGTCTTCCAAGCGCTTGATATAGTTCTCCATAGTGCCGCGGCGGGCACCGGGACGGGCAGCTGACAAGATGTCCGCTGCACCGACAATAAAGGCTTCAGGGGTCTCGAATGGATAATCCTCATGGTGCGACTCCATTGCCTTTATGACCAGCTCATCCACGCCGTATTTCTTCAATATCTTGCGGCCCAATTCTACATGGGTTCCGGCCACTTCGTGGTCGATCGCCTTACCTATGTCGTGCAGCAACGCGCCTCTCTTGGCTACGTCGACATTCGCTCCCAGTTCGGAAGCGATCATCCCGGAAATGTGGGCCATCTCAACGGAGTGGGTCAGAACGTTCTGGCCGAAGCTGGTGCGGAAGTTGAGCCTTCCAAGTAGGTGGATTATCTCCTTGGGCAGGTCGAATATACTTAATTCGTATGCGGCCTGTTCGCCTATCTCGAACATCCGCTTCTCCATCTCGGCCTTGGCTTCCTCTACCTTCTCTTCTATCTTGGCCGGCTGTATCCTGCCGTCCTTTATAAGTTTCTCTAATGTGAGTTTGGCGATTTCGCGGCGCATCGGATCAAAGGACGAGATAATCAAAGTCTCGGGGTTCTCGTCGACGATAAGCTCTGTCCCGGTAAGGCGCTCTAGCGTCCTGATATTTCGCCCCTCTCGGCCGATGATCTTTCCCTTCAAGTCCTCCGAAGGGAGGGTGAATGTCGATGTCGTCAGCTCTGAGACGCTGGATCTCGCGTAGCGCTGGATTGCGCTGGTGATGATGTTTATGCTCTGTTTCTCTATATCCTCCCTGCCCTCGCGCACTACCTTCTGTCCAAGCTGGGCAAGCTCTGTCTGGTAGCTGTCTTCAACCTCCTTAAACAGGCGGGCTTTCGCATCTTGTGGCGTAAGTCCGGCTATTTTGGACAGTTCGGTCTCAAGCGACGCCTTTGTTTTGTCTATGTCGGCCGACTTGGCCTCTAAAGACCTGGTTGCCTGGTCCAGCCTGTTCTTGTCGTCGTTCAACCCCTCTTCTCTTTTGGCCAAACGATCTTCGGCCTTGTCCATCGAAAGCTTGCGCTCTTTCTCTTCGCGCTGAGCCTCCTCCAAAAGCGTGACCGCCTTTTTCTTGGCCTGAAGGATTATGTCCTGGGCTTCGTTTTCGACTTTGAGCGATTTTTCTTTAAGACGGGCTTCTAACGAATTAGCGCGACGCGTACTTATTAGTTCTCGCACGGCGTAACCTATGGCGAGCCCCAGAACTAAAAGGCCCCCCAATATAATTGGTTCGTAGTTCATATAAAGTGTAGTTAAATTTGTTTTTCATCTCGATCTCTATTTTTCTATATTAAGTCCGCGGAGCACCTTATGTCAAAGAACCGGCCGCTTTAGTGGGCCGGCAACCTGATAAACATTGAAGTTCCGATTAGTACAGAGTCCAGTTGGACAACGCCATCACCACCAGAGACGACAACGTAAGCAGGGTGATATTTCTTAGGATCAGATTCTTGGTAAATTGGCCGTTCAGTTGATTGGAATATGTGTCGAACATCGCATAGGTGACGAGGGTGAACAGCGCCGCCCCAGCGATGAAGCCTACCGGCAACAAGGTAAGAACGCCTAGCAACTCTATCGACAAAAGACTCATTATCCCAGCGACAAGCCTAAGTCTGTCACCGCGAAGCGGGCTCATCTTCCTATAGAACTCGCCGAACAAGAATAGGAACAGAATAAAACCGAGAATCTCGCTCCATATTGAGAAATTATTATAAATGATTATCGCGCCATATGATGCGAGTATCGAAAAATGAACGAAGGTATACCAACCCTTCCTACTTACCACCTCGAGATTCTTCACTCCGTAAAGCACCGCAAAGGATATGCCCATGATGGTGGCTATTACCAATCCGCTTGCCGGCATTGGCGGCAATAGGAACGGCAACAGAACCAAGGCGATGAAAGAGGCTAGGAAAGTAGCCGACCTGAGAGCCGGCTGGAAGTACATGATCAGCGCCACAGCCAAGAAAATGAGGCTCGCCCATAGACTGCCCTGGCTGTAGATCAGGAACAGGGCAGCTACGCCGAAGATGAATCCTCTACACGCTAACTTTAATGTCGGACTCGTCCGAAGTGATATGAACCTTGCTGCCATTTTTTATCGTTCCGCCGATTATCTTATCGGCCAATTTATCCAATACGGCCCTTTGAATCAGTCTTTTGATCGGACGAGCGCCGTAGTGCGGATCGAAACCATGCTCGACTATGTAGCGCTTGGCGGCGGCATCGACGACGATGGTGATGCCCCGCTCCTTTAGGCGGCTGGTCATTTCCTTCAACTGTATCTCGACTATCTCTTGGACGCTCTTTTTTGTAAGGGGCTTGAAGATTATTATCTCATCCAACCGATTCAAAAACTCGGGACGGAAATTCCCGCGGACCGCCTCCCTTATCTTAGATTCGTATTCTTCTCCCTTGCGCTCGGCTTCGGTCTCATCTGAAGAAGAGAACCCCACTCTGGCGAAATCCTTGAAGAATTCGCTGCCGACATTCGAGGTCATCACTATTATGCAGTTCCTGAAATTGACCGTCTTTCCCTTGCTGTCGGTCAACCGCCCGTTGTCCAATACCTGGAGCAAGACGTTGAACACGTCGGGGTGGGCCTTCTCTATTTCGTCGAAAAGTATAAGGCTGTACGGCCTATGGCGGATCATTTCGGTCAGCTGGCCGCCTTCTTCGTGGCCGACATATCCCGGTGGGGAGCCTATTATCTTGGACACCGCGTGTCGTTCCATATATTCGGACATATCCACCCTGATCAGGGACTTTTCGTCGCTGAACATGAACTGAGCCAGCGCTCTCGCAAGCTCGGTCTTGCCCACTCCGGTAGGACCTAGGAACATGAACGAGGCTAGTGGGCGGTCTACCGGCGCAAGACCGGCGCGAGCCCTTCTCAAAGCGGAAGCAACGCTCTTAACGGCATCTTCTTGCCCGACCACACGCTCATGCAGAACATCCTCTATGCGACGGAGCTTCTCGGCCTCGGATTCGATGATGTTCTCCATTGGGATATTGGTCCACCTGGAGATAACCTTGGCCACGTCTTCCTGATCCACGGCGCCTTTCAAAAACTTAGTGTCTTTCTTTATGTTGTTCTTTCCTTTCTTGGTCGTGCCAGAGAAATATTTTCTGTCATAGGCTTCGTATTCCTTAGTCGCCGCCGGCAGTTCGCCGTACATGATCTTAGACATTCTTTCCAGATTGCCTTCACGCTCCGCAACTTCTCGATCGCGCTTAAGGTTCTCAATTTTTTCCCTTAATGCATTAAGTTTTTCGAAGACCATCTTCTCAGCATGCCAGCCAGCGCTCAGTTCCGTGTCTTCCTTCTTGATCTCCGCCAGTCTTTTGTCTATCTCGGCGATGCGCTTCTTGGACTTCTCGCTGGTCTCTTTGTTTATAGCGGCTTTCTCGATTTCCAAAGAAGTTATCTCTCGACGAAGGGTGTCTATGTCCCTAGGCAAGCTCTCGACTTCCAGTCGTCTCATCGCCGCGGCTTCGTCGATCACGTCAACCGCCTTGTCGGGCAGGAAACGGTCGGATATATACCTGGCTGAAAGATTCACCGCGGATATCAAGGCTTCGTCACTTATCCTAAGGCCGTGGTGTATCTCATATTTCTCCTTCAATCCGCGGAGGATGGTTATGCTATCCTCGATGGTCGGTTCCTCAACCATAACCGGCTGGAAACGTCTTTCCAATGCGGAGTCTTTTTCGATATAGCGCTGATATTCGCGAACCGTGGTCGCGCCTATGGCGTGCAACTCACCCCGGGCCAGGGCTGGTTTCAACATGTTCGAGGCGTCTATCGCCCCTTCAGCCGCGCCGGCCCCGACGATCATATGAATCTCGTCTATGAACAATATTATTTTCCCGGAAGAGTTCTGCACTTCTTTTATAAAAGCCTTGAGGCGATCCTCAAACTCGCCGCGGAACTTGGTGCCGGCGATAAGCGATCCCAGGTCCAGCATTATTATCTCCTTGCCCTTCAATGATTCCGGAACATCGCCGGAGATTATCTTCTGGGCCAGACCCTCAACGATGGCGGTCTTACCCACGCCCGGCTCGCCGATAAGACAGGGATTGTTCTTCGTCCGGCGGGAAAGCACCTGAATGACGCGGCGGAGTTCCTCATCACGCCCGATCACCGGATCAAGCTTGCCCTGCATGGCCTTCTCGGTCAGGTTAACGGCGTATTTCTCGAGCACTTGGAACTTAGCCTCTGGCGATTCGTCAGTGACCCTGGAATTGCCACGCAATTTCGCCAAAGCACGCAAGGCATTGTCGCGATGCAATCCGTATTGGTCCAATAGAAGCTTGGCCTGTGAGTCCACTTCAAGTATCCCTAAAAGGAGATGCTCGCATGATATAAATTCGTCGTGGTTGGCCTGAGCCGCACGCCCGGCTTTTTCAACAACAGCCATGACCTCCTGCGAAAGATAAAGCTGGCCGACTGCGTTGGCAGAAAAAACTTTGGGCAGCCTCTTAAGCTCCTCCTCCACATCCCGTTCAAGGTCCTGGATATTTATGCCGACGCTCGACAAAATGGGCTGTACCAAGGAAGTGGAGTCGGCGACCAGCGCCGAGAGGAGATGAAGCGCCCTGAATTCACCGTGGTTCTGGGCCGCAGCCAAATCCTGCGCGTTTTGCAGAGATTCCTGGGCTTTTATTGTAAAGCGGTTAAAAGAGTTCATTTGTCTATATTAATTATACAGGCCCGACAGCTGCGGCGCGATAGGCCGCCAACCTCGGACAGTGAGCGAGTATACTAGGATGAAGGATACTGGGCAAGGGTCGCTGACACAGTCAGCACGTCCTTACCTCTCTGTACCTTGAGTGTGACTTTATCGCCGACATTATAACCCTCAATCAGGTTTGATAGGGTGTGGCTCTGATCATCCACCGTCACGCCATCCACGGCAATAATCACGTCGCCTACCTGCAATCCAGCTTTTTGAGCGGGCGATCCAGGCGCTATGGCCGGCTCGTTGTTCGCCGTATCTCCTTGAACCAAAGCCCCGTAGTCAACCGAGAGATTGTCCGATTTTACCAAGTCCGCGGTCACATATACGTAGCGCACCCCGAGATAAGGAGTCTTTATTGATCCCGTGGCCAAGACCGAAGCTATGTCTTTCTTGGCGTCATTGATCGGAATGGCAAACCCGACGCTCTGGGCGCTCGTGTCCACGGCGGTATCTATGCCGATCACCTCGCCTTTAAGGTCCAACAGCGGCCCGCCGGAGTTGCCTGGGTTTATCGCCGACGTGGTCTGAATTACATCGTTCAAGGTTTCGCTGCTCGACGTCATCTGGTCACCGGCCGTTACCGTGCGCGAAAGGCCGGAGATCGAGCCGACCGATACCGTATTCCTGAACTCGCCGAGCGCATTGCCGATGGCTATCGAAGTTTCGCCCAATTCCACTCCATCGGAATTGCCTATGACGACCGGAGTAAGCCCCGTCGCGTCTATTTTAATCAACGCTATGTCCTGCACCGGGTCCGTCGCCACAACCTTGGCAGCATATTTTTTGCCATCGTTGGTGAACACCGTATATTGGGCGCCCGACTGGTCGACAACGTGCTTGTTGGTGAGAATGTAGCCATCCGAGGAAACTATGAATCCGCTTCCTTCGCCGACCTCCTGCAATGAGGTGCCCTGCTGACAATTCGTGTAATACTGCACGCCACCGCCAAAAAGATTCTGCATGTCCGGCGGCAAATCGGCGAATGGATTGTAAGGGCATTGCTCTATATTCGGAACTTGCTGCGATATCACAACGGAGACCACGCTCGGAGTCAGCTTGCTGGCGGTATTTATTATGGCTTGCTCGTAAGAATTATCTGAGTTGTACATCGCGGTCGAACTGGCCGCGCTATTGTTGGCAATATTGCCAAGACTGCTTAGGCCGGTGGGCGAAAGTATAGCCTTTAGGATCATCGGGGATTCGATTGCGGACGTTACGATCCCTCCAACAATGACCCCGACCAGTCCAGCTATGAAAACACTTAACAATAATTTCTTTTCCATATGTTTTAGAGTGATTTTATTATTCGCTCGGCTGCATCGTCAATATCTTTTTGAGTGGTGGGGCGACCCAACGAGAAACGCAAACTGGATGCTGCTCTTTCCCCGTCGAAGCCGAGCGCTTCGACCACGTATGAAGAGCGGTTCGATCTCATCGTACAGGCCGAACCAGCCGAGGCGGCAACGCCAGCCATATCCAATTTTACCATTAATTCATCGATGGTGTGATTCGGGAAATATACGTGCAGATTATTAGGAAGCCGCTTAGGCCCCAATTCGGGACCATTGAACTCCAACTCCGGCCTGGCTTTTTTGAGCTTGTCCCAAAGACTGTCACGCAGGGAGGCCACCCGCCTGCCCTCGGCTTCCCTGTCTCTCAAGATTATCTCAACCGCCTTGCCAAATCCCACAATAGCCGGTACGTTCTCCGTCGACGCACGTAGGCCGAATTCCTGGCTGCCACCGGTTATTACCCCGGTCACATGCCGCACACTATCCTCCTTTAGATACAAAGCCCCTGCACCTTTTGGTGCATACAATTTCTGGCTGGATATAGTCAGCATATCGACGCCCAAATCACCGACCTTGGCGTCCAGAAACTGGAAGGACTGCACGGCATCGGTATGGAAAAGAGGATAGGCCGATCCCGCGCCTTTGCGGTACTCCCTCACGATCTCAGCCAGTTCTTTTATGGGCTGGACCGTTCCGATGACATTTGAACCGTGGATGATAGAGACTATAACCGTGGATGGCGTAAGAGCCTCCTTCAGATCTTTCGGATTTACGAAGCCCTCTTTGGACACAGGCAACTGTACGACCTCGACCATCTCTCCCTCCAGATCAAAGGCGGTGTCCCTGATTGATTCATGTTCAATGGGGGTGGTGATGATCCGATACGGAGGCTTGGGAACTTCGCCCTTAACCCTCTTCCAAATGAGTTTATTCAAAGCCCCCCTTAACGCAAGATTATTTGCTTCGGTGGCCGAACTGGTAAAAATTATTTCGTGGAACTTTGCGCCCAATGCGCCGGCGACAACCTCCCTGGACTTGTCTACTGCCGCCATCGCTTCCCTGCCGAAAGAATGCAGCGAGCCGGGGTTTCCAAACCGCTTCTCCAGATACGGCAAAATTGCAGCCTCAACTTCGGGATTGACCGGCGTGGAGGCTGCGTAATCTAAATAAATTTTTTCCATCTAGAATAAAGTATTTGAACCCTGCAAACACGCCAGGCGCTCCGGATCAAAATCAACCTTGACCATCTCTCCCGTATTCCTGTCCGGCATCAATAAATAGTACTGACGCTTAGCTAGCTCGTAAAGGTCGCGGGTTATGGCGACATCGTTCAGACAGTACTTCTCAAGCGAGGCCCAATCCCCCTTCTGATAGAAGGTTATCGCTTCCAAAGAATGATTGGTCTTGCCCACGCCTAAGTTGGCGTTGGCCAGCAAATCCAGACTGATCCTGCGCCCCATAGTGAGTTCTATTTCGTCCAATAGGTCCAAAACCGGTACGGCCTTCAGGTCAAACTTGAAGTACTTTTCCAAGACGGGTATGTCGAAACGGGTTATGGCGAAGCCTATTATCCGGCTGGCGTTCTTCAGCCTTTCCTCTAACTGCTCTATCTCCCCCTCCCGAAAGCTCAACATCCTGTTCTCCAAATACGAATAAACGCCGACGAAGGAAGCGTCTAATTTATTGAGATTGGCCTTACCGCCCACGTCGGCAAATGTGTTCTTTGTTTCAATGTCGATTACAAGTTCGTCTTTCATTTCGTATGTATCAATATACAGCAAATTAACTCACGTGCCGATCGGCCACCGAGGAAGCGGCATAGCTTTCCGGCTTCGTCCTGGCCTCGAAGTTATTTGCGCGGATCATGCCCAAGAGTTCCTGGATCAAAACTTTCGTCTCGCCCTTCTCGCCGACATCCACATGGATCTCGAATCCGAAATCAGGCGCTTCCGATTTCTTGAGCAGGGTCAGCATCTCCTTCGACGCGTCCAGGGACATCATGACCTCGCGGGTAATCCGGTCGCGCAGAGTATGAAAATCCTCCAGATCGATCTTGCGCCAGAAATACCTTCCGCCATTCCCAATGCGATGGACGACGATGGCGGTCACGAAATCAGCCTTGGTCTTATCGTAAAGCAGGGAATCGGTGCCGATGATCACTTTATATTTCCGGTTGGGATCCGCGTTCATGAAAGAGACTATCTCGCGGGCGACATCCTGAAAATCAAAAAGCGCTCCAAAGGCCCCAACAAACTTGTTTTGGTTTGTTTTGTCCATGTGTATTTAGACATTAGAGAGTCGCCGCGGGCTTGTCAACGCAGCGTACCATGCACTTTTACTATGGTGCCCTTCCTGTTAAAGTTAATGGGAATTAATGGCTAAAAAGAACCGCTCCAAAGAAAAAGACAAAGCAGTCCACGACCCGAAACTACATCCCGACACAAAAAACAGCGTATTGGCCGTAGTCTTCGTCGGCGTCGCGGCAATTCTCGTATTGGGAGGCTTGGGAGAGGCTGGACCGGTCGGCGCATACATATACGGCTTCCTTGATGAATTTTTGGGGTGGGGCTATTACCTGATACCGGCGATACTGACGATCATGTCGGTTAATTTCTTCGTGAGAAGCGAGCGTCGTAAATTGGTCTGGGTTACGGTGATCGGAGGCATACTGTTCGTACTGTCCGGTCTGGGAATAATGGACATACTGTCCCCCAATTCCAGCGGACTGATCGGGGGGTGGGTCGGAGACCTGCAGGTTCCTTTCGGATATTGGGCGGCGCTCGTCATCATGGTGACCGTCGCCATCGCCTCTATATTGATAACTTTGAACCGTCCGATCCAGCTTGCGATTAAGAAGGCAGAGAAACTGGAGGAGGAAAAGAAGGAAGAGGCGCCAAAGATAATCATCCCGCAGGTTCCGGGAGAAAAGACCGCAGCCGTATCTGAAGGAGACTCCGGCAAAAAAGATTCCAAAGAGGCCAAGGCTGAGGCTGTTAAGATGGCCAAGGTGCCGTTATATAAGAGCAACACGTACGTTCCGCCGCCGTTGGACCTATTGAGATCGACCAGCGAGAAGCCGACTGTGGGCGACCTGCGCGCGAACGCGAACATAATAAAAAGAACTTTGGACAGCTTCGGCATACCAGTCGAGATGGGAGAGATAACGATAGGGCCCAAGGTGACCCGCTATACACTGAAGCCGGCCGAAGGCGTCAAGTTGTCCAGAATCACCGCCCTGAACCAAGACCTCTCATTGGCTTTGGCCGCACATCCGATCCGCATCGAAGCTCCTATTCCAGGAAAGTCGCTCGTAGGAATAGAGATACCGAACAAGGTGGCAAGCATAGTCCGTCTAGGAAGCATACTTGGATATCCGGAATTCACCAGCTCCAGCTTGCTCACCTTCCCCTTGGGCCGGGATGTATCGGGCGACCCCATCTTCGCCAACCTGGCAAAGATGCCACACATACTCGTGGCTGGCGCGACTGGAAGCGGAAAATCCGTCTTCGTGCACTCGTTCATAATATCGCTTTTGTATAAAAATTCCCCCGAGACGCTGCGGCTAATACTGATTGATCCCAAGCGGGTCGAGTTGTCCGTCTACGAAGGACTTCCGCACCTGGCCAGCCCGGTCATAACCGAAGGCAAGAAAGCCGTCGCCGCGCTGAGATTCGGAGTGGAGGAAATGGAACGCAGATATGAGACGCTGTTGAACGCGGGCAACCGCGACATAGAGGGATACAACAGCAAGCGCAAAGAGGACCTTATGCCCTACCTCGTGATAGTGATCGACGAGCTGGCCGACCTCATGGCCGCATTCGGACGGGAGGTCGAGGGACATATCGTGAGGCTCGCCCAGATGGCCCGCGCGACCGGAATACATCTTGTCGTATCCACCCAGCGGCCCTCAGTCGAGGTCATAACCGGCCTGATCAAGGCCAACATCACCGCGCGCGTGGCTCTGCAGGTGGCGAGTAACGTCGACTCCAGAACGATATTGGATTCATCCGGAGCCGAGAAACTGTTGGGCGGAGGAGACATGTTGTTCATCTCCGGAGAACTTTCCAAACCGAAGCGCATACAGGGAGCGTTCCTGACCGAGGAAGAGACGGATAAGGTGGTGGAGTTCATAAAAGACAAGAACTCAGCCCCGCCTGAAGACAGCGGCCTAGGGGGCAAGGTTGAGGACGTCATAAACCACACCGCGGAATCCCAGGACTCGGACGATGACGACGAACTTTACGATGAGGCGTTGGAAGTTGTAAGAAGCGCAAAGAAAGCCTCGGCATCCCTATTGCAGCGCAGGCTGAAAGTCGGCTATGCTCGGGCAGCCAGGCTTCTTGATATAATGGAGGCACATGGGGTTGTGGGGCCAGGAGAGGGCGCCAAACCACGCGAAGTGTATCAGGACAACTACGAGAATGAATGAGAGAAAGACCCTACAAGAACTATTAAAAGAGCTTATCGCAGCGAAGGGATTCAGCGTCGACAAATTGGCGACGCTTTCGAACATCCCCTCGCGTTTTATAAATCTGATCGTCGAAGGCAAGTACAAACAACTGCCCTCCAAACCGTATATCCGAGGCTATCTCATTAAGATAGCCGCGATCCTTGAGGTCGACCCGGAGATGCTACTCGACAGCTATAACTCTTCGGTGGGCCTGCCCAGCTCCGGAAACACGGACCGCTTGCCGGTTAATCGTTTCGAGCTTAAACCGATCAACCGAGGATGGATTATAGCCACAGCCATAATCGTCATACTGGGTGGGATAATAATTTTCAGATTCAACGACATAGTAGGAACGCCGGAAATATATGTGAACATTCCCACTACGACCGACAGCCAGACAATCCAGGTGAGCGGTAAAGTGAGGCCGGGAGACAGCCTGACCCTTAACAGCCAGACCATCTATCCGATGACCGACGGCACGTTCCAGACAAGCGTACTTCTGACGCCCGGATTGAATACGCTGCAATTCAGCGTAAAACGCTTCCTTGGTCGGGAAACGGATCTGGTAAAACAAATAAATTACATAACGTCAGCCACGTCGGGGACGCAAATACCCACATCAACACAAACACAATAATGAAGACAAAAAAAGACAATAAGCCGAAGAAAGAGACTAATGTAAAGGATTTCGATAACCTCCTCACTTCACTGCAGGAAAAATTCGGTGAGGGATCGATCATGAAACTGGGCGACGTAAGCAGGTCCAATGTCGCGGTCATCCCGACGGGCTCGTTCTCTTTGGATCTGGCTTTGGGTGTTGGAGGATTGCCGCGCGGTAGGGTCGTGGAGATATTTGGCCCGGAATCCAGCGGCAAGACGACTCTCGCGCTAAACGTCATCGCCCAAGCCCAGAAACAAGGAGGTAAGGCGGCGTTCATCGATGCGGAGCATGCGATGGACCCGGACTACGCGCGGCGGCTCGGCGTGAACGTGAACGAACTATTGATATCGCAGCCTGACAGCGGAGAACAGGCGCTGAATATATTGGAAAGTTTAGTGCGCTCAGGAATGATTTCCATTGTCGTCGTCGATTCAGTGGCCGCCCTGACGCCACTTGCGGAACTCGAGGGAGAGATGGGAGAGCAGCATGTAGGGCGCCAGGCGCGGATGATGGGCCAGGCCTTACGCAAGCTCACGGCCATCGCCGCGAACAGCCAGACGATGATAATTTTCATAAACCAGATACGAATGAAGATAGGGGTTATGTTCGGCAATCCAGAGACGACCCCTGGAGGCAGGGCACTCCCCTTTGCCGCATCAGTAAGGATAGATATAAGGAAGATAGCCCAAGTTAAGAAGGGGGAGAACGTCGTCGGAAACCGCGTTAAGGCGAAAGTGGTCAAAAACAAGGTGGCGGCCCCGTTCAAATCTGCCGAGTTCGATATCATGTTCGGCGAAGGCATCTCATATGAAGCTGATGTTCTGAACGCAGCCGTAAATGCCGGAGTTGTCAAAAAATCCGGGGCAAGCTTTACCTTTAATGGAGAACGTTTGGGCGTCGGTTTCGACAACGCCAGACTTAAAATGAAGAGCGACAAAAAGCTGCTCAAGGATATAGCGGCGGCGACCATCAAAGCCAAGGATTCTACTGAAGAGGCTGAGCGGACTGAAGTTGAAGAGTAATATAATCGCGGATCTTGCTGTAATTATTCATACCGGCGGTGGGCAAAAGGATATATTGCGATCCGTTGCCAACCGGCGTTGAGCTGCTTTCAACCAGGCCAGTGGAAAAATCAAGCGCCGCGCTTTTGAAGGTTATATTCTTTCCTTCCGATATTAGAGGATAGACTTCGCCAAAGTTGACGTTAGTGTTCAACTTATCTATTTCCGGATAAATAGAGGCTATCAATTTAGTCTGATCTATAAGATCCAAGCTCAGAAATTTCTTGAATATCGCTTCGATAACGAGGTGCTGGTTATCCTCGCGGAAAAAATCCCCTTCTGCAGCATATCGATTCCTGATCAGCCAATCGGCGTCGCTGCCATCCAAATGATGATCTCCAGCAGATATACTGTAGCCGCTGGCCGAATCGGTAACAGTATACGGTAAAACCACGTCTATGCCCCCCAAGTCATCGACTATTCCCTTAACTAGAGACAGATCTATCACCGCAAATTTATCCGTACCTATACCAGTGATATCCGGCAGTTTATCCATGAACCCAGAAAGTTCGTTGCGCTCCAATGCCTCATTGACCTTGAATGTGCTGCTGCCGAAAGTGCCATACAGGTCGCGCGGTATGGAAACCATATCCACGACCCCGTTCTTAGGTATGAACTGGAGCAGAATAATCGCGTCGGTAAGATTAGGGGCCTGTTCCCAGGGACCACCTTCTCCCTCTCCAGCTTCTCCCAATACCAGCACGGAGAAATTATTCTCGTTTGGGTTGGATAGGACTATGGAGATCTTCGCGGTCAGCGCACGCACATCTACTAATATCAACGTCGCCAAGACGCCCATCAACGCAACCAGGATTAGATATTTTAAATATCTAGGCATAGATCAATCTTCGGCCGTCAATTTGAAAAAATTATTCAGCAGCTCGGCTATCAAAATGGGTCCGGTTCCGCCCGGTGTGGGTGTATAAAAACCTAGACGCTCCCTGTCCTTATTAGTAAGCTCGCCAGCGGCGAAGTCGCCTATAAGCTTATTCTCGGCGTTCCGCCCGTATCCGAAATCGATGACGCCGGCGCCGTCCTTCAACATCGCCGGCTTAACAACACCAGCTGATCCGGAGCCGCATATCACCAAGTCAGCGTCTTTTAGGGGAGAAAAATCTCCTCCGGCGTCAATCACAAATAGGTTTCTAACCTTGCCCAACAACCAAACGCTGGCCGGCTTGCCGATAAGCAATCCTGGGCCCACTACCGCCACTTTTTTCCCAGACACATCGAATCCCGCCGTCTTCAAAACTTCTTCTATCGTTGCCACGGCCGGGGGGATAATCTTATTCCGCCCAGAATAATATGCCCCCAGAGCCCGCTCACCCAACACGTCGACATCCTTCTCACGAGGGACGGCGTTCAGCACGTAGTATGGATTTATCTTATTAGGCAGGGGAAGTTGGACCAAGAGCCCGCCGACGGATTTCTGTAGAGAAATGCGCCCAACCTCGCGGCGGAGCTGATCGGGTGACCAATTTCCGGGAAGGTCATATTTTTTGAAACGCACGCCTAGTTGGCGCGCTATTTTCTCTTTCTCCCTAAGAAAATTCTGGGAGCTTGTGTCATCCCCGACAAGTATGGCGGCCAATATCTTCCCGGGGTGGGGAAGAGTTTTCAGGTCGGCGATTAATTTTTGAGCAACGGCTTTGCCGGGAATCTCTTGCATAGCTTGGACACCTCTTTTTCAACGCCCTTCACTCCCTTGAGGCCATCTACAATGAGCTTGGCCAGCAGTACCATCTCCGGCTCCTTCATACCTCTTGTGGTTATAACCGGAGTGCCGATCCTCAGGCCGGAAGGACGAAAGGCTGATTTATCCCCGGGGATAGTGTTGCGGTTGGCGATTATATTCAATTCTTCCAGGCGCTTCTCGACGGCAAGGCCATCCAAGCCGAGACTGGTCACATCGACCAGCATCAAGTGGGTGTCCGTCCCTCCGGAGATCAACCTTAGGCCATTAGCCTGCAGGGCGGCAGCCAGAGCGCGGGCATTGGCCGTTATTTGTTTGGCATATTTCTTGAATTCAGGCTGGGCAGCCTCAAAGAAGGCCACGGCTTTGGCGGCCGTCACATTGTCGTGCGGTCCGCCCTGGAGGCCAGGGAACACCGCGCGGTCGATACGATCGGCAAGCTCGTATCTGCAGAATATCATCGCTCCCCTCGGCCCACGCAGCGTCTTGTGTGTGGTCGTGGTCACTATGTCGGCGGCGACGAAAGGCGAAGGGTGTTCGCCTGCGGCCACCAAGCCAGCTATGTGCGATATATCAGCCATGTGGTAGGCGCCTATCCTTTTGGCGATTAGGCCTATGCGCTTGAAATCAACTTTCCGCGGATACGCCGTAAATCCGGAGATTATTATCTTCGGTCTTTTCTCCACGGCTATTCTCTCAAGTTCGTCGTAATCAATCCTCTCGGTCTTGGGATCGACGGTATAATGCTCCGCCTTCCAGAATATTCCGGAAGCGGATACATGATGGCCATGGGTAAGGTGGCCGCCGGAGGACAAGGCCATTCCCAGCAATGTATCGCCGGGGTTAAGGAGAGCGGTGTATACCGCCATGTTCGCCGGAGACCCGGAATACGGCTGGACATTAACGTGCCAGTTCTTCGGATTGAGCTTGAACAGCTTGAGAGCCCTGGCTTGAGCCAGAATCTCTACCTTGTCCGCATATATATTTCCAGGATAGTAGCGCTTTCCAGGATACCCCTCGGAGTACTTATTGGTTAGGGTGCTGGCGAGCGTTTTCCTTACAGCAGGAGAAGCGATGTTCTCCGAGGCGATAAGATCTATCGTCTCGTCTTGACGTTTGGATTCCAGGTCGGTGAGGCGCTCGATTTCTTTGTCCTTCTTAATCATCTGTGTTTTAGTTTACGACTAATGTATCGGAACGCGCAAACACCCTCGGAAAAGCGCGGATAATCCTTTGGGTCGTTGTCTCTATTGGCAGCGCAAAATTGGATTTGCGCTGCCTAAGAAATACAGACTATTTAGGCTGCATAGGCGGCTGCATGGGCATCGCCTTCTTAGACGAGCACATTTTGCAATAGCTCAAATGCTTTATCGCTTCGAATATCGCCGAGACGCCGACGAGGAAGTAGATTACATTGGAGACTATGCCTACGCCGAAGATAGCTGAGACTAGATTCCATCCGAAGGAAACCAGAAGCCAATTCAATCCTCCGATTACCAATAGAGTAAACGTCACTACATGAAGTGCTTTCATTTTTTAATTATCCTTATTTTTAAGACAGATAAAGAACGACAACTTCTTCGACCTTTAGCTTACTGTTATTATAACACTAGAAGGCGTCGTTAATGGTTACGGGCAGACGTATGGCGTTGTCTATTGTAAACTCGCCGACCCTAACCCTTTCGAGGTCGGCTAGATATGCTCCAGTGCGCAATTCCCTGCCGAGATCCCTGGCTATGGCGCGGATGTAGGCTCCCGGTCCGGTCACGACCCTAAGTACGACGTACGGCCATGCATAGCTGATCAGCCTTATCTCCTTTATCTCGATCGGGCGCGGCTTGATCTCGAACACCTCGCCGGCACGCGTGCGCCTGTACGCCGTCTTACCGTGTATCTTAATTGCGCTTATCTTAGGCGGAACCTGGGATATAACCCCCAAGAACTTGGGCAACTTCTCCGCGATCTCAGCCAGGGTCGGTTTATAATCCGGATTGACGGCGACCTTCTCCCCCTCTTCGTCGTCGGTCGAACTCTCATAGCCGAGCTTTATCTTAGCCAAGTATTCTTTTTCTTTCTCGACAGAGGTCGCAAGCTGCTTCGTAAACTCGGAACCTATTCCCACTACTAGGATGCCCGATGCCAATGGATCAAGCGTACCAGCGTGCCCAATGCGGCGCACCCCGGTCAGTCTGCGTATCTTATTCAAAAAGACGTGCGAACTCGGCCCCTTGGGTTTCCAGAAGCCGAATATCCCACCAGCAGCAAGCTCTTCAACAGACGGCTTCATTATATTTTCCCTATAAACCTGACAAAAATCTGACAAGGGTTGCCCTCTCCCCATCCGGGATATGGATCTATAGTCTCGATCGGCACGAAGCCTATGTTTTTATAGAAACTCCTGGTCTTTTTATACGGCTCATAAGACGAGGTTTCTGACAGGGTTTTGACCTCGCAAACCTTATATTCGGAGCCTAGCTCATTAAGACTATCATTGACCAACTTAGCCCCGACCCCAAGTCCTTGTTTTTCCGGAAGGACCGCAAGCCAGGACATTTCAACCGCATCCGGATTAATCTCCTTATAGGTCGCAAATCCCACTAATTCAGCGTCTAAATATGCGCCGTATAGAATATGCCTTTTTGTATCTTCCTCTATCTGCTTCAACCCTCCGGCGTTGAAAAAGTCCGGCA
>Ga0181520_10004300_pt1 | contig 23987 bp, 23 predicted proteins | sample PEATcosm2014_Bin_29_FD_132451 | JGI IMG/M metagenome (GOLD analysis project Ga0181520, IMG submission 132451) | Peatland microbial communities from MTU Mesocosm Facility, Houghton, MI, USA - PEATcosm2014_Bin02_30_metaG | ecosystem: Environmental > Terrestrial > Soil > Wetlands > Peat | place...
CAAGGGCACCGGCAACATGGAAATCATTCTGGACCGCAAGCTGGTGGACAAGCGCGTCTTCCCGGCCATCGACATCCAGCGCTCCGGCACCCGCAAGGAAGAGTTGCTCATTCCCAAGGAAGATTTGCAGCGCATCTTCGTGCTGCGCCGGGTGCTGAATCCGTTGTCTCCGGTCGAAGCCATGGAACTGCTGATTACCCGCCTGGAAAAGGTCCGCAACAACGCCGAGTTCCTGGCGAATATGAACCAGTTGTAACGGAGAAGCGGTACGCGTGAATACCTACTCGATATCGCTTCGTTTCCGACGCATTAGGACCGAATCCGCACACGTTTCGGTTCCGATCACGGCGGAATAGATGCGACCAGACGAAAATGATCCCGCCGCAAGACGGTTGGATATGGACAAGCTGGTACGCGCCGCAACCGCAATTGCAAAAAGCGGACAGGCAAGCTGGGAGCAGGAAGGAGAGGATGAGATTCAACCTCATCCCGTCCAAACCGCACCCGCCTGCTAAACGGGAAGGGTGAGAAACCGCAAAGCCATCGCACGCGCCATGGCAATGCGTCCAGAGGAACGGGTCTTCCAGTATTTGGCGTCCGATGGTAAGATAGGAAAGTCGTGGGGCTGTAGCTCAGCTGGGAGAGCGCCTCGTTCGCAACGAGGAGGCCAGCGGTTCGATCCCGCTCAGCTCCACCATAAACCCCCATTGAATCGATCCGTTTTCGCTGACTCGCGATGCTGCTTGCCTGTGGCCCCACTGCGCCCCATCGCAGCCTGCGTCCTGTCTTTATACTAGGTGTTTGTAAATTGCAGAGGCGCGGACCGGGAAGCGGCGCGCGAAGAAGGAGCAGGCAGTGGCTCAGGCAGAGATCGGCATTATCGGCGGCAGCGGGCTCTATTCCATGCCCGGATTCACCAACGTGCGCGAAGAGCGCGTGGAAACACCCTTTGGCGACCCGTCGGACGCCTTTGTGCTGGGCGAACTCGAAGGACGCAAGGTTGCTTTTCTGGCCCGGCATGGGCGCGGCCACCGCATCCTGCCCTCGGAGCTGAACTTCCGCGCCAACATCTACGCCATGAAAAAGCTGGGCGTGGAGCGCATCGTCTCGGTTTCCGCCGTGGGTTCGCTCAAGGAAGAGCACAAGCCCACCGACTTTGTGATGCCCGACCAGTTCATCGATCGCACCTTCCATCGCGTCTCGACCTTCTTTGGCGAGGGAATCGTGGGCCATGTGGCCTTTGGCGATCCGGTCTGCGCCACGGTGGCCAAAGCGGCAGCCGAGGCCTGCGCCAAGGTGGGCGTGGTGGGCAAGCTGGGCGGGACCTACGTTTGCATGGAAGGCCCGCAGTTCTCCACCAAGGCGGAGTCGCATCTCTATCGCAGTTGGGGCGCCGACGTGATCGGCATGACCAACCTGCAAGAGGCCAAGCTGGCCCGCGAGGCGGAGATTTGCTACGCCACCATCGCCATGGTCACCGACTACGACTGCTGGCGCGAAGGGCACGACTCGGTAACCATCGAAGAGATTATCCGCGTGATGCACCAGAACTCGGCGAACGCCGCCAGCGTGGTAAAGGCTGCGGTTGCGGCCATTCCGGCGGAACGCACCTGCGCCTGCGCCTCCGCGGCAAAGTTTGCCGTGATGACCCAGCCGGACGCGATTCCCGCGGCGGCCAAGGAGCGGCTGAATCTGCTGTTTGGGAAGTATATGGGGTGGTAAAATTTGGCGGCTCCGTCACGAGAGTTGGGGAAAACACTCATGAAAGACAAGCAATACGTACTCAATGAAATCCGGAGGATTGCCGCACAGAACGAAGGTAAGCCTGTAGGAATGGATCGATTCCGAACTGAAACCGGAATCGTTGAGCATGAATGGCGGGGAGTTCATTGGGCTCGATGGAGCGATGCATTATTGGAAGCCGGATTCGAGCCATTGGAATGGACTACTGGATCGAGCGTTGAAGAAATCCTCGAGGTCCTGGCAAAGCTGGTTCGCCAATACGGAAGGTATCCGACCAACAGCGAGATTCTCCTCGAAAAGAGAGACAACGAGACAATTCCCACGCCAAATGCGCTACGCAGAAAATTGGGAAGCAAGCCAGAGGCCATTCAGAAGGTTCGCGCCTATTGTTCTTCAAGGGAGGACCATGCAGACCTCGCTGCAATCTTGGTCAAGGAAGAATGTGGAGTAGGCCTTGACAAGGATGCTTGCGAACCCAACCTGGGAGCGAGAAATCTGAAGCCCTCTGGCTACGTCTATCTGGTGAAATCAGGGAAACTATATAAGATTGGTTTTTCAGAGAATCACTGGCGGCGGAAGGGCGAGCTTCACAAGCAAACATCAGAGGGAATTACGGAAATACATACCATTGCAGCAATCGATGATGCACCTGGTATCGAAAGATATTGGCACGAACGGTTCAAAGAGAAACGCCTACATGGAGAATGGTTCAATCTCTCCGCTGAAGACGTGAGTGCATTCAAGAAGAGAAAGTTCATGTAATGAAGGTACAGAGAGGAAGAACAATTGGCGATTACCGTAGTGGGCAGCGTAGCTTTCGATTCGATTGAGACGCCGGCGGGCAAGCGCGAGCGCTGCCTGGGCGGCGCGGCGACTTATTTCGCGCTGGCGGCGAGTTACTTCACCAACGTGCGCGTCATCGCCGTGGTGGGCGAGGACTTCGGGCGCAGGCAAGAAGCCGTCTTTCAAGCCCGCGGCATCGACGTGCGCGGCATTGAACATGCGCCGGGCAAGAGCTTCTTCTGGGAGGGCTCCTATCTCGGCAATCTGAACGAAGCCAAGACGCACATCACCGACCTGAACGTGTTTGCCTCCTTCGAGCCGAAGATTCCCGAGGCCTATCGCGACTCGGAGTTTCTCTTCCTGGCCAACATCGATCCGGTGTTGCAGCGGCGCGTGCGCGAGGAGATGCCCGGCGTAAAGCTGGTGGCCGGCGACACCATGAATTACTGGATCAACGACCACAAGCCCGCGTTGCTCGAAGTGCTGAAAGGCCTGGACATTTTGCTCATCAACGACACCGAGACGCGTTCGCTGGCCGGCAACAGCAACCTGGTGCAGGCGGCGCGCGCGGTGATGGCCATGGGGCCCAGCTCGCTGGTGGTCAAGCATGGCGAGTATGGGGCGACATTGTTCCACAGCGGTGAAGCGTCGCGCACCTTCAAGGCGCCGGCATTGCCTTTGGAAGAAGTGGTTGACCCGACCGGCGCAGGCGACAGCTTTGCCGGGGGATTCTTCGGCTATCTGGCTTCGCAGCCCGAGTTGACCCCCGCCGTCTATCGCAAGGCCATGTTCTACGGCAGCGTGATGGGCTCGTTTGCTTGCGAGCGCTTCGGCACCGAGCGGACGCAGAACCTCACGCGCGAAGAGATCGACCAGCGCTTCAACCTGTTCCGGGAGCTGACGCACCTTGACTGAGCGGCACACAGCGCGCGTGGCTTGGACTGAATGGCTCGCCGTTCTGGCCTGCTGCGCCCTGGCCTCGCTCGCAGCAATCGTGTGGAGCTGGCGCAACGGCGTCATGCTGAACTATGGCGACGCCGTTGCCCATCTGCATATTGCGCGGCGCGTGCTCGACTCGCACCGGCCGGGGTTCACGCAGCTCGGTTCGGTGTGGCTGCCGCTCCCTCATCTGCTGATGATTCCACTCGTGCAGGTCTACGCGTGGTGGGCCAACGGCGTTGCCGGGCTGATTCCTTCCATGCTGGCTTACCTGGCCGGATGCGTGGGTATCTACCGGCTGGCGCGGCACTGGCTCTCTCCAGTTTCCGCGGCGCTGGGGCTGGCCTTCTTCGCCCTCAACCCGAATCTTCTCTACTTGCAAACCACGGCGATGACCGAACCGCTGTTTGTCTGTGAGATGATCTGGGTCGCGGTCTGGCTTGTGGAGTGGCGGACAAGCATGGACGAAGACCCTCGACGCACCGGGCGGCTGACGTGGCTGATCGCGGTGGTGCTGGTTGCGGCCGTCTATACCCGCTACGACGGCTGGGTGATGGCATTGGCGGCGTGGGTGTCGATGGGCGTGGTGCTGTTGCGGCAAGGCAAGCTCCGCTCACCCGCCTTCTGGTTGGCCAGCGCACTGGTGGTTGCCGCCCCGCTGGCTTGGTTCGTCTATAACGCCGCCGCCTTCGGCGATTGGCTCTACTTCGCGCGCGGACCATATTCGGCCAATGCCATCGAGCTGCGCACCGCAACGCCGGGGTATCCGCCGCATCCAGGCTGGCACAGCCTCTGGGTCTCTCTCGTCTTCTATGTGAAGGCCGCGGAGTTGGACGCAGCCGCCAAGGCATGGGGCGCCGCTCTGCTGATGTTAACTGCGTTGGGAACGCTCTGCGCGTGGCTCACGGCCCGTCGCCGTGCCTTCGGCTGGGCGCTGTTGCTGTGGTTTCCGCTGCCGTTCTATGCGTATTCGGTGGCCTATGGATCGGTGCCTATCTTTCTGCCCGTTTGGTGGCCGCATTCCTGGTACAACACGCGCTACGGCATGGAGATGCTGCCGGCGCTGGCCTTGAGCCTGGGTTTCGCCGCGCAGTTCTGGCTGTTGGCTGTGGACCAATTCAAGCCCAGCAAGATCGATTCGCGCTGGGTCAACACCGCTGCCGTACTGCTCTTCGCGGTATTGGTGCTGAATGCGGCAGAGATGCTCCGCGAGCAACCGCTGACCTATGTCGAGGGCGTCAAGAACATTGAGTCGCGGCGGCCGTTCGAAGCCGAAATCCCGCCGGTTTTGCGGTCGCTTCTCAAAGACCGGCCCGGTGGCGAAGTGCTGATGGAGACCTCGGTCTATCCGAATCTCGTAGCGTTCTCCGGGATTCCGCTGCGCCAGACTATTAACGAAAGCGACAAGGAGTTCTATCGCGCTGCGCTGGCCGCGCCTGCCGCCCATGCGGCGGTGGTGCTGGCATTCGACGGCGATGAGGTGGATGCCGCCGTCAAGGCGAATTCTGGCGGCCTTACAGAGGTTCGGCGCTTCTCTGCACCCGGCCAGGCGTCGGCCACGCTTTACACTTCCGATAGGGCCCAGGGACATTGGTAAGAGCCGCTGCCTTGAAGGGTACGGGCTTTAGCCCGTACGTATGCATCGCCAAAGGAAGAGGGCTTTAGCCCCTGAGGGAATGCCCGAATCCTTTTTCCTGACCTTATGTACGGGCTGAAGCCCGTACCCTTCAAGCGGTGATAGCATCGGGCTAGGAAAACACCATGAGCACAGCCTTGGCACAATTCGCGCAGCCCTTCGACTTCGACCGGTTGCAGCAGATCGTGGTGGTCAACGGCGCTATCGGCCGCCTTCTGGTGGCCTGCCTGCTGGGCGCGAGCGTTGGCTTGCAGCGGGAGATTCGCCGCAAGGCCGCCGGCGTGCGCACCAACCTGCTGATCTGCATGGGCGCGGCCTTCTTCACGCTGCTCTCGGCGGTGCTGGCCGGTGACGCCAACCCGGATAAGGGCCGAGTGGCCTCCAACATCGTTCAAGGCATCGGGTTCCTGGGCGCGGGGCTGATCCTGCACAATCGCAGCCGGGTCAGCGGGCTCACCAGCGCGGCCACGGTTTTTGTGGTGGCCTCCATCGGCATGTCGTGCGGCGCGGGCCTTTATGCAGCAGCAGCGGTCGCGGCGCTGATTGTCGTTGTGGCTTTGGAAGCGGTCGGTTTTGTGGAGCGGAACGCCAATCTGAAGATCTACCCGCTGATTTACGAAGCCAGGGGACGTGATCAAATCAGTATCCTGGAATCGATTCTGCGCGCCATGGACAAGGCTGGCGAGCGCCTATCTGGCGTGGAGCACGACGCCATCGGTGAGATACAACGCGTCACCTTTCCATTGACGGCTACCAAGACAACGCATGAGCGGGTGCGCGGACGCCTGCTCGATGAGCCGGCTATCAGCGCACTGCTTACCTTCCGCGATCCGGAGGAAGATTGATCGAATTTACCAAAGCGCACGCTTGCGGCAACGACTTCCTGATTGTCACGGAAGACGCCGCCGACCATCACGACTGGGCAAACCTCACGCGCCGCCTGTGCGAACGCAACACCGGCATCGGCGCGGATGGCATCGAGTTCTTCGCCTGGACCGGCGACGACTCCGGGCGCATCAAGTTGCACAACGCCGACGGCTCCATCGCTGAAATCAGCGGAAACGGCACGCGCTGCGTGGCCGCGTGGATGGCCGAACAGCGCAACGCCCAGCCTGGCGAACAGTTTTCCATCGAAACCGATGCGGGCATCCGCGTTTGCACCATTCAGGAGTTCCGCGATTCTGAGATGAACGGGCCCACCGTGATGGTGACCACCGACATGGATGTCCCCGAGTTCGAGAAGCGCACTGTGGAGTTGGCCGACGGAACCGAGATCGCTGGGGTCTGCGTTTCCATGGGAAATCCACACTTTGTGATCGTGTTGGACCCGCCATTCCAGGACATGCTCGGATCTGGCCAGCCGCTCGATGCCAGCGAGAGCACTCTTGCCCGCCTCGACTTTTCCATCAACGGCCGAACCTGGGATGAGATTGGAGAAGAGATCTGCTTCCATCCCGATTTTCCCGATCAAACCAATGTCGAGTTCGTACACATTCTCGGAAGCGGATCGGAGCCGATCCACCAAGTGGCGCTCCGCATCTTCGAGCGTGGCGTAGGCCCTACGTTGTCCTCCGGAACGGGCACCTCCGCCGCGGCGACCGCAATGATCGGCGTTTATGGCGCGGAGAAGGAACTGGAAGTGATCGCACCCGGAGGCGCGCAGACCGTCGAGTGGCAAGGCCCCGGCGAAAAGCTCCACCTCACCGGCCCGGCATGCCTGATTGCCCGCGGGGAGGCCTGGTAAATTGGCCGCCCTGTCGAAACCGCTCGCCGTTCCCCCCGATGCCGTTGTGGCCGTGGTCTCTCCCGCATCCACGCCGCAGCCCGAGCGCGTCGAGAGCGGCTTGCAGGCATTACGGGCGCTGGGCTACACGCCGCAAGCCGCGGAACACCTTGTCACGCGCGGTCCGCTCTACTTTGCAGGCACGCCGGAGATGCGGCTTCGCGATCTGCATCACGCCTTTGCCGACGACGATGTGCGCGCCATCTTCTGCTCGCGTGGCGGCTACGGCGCTAACTATCTCCTCGACGATCTGGATCTGGATCTGATTGCCGAGAGCCCCAAGCCGCTGATCGGCTACAGCGACTTGACCGCTCTGCAGCTGTGGCTGCTTGATCAGCTTCAGTTGCCAATGTTCTATGGGCCGATGCTCTCGGCGGATTTTGCGCGTGAAGACGGCGTGCATCTGCCAAGCCTGCAAGCGGCTCTCTCGGGAAAGACCTACTCGGTCGGCGCCGCGGAGGGCCTGCGGACACTGCACCCCGGCCGCACCCGAGGCACGCTCTACGGCGGCTGCTTGAGCATTCTGGTGGCGCTGCTGGGCACCACCTATGAGCCGCAGACCGAGGGCAAGCTGCTGTTTCTCGAAGATGTGAACGCCAAGCCTACCAGATCGATCGCATGTTGTGGCAACTGCGCGAGGCGGGGAAGTTGGAAGGGGTGCGCGGCATCGTTTTCGGTGAAATGCTGGATTGCGTCTCGCCCGGCGCACCGGTCGGGCTGCTGGAAGAAGTGATTCTGCGCTCGCTCGAAGACTTCAAAGGTCCCATCGCCATTGGCCTGCGCAGCGGGCATGTTTCGCGCGCCAATGTCACGCTGACCCTGGGCGTGGAAGCGGAGTTGCGCGTCTCCGAAGCAGTGCAACTGAATCTGCTGGAAGGGGCGGTAAAGGCGGGGAGTAGGGACTGAGGGACTAAGGGACTAGGGACTAAGGGAAGAATTGGCGCAATGACTCCATCGGCAAGGCATATTCACCTCAGCGGTATCTGCGGCACGGCCATGGCCTCACTGGCCGGATTGCTTCAGTTGCACGGCCATCGCATCACCGGCTCCGACAAGGCGGCCTATCCGCCCATGAGCGATCTGCTCGCCAGCCTCGGCATTCCCATCCTCGAGCCCTACGCCGAAGCGAATCTCGACCCCGCTCCCGATCTCGTGGTCATTGGCAATGCGCTCTCGCGCGGCAATCCCGAGGTCGAGCGCGTGCTGGACGAGCGTATTCCCTTCACCTCGATGGCTGCGCTGTTGCGCGAGGAGTTTCTCAAAGGCCGCGAATCGCTGGTGGTAGCCGGCACGCACGGCAAGACCACCACGACCAGCATGTTGGCCTGGATTTATCAATTCGCCGCGCAAGAGAATCCGGCGCTGGAGCCATCGTTCCTGATCGGCGGCGTGGCAGAGAACTTCGGCTCCAGCTTTCAGCTCCGGCCCACGCGCACCTTCATCCTGGAGGGCGACGAGTACGACACCGCCTTCTTCGACAAAGGTCCCAAGTTCATGCACTACTTTCCCGACGGGCTGATCCTGACCCATGTGGAGTTCGACCACGCCGATATCTACGCCGATCTCGCCGCTGTGAAGACGGCCTTCAAGCGGCTGGTGAATCTGGTTCCGCGCCGAGGCCTGATTGTCGCTTACGACGCCAATGCCAACGTCACCGAGTGCGTGGGCAAGGCGCTGTGCCGAGTTGAGCGCTACGGCTTTTCAGAGATCGCGGACTGGCGCATCCAGAACCTGCGCTACGAAGACGGCCTCACCCGATGGGAGGTCTGGCACAGCAGCTCGCTCTGGGCCGATTTGGAAATGCGCATGGCTGGCGAGCACAACGCGCTGAACGCCACTGCCGCGGCCGCGCTGGCTTTTGGGCGCGGTGTGAGCAAGGAAGCCATTCAGGGGGCGCTGGCCAGCTTCAAAAGCGTGAAGCGGCGGCTGGAGGTGCGCGCGGAGATCGGCGGCATCACCGTAGTCGAGGACTTCGCGCATCATCCCACGGCCATCCGCGAGACGCTGCGCGCACTTCGTGCGGTATATCCCCAGGCGCGCCTGTGGGCAGTATTAGAGCCGCGCTCGAACACGCTGCGGCGCAAGGTGCTGGAGACGGAGTTGGTCGCCAGCCTGCGCCTGGCCGACCACGTGGTGTTGGCCGGCGTCTATCAGCAGGCGCGCATTCCCGAGGACGAGCGGCTGCACCCGGAAGATGTGGTGCTTTCGCTCAACCAGGCCGGCACGCCCGCGGAACTGTGCGCCGATGCGGACGCCATCGTCAGCGCAATCGCGCCGCGGTTGCAGAGCGGCGATGTGGTGGCGATTCTCTCCAACGGCGGCTTCGACGGCATCTACGAAAAACTGCCCGCGCGGCTCAGCGAGCTTCTTCCTGAGGACAACAAAGCGAACAGCAGGAGGCACGCATGATCTCCTCATTCCTCTTCATGGCCACCTTCGTCCTTCTTGGAATTCCGACGGCGGCCTTGTTTATTCCCTGGTGCTGGCTCACGGGCAATGTGCTGCCCCTGTACAAGGGCACGCGCTTCATGCTCCACAGCAGTTGCTGGATGGCCGGGGTGCGCTTCCAGGTTGAGGGGCTGGAGCGCGTGCCCAAGGACCAGGCCTGCGTCTTCATGGCGAACCACGTCTCCAATCTCGACCCGCCGGCGCTGATTTCGCTGATCCCCGGCCGTACTTCGGCCTTCATGAAGCGCTCGCTGATGCAGTTGCCCATTCTGGGCACCGGCTTTCGACAGGGCGAGTTCATCTCGGTGGACCGCAGCGGCAGCGCAGCCGCCGCCAAGGAAAGCGTGGCCGCGGCCCAGCGCGTGCTGGCCAAGGGCGTGCACATCACCACCTTTGTCGAAGGCACCCGCTCGCCGGACGGGCGCATGCTGCCCTTCAAGAAAGGCCCGTTCTTTCTGGCCATGGCGGCGGGCGCGCCGGTCGTCCCGGTCTCCATCCATGGGACGGAAAACATTCTGGGCAAGGGCAGCCTTCGCATGAAGCCGGGCATGGCGCACGTGATCTTCCATCCTGCTATCGGGCCCTCCAGCTTCGCCACCCGCGAGGAACTGATGCAGGCAGTGCGCACCACCATTGCCTCCGGACTGCCGGAGTGGATGCGAACATAAGAAGCGCGACCCCAACCGATACCGCATTGGGATGGAATTGCCAGGCATACCGGCCCCGGTGCGATACTCATCAAAAGACGCCCTGACGGCACACGAAGGCCATTCGCACGCCGCGGCAAAACGAATCCCGGCTTCTCGATGGACCCCCCATGATTGTTTCGCTTCTCGTATTGGTCGTCATTGTGGCATTGAGCCTTCCCGCGGCGGCGATTTTTATCCCCCTCGCCGTAATTACAGGAAACATCAAACCGCTCTATGCGGTGAGCTGCTGGATTACGCGCGCAGGCTTCCGCGTGGCCGGCATCCGCATACGCGTTGAGGGACGGGAATGTGTCCCCGCTGGCCAGGCATGCATCTTCATGGCCAACCATGTTTCGAATCTCGACCCCCCGGCGCTGATTCCACGGATTCCGGGGTACACTTCAGCATTCGCCAAGCGCTCGGTCTTCAATCTTCCCATCTTTGGCTATTGCCTCAAACTGGGCGAGTTCATTCCAGTGGACCGCACCGGCAACGCGGCCACTGCGCAGGAAAGCGTAGCCGCGGCCCGGCGAGTCCTGGACAAAGGCGTACATATCACCACCTTCGTCGAGGGCACCCGCTCCAGAGATGGACGCATGCTGCCATTCAAGAAGGGGCCGTTCTACCTGGCCAAGCAGACTGGAGCACCCTGCATTCCAATCTCGATCTACGGCACCGAGACGATGATGGCCAAGGGCAGCTTCGCCATCAAGGGAGGCACGGCGCACATCGTCTTCCACCCGCCCATCGACCCCGCCGGCTTTGCCACGCGCGAAGATCTGATGCAGGCCGTGCGCATTTCCATCGCCTCGGGACTGCCGGAATGGATGCGGAGATAGGCTCGGCATTGGGCGGTAATGAGCCACATAAAGACGGTGACGACGAAAAAACAGAAAAGACTGTAGTTGAAGATACCCAGGTTCGTCGCAAGATATGCGCCAAACCTGGGCGCCCGCATTATTGCTGCACAATCGCGTTGTAGCCGTCGTTGAGCAGTTTCTGGCGCATTGCCTCGGCATCGTTGCGATTGGCGAAGGGGCCCACCTGCACGTGGATCAGGCTGTCCGCGGGCTGGCGGCGGGCGGTCACCGCGTAGCCCCGCTTGCGCAATGCGCTCACCAGGACATCGGCGTCCTCCTGATGGCTGACGGCGGCAATCTGCACCATGGTGGGGACAGCGGGAGCCGCCCCGGCCGGTTGGGTCGAATTCGTCTGCACCGGCAAGGCGGGCTTGACCACCGCCTGCGCAGGGGCGGGAGATGTGTCCTGTTGACTGACGTAAGATGGCGCGGACTGAGGCGGGTTGGACCCGCCGCGTTGAAGCTCATTGGGATTTTGCGGAATCGCCGAGGGCTTGGGCCGCGAACTGGCTTCCAAAGAGGCTTGCCCGGCAGCCTTGCCTTGCTGGCCGGCTGTCGCACTGTCGTTGGGTCCGTAGCGGCCGGCCGCGAATCCCAACCCGAAGAAGAGACCGCAGAGCAGCACCATGCCAAAAAAAATGCACAGCAGCGTGGTAAAGTTCAGCGTGAGTTCGGTGTCCCTGCGGGACCTTTGCAGCTCAGGCTCCTCGTCAAACTCACCGTGCATATACCGCCCTCAGGTCTCCGGTTACCGCAATAGATGGTTCTTGGATAATGCAACACTTCCGGCTTTGAAAGGGCAGGACTTCAGTCGTGCCGCAAATGCGCCAGAAGAGTCTAGGGCTTTAGCCCCTGAGGGATGGTTCGAATCGTCCGAGAACATCCCTCGGCGGCTAAAGCCGGTGCATTTTGAGCCTCGAAGTTGGCACGACTAAAGCCGTGCCCTTTCAAAGCAGGCAACGAGCGGCCTTTGCGACATGCAACGCTTCGGCCCCTACTCCGCCAGTTTGCCCAAGGCCCCAATCTTGTTCAGCAGCGTGAGCATTTCCATGGGCAGCGGGAAGACGATCGTGGTGTTCTTCTCGACGCCGATTTCGGTCAGAGTTTGCAGGTAGCGCAATTGCAATGTCATGGGTTGCGTGGCCATCAACGCGGCGGCATCCACCAGCTTTTGCGCGGCATTGAATTCGCCCTCGGCGTGGATGATCTTGGAGCGGCGTTCGCGTTCGGCCTCGGCCTGCTTGGCCATGGCGCGCTGCATCTGCTCGCGCAAGTCAACTTGCTTCACTTCAACTGAAACCACCTTCACGCCGAACGGCTCGGTGCGCTGGTCCATGATGGACTGGATGCGAATGTTGAGCTTGTCGCGATGGCTGAGCAGCTCGTCCAGCTCGACCTCGCCCAGCACCGTGCGCAGCGTGGTCTGCGCCAACTGCGAAGTCTGGTAAACGTAGTTGGCTACCTTGATGGCGGCCATGTTGGGGTCCACCACATAAAGCGTGACCACCGCGTTCACCTTGATGGTGACGTTGTCGCGGGTAATCACATCCTGCTGCGGAACCTCCAGCACGTCCTGGCGCAGGGAGATGCGCACCATCTGATCCAACGGACGGAAAACCAGGATGATGCCGGGCCCCTTGGGTACAGGCAGCGCACGGCCCAGACGGAAGATCACACCGCGCTCGTACTCGCGGAGAATCTTGATGGAATTCAGCAGGTAGAGAACAACAATGGCGACGACAACGAGAATTGGGATCATTGAATCGGGCATGGGGTTTCCTCACTCAGCACGGATTGTACTCCAGGATCCATTACGCGGGAGCCTGCGGAAGTTGCGGCGGTTCGGCAGGCGTAACCCGCAGTAACATCTGATCGACGCCCACCACGCGCAGCGGGGTTCCTTTGGCCACCGGCTCGGCGGCCACGGCGCGCCAAATTTCGCCCTCGACTAGAACATGGCCTTCGGGGGCTAACGGCTCCATGGCCGAGGCACGGCTGCCTACCAGAGCCGACGCTCCCAGGCGCGCCTTCATCCGCCGGGCCCGAACCGCCAGCCGGACCAGAAAAACGGTGATTCCGCCGAATCCGGCGCTGACCGCGAATGCCACCCACGGGTTGATAGCCATCTCCGGAATGGGCGCTACCACCAGCGTCAACGTGCCAAAGGTCAAGCAGACGATCCCGGCAATGGCCAGGGCGCCGTGGCCTCCGAACTTGGCTTCGAGCAGCAGCAGCGCCAGCGCCGCCACCAGCAGCAACACCGACGTATAGCGAATCGGCAATAGATCGAGCGCAAAGATGGCCAGCAGCACCATCAGGGTGCCCAACGCGCCGGGAACGATCGTGCCCGGCGTGTTGAATTCGAGGTAGATGAGCAATGCCCCGCCCACCAGGAAGAGCAGAGCAATGTTGGGATTAACCAGCCAGCCCAGCAAACTGTCGCGCACAGAATGGCGAATCTCCTCGATCCGCGGGTTGGCCAGATGCAGCGTCAGCTTGCTGCCGTCCATACGGGTAATCTCGCGTCCGTCGAGCGTCTTTAGCAACTCCCACTCGTTCGGTGCGGTCAGGTCGATGAGGTGCTGCGCCAGAGCTTCTTCGGCGGTATAGGAGTGGGACGTGTGAACGGCCGCCTCGGCAGCCTCGGCATTACGGTTCCGCTTGGTGACATAGGAGCGCAGAAACGCCTCAGTGTCGTTCTCGATCTTCTGGGTCATGGTGGCGTCGGGCTGGCCACCAAACTCGAGCACCGGATGGGCGGCTCCGGCGTTGGTTCCCGGAGCCATGGCGGCAATGTCCGCCGACTCCAGCAGAAAGAAGCCCGCCGAACCCGCGCGCGCACCCGCCGGCGCCACGTAAACGATGACCGGAACCCGCGAGCTGAGGATTGCCCCGGCCATGGTGCGGGTCGAATCCAGCAGGCCGCCGGGCGTGTCCAGTTCCACCAGCAGCGCCTGCGCGCCGTCGCGGTTAGCGCGGGCAATTGCCCGGCTCAGTTCCCCCTCGGTCACCGGCTGGATGGTATCGGAGAGAACCAGCTTTTCAACCAACGGCTGCGGCTGCTGGGCAGGACCCGGCACGGCCAACCCGTTGGCCGCCAGCCCTGCTCCCATCACCAGGCTTGCCCAAATGGAGACTCTATACGCACGACGAATCATGGCTCGCTCCTTCCAGGCCTTTTCTCCGGCCCACTGCTCCCAGCCCCGCCGCATCCCTGGGCGCTCAGTAACGATTATGAGACGGGGCAAAGCACTGGACAAGTTTACTTCCCGCTCACGCGCAAAAGCAGTACTCCATGCGACGGCACTGAAGCCGAGTATGCACCTGCAACAAACTTCACGTCCTGGTGCGCCCACAGATCCCGCGCCGTCTTCACCGGCCCACTTAGTCCCAGGTCGGCGGCCTTCACCGTAGCTTGCGCCGCGGTTGAGCCCAGATTGACCATGCCCACAGCCACACTGCCGTCGGCCAACGGCTTGATCCAGGTCTCCAGATCGCCGTTCTTCACCGGCGACGCCTGCTTGCCCAGGGCGTCCTGGTCGATGGCGATCACTTCCTTGTTCAGCAGGATCGACTTGGTCACGTCGCTCATGGTGCGGATGTCGTTGCCTGCCAACAGAGGCGAGGCCACCAGCGCCCAAAGGCTCATGTGCGTGCGGTATTCGTCGTCGGTCATGTGCCCGTTGCCAATCTCCAGCATGTCGGGGTCGTTCCAGCGGCCCGGGCCGGCATAGGGCGCGGTCGGAACCTGCTTCTCGACGTTGCCGATCATGCTCTCCCACGCGTCGCGGATGTCGCCCGTGGTGCGCCACAGGTTGCCGCCCACCTGCGGCCCCCACTTCTCCACGCCGCCCATGCCGTACTCGCACAGGCTGTAGACGATGGGACGTCCCGTCGCTTGCAGCGCCGCGCCCATCTTCTGGTAAACCGGCTGCAATGCGTCGTTCTTGTACATGCGCCCTGCGCTGCACCAGTCGTACTTCAGGTAGTCGATGCCCCAGGCGGCGAACATCTTGGCGTCCTGCTCCTCATGTCCCAGGCTCGCCGGATAGCCAGCGCAGGTGCGCGTTCCCGGTCCTGAATAGATTCCCAGCTTGAGCCCCTTCGAGTGGACATAGTCGGCGAGCGCCTTCATGTCAGGGAATTTGTGGTTCGACGGCAGGTTGCCCTGCGCGTCCCGCACGCCCTCCCAGGTGTCGTCGATGTTCACGTAGATGTAGCCTGCGTCGCGCATGCCGCTGGTGACCATGGCGTCGGCCATCGTCCGCACCGTCTGGTCGTCGATGCGGCCCTGGAAGAGATTCCAACTGTTCCAGCCCATGGGCGGCGTCTTGGCCAGCCCGTTCTCGGGCACGGTTTTCAGCGGCGGAGGCTCAATGTAGGCCACCGTGGGGATATCGTCAGCGGCGGTGGCTGGCTTGGCCACGATCGGACGCCGTCCGCCCTGCATGGCATGAAGTTCGCCGTTCACCAGATCGCCCACCAGGACAGGCTTGGTCGGGTTCCACTCCTCGATGAAAAGTTCGAAGTGGCTGCCAGTGGCCGTTCCTTTCACCTCCACCTCGAAGCCCAGCGTCTTCAGCGTACCCGTCAGCTGGTTGCCGTTCTGCTTCAGCTCGAGAATCGATTTCTCCTGCTCGCCGTTGTCCAGCTTCCGCCCCTCGGCCGCCCAGCGCCCCGCCAGGCTCTGCCCGAAAGCCGGCACGGCCAACACGGCCAGAAGCAAAAACACCCCGGCGCTGGCGATTGCCGCCCGCAGCGCACTCATTCCACTCCGACTCATTTGCATTTTCGTCCGACTCCATTCCGCGGCAAAACGCCGCACCGTCCCGGCGCAGACAGCCGTAGCGAGCCGCGCCGGGCGCTTTCCTCACCGCGCAGGAATTGTAAGCGATTACAGGGTTGGTTTGGTTTCCGCTGGCTCGAATTCAGTGAGCGTCGGCGGGCACAGCCTCTCAAGTCTGAAAATCCAAACCTTGGGCACCCTGCTTTCCCCGGATGTTACCCAATCTCTCAAAAAGCTGTCATCCTGAGCGGAGCGCAGCGAAGTCGAAGGACCTGCATTTAACTTGGAGTCCAGGTCAACTCCACTTCCGTATACCATTTTTGGCTCAGATCGATCCACGTTGGATTGGCACTCGCGATCAGAGCGATCTTCTTGGCGCGCGTCCATCCCTTCAACTGCTTCTCTCGTGCAATTGCGGCATTTGGACCAACGAACCGTTCGAACCAGACCAATCGATTGCAGTTATAGGTGGCAGAGAATCCCTCGTGCAGTTTTCGCTTGTGCTCGAAGACTCGCTTGCGCAGGTTGCCGGTTATCCCGATGTAGAGGGTCCGGCTGCGGCTTGCCACAATGTAGGTGAAATAGCAGCCCTCGTTCATAGCGACACTCTCATCTGGAGTTTCGGCACCAGCTGCCTGAGCATGGAGATTCCGAAAACCAAATGCAGGTCCTTCGACTCTGCTGCGCTTCGCTCAGGATGACAGCGCTAAAAAGGAGTCTCGACGGACGACCTAGTTTTGGCTGCAGCTCATGCGCGGCACGCCCCCTTACTTCTGCCCCGCGATCGCGCTCTTCTTGGCCACCCGCACCACCGGGAAGTACCCAGTGCGGGTGCGCACGATCAGCTTGCCCTGGCCTTTGCCCGAGGCCGTCACCGTCACCCGCCGGAAGCCCGGCTCAGTGGTCGGCTTGGTCGAGTGGTAGCCCAGCGTGTACTGGTTCCTGATGTCGCGCGCCACCTCGGCCGCAATCTGGTCGATGTTCTCGATGGACTTCGGGAAGAAGGCGATGCCGCCGGTCTCGGTCGAGAGCATCTCCAGCGCGCGCCGCGCGTGGCGCACCTCCTGTCGGGTCATCTCGTCGCCGAAGAGCAACCCGATTGAATAGATCACGGGGCCTGACAACTGCTGCACCCGGCGGATGGTTTGCTCCAGGTTCAAGCTCGAGGCATTGTCTTCGCCGTCGGTAATCAGGATAAGCACCTGCTTGGGCCGCTTGGCATCGGCCACCAGCTCGTCCGCCGAGGCCACCACCGCATCGTAGAGCGCCGTGCCGCCGCGCGACTCAATGTGACCCAGCCCATCGCGCAGCTTGTTCACGTCGGAGGTGAACTCCTGGTCGATGATCGCCTCGTCGGAGAAATTCACCACGAATGCCTCGTCCTGGGGGTTCGACGCCTGAATCAGATCGAGGGCGCTTTTGTTTACCGAGGGGCGCTTGCGCGACATGGAGCCGGAGTTATCCACCACCAAGGCAATGGAAACCGGCACGTCGGTGTGCTGAAAGCTGATCAGCGCTTGCCGGACGCCGTCCTCGAAGACTTCAAAATTGTCCTTTTTGAGGTCCGGAACCAGCCGGTTGCCGTCCAGCACGGTGCAGTTCAGCACCACCTCTTCCACATCGGTATGGAGGACGTAGCCCTCACCCTGCTTCAGAGCCGGCTCCGCCGCGGCGGGTTCCCCGTCCGGCGAACGCGCCGGGTCGCGGTCCACGGTGAGTGGAGGGGCCTGGGACGCGGCTGGTTTCGGGGCTGTCTGCTGCGCGGGCAGCGAGACGACCGCCCCGGCAAGCAGGAATGCGAGAACCGCGTTATTGCAAAGGCGCATAGTAGCCGGTACGTGCATGGACGGTCAGCGGAGGCAGTCCTTGGGGTGGAATCAGCTTCACCTTCACTTTACGCCACTTGCCGTCGCGGGTCAGGTCCTTGGGGCGGTAACCGATGACATATTGGTTGCGCAGCTCGGTGGAAATCTTCTCGGCAATGTCGCCCATCTCGGCCAGATCGTCCACGCGGAAGAGCCGTCCGCCGGTTTCCTCGCTCAAATCGTTCAGCAGTTGCGGGCCGGTGCGCTCCTCGGGCGTGGGCGCGTAGGGGTCGAAAATGCCGATCGAATACATCTCCACGTCCGACTCCCGCACCTGCGAGCGAACCTCGCCCTCGGTGTAGCGGGAGCGGTTATCGCCGCCATCTGAAACCACCAGAATCGCCTTGCGCTGGTGCACGGCATCCTTCATCTTGGCCACGCCGTAGTAGATGGCGTCTAGCAGCGCGGTGCGGTGGCCGCTGCGCACCGTGGCCAGCCGCGCCTGGATGTCCTCGACCGAGCTGGTGAAGTCCTCGATCAGCTCTGGCCGGTCGTTGAATCCAATGACGAAAAACTCATCCTGCGGATTGGCGGTCTTGATGAACTGAAGAATGGACTCCCGCGCCCGGATCAGCTTCGATGTCATGGAGCCGGACAAGTCGAAGACGATGCCGATCGATACCGGGGCATCCTCGCTGGCGAAGGTGCGAATCTCCTGCTTGCCGCCGTTCTCGAAGACCTGGAAGTCTTCCTGCTCCAGGCCGGTGACCAGGCGGTTCATGGGATCGGTGACCGTCACCGGCACCAGCACCATGTCCACGTTCATGCGGATGTAGGAGCCGGGATGAACGTTGAGCGCGCCGGGACCGGATGCAGCCGGCGCTTCAGCTCCCGAAGGCGCTCCGGTGGATGGCGTGGCGGACCCTGGGGGCGGCACGTGGACCTTATTCAGCGGATCTTCCTGGGCCTCGGCGCGACCCAGGCAAATGACCGCCGCTAAACCGCAAAGCCACAGCACGCGGCGCAGGTGTCGCGGCTTTGCCCATTCACTTGGAGTCTTGCGCAGGAGACGATGATTCTTCATGCCGCGGCACCATGGAATGAAGGCGATCTTAGCACGATTCGAGAGTGGCTGGCGCGATTGGCCGCCGATCTGTGTTCCACTCACCGGAACCGCGGAACCCGGCGATTCACGGCGCCTGGGATACAATCGACCCAGGCGCGCCGAGGCCCCTGGAGTCAACAAAGGGCGGATCAGGCGCGCAAATTTCGCCCTACCCCCCGGGAAGAAAGACCTTTCACATGGCCCGCATCTATCCTTTTCGCGCTTGGCGCTACAATCCCTCCGCCGTAAAGCTGGACGACGTGGTCACCCAGCCGTACGACAAGATCTCCCCGGCCATGCAGCAGGCCTACTACCAGCGCAGCCCTTTCAATCTGGTCCGCATCATCCTGGGCCTGCCGGAATTATTCGATGCCGAGCGGGGCGAAAGCGTCTACACCCGTGCAGCCCGCGACTTCCGCGCCTGGCGCGAACAGGGCGTTCTGGTGCAGGAGAAAGACCCATGCATCTTCGCTTATTCGCAGCGCTTCAAGGTCCCCGGCACCGAAATCGTGAAAGAGCGCCGCGGCTTTATCGCCCTGGGCAAGCTGTACGACTATGCCGACCGGGTGGTCTTCCGCCACGAGCAGACCCTTTCCAAGCCCAAGAGCGACCGGCTCAACCTGCTCAAGGCCACGCATGCCCACTTCGGCCAGATCTTCATGCTCTACTCCGATCCAGCCGGAAGCGTTGAAAAGATTCTCTATGACGGCAACGGCCCCGCCGAAGCCGAAGTCACCGACGAATACGGAGTGCTGCATCGGATCTGGAAGGTCAGCGATAAGGAATCCATCCGCCTGCTCGCCACCGCCATGGCCGACAAAAAGCTGATCATCGCCGACGGCCACCACCGCTACGAGACAGCGCTGAACTACTCCAAGGAGCATGCTCCCGCCGCCCTACCCAAGACCGAGCACAGCGCCACCAATCTGCCCCAGCCCACCTATCCCGAGGCCGCGGTCATGATGTCCTTTGTCAACATGGACTCTGACGGCATCGTGGTGTTGCCCACCCATCGCGTGGTTCACAGCCTGGAGAGCTTCGATCCCGCCGCCTTTGCCAAGGCCGCCGAGGAGTTTTTCACGGTAGACCCGCTGCCCGCCGGCGAAACGATCAGCTATATCGAGACCCTGGGCGGCCAGACCGGCACGGCATTTGTGGCCGTCACCCGCGCGGGAGCCTTCCTGTTGCGCTCAAAGGCCGCGCCGGTTGCCGCTGCCCTGGCCCACCTGCCCGAGCGCCAACGCCAACTCGACTTGAGCCACTTGCATTCGATCGTCCTCGACAAGCTGCTCGGTCTGGATGCGGAAAAAGTCCGCGAACAGACCAACCTGCGCTACCTGCGCGATGCCGGCGAAGCCGTGGAGCTGGTGCGCCGCGGCGAGGCCGATGTCACCTTTCTCACCAACCCCGTTACCATGGAGCAACTCAAGGAAGTGGCTTTTGCAGGCGACGTGATGCCGCAAAAATCCACCGATTTCTTCCCCAAGCTGCTCAGCGGCTTGACCATCTATGCGCTCGATTAAGTGCCGATCCGCGAATTGTAGCGCCGGGCGCTCTTCGAGCATTTCTGCTTTTGCTTTAGACTGCTGTGCCCCATCCATTCCGCGTTTTCCAGCGGAATGGATGGGAAACCAACAGGATTCCGGTCGATACATTTTGCAGCAATGCTATAGTGTTCGGTCCCATAAGCTCATGACATAATTGCGGCTGTCATTCTGAGTGAACGGAGCCCCAAACGTTTTTCAGTTTGGGGGTGGTGAACGAAGAATCCGTTTTTTGCATTTCTCAGGTCCTGACAGGAGTTTCCAGGGCGCCAAACTAGAGCAGCTCTCCAAACTATGTAGAGTGGAGAATGGAACGGAGGGAGCGGAGGACTTCAGTCCCCTGAATCAGCGCTAAAATCAAGCGGGCTTCAGCCCCGGGCCTGAAGGCCGGTTCAACCCGCGCCCCAATCTCGTGGGGCTGAAGCCCCACGCTCCCTCCGTCAATGCGACGCCGATCTCCTCTATGCCATTGAGAGAGATGCTCTAGGAAGTGACTTCGCTTGACCTGACTGGCGCAGCCCGTTCAGCTTCAGACCGCACCATTCCTGGCTGTGCGGGGTCTAAGCAGCAGATTCACAAAAACTGTCCGTACAGGAGTCTCGCACTCATGATTCGCAAGTGGCTTTTCGAGTCTTCCCTCCTGGTATTTTCCTGGGCTGCCGTGGCCGCTTTCAGCCTGCAATCCGTTTCGGCGCAGGCCCCCGTCCAAGGCGCCCCGCCTCTTTCCGCGGCGCAGCCTCCAAGCCCGGCCCAAACCGCACCCAGTCCTCCTCTCACCGTCCTCGAAGACACGCTGATCCGGGTGCGGACACTAGAGCCTATAAACAGCAAGAAAGTCAAAGCGGGTTCCCCGGTGCTGTTCATGGTCAGCGAAGGAGTCTTTGTTGGCGACGCGCTGGCTATTCCGCTGGGCGCAACCGTTCATGGTGTCGTCACCAATTCGAAGAAGTCGGGAGTGTTTTCCGGCAGCCCCGAGCTGGAGCTGAAACTGGTCTCGCTCGATCTGGGCGGGCGTAACTATGCGCTCGACAGCTATCACTTCAAGGTGACGGGGGCGAGCAAAACCAAGCCCACCGAGACCAAAGCCATTCGCGGCGCGTATGTTGGCGCGCTGTTGGGAACCGTCAGTAATCCCGGAATGGGCCGCACAGTCGCAGGCCGAACGGCGAGCGCAGGCACTGACGCGGCCATCGGCGCAGGTGTGGGCACACTCGTTTCCGCGGCCACGCCGGGACCGGGAATCTCGTTCCCTTCCGAGAGCCAGGTGGACTTTTATCTGGCAGCTCCCATCGCCGTCACGCCGGTCAGCGCCAAAGAAGCGGCGCAACTGGGACAAGGGCTGCATTCCGGCGGCCCGGTGCTCTACTTGCGCGGCGAAACCCCCTGATACTACTGTTTTGCGTGAGGCAGTGCGAACCGCAATGGCAAGGCTCACAATTCGGCGTCTTTCCGCGGCCGTCAAGCGGGCGCTTGGGCCGTCCCTTGTTTCTTGCGCGTGTGCGGCGCTCCTAGCCGCCAGTCAACTGTCCGCGCAGCAGACCACGCCAGCCGACGCCGCACGCTTTGTCGTCGTAATCGATGCCGCGCACGGGGGCGACGACCCCGGCGGACGTCTGGGCAGCGGCCAGCCGGAGAAAGCCTTCACCCTGGCCCTCGGCGTTCGCCTGCGTTCGCTGCTTGCGGCGCGCGGCATGCAGGTGGTCACCACCCGCGAATCCGACACATCAATCGATCTCGACCGCCGCGCTGAGATCGCCAACCGGGCCAACGCTCAGGCTTGCCTCAGCCTTCATGCTTCCGAGAGTGGCTCCGGCATGCACCTCTTCGTCTCCTCGCTGGCTCCAACAGAGCCCGCACGTTTCGTTGCCTGGAAGACCGCGCAATCCGCCTGGGTCACGCGCAGCCTGGCTCTGGCCGGGGTGGTCAACTCTTCTCTGCTGCGCTCCGGCATGAAAGTCACTCTGGGCCGCACCTCTCTGCTTGCCGTCGACAGCATGGCTTGTCCAGCGCTGGCTATCGAGGTCGCGCCGGAAAGAACTGCCGACCACAAAACAACCGCGGCGCTCGACAATCCCGAATATCAGGCTCGCGTTGCCGGGGTGCTGGCCGCGGCGCTGCTCCAGTGGCGCGCTGAGGTCCCGAAGCCATGATCCCCCGCCACCAGAAGATCATCTTTGCCGTCCTGTTACTGGCATCGCTCGCCATGAGCGTCGTGCTGTGGCAGTTGCGCGAACGCGCCCACCAGCGCCTCATCGCCGGCCAGGACTCCTCCCCAACTCAGGCTCCCGAAGTCGCTCCTGCCGAACAGGCCACACTTCTGGTGGCCAACGACGCGTACAACTCGTTGCTGCCGCAGATCCACTCCTTACCGCTGCCCAAAGATCCCGGAGCCCGCGCCCGCGCCATCCTGGGCAAATTGCTGGACCTCTACGCCGCCTCCGATGCCACCCATCCGGTTCCCGGCGGTGGCGCCTCGATTGCCCAGGTCTTCCTGCTGCCCGCGACACCGCCCGGAACTGGCTCCGTGACGCCTCGTCTGCCATCGGCGGCAGCCAATTCGAAAGAGCCGCCCCAGCCCGGCTCGCAAATTGCCGTCATCAACCTGACCGGCGCATTCGCCGCCAACCACCCCTCGGGACTAGAGACCGAGACGCTCACCGTACTCTCCATTTGCGGCACCCTGCACGCCAACCTGCCGCGCGTGACCCAGGTGCGCTTCCTGGTGGATGGCCAACAGCGTGCCACCCTTGCCGGGCACGCCGACCTGACCCGCACCTATCTGGTCGACGAATCCGGCCAGGCCGAGCCGGCGCACCCATGACGATGACCAGCGTCAAATCGTTTCCATTCCGCTGAATCCGCAGTATGATTAGACAGTTGAGATGCCAAAATCCGTTCACATCACGGCCCCCTGGCCCACCTTCGAGGAAATGGTGAAGGATCTGGATATCCCCGCGGATCGGCGGGCGGAGCTAGATGAATTAGCTCACAAGACCTTCATCCTGATCGAAAGTGACAGGAAGGCCAGTTCCGGTGCAGCATCCGGGAGGGAAGAGAAGCCCAGGAATGCCTCCGCAGCCGATTGAGTCTAACGCCGTCTTCTTGAATATCCCCTACGACGAAGAATTCAGAAGCCTCTATGTCGCCTACGTGGTCGGCTTGACGCAGCTTGGCCTGATTCCGCATCTGGCCTCCGAAATTCCAGGCGGTGTGCGCAGGCTCGACCGGATTCTAGCGCTTATCAAGCGGTGCCGGTACTCCATCCACGACCTTTCTCGGGTCGAGGTCAGTGTTGGAGCGCCGGTGGTGCCTCGATTCAATATGCCCTTGGAACTGGGAATGGCCATCGCTTGGGCCGAGCTGAACCCTGACTTGCATACGTGGTTTCTCTGGGAGTCCGAGCCCTACCGCGTCCAGAGGTCGGCAAGCGATCTGAATGGGACGGACGCGAACATTCATCAGGGAACGGTGCGAGGGATTCTGGGCGGACTCCGCAGTTGTTTCTGGCGAGAGAATGCGCCGAGCGTGCAAGACATGCTGGAAGTTCATGGTTTTGTCGAGTCCGGTCTTACACACTTTTTGTTGCCAAAGGCCGGGACGCGCGACCTCTACTCAAACGGTGTGTTCGCAGAGCTGCGCATCTTCTGCGCACGTCTGTCGCAATTGCAGAGATTCCGGCAGGCGTCTCACCCATGACCCCCACCATCGGCGTTTTCGATTCCGGCTTTGGCGGCCTCACCGTGCTGCGCGCACTCATGGCCCGGCTGCCTCGCGCCCAGTTCGCCTTCCTGGGCGACACGGCCCGCCTGCCCTACGGCTCCAAGTCCCGCCGCACCATCGCCCGCTACGCCGTGGAGAGTGCCCAG
>Ga0181520_10004301_pt1 | contig 23986 bp, 17 predicted proteins | sample PEATcosm2014_Bin_29_FD_132451 | JGI IMG/M metagenome (GOLD analysis project Ga0181520, IMG submission 132451) | Peatland microbial communities from MTU Mesocosm Facility, Houghton, MI, USA - PEATcosm2014_Bin02_30_metaG | ecosystem: Environmental > Terrestrial > Soil > Wetlands > Peat | place...
ACGACTGTTGTACTGACCAGGATATCCAACTCCCCTCGGCTGAACTGTTGCATGACGGCGTCTTTTTCATCCGATTTGAGCTTGCCATGCAAAAGTCCGATCCTACGGTGTTTGAATATGGAGTTTTGAAGCTTAGTAAATTCTAATTTAACGCTTTTTATCTCGTTTTCTGGGTTGTCTTCTATAAGACTGCAGATGACGTAGGCCTGTCTACCGTTTTCCAGTTCTTTATCTATGGCCGCATACATCTGAGCTCGGCTGTTCGGTGACCATATCTTAGTGATAATTGTTTTTCGCCCGACCGGCAGTTCGTTTAAGATGCTAAGGTCCAATTCGCCGTAAACCGTTAACATAAGGCTGCGCGGAATCGGCGTAGCTGTCATAGCTAACATATGGGGCATAAATTCGGATTTTTTAAGTAGTTGTTGGCGCTGTTCAACACCAAACCGATGCTGCTCGTCAATGACGACTAAACCTAGTTTATGGAATTTAACAGTTTCTTGAATCAGGGCATGCGTGCCGACTACCACATCAACCGTTCCGGTTCCGATTTGTTTGTACAGCGTTTTTCGAGCTCCACCCTTGACGTTACCCGTTAATAGACCGACACTAACACCTAAAGGAGTTAAAAGTTTACTAAGCGTCTCGGCGTGCTGGTTGGCGAGTAGTTCCGTGGGTGCCATAAGTGCCGTCTGATAACCGAAATGCGCAACCTGGCACGCGACAAGACCTGCAACGACGGTTTTACCCGAGCCGACGTCGCCCTGTAACAAACGATTCATAGGCGTTTTTCGTTCTAGATCTTGAATGATTTCCCAAGCAGCAATTCTTTGAGCGTTTGTCAGCTTAAATGGCAGTTTTTTGACAAAATCCTTTACTACCGGTTGATTGAACGGTATATGCCAACCGATTAATTTAGCATTTTCCTGTCGGTTCAGCTGGCTAGCTAGTAGGAGTTGGAATAGTTCTTCAAAAGCCAAGCGCTCCTTAGCCTTTCCGACCTCTTCGATTGTTTTCGGAAAATGCATAGATAGGATGGCCTGGGATCTCGAAATAAGCTTTTCGTCTTTAATAATGCTACTTGGCAAGGTTTCGGGCAGCATTGTTATAAGAGGTTTAAGTTCTGATAATATCTTACGAACCAGTGTCGACTTTAGGCCTTTTATCGAGCGATAGATTGGTAAAATCCGGTCGGTTTGAACCGGCATATCCGAGACCATCTCGGCGCTGGGATTGGTCAGCTGATAGCGGTTGTAATTGAATTCGAAGACGCCAGAGAAAAAGAACTCTTTGTCGTTTTTTAGCTGGGTTTCACGGTACGGCTGATTGAACCAGACAGCTTGTAGCTTACCGCTCTTGTCAACTAGCGTTGCTGTCGTGATGCGTAGGCCCCTTCGTACTGGACGAGTGACTATCTTTTCGCATCTGGCCTTAATTGTTGTTTTACCGGGTTTTATGCCTAGAATCGGTGTGACAACTGAAAAATCTTCATAGGCGCGCGGTAGAAAATTAATAAGATCGGAAACCGTTTCAATACCAGACATCGCAAACTGTTGCGATGCTTTGACGCCAACTCCCTTGATTTTCTCCAGTTTTAAGTCAAGCTCCATAGCTATAGTGTAGCAAGTCTAGATAGTATCAGCCAAAATCCGCTTAATCAGGTCAGCCGTATTTTCCCAATTTTTAACCTCAATCGTGTCAATACCCGCAGCTTTGACAGCATAGTCATTACCGCCGGGTTGCAATTTGTCGCCGATAAACAAGATATCTTCTTTATTTATCTCCATCTGCTCGGTCAGTCTTTTCATGCCGTAGGCCTTGTCGACACCTGCCACTGTAATATCTACGGAAGTCAAGCCACCGACACGGGCTTCCATATCGGGGAGCATCGGAGCTACAAGATCCCTCAGTTTCTTTTTCTTCGAGCCGTCAGGATCCCATTTGTATTTCAAGTCTGCCGGAGCCTGTTGGCCAAGGGCAGAATATGTAACTTGCGACTCGCGGTCTTCGATGATTTCGCCGAATGGTTTTTCTTCCCAATATCCGAGTTTTCTTGCGCCCTCTTCAAGGGTTTTAATAGCGCGTTTTTTCTGGTCATCCGTTAATGAGTTGTCGTACTGTAGCATCCATTTATTCAACCCATCGTTAAATGTAAAATATTTAGTACCGCTGCATGGCATCAAGTGTAAATGGATCAGTTCGTAAGGCGATGCATCGATTTTATCCAGGACTTGTGTTTTGAACTGGCCAAATTTGCCGCCAGAGATTATACAGACATCGACTTCGTCCAGCAAGCGCACCAGAAGTTCACTAATCTCTTCCGGAATCGGCGACTTTGCAATAGCCAGAGTGTCATCCAGGTCGAATGCTATAACTTTTTTTGGTTTTAATCCGTTAATCATCAGCGTACAAGAACGAAACTGTTCTTACCCTTCTTAATCAGAGAGATCGAATTAATCGGTTTGTCTTCCGAAACCTTTTCAGAATTTACTGAAACTGCACCACTCGACATAAGCCGTCTTGCTTCATTATTGCTACTAGTAAGTCCACTTTGAGTGAGCGCTTCAACGACGGTTTTTCCAAGTGGCACCACCGGAATCTCGGTGGCTAGCGTATCGAAATCTTCGTTTTTCAAGGTATTAAAATCTGCCGAGCCGAATAAGACATCGGTCACCCGCTCGACGCTTTTAGTTCGCTCTTCGCCGTGAATTAGTAGTGTTGCTTCATGTGCTAGTCGCTTTTGCGCTGCTCTCATTTCAGGATTGCTTACTACTTGTTTCTCCAGGTCTTCGATTTCTTCACGAGTAAGCAAAGTGTATATCTTCAAATAGTCGATAACACCGGCATCGTCGCAGTTCAGCCAGAATTGATAGTACTTATATACACTGGTTTTTTTAGAATCCAACCAAACCGCGCCGTCTTCGGTTTTACCAAACTTAACTCCGGTCGATTTGTTTTGAAGTAATGGCATAGAATACACATTGGCTTCTTTATTATCCAGACGACGAATCAGGTCGACGCCCGCAATCGAGTTACCCCACTGATCGCCGCCGCATAGTTGAAGGGTGACGCCATATTCTCTGTTTAAAAAAAGAAAGTCGTAGGCTTGAATAAGCGAATAGCTGAATTCGGCATAACTGATACCTGAGCCTTCCGCACCCAAACGGGTCTTGACGAAGTCCCGATTCAACATGCCGCTCATAGGAACATGTTTACCGAAGTTGCGCAAAAAGTCCAGGTATTTCATATCCTTGAACCAGTCGTAGTTATCGACAGTTGTAAACTCTTTTCCTGCTAAGACCTGACTGAACTGAGCAGCGATTCCTGCCTTGTTTTTTTCGATTTCTTCGAACGATTTCGAATTGCGCTCGTTAGCTTTACCGTCAGGATCACCAATCAGTCCGGTCGCTCCTCCGGCCAAAAGGTAACCTTTGTGGCCATGTTCGATAAACTGTCGCACCATCATCATTGACGCCAAGTTGCCAATTTGCATACTGTCCGCGCTAGGATCAACGCCGAAATAAAAAGAAATCCGTCCGTTGTCCAATTCGGTAATGTCCTGATAGGTAGTCTGATTAACGAAACCGCGCCATGTTAGTTCTTCGGAAAGCTTCATTGATTCTCCGTTAATTTATGTTTTATCTTCGACTGTCAGTATAACAAAATTCATTTATCTATGCACATTTATTGACTCGAAATACATGTGTTTGTAATCGACTAGGTGCTATAATGATATAATTAATGCTTATGGGAATTAAATTACGTGGCTAAAAGACCAAATAGATCGCGCAAACTAAGTTTGTACTCAAATTTGTCGCATGCGCGCAAAACCAAGAAGGATATGGCATCCAGGAAAAAGGCCGAATATTTGGCATCCCTACCAAAGCACCCCCTGCAACGATTTTTCTATAGATTAAGCCCAAAACACCTGTATAAATACTGGTTTAGCAAACAAGGCGCTGTCATGGCACTGAAGGTTATTGGCGTGACCGTGCTCGTTATCTGCCTGCTTATAGGCGGGTTATTCTTGTTCTTCAGAAAAGATTTGGATGCGATTCGTCCAGGTGAGCTTGCCAAGAGAGTTCAAACGACAGCTACCACCTATCTGGATCGTAATGGCAATGTATTGTGGGTTGACACAGGCACCGGCGACTACAAGCTGGTTGTACCGGATAGCGGACTGCCAAAATACCTAAAAGAAGCAACTGTCGCAATCGAGGATAAAAACTTCTATACCGAAGGCGGTATTAGTATTACTGGCACACTTAGGGCTTTCTTCAATAATATTACTGGTGGCAGCACTCAGGGAGGTTCGACGCTGACCCAACAGCTAGTCAAGCAGGTGTTCTTTGCGGATCAAGACCAACAACGAGGTATAGCGGGTATACCACGTAAAATTAAAGAGATTATATTATCAATCGAAGTCGAAAGAATGTACGACAAGAACCAGATTCTTGATTTATACCTCAACGAATCGCCGTATGGTGGTCGAAGGAACGGCGCGGAGTCTGCCGCCGAGACCTATTTCGGCATACCGGCAAAAGATATGACGCTCGCGGAGTCCGCTCTTCTAGCGGCAATACCGCAAGATCCGTCTTATTTCAATCCGTATAACGTACCAGGAAACGCTGATCTGATTGCCCGCCAACATACGGTTCTAGACAATATGGTCAGCCAAGGATACATAACCAAAGCCCAAGCAACCGCGGCCAAGGCCTATCCGATTTTGGATCATATAACACCTGAGGCCGACCAATATGCTAACATCCAAGCACCACATTTCGTCGAGATGGTTCGTTCCGAATTAATTAGTAAGCTGGGAGCCGCAACGGTTGGAAACGGTGGTTTGACTGTCAAAACGACATTGGATATACGCATTCAAAATAAACTGCAACAAGCAATGGACACTGAGTTCAACTCCTACATACCGGCTTGGGCAGGATTTACCGATGGCGCCGGGACAGTTGAAGACGTTAAAACTGGTCAAATTGTAGCCTTACTGGGAAGTCGGGATTATAACTATCCGGGATTCGGTGAAGATAACGCGTCAATCGCCTATATTCAACCGGGATCAAGCATAAAGCCGCTTGTATATGCGGAGCTGTTCCAGCCGAAACCGGCCGGTCAAGCGAATTACGGCAGTGGTAGCCTACTTGATGATACAAACATAGATGCTATTTACGGAGCTCAGCTGAGAGACGATGACGGCAGGTTTGAGGGTCCTATTACGATTAGATCGGCTTTAGCGACCTCCAGGAATATTCCGGCAGTCGAGGCGATGGATATATCCGGAGTTAAAACGACAATCAATGCGATTCATGCTATGGGCGCAAGCAGTTATTGTACGGAGGGAACGGACCCTTCGGTAGGTCTAGCGGCGGCCATTGGTGGATGCGGTATCGAACAAATAGACCTGGTCAATGCCTACGCTACATTGGCACGTGGAGGCGTCTACAAGCCTCAGTCATCAATCCTATCGGTCACCAACGGTTCGGGTCAGGTATTAGAGAAATGGACAGACACCGCCGGCACTCAGGTAATCAGCCCGCAATCCGCCTATATCGTATCAAATATCTTAAATGATGATGTAGCAAGGGAGCCGCTTGATGGTTATCACGCTCTTGGTATGTATATTCCTGGTGTACCGACCGCCACTAAGACAGGAACCTCAGATAAGAACGGTTATGCCAAAGACATTTGGATGGCAAGTTACAGCCCCGTCCTTGCGATGGCTGTATGGTTTGGTAACACTGATGCTAGCATTCTAAAGAATGGTACCTCCGCTCTGCCTGGAGCAATTATCAACACTGTTATGGCGTACGCACATCAGGATGTCTATCAGCAAGAAGGACTATGGAAACCTAATGAATGGTTTACGCAACCCGTCGGCATCCAAGACGTTGGCAATCAAGTATATCCTTCATGGTGGAATAAAAGCCAAGGCCAAGCCAGTAAGACATTAACCTTTGATAAGGTATCGAAAAAACTAGCGACCAGCCTTACCCCTCCGGGCGCACAAATACAATTACCAGTAACCGTCACAATTGATCCGATAACGAGAAAGACCGTCTACATCGCACCCGACGGATATAATGCATCTGAGAGTGACGACGTCCATCAAGCTTCCGACGTTATGCCGACGGTTGATGTGTCGGTTTCATCTGTATCAAATAATACCTACCAGATTACTGCTACGGCTACGGCCGGTACTTTCCCTATTAGTCAAATTCAAATATCCGTCGGCGGCAAGGTTGTAACGACCCTATCGGCTAGCGGCACCTACGACTACACGGTAAGTCCTTCGGATGGCTCCGAACCCGTTTCGGCGACCGTAACTGATACAGCCTACTACACAGCCACCAGTCCGGAGAATGTTTCAATACCTAAGTATCAGCATTAGACTATTGTTTATTAATCAGATCAACCATATCTTGTTCATTGTTGGATGATTTGCGTGATTGCGACTGACGGTTATTCTGATTGTTCGAATATCTGTTCGAGCGGTTGTTGCGATTATAGCTTGGCTTGCCGGAATCGGATTTTGGCGCTGGCTTATTGGTATTTGCCTGGTTCTTACCAACCGGCGTACTCTTCTTGTTATCGACTAACTTTGCGAACATCATCTTTCCAGCCGCGGTCTGTAAGCTGCGTATGAATTCAATTTCAACGGTTTGTCCGATTAGGTTGTTGGCGTGTTCAACCACGACCATCGTTCCGTCCGTTAAGTGACCGACAGCCTGATCCGAGTCCTGGCCTTTTTGAGTCAGGCTAAGCATCATTTTCTCACCCGGCAAATAGGCCATTCTAAGACTCATCGCGAGATCGTTGACGTTTAGGATATTAATATTTTCAACCAAGGCAACCTTGTTCAGGTTATAATCGATTGTGCAAATCGAGCCTTGGTATTTTTTTGCTAAGCTAAGCAGTCGTTCATCGACACCCTCTTCGGCTTTACTGCCGTCTTGGAATATCTCGACTTTGACGTTTGGCATTTGCTGAAGCTCAGCCACGACATCTAGGCCGTGACGAGCGCGCATGCGCTTTTCGTTATCGGCGTTATCGGCTAGAAATTGTAATTCGCCAATTACGCTGCGGGGAATATTAAGTACGCCACTGATAAAGCCTGATTGAGCAACAGCGATGATGCGTCCGTCGATAAGGACTGACGTATCAACAAAGATTGGTCTAGTTTCTTTTTTATGTGATAGTTTTTTGGTATTGACTGATACTAGGTACGATACTTCCGCAACAATAATCAGCAGTAATAATATGATAATGATTTCCATAAATTTTCCTTACTTTTGTAGGTAGTCGATCAGCGCCGTGCGCAGATCACTAACTTCTTTAATAAATGTATTTTTAATTGTCCCTTTTGGAGCAATCGCTTGTTTAAACCCAAGCTTTTTTGCTTCCGCCACCCTGCGATCAGCAGATTGAACTGACCGGATTTCCCCACCAAGACCGACCTCGCCGAAAACGACAATTCCGTCATCGATTCGTCTCGAGGCTGTGGCACTGGCAATCGCCATGCATATCGCCAGATCTGCGGCTTGATCGTTTAACTTTAGCCCACCGACTACGTTGATATAGATATCCTTATCGGATAAGTTCAGTTTTGTTCGGCGTTCCAAAACGGCGATTAATAAATTCAATCTGTTCAAATCAAAGCCGCTGGCCGTACGCTTAGGATAACCGAAGTTGGTCGGATTAACAAGGGCCTGTATCTCGACGAGTAGCGGACGAGTACCTTCTATTGTGGCCAGAACGACCGACCCGTCGGTATTTTGTCTTTCGGCGAGAAGAGCGGCTGAAGGATTTTCGACTAGTCTTAGTCCCGATTCGTTCATTTCGAATATCGCAGCTTCATTGGTAGAACCGAAACGGTTTTTAGCAGCCCTAACAATCTTGAAGCCGCCGTATCTATCACCTTCGAACTGTAAAACAACATCAACTAGATGTTCCAAGACCTTCGGTCCGGCAATACTGCCTTCTTTGGTGACATGGCCAACCAAAACGACAGCCGCGCCCGATTGCTTGGCGGCTCTGATGATGACATTACTGCTGTTAGTTATCTGCGAAACTGTGCCGGGTGCTGAGGTGATTTCATCTAATGCCAGAGTCTGTATAGAATCGATAACGACCAGTTTATAGCCACCTGATCTGATTGTCGCCGCGATGTCATCGGCGCTGGTACTGGAAGCGAAGCTGATTTGTTCGCTTTTTTCGGCGCCTAAGCGGATAGCTCTAAGTTTGACTTGAGATGCAGATTCTTCGCCGCTAGCGTACATTACGGCATCTGTATGGGCTACGTATGCCGAAACCTGTAATAGTAACGTGCTTTTGCCTATTCCTGGCTGTCCGGCGATTAGAATGACGCTTCCTGGCAAAATTCCGCCGCCTAAGACCTCGTCAAGGTCGTTAAAGCCAGTTAGAAGCCGACTGACACCCTCTTTACCGGAGATTGAACGCATGGTTTGGACATCCAGAATCTTACCGGAACTGCCACTTCTGGCTACGACCGATTTACCGCTGGATACTGCGACCTGCTCGACCAAAGTATTCCATTCACCACAGTTATCACAACGACCGATCCATTTCGGATAAGTCGCCCCACAATTCTGACAGACAAACTGGGTTTTTGATTTAACCATCACTTCTAGTATACCCTAAGCCGATGGGGACGACACGAGGGTGCTGTTTATCGTGTTGTAAAGCTTCTGGGACTGAGTGGCATATGAATTGTACTGACTTACAAGGTTCTGATAGGTCGTGTAATCGGACTCGATAGTCGCCCGCCTAACATCAAGTGCGAGCGCCCGGCCGGTAAGGACATCTCTCTCTTCGTTGAAATCCGCTTGTGATACGAAATCGCCGTTTTGAGCACGGATGTTGAATGAACTTATATCGTCCTTTAGAACGTTGGCGTCGCTGTTATATTGACTGGAAAGGCTGGTGATCGTCGCCATTAGGCTATCGATTTGCTTAGAAATGGCATTAGCTTGATCCTGTAGTGATTTGAATACATTGTTGTACTGGTTATACGAATTTACGACATCCTGTCGGTTCGAAAAGTATTGGTCGTAATATTGTTCGAGGGCCGGGTTCAAATTGGCGACCTCTGTACCGATAATCGAATGTAGCTCGTTGTCACGCTGACCGGGTTCATAAGTACTGTAAAACGCCATCAGACTCGAATAGTACGAATTTTTTGAAAGGACAGCGTATTCGGCCTCCAGCATTTGGTCGACTTTGACCTTTTCAGTTGCGCCCATGCGGGCGTAAATCGCATGCAAGGTTTCATGAGCCGCTGTCACCACACTAATTCCAGCCAGCTGCGGATCGGTAACCTGGTAGATATATATTTGATTGCCAGTATAACAACCAAGTATAGCTGTGGACATTTCTTCATTATTACAGACTTTATTAAATGCCGTTGCCGTACTTTGGTTATATAAAGAAGGTTGGGATGCATCGAAATAAAACATACCGTTACTATTCATGCCGGAGCGCTCGATAAGACTGGTCGCCTGTAAAGAGGGTTTGTACTCCCAAACTGTTACCTGATCGATAATCCTTTGACGGAAAGCGGTGATGAAAATAATGGCGACGACCATAATAAGACAGAATGTGAAGATCGGTAGTATTCTGAAATTTTTTTTACTTTGTGGTCGCGACACTATCCCCACCCTTTCTTTTGTAAGTGTCAATTGTTAAAACGGTGTTCTTTTCATCGTCTTCGAATAAGCATCTATCTACAATAGCTTTTAGCTTGACCATATTAAATACAGTATACCTCAAACTGACGGCGATGACACAAGCGTACTGTTTATAGTATCGTATAATTTTTGCGACTGGGTTGCAATGGAATTGTACTGCGTAAGCAGATTCTGGTAGGTACCGATGTCGGATTGGATTGTGCTGCGATCCGACTCCAGTTCTGCGGTCCTTTGAACCAAAACTGCCCGTGCACTATCAAACTCCGCTACTGAAGTGAAGTAGCCATCCTTAGCTTCGGTATTAAAGGTGTCAATATCGCTGTTCAATTGCTGTGCATTAGTATTGTACTGACTAGAAAGTGACGAAATGGTTGAAATCATAGTTGTTATTTGCGAGGAAAGATTATCAGCTTTAGTCTTTAATGACTTAAAGACACTAATATACTTGTTATACAAGGCTACGACAGCTTGACGGTTTGTAAAATAGCGCGAGTAATAGGCTTCTAGCTTTGGGCTGATGTTTGGAATCTGGGTTGCAATAATTGAAAATAACTCATTATCACGTTGTCCTGGCTCACTGGTTGCAAAAAAACTAACTAGTTGGTTTATCGTCGGATCATTCAGTTTACTATATTCCGCTTCAACCAGTTGATTGACCTGAGCTAGATCGCTGGGCGACAGACGTTTATAGGCGGCGTGCAACATCTCGTAAGCCGCAGTAACGTCACGGATGCCATCTAATTGAGTGTTTGTAACGTTGTATATGTAGATATTTTGTCCGTCATAGCAGCCGATAATTGCCATATTCGAGCTTGATGTCGTGCAGTTCTTATTAAACTGCGTCGCGTCGTCGAGTTGCGGATGTGCCGAATAGAATAACAGTTTACCCTCGCCACTCATTGCGTCACGTTGAACGAAACTAGCCATCTGGCTGGATGGAGTGTAATCCCAATAATTTATCTGATCATAGATCTGTTGCCTGTAAATTATAGCCACAGCGGCAATCGCAACCAGAACTAAACAAATTATGAGAGTCGAAAGAATTCCACCGGATTTTGTGTTATTTTTCGGTTGCGACACTAATAACCACCTCTGCCTTGTTAGCGCCCACTGTTAATACGCTGCCCTTTTCATATTCCTCGGAAAGGATACCATCAGCAATCCGATGTTCCAGTTCATCCTGGATGACACGACGAAGCGGTCGCGCACCGAATTTCTGGCTGAATCCCTTTTTGACAAGCATTGTCTTGGCGCTGGGTTTGATCACTAGATGTATACCTTGTGCTATTAGCCTTTGTTGCAACTCATCTATTTGTATGTCGAATATTTTGTTAATTTGTTTGCGCATTAACGCTCTAAAAGTTATTATACCGTCAAATCGATTAATGAGCTCAGGTCGCATGATTTTTGCTAAAGCGACTTCGGCGGCATCGGCATTTTCAGCATGAATCTCATCTAATTTACTCTCGTCGTTTTTGGAGCTGGCATGAAAGCCTAGGCTTGATTCCTTAATCATCTGCTGAGCCCCCAAGTTGCTAGTTAGAATGACGATAGTATTACTGAAGTTAACCTTACGCCCCTTGGCGTCCGTTAGGCTGCCCTCTTCCAGGATCTGCAAAAGCAGGTTGAAGATACTAGGATGAGCCTTCTCGATTTCATCAAACAATACGACACTATATGGTTGACGTCGAATCTTGTCAGTCAACTGACCACCTTCTTCGTAACCGACATAGCCAGCCGGGGCGCCGACCAGTCTGGCGGCGTTATGTCTTTCGCTGAATTCGCTCATATCAATTTTAATCAGGGCGTCTTCACTGCCGAAAACCTCTCGGGCTAAGACTTTAGCCAGCTCAGTCTTGCCAACTCCTGTCGGTCCCATAAAGACGAACGAACCGATCGGGCGGTTGCTACTGGCAACGCCACTGCGGCCACGCCTGATGGCGCTAGCCACTTTTTCAACGGCTTCGGTCTGGCCGACAACATACTTGCTGATATGTTTTTCCAGGTTTCGAAGTAATTTTGCTTCTGATTTCTTAACACGTCTGACCGGCACGCCAGTCATAGAAGCGATGGCATAAGCGATGTCATCATCAGTTAGAACAATGGCTTTTTTTGACTCGGAATTATCTTTGATTTCGTCTAGTCTGGCCGATATCTGAGATGATCTGGTCTTATATAGCGCTGCTCGCTCGTAATCCTCGGCGAGAACAGCTTCTTCCATCTTCTCATTCAAGTTCTTCAGCTGCTTAGTCAGTTCCCGGACTTTGCTAGGTTTTTGTCCGGTACGTACTCTGACAAGAGCAGCAGCCTCGTCGACGACATCAATAGCCTTATCAGGCATGAACCTTTCGTTAATGTAGCGGTCGGCCATATAGACAGTATCTTCTATCAGTTCGTCGCTCATACTGACGCCATGATGGGTTTCATAGGCGGGGCGCAGTCCCTTTAGAATTGAGACCGTTTCTTTTAGGTTCGGTTCAGGTACGACAATTACCTGCAAACGTCGTTCAAGGGCGCTATCCTTTTCGATATATTTCCTATATTCGTCGGACGTGGTAGCTCCAATCAGTCTGATTTCGCCACGGGCCAGTGCCGGCTTCAGAATATTGGCGGCGTCGATTGAGCCTTCGGCGGCACCAGCCCCGACGAGCAGATGGAGTTCGTCGATAAAAATAATAATGTTCTTCTGATGTTGAAGTTCGGTTAGTACCTTTTTTAACCTTTCCTCGAATTCGCCGCGGTATTTAGTACCGGCAATCATACCAGCTAGGTCTAGTTGGATGATGTGCTTATCTAATAGATAGTCCGGAACATCTTCTTTGGCAATCCGTTGTGCCAGACCTTCAACGATAGCGGTCTTCCCGACGCCAGGCTCACCTATAAGAACCGGGTTGTTTTTTGTCCGCCTGCTCAAAATCGTAATAACACGCTCTTCTTGTCTCTCACGACCGATAACCGTATCTAACTTGCCGGCTTTTGCCATAGCGGTCAGATCGGTACCGTATAGTCCCAAAGAGCCTTTCTTACGGGTTGGGCGCTTTTCAATAAAGGCTGGTACGGCTGAATAGTCACCGTCTATCGCTTCTTGGTTTTGTTCTAAGTATTCTTCGATTTCCGATATTAGATCCGGCGAGTTAACGCCCATATCGCGGAGCAGCACTGCTGCCCGCGAATTCTTCTGATTCAGTATGCTATATAGTATGTGCTCCGTACCCATCATGTCCTGATGATATTCCTGGGCGACTTCCCAACTCATTTTTAATGTTAGTTTGGCTGTTTCACTTAAAGCCTTAGCTTCGGTGCTGACAATGACGGTAAGAGGAACCATATTAAGCGCGTCTTGAGCCCGATTCAGGGTTACTCCAGCATCAGCCAGTACTTTGGCCGCGACCGAACCCCCCTGAGCTAGAATCCCAAGTAATAAATGCTCAGTGGCTATATACGAACTTCCAAGACTTTGAGCGATGATGTTGGCGTGATGCAAACTAGCCCGAGCGTTGTCGGTCAGATGCGATACGAAGTCTGAAAAATCATCTCCCATACTTACATTATAGCAAAAATCAGCTATTCTGTTGACTGTGAAAGGGCGTCTAACAGGCTGTCTTCAATGTTTTTGCGCTTGGCTGGTTTGGCGGCTTTAGCTGCTACGACAACCTGTTCGATATCCAGTTCATAACCGGTTAATCTACTGGCTAGACGAACGTTCTGACCGGCACGGCCAATAGCAATCGATTGCTGGTCCTCGTTAACGAAGACGGTCGCTCGCTTGGTCTTTTCATTGATGTCAACCTTGGCGACCTCAGCTGGGCTAAGAGCGTTTTTGATAAATTGTTCGATATTGTCATCGTAAGCTATGATGTCAATTTTTTCCTGATCACCGATTTCGTTCATGACGGCCTGAACACGCGTACCGTGTCCACCAACGAAGGTACCAATCGGATCAACGCCAGGCGAAGTGCTGGATACGGCAATCTTAGTACGTCTACCGGCTTCTCTAGCGATGGCTCTGATTTCAACGGCACCGGTTTCAATCTCAGGTACTTCTTGTCGGAACAAATATTCGACGAATTGTTCGTTACCGCGGCTTAAAATCAGTTGCGGTCCGTGGTTATCGCGTTCGATGTTCTTGATAAATACCTTGAGGCGGCTGCCGATTGTGTAGTATTCGCCTTGGATCTGCTCGCTTTGCGGGATAATACCGGTAGCTTTGCCGAGATCAACTCGGACAACGCGTGGTTCGATGCGCTGAACGGTACCGTTAACAACGGTACCGATCTTATCTTCGAATTCCTCTAAGACGACTTCACGCTCGGCTTCTCGCAACCTTTGCAAAACAACTTGTTTTGCTGTCTGTGCGGCCACACGACCGAATGAAGTGACTTCGTGCTTATCTTCGATCTTATCGCCGATAGCAGCATCTTTTTTAATTTTCTTAGCATCTTTTAGGCTGATTTCAATCGCGTCTGATCCAACCTCTTCGACTACCTCACGGGCAACGTAAACATCGGCCGTACCGTCGTTAATATTTAGTTCGCAGCGGACTTCTTGGTCGCGTTCGCCGTTGTCGCGGCGCCAAGCAGCAGCGATAGCCTGCTCGATTACAGAAAGCACGGTTTCTTCCGGTAAATTCTTTTCTTCAGCGATCGTATGAACCGCTAAGATTAGCTGTTTAACATTTATTTCTTCCATTTATTCTTCTCCTTTTAAAAAAGCCGACCTGCCGGCCGACGAAATGCAATGTACTGAGGCTAATTATACAGCACAGTTATTGACTTGGCAATAACTGCTCAATGAAAATATTTCAGAAATTAATTATGCCCACCCCAGGAAACCCGGGGCCCAGTAACCTGGAACGTGTCTCCTATGTTGGGTGTGGATCGAATAGGGGTAGGTGTAGTGGCTGCTCGCAGGCACCGGTTTTTTTACCTTTATCTTGACCCCGCGGGCGACTGCCCTCACCTCGTTCTGGGCGGCTTAGCGTTTGGCTTCGGCCGCCTTGCGGTTTGCCCAGGGCTCTTTTAGCTCGTGATGATCGACCTGAAACTGTTCGATCTTTCTGTCGAGGTCCTGAACTTCAGTTTGGGCATCCTCGGCCTCTTGATTCGCACTTTCGGGCAGACCGCTTACCACCACTTAGGCTTCGTCGCCAGTCTGTTCGCGGGCTACTTTGTCACGGGGTGCTTCATCGCGAAACATGTCAACACGCACCTTTCAGAGCTTAACCCTTTCGATTACTTGCGGATCACAGAACATTATGCAGGGCTTCGGGCCCTACGTGTTGGATCGGTATTGCCGTTCAAGGCGCGTATCTGGTTGAAGGAGCGGAAGTTTTAGTCAAATTTTGCCTATCGACAATCGAATTAACGAAGCTTGAAATTACAAAGCTTTCTAATTTTTAATCTTTAAAGTTTAGACTTGGTCAACGATAATTGGAGTTATCGTTTAGCTATTGAATTGTTGCACTTGTTCTGGATTGAATTTACATATGCGACCTAAAAACCTTCACAACAGACAACCGCCAATTTGCAACGTTTTTGTTATGTATAGTTTCTCAATAGAATATTATGATAGTGGTGTTGCAAAGTTAGTTGCAGTACCGAATACCTCATAGACTACAGCTGGAGTGCCTAGTGTGTAATCCCAGAAACCGATTCGTCCGCCGGTGTTGTTGCATGGCAAAGTGGCCGCTACTGCCGTTCCGCACTGGAACAAGACTGTGTTAGTACCATTTCCCGAAGTAGGCGCTGTAATTCCGACAGTCATGCCGGTAGGCAATTTTGCTGTCGTGGCGGTATTAGCGTTTATTGCTGCCGCTGTCGTTGGCCAAGTATTTGTTCCGCTCTCGTTATAGATTGCTCTTGCTACAGCAATCGCTGAGTCGGCTATACCAGCTTTATAGCAAGTAATGGCATAGCCATTAGTATAAGTACCACTAGTGGCCCCCACGGCAATTGTAGTATTGACAGCCCCCGCACCATAATCCCAATAGCCAACCTTAATACCGGTTTGCACGGTTACAGTCCCGTAGGTTGTCGCGGCGGCGGCACTACCCGTACCACAAAGCCAAAAATCGATCGTATTTGCTGTCGATGGAGCCGATGTCATAGCACCACTTGCTGCTGAAGCTGCACTAGAAATCGTGGTAAAGTTCGCGCCGATTAGGTTATATGAAGTAGTCGTGGCGGCGTTAGTTAGGGATCCATACGTTGTTGGCACTTTAGATGTTGGTCCATCAACCATATACGTATTTACTTTACTCATAACATTATTTGCTGCCGTTTGGCCGGATGCAGTATTTGCCCGAGCTGTAATTCCGGTATAGGCGATTATGGTGATAGCAGCCAAGATACCAATGACCACAATGACAACCAAAAGTTCGACGATCGTAAAACCGTGTGGCTTTTGTTTAGATATAATTTTCTTTGAAATCACCTTTGTTTTAGCCTACTAGCACCTAAAAATATGTATAAGGCTACTGTATTATGATTTGCAAACAAACGCAAGCGTTTTACTTAAACTTTCGAGTTTAAGCTGCCGTAACTCATTAAAAAAGTCTTAGCACGGCTCCAAACAGCTCCGAGTCGGCAGGCTTGCAGAGTATCATTACAGAATGCTAGATTGTAACTTATGTGGGCATAACTAGGATTGTTGACACAATGCTATTTCTCTTAAGGCCGGATGCTACAATGGAAGTATGCAAACTGTTAAAAGACTTACCGAGGGATTCATTCCGTCAAGTTACGAACTTATACTTAATATTAATAGAAAAAAACGAACGTTTATCGGAACAGTTGTTATTAAAGGCTCATCACCAAAGGCTTCAGATGTAATCTTGCTACATAGCAAGGAGCTCGACATCCAGTCGGTTACACTAGATGGACTCAAATCGGCGTTTGCGTTCGGAGAGAACAACGCCCTGATACTCAACTGCCCGAATCTGGTCATCGGCAAACATATTGTTGTAGTTACCTTTTCCGGCAAGATTACCGATGCCATGCATGGTATGTATCCATGTTATTTCGAGCATGACGGGATTAAAAAGGAATTGCTGGCAACGCAATTCGAAAGTCATCACGCCCGCGAAGTCTTTCCATGTATTGATGAGCCAGAGGCAAAAGCTACTTTTGATGTAACGCTCATTACCGAACCGAACCAAACAGTCCTTGGCAACATGCCGACTAAAGAGCAACACGAAGAGGCTAAACATCTAGTAACTACTTTTGAAACAACCCCAGTTATGAGTACTTACCTACTAGCCTGGGTGGTCGGAGAAATGCACAAAAAGACAGCACATACTAAAAGCGGCATCGAAGTTAACGTTTGGGCCACGCCAGCGCAGCCTGAGAGCAGTCTGGATTTTCCTTTGGATATTGCCGTTCGATCAATTGATTTTTTCGAGGAATACTTCGGAACACCCTATCCTTTGGCAAAATGCGATAATGTCGCTCTACCAGATTTTGGAGCCGGAGCGATGGAAAATTGGGGTCTTCTGACTTATCGGGAAATCGCCATGTTAGCTGATCCGAAAACGACCTCAATTTCCAGCAAACAGTACGCCGCGACAGTCGTGGCTCATGAAATCAGCCATCAATGGTTTGGTAACCTAGTCACTATGAAATGGTGGAATGATTTATGGTTGAATGAAAGTTTCGCGACTTTGATTGAATATGTCGCAATTGACGCTCTGCAACCTGATTGGAACATATGGATGGACTTTGCAGCTTATGAAACCGCCTCTGCCCTGCGTCGCGACAGCTTAGCCGGAGTTCAGCCGGTTCAGATAGACGTTAATCATCCGGACGAAATCGGCACGTTATTTGACGGGGCTATTGTCTACGCTAAAGGCGCCAGACTTATGAAAATGATGAGGCGTTATATTGGCGAAGATGCTTTTAGATCTGGCCTTGCCACATATTTCAAGCAGTATGCTTATAAAAACACCGAGGCCAGTGATTTATGGCAGGTTTTATCCAAGGCTAGCGGTAAGGATGTAGGTGGCTTTATGTCCAAATGGCTTTCAAAACCGGGCTTTCCGGTACTGCACGTAAGAAGAGACGGCAACAAGATTAAGTTGTCTCAAGAACGATTGTCAAACGGCTTAGCTGCCAATGACGATTCATTATGGCCGATCCCTTTGAATTCCAATTATCCGGAAATGCCGGAGATATTCGATACTAAAGAATTAACCGTAGAGGTATCTGGAAATGGTCCGATTAGGTTCAATATTGGAAGTGATGCCCACTTTATAGCCCACTATGATTCCAAGCTGTTAAAACAAATAATTGACGAAGTAGAGTCCGGAAAACTGAGCCCGCTCGATCGGTTGCAGCTTCTAAACGAGCAGCTGATCTTGGCAAATTCCGGAATTGTCCCGAGCGCCGAACTTATCCCTCTGATAAATGCATATAAGGACGAAACGGCTGAACCGGTTTGGAACGTTATTGCTATGGCCATCGGTGAACTTAAGAAGTTTGTTGAAAACGACGAAAAGGCCGAGACTAAGCTTCGTGAATTGGCTGGTTCAATGGCTAAAACTCAATACGAACGACTCGGATGGAAACCACAAAAAAACGAGCCGGAGGAAGATACGAAACTTCGTAGCACGATTATATCTTTGATGATTTATAGCGAAGATGAGAGCGCACTTTATTACGCCAACAGGCTATTTGAGTTAGTCGAGGTTGATAAACTAGACCCTGATCTACGCGGAATCATCATTTCATCCGTCGTAAGACAAAAAAATGATGTCGAGACGGTTAAACTATTACTGAGCAAGTATGATAAAACCTCGTCCAGCGAGCTGAAGCTGGATATTAATGTCGGTGTTACCGCAACTAAAGACGACAAGATTGTCGACCTTCTTCTGGGAAAAATAAAAGATACTTTGTTTATCCGCATCCAGGATACCGCCAGATGGGTCGCTTATCTAATTAGGAACCAATTTGGCCGCCAGAAGACCTGGGAGTGGGTCAGAGATAATTGGGATTGGATTAATAGTACGTTTGGCGGCGATAAAAGTTATGACGATTATCCGCGCTACTGCGCAATGGCGTTATCGACCAAAGAACAGTTGGATGAATATATTAAATTCTTTGACGCCCTTCGATCGGATCCGGCTTTAACCAGGGTTATTGATATGGGTATAAATGAAATAACCAACCGGGTGAATCTGATTGAGAAAAATGGCAAAGCCGTCCGTTCGGCGCTTTTAAAACTCTAGATTCCTCGACCTAGTCGGTTTTTTGGACAAGCTTTTTAATTGGCGCAAAAGACAAACGATGGAGCTTGGTTATGCCGTTTTTATCAAGAGCCTTGCTATGCGCACTCGTCCCATAGCCAACGTGGCTTTTAAACTCATATCCCTCATAAATATCGTCTTGTAAGGCCATGAAATTATCTCTAGCCACCTTAGCCACGATTGAGGCAGCCGATACGCTAGGTACTAAAAGGTCGGCCTGAATGATGGTCGTAACATATTTTTCTTTATTAGTGCCTTCTAGGAAATTAACCGTTCCATCAATAATAATTTCGTTATACGGGGTTTTAATCTGCTCGACTGCGCGCTTTGAGGCGAGCTTCAAGGCTTTAGATAGACCGATTTGATCGATTTCTGCCGGTTCAACCCAACCCAGACCGATGCCTTTAGCTTTTGCTCTGATTTCAATATCCAGTTGTTCGCGACGTTTTTTTGATAGTTTCTTACTATCGGTTAGTCCTTCTATGGTTTCATCACCCAAAACGACAGCTCCGACGACAAGCGGCCCCGCCCAAGATCCCCGTCCGACTTCATCAATGCCTAGTATCATATTTATATAATAGCATTAGTTCTATCAGGTGTATCTCTATTGCGGTACCTTTCGCTTCATGTCATAATCATCGTTAACACTGAGTCTTTGTAGATTAACTTTGGTGTAGTACCATACATCACTTCATTAGAAGGAGGAAACTCTTGAATCGAGAAGAGCTGGTTAATAAATTGAACGAGATCGGCAAGGCCGACCAAAACCGCACGGCTGGTCAAGCCCCGTTCGCGAGGTTTCTGGCCCACTACGTCGCCTGGCTGCCTATACAAGGTGACAAGCACTACGTTTTCTGGGACATCGACGACCGTATCCCGCAGATCATGGTCGGAGCAATCAGCACGTTCGAGAAGTCGGAAGACTCCTATGTAAGAGCCTCCCGCAGTGCCTACGAGCGTGAAACTGGACATACGTTCTCGGACCCGACGCACGTCGACTCGGGCAACAACATCGTCGAGGTCCGGATGATCGAGATGATCATGGCACTGATCACCGAAGTCACCGGCCACACGCTCCTTGCTACGAAGATCGACGCTCTGCTCAACGCCGAGCGTCGTCTGGTCCTTCTCGGCTTCTACCGCTTCCTCGATCAGGTTTACGCTCCCTATGGTCTGCATCAGACCATCACGGAGAACGGCAAGCAGGGTATGAGCGGCACGTTCGGCAAGACGACTCTCCGGAGCCACATGGCGAACGGCAGGCTGACGTTCATGTTCCTGCGCGGAAGCGGCCAGAACGCGAAGACCGTCAGCTTCGTCTCCACCATGGACGAACCCCTTCTTGGGCTTGGACGAAGTGATTTGCAGTCCTGCTACTGCAGCCTGCACACCGCTCTCGCCATGATTGACGACGTCATTGGCAACTGGTACCCCACGACCTTCACGGTTGACAGGGTCCCCGTCGCCACGGGTTGAGTGATCGCGGGCATCTGGGTGCCCGAAAATCTACCGCAGACACCCCAGAAGTGTCTGCCTTTACCTATGTCTAGTAATATCTAATAGCCATAGGTAAGTTAGAAAAAATATGCTTAAAAAACAAACGTAAGGCTAAACGTCATTAACAATTGCCTGATTCTCGACTTTTCAATAAATTCTCGCATCTAATTACTTCCTCTGCTAAAAGATCGAGCCCTTTGTCAGTAGCAAACGGTTGTTCTATTTCGCTATCACGTCTTGATACGCGGATAGTCGTCCTGGGGTCACCTTGTCTCCAGGTGTATGTAATACCTTCAAAACTAATAACCCAGCCAGGCGTATGACAATAGACCTCGGGATCGCCCCAATCCGGATGATGAGTGACCCATACTGGAGATTTTATAACCCACCCCCTATTAATAGAATCCTCATCCTCTACGACCAACTTTGCAGCAGGTATGTCATATCTCTCCATGAATTCGACAAATTGTGAAGCTCGAGCATCGGAAAGTCTCTTACCGGCATCAATTTTTTCATGTTTTCTAGTCAATCTTTCCGCGCGAGCCAATATACCCTCTGAGTGTTTTTTTGGATTTTCCATACTACCGCCTCCTTAAGGTGTATACTACGTGTAAACAATGCTACGATACCATAATTATGTTATTAATGCAATCTATACGATTACGTCACTTCGTGTCTTTTATATGTAGTCAGTAATCCCTGTTATTGCTTGCAAACAGCTTCTATCTTATAGCCATCGAGATCAATAACATAGGCTGCGTAGTAGTCCGGAGCGTAGTCGCGTAAACCCGGTTTGCCATTATCGGTAGCGCCAAGTTCAATCGCCTTTTTATAAAAAGCATCGACAGATTCGTGGTCGGGTGCAATAAAACTGAAATGCAGTTTTGGAAAGATTGATGTATTGCCGCTCAGCCAAAAGCTAGGGACTCCTTTTTCACCAAAAGCCGCATTTTTACCGAATTCCATGCATTTGTCATAGCCTAAGGATTTAAGTACAGTGTCGTAAAACGCTTTGCTTTTCTCAAAGTCTTTTACGCCAATTGTTAGATGGTCAATGATTGAATTACTCATAGTTCTATTTTAGTCTCCTCATTATATTTATAATAGTATTTAGCTAATTATGTCTTCTATTATAGGATTAACTAGGCGTTTGTAGTCTTTAGATTCGATTGCGATGGAAAAGTTGCGGCCGGCATTAAAAATGATCTTTTCGTTATCGAAGATTGTTGGGTCGGCTGCAACTCGTAAATTAAATAGATTGCCAAAAGGCGGTAGGCCGCCGGGTTTAATGCCGTGTGTGACCGTATCGATTTCAGCCTCAGTGGCAAAACGGATATCTTTAGTATTAAATAGGTTCTTAACTTTATCACCGTCAAATTGCTTATCTCCAGGAAGAACCAACATTACCAGCTCCTTCGCCTGACCGACGGGCTTTACGCGCACGATAAGAGCCTTAGCACCCTGTTGCATCGTGTAACTGTCACGGATATTGGCCGCATCCTGACTGGTTCTGACCGGTTCGTGTTCAAAGGCATCGTACCAAAAACCTTCTTTTCTAAGAATGTCTATAATCTGTTGAGCGATTGGATGTTCACTCATTAATTGATTCCCTCATTTATTAATCATAACAGGGCGACAAATTGAATCAAAGTTATACAAAGCCGAGTGTTTTATTAATAAAACATTAGTACTTTGTTGTCAATCTTATTTTACTATGTTATACTGCTGATGTTATGGAAAGATATAACCAAAGCACTATCAGTAAATCAGCCGACTTAATGTCAGGCTTTGCTGTGGTCGGCTGTATTTATATGGCTCAAACGGGCGTATCGGTTCTATCTTTTTAAAAAATCTTTCATAGGTCACGATACGCCTCCAAACCGGAGGCGTTTTTAATAACTAAAACATATCTAAAACAATCTGGCGGACGGAGGCGAATCGGGTCTTAGGAAACCCTAAGATACCAATATGTCATATCTTTTTAACAACTCAGAAAGGAGTCGAGAATGAAAAGGTACCAAAATAACTCAAAGTGGCTGACTTGGTTTGCTCCGTTTCAGGAGCTGAGCATCAGTGCAGCCTATCTGATGCCGTTTTTTCTTCAAAACGGGCTAAGTCTTCTGCAGGTCTTCGCGCTTCAGTCGATATTTTCCTTGGCATCCTTGCTATGGGAAATACCAAGCGGCTATATCGCCGATCGCTTCGGACGGGCTCTTTGTATCAAAATCAGCGCACCTTTAGCAGCCGGTTCTATGATAGCCTACGGTTTTAGTCATCTCTACTGGCAGTTCATCATCTGTGAGTTGGGATTGGCGATAGCTAACGGTCTGATTAGCGCGATCGATACAGCCTTGCTGTTCGATTCGCTGAAAGCCGATGGCAATCAAGCTCAATTCGTTAAGCTAAGCCAACGAATAAACGCGTTTGGTTTCGCCGCAGTCGCCTTTGGCGTGCCGATAGCATACGTTTTAGTGAAGTATGTAAGTATAAGCTCGACACTGGTAGCAGACGGTATTTTGATATGTGTAGGTTGCTTTTTCGTTTTCAGACTAGTGGAATCCCCTAAAATTAGTGGCAGCCAGGAAAAAATCAGGCTATCCGCCTGGTACGCTGTCAAAAAGCTAGGAAGCAATACGGAAGTTCGTTGGTTAATTCTACTAAGCGCCGTACTAAGTACCTCGACCTATCTAGGCTTTTGGTTATCGGTCCCATACTACAACAGCATGAAAATACCAGTTGTACTATTTAGCTCCATATTAGCCATAAGAAGCCTTTGGAAAGCCTGGCTTTCGCATCGATTCCATCAACAAAAGCACCTTGAGCGTAATATGTTCGGCTATGCTCTACTGGCTGGTCTAGTCTATCTGTCGATGGCTACAAGACAATTGTGGCTAATCTGGGTAGTTCTAGGTCACGATGTGATTCAAGCCCTGTACTGCCAGCCGATAACGGACAAGCTAAATACGCACATGCCTCAAGACTGTCGGGCGACCATGAACAGCGTGATCAACCTGATAATGCGACTGTCGTACTCGATTGCCGGACCGCTTGTCGGTCTTCTAATAGGCAACGTCGGCCTACAAGTCGGTTTCGTAGTTACAGGAATGGTTTGTAGCGGCTTAGCCTTTGTTGCACTTAGTCGACTGCATAGGCTAAAAACTTTCGTAAAAGGAGGATGACATAGCCCGGGGAGTAGTAAACTCCCCGGGCCTTTTTAATTACGATCGTATAAATTTAACGTCTGACCTTTAATTGTCGGAATTGGCTTTTGAGTCAGATATACGACTAAACTGAAAGGGTATAACCAATCTTACTAGCAAGTTCATGTGTCCAACGATCTAGTCGGCCTAGCTGATGACCTAGCCTCTCGTCGTCTGGGATTTCTTGTCTTTTGGCTATAGAGTCGAGCAAATTCAATACTGTCTGCATATCGCTGTTGTTAGCTTTATCTACCAAGGCCTTGTCAACACTATCAAAACGCTCGGTCATGTACTTGAATAATTTCGTAAAATCATCATTTTTCATACTACCATTA